>Ga0210394_10002910_pt1 | contig 22596 bp, 17 predicted proteins | sample IncBWC12MmetaG_FD_160121 | JGI IMG/M metagenome (GOLD analysis project Ga0210394, IMG submission 160121) | Forest soil microbial communities from Barre Woods Harvard Forest LTER site, Petersham, Massachusetts, United States - Inc-BW-C-12-M | ecosystem: Environmental > Terrestrial > Soil >... | reverse complement strand
CAGTTCGGCCGGCTTGATCTGATCGGCCTTGGTCAGCACCACCTGATAACTGACGGCGGATCGATCCAGCGTCTTGAGGACGTCGAGATCGGCCTCCTTGAGGCCATGCCGGGCATCGATCAATACATAGACCCGCGCCAGACTGCTGCGGCCCTGGAGGTATTTGTGGATCAGCGCGGTCCAGGCCGCGACCTTGGCCTTGGGAGCTGCGGCATAACCGTAGCCCGGCATATCGACCAGCCGCAGGCCGGCTTGCGCAGGCCCTTCGAAGAAGATCAGTTCCTGGGTGCGGCCCGGCGTGCCCGAGGTCCGCGCCAGCGCGTTGCGGCCAGTGAGCGCATTGATCAGGCTGGATTTGCCGACATTGGAGCGGCCGGCGAAGGCGACCTCGACGCCGGCCATCGGCGGCAGCGTCTCGATCGAAGGCGATGCCCAGATAAACCGCCAGTCTCCCGCGAATAATTTGCGGCCCTGCTCGATCAACTTCGCATCTGGTTCGACGGTCATGCGAAGTTTTTCCATCTTGGTCATGGCCGGGCATAGCCGTCTAGAGGACGGCGTCGCTTCCGCTCGCCTATGCCCGGCCATCCACGTCTAAGTCTTCGATGAGCTTCCAAGACGTGGATGCCCGGGACAAGCCCGGGCATGACGAGTTGGAGAACGCTCCGAAAATGTCACGTCTTCGATTCGGCCTTCTTGGAGGCGAACGTCGACTTCAGATTGTCGAACAGTTCAACCTTCACGCCATTGCGGTGCATGATCAGGCTTTGCTGCAAGACCGAGAGCAGGTTGTTCCACGCCCAGTAGATCACAAGGCCCGCCGGGAAGCCCGCGAGCATGAAAGTGAAGATCAGCGGCATCCAGCCGAAGATCATCTGCTGGGTCGGATCCGGCGGGGTCGGGTTGAGCTTGAACTGGAACCACATGGTGATGCCCATGATGATGGGCCAAACGCCAAGGGCGAGGTACGGTCCGAACAGCGGTAGTTGAGTCGGATCGAAATTGAACAGGCCGAACAGGTTGAACAGGTTGGTCGGGTCGGGCGCCGACAGATCCCTGATCCAGCCGAAGAACGGCGCGTGCCGCATTTCGATGGTGACGAACAGCACCTTGTAGAGCGAGAAGAACACCGGGATCTGCAGCGCGACGGGAAGGCAACCGGCAATCGGGTTGATCTTCTCCTTCTTGTAGATCTCCATCATCTCCTGCTGCTGCTTCACCTTGTCGTCGGGATAGCGTTCCTTCAGCGCGGCGAGCTGCGGCTGCACCGATTTCATCTTGGCCATCGAGGCATAGGATTTGTTGGCAAGCGGGAAGAAGACCAGCTTCACCAGCACCGTGAGCAGCAGAATGGCAACGCCGAAATTTCCAACCAGGTGATAGAGCCAGTCGAGTGCCCAGAACATCGGGCGCGTAATGAAGTAGAACCGTCCCCAGTCGATCAGAAGTTCGAAGCGATTGAGTTTGAGCTGTCGATCGTATTGGTCGACGATGGCAACCTCGCGCGGGCCGCCGAAAAGACGTGCCTGGGCGCTCCTGGTGCCGCCGATTGCAATGGTTGTCGGCTCAAGCAGGTAGTCGGCCTGATAGGTATTGAGGCCACCGACCAGGTTTGAAGAGAAACGGGCGTTCAGCGAGGCATCCGGGTCCGGGATGAGGGTGGCCGCCCAATACACGTCGGTAATGCCGAACCAGGTGTTTTTGATATTGGTGAAGACAAGCGCCTTCTGCTTGTCGAGCGTCTCATAGCTTTCTTCCTGGCACTCCGTGACAATGCTGAAACCCTGGCGCAGACATTGGTCGCCCATGACGCCTATGGGGCCTTCATGGCGCACGGCATAGCCTGCCGTTTTCGGCTTGCCGTGCCGCGAAATCAATCCGAACGGGTAGAGCGTGACCGGTGCGCTGCCGACATTGCTCACGTCGTCCTTGACGGTGAACAGATAGCGATCGTCGATTGCGATGGTGCGGCGGAAGGTGAGGCCGTCGCCGTTGTCATATTTGAGCGTGACGGGGTTGGCCGGCGTCAGGTTGCCTGAGCTTTCCTGCTGCCAGAGCGTGTTCTGGTCGGGCATTTTCACCGAAGAACCGCTCGCTGCGACCCAGCCGAATTCCGCATAATAAGGGTTCGCCGTGCCCGAGGGCGAAAACAGCACGATCGGCGGCGAGGTCGGATCGACGGTTTCACGGAATTTCACCAGCGACAGGTCGTCGATGCGGGCACCCTTCAAGGAGATGCTGCCGGAAAGACGGGGCGTGTGGATGCGGACGCGGGGCGTCGCGGCAATCGCGGTCTCGCGGCTGACGGTCGCGGGCGAGCCCAATGCAACGTTCGCCGGCGCATTGGTCGCGGGCGCATTGGCGGAAGGCAAGGGGCCGGCCTGCGGGGCGGCCGTGCTGCCGGAGTTCTGCGCCGGTGTCGTCGTCTGGGTCTGCGCAAGCTGCGCGGCGCGCTGCTTTTCCATCTGCGGAATATTGAAGAAATATTGCCAGCCGATCAGCACGAGCCCGGAAAGAATAACGGCGAGGATGGTATTGCGATTGTCGGTCATCGGTTAGGTCTCGTCATTCTTTTCCGGTTGCGGCGCGCGATTTTGCCGGTCGAGGCGATGCAGCGCTTGGCGGAGATCGCCGAGCATGTTTGCGAAGTCGGAAGTAAGCGCCGCCCGACGGCCGATTAGCACATAATCGCTGTGCGGCTGCAGCGATATGTCAGGCAAGCGTTTTATCAGTTCCCGAAGCCGGCGCCGGATACGGTTGCGCTCGGTCGCGGTTCCGTTCTTCTTGGTAACGGTAAAGCCGACCCGGACCGGGCCATCGTCGTCGCGGCGGCGGCGCTGCACGACAAAGGCGGCGGTACTTGTCCGCGCCCCATTGGCAACGGCGAGGAAGTCCGCCCGCTGCCGTAGCCGATCCATGATAATGTCTCTTTGAGGGGAAACCCGGCTCAGGCGCTCAGGCGCTTGCGACCACGCGCGCGGCGCGCGGCGAGGACCTTGCGGCCGCCGGTCGTGGCGAGGCGGGCGCGGAAGCCATGGCGGCGCTTGCGCACCAGTTTGCTGGGTTGATAAGTCCGCTTCACGGGTTGTTCTCCGCTGACAACTTGCCTGCAAGGGCGACAATTTGCCTGATAAATGAGGTATGTCCGCCGATGCTGGCAGGCCCCAAGCGGGGCCATTTCCGGCCCCAAAAGGGCCGCCCGGCGATCACCGGATTCACCGCGTCCAATTGGCGCGGCTTATACGGGAGGGGCCTCTTTTCGTCAATGTGGCAGGGCGGCCGGACGGAGGCCCTTTGAAACGGCATATTTGGCCCGAATATTTCAATATTCGCGGTGTATTACGTAAAGGAATAAGGCTTCGTCTCGAGCCAGGGCCGCGACCTCATGGGGCGGCGGCCGGACTTGACCGTTTCTCTGCCGGAACCGACATCTGTTCCGATAAAGGCCAGGTCGAGATCTAGGTCCAGGTCGAGATCCAGGTCCAGGGTCGGTTGTTATGAAACCTTGATTTGACCGCCCTGCGGGTCAGGCCGCATCTTGGAAAACGGTAAGACTTCGAAAAAAAGCAAGACTTCGAAAGTAGTTATGACGTCAGCGATCGATGAACAGCCGGAAACCATTACGCTGCGGGCGAGGCCCCGCCGCAGGCTCGGCCTGTCCGGCAAATTGCTGCTCTTGACCATTCCGCTGGTGATGATCGCGGAAGTCCTGATCTACGTGCCTTCGATTGCGAACTTCTGGATGAACCGGCTTAACGCCAAGCTGGCGTCGGCCAATACGGCGGCGCTGGTTCTCGATGCCGCACCCTCCGGCATGGTTCCGGAATCGCTGGCGCGGGAAATCCTCGACAGCATCGGTGCGCGCGCGGTTGCGATCAAGCTCGGACAGCAGCGGCGGCTCCTGGCGAGCGCCAATTTGCCTCCGGCGATCGATCACGACGTCGATATGCGGGAGCTGACGGCGTGGTCCTCGATCGTCGATTCCTTCGAGATGATGCTTGAGACCGGCAACCAGGCCATCCGCATCATCGGACCGGCGTCCGGCGGCGGGCAGTTCATCGAGGTGGTGGTCGACGAGGCGCCGTTGCGCAAGGCGATGTACCTGTTCTCCCGCAACCTGCTGCTGGTCTCGCTGGCGATTGCGATCCTGACCGCGGCGCTGGTCTATTTCGCGCTGCATTTCCTGTTCGTGCGGCCGATGCGGCGCCTGACCGAGAGCCTCGTCAGCTTTCACGAGAATCCGGAAAGCTCGGCCCGGATCATCGTGCCGTCGAACCGCAGCGACGAGATCGGGGTAGCCGAGCGCGAACTGTCCGACATGCAGCGCGATCTGGTTTCGATGCTGCATCAAAAGAGCCGCCTTGCGGCGCTCGGCCTTGCGGTGTCGAAAATCAACCACGACTTGCGCAACCTTCTGGCCTCCTCGCAATTGCTCTCGGACCAGCTCGCGAGCGTGCCCGATCCGCGCGTGCAGCGTTTCGCACCGAAGCTGATGCGCTCGCTGGAGCGCGCCATCGCATTTTGCCAGTCGACGCTGTCTTACGGCCGCGCGCAGGAGGCCGAACCCGACCGCCGCATGATCCTGATCGAACCTGTGGTGGTCGAGGTGCGCGAATCCGCAGGGCTTGCTGCCGATACCTCGATCACCTGGATCAGCGCGATCGAGCGGGGTCTTTCGATCGATGCCGATCCCGACCAGTTGTTCCGGGTGCTGCTCAATCTGGTGCGCAACGCCGAGCAGGCGCTCGAAGGCCAGCCCGCCACGCAGATCCGCATCACCGGCCGGCGCGAAGGCTCAGTCGCCATCATCGAGGTGTCCGACACGGGCCCCGGCATTCCGCCCGCGACCCGCGAAAATCTGTTCAAGGCGTTCCAGACCTCAGGGAGGCCCGGCGGCAGCGGACTTGGGCTTGCCATCGCCGCCGAGCTGGTTCGTGCCCATGGCGGGCAGATTCATCTGGTCGAAGGCACGATTGGGGCGACCTTCCGGATCACCATACCGGATCGGCCGGTCGAGCTCCTGAGCATCCGCAACGAGCGGGCGCGGGCGTAAAGGCCGGTCCAATGAGGGCCTCTCCGGCTTTGCCGGACCTTGCCAATTGGGGCCGGAGCGGGTAGCTAAAGCGCTCTTTCGCGACCGTTTCCGAAATCGCTTCCCGGAAATGCGTGCGGGCCTTTGGCCCGAAATGACAGCGAAAACGCGCCCGTAGCTCAGCTGGATAGAGCATCAGACTACGAATCTGAGGGTCGGACGTTCGAATCGTTCCGGGCGCGCCATTTGCTACCTTGCGTCAGAGCACGCCGCGCCTATCCCCGGGGCTTGCATTTTGTTCGGTTCTGTTCGGCTAGTCCGACCTTCAGGGCGGCGGTCGCCCCGCGGCCTGGTTCCCGATTCAACTTGATCTTTCGAATTTTTGGAAAACTGTGTCATCGTCGGCATCGATATGGATGTGGCCGAAAACGATCGAGCCGGTGATGCCGGTCACAATCAAGACCACAGGGACCCGGGGGAAGCGATGCGGTTGATCAAACTTGTCCAAGTCACGTTGGTTTTAGCGATACTTGGATTTCCGTTCGCGCCGCTTGTCGTCGTTGAAGCGGTTGCAGGTCCGTACGAAGACGCCGAGGCGGCATATGACGCTCAGAACTACGCTAAGACGTTGAAGGATTTGAATCCCCTTGTACACGCCGGCAATGATAAAGCGCAGTATCTGCTGGGCAGGATGTACGCGCTCGGTCGCGGCGTTACTCAGAACTACGAGGAAGCGCTGAAATTGTACCGACTGGCAGGGGCACAAGGCAACGGTGACGCGCTGAACAGTATCGGCAATTTGTACGCTATGGGTAAGGGCGTCACTCGGGACGACAACGAAGCACTGAAGTGGTACCGGCTGTCGGCGGCACAGGGAAATGCCCATGGGGAACACGGGCTTGGCAACATGTATGCAAGTGGGACGGGCGTCGGTAAGGATATTGTGCGTGCTTACATGTGGTACAGTCTGGCAGCGGCACAGGGCAACACCACTGCCGTTACGAGCCGGGATTTCCGCGCAGCCGAAATGACAGCTGCGCAAATCGCCCAGGCGAAGGCGATGGCGGCGAAATGCAAGGCGTCCAACTACAAGGACTGCGGTTGATGTGCGCGATGCGACTCCTCAACGGCGGGGTTTCGCCCGTGTCTTGAGCGTGGGAGCAGCTAGAGCCCGTAGGATGGGTGGAGCGACCCCGTCCGCCGTAGCTCAACGCGCGAAGGCGGAAGCGATACCCATCACATCATGCAGGCATTGTCTCCGATCATGTCGGACACTTTGGCGAGCGGCCAACGCGTAGCGGTCATGGGTTTCGCAAGAGCTCAACCCATCCTGCGAATCTGAGGGTCGGACGTTCGAATCGTTCCGGGCGCGCCATTTCGCAATGGGTTATTGGCGCCAATCAGGCCCGCCTAGAACAGCCAACATAATATCTTCAGGATCGCAAGGTCATCCCGCGCACAAAGCGCGCCGTGTGGGCCATGGTGGCTATAAAGCGCCAATGCGCCCAGCGCCGCCAATCCAAGCAATCCGAGGCCGAGCAGGGCAGCCAAGAGGATGGTGAATCCCCGTTTGCGACCGATCAGGTCTCCGGTCAGCAGACTCGCGAGGTGAATGGCGGCCGTAACGCCAAAAGCGGTCAAGCCGAAGTTGCGCGTCGGCGGCGAGGAGAACAGTATCGAGCCGCCGACGATCAGCGCCTCGAAAATGTAGAGCAGCCCGAGCCAGTGACGATAGATTGCCTGGGGCAGGCTGCCAGGCGTGGAGATCGTAAGCAACGTTTGCAGCCCGCGCCCGGTACGCGTGACCCACACCATCCTGGAGGACGGTGAGGAGGGGTCGCCGTGATGCTTCTCGATGTCCTGAAGGATCCGGCCGGTGATGGTCAGGGCGCGCGCGCTTGTCTTCAGCGTTTTCCCGGTATCGAACTGGCGATTGACCTCGTAATATTGCCTTACGTATTCGATCATCCCCTGATCGGTCAGGAGCGCCTTCAAGACCCGGGCCAGTTGCGTTTGGCGCGCGGTGCTCTGGGCCGGCCCGAATTGTGCCAACAGATCTTTGAGGGCCTGATCGAGCGTCGATTGCTTCTGTTCCGCGAGCGCCTTCGCGAAGCGGTCGATCAACTGGTCATATGCCGCACCATCCATCTCCTCGTGCAGGATGACGAGCTGAGCCTCCTGGAGCAATGCCTCTCTCAGGCGTTCGTCCTCCGGGAACAGCGCGGCCAGCACGCGCTCGCAGCCATCCAGCCGGCCCCACATGATGTCGTTCTTCCGCCACTGCGCATCGAGGAAGGCGCCGAAGTGAAACAGCGCTGTCCCCGCCAGCTTCTTCCGCTGCTGTTCGGTCCTGCCAGTATCGGCAAGTTCGTTGATCAGGCTTGGGGCATCCTCGGGACTGACACGGAGCACCTCGACGGTCGCCGGCTCGCCGGTGCCGGTGTCGTAATAGAGCGGGAAGCTCATCTGGTCGTATTCGTCGAACCGCACATAATATTCGGCAATGAGCTCGCGCACGGTCTTTCCGTCCGGCGTGTTGAGCGCGTTGTAGCCATTCACGTCATCGATATGGATACCCACCTTTGACTTGGCCCCGTCGACACCCGGTTTAACCTCAAGCCTGGGGTTGCCGAGCAGCGCGCGGCCAAGTGCCAGGCCCTCGTGCTCGTCCGGGCGTATGATTTTTTTGTAAGCGGCCCGCAGCAAGTCGACATCGGCCTCGAGCAGCCCCTGAATCTGCGTCTTTGGGGCGGTCGCGGCGCTTTCAAACAGGAATTTTGCCCGCGCGAAGACATTCTCCTGAAGGGTGCGAAGCGGGCTCGGAGGCGGCAGGATCGGAAGCTGCACCGGATCGCCGGTCGGGGTCACCAATTCACTGAGCGTGGTGCCGGACTTCTCGCCAAGGAGAAGGCGAAGCACCTGGTCGAGCGTGCCGGCGGCGGCCTTTCTCTCGCCCTCATTTTGGATGGGCGCAGGGAGCCACGTGATGTCACGCAGATCGCCCATCGCCTCGCCAAATCCGCCGGCGAGGCAACGCAATGCGTCGGCGACCGGGTCGGAGGCCAACTTCTCCGGCGGCAGGTTGCGGCCGCTGCATCGCTCCAACAGGCGTCTCTCGAGGTCGGACAGCTGCTGTTTGTCCTGGGGCAGCTTGAGATTCGTGGCGAGATCGAGCAGCTGATGCACTTTCCGCAGAATGAAACCGGCGCGTCTCAACCGGTATTTCACGTCGTAATCGTCGAGGAACGCGTTGATGGTTTCCTTCTGAACGGCGGCATTCGGATCCCGGTTCTCGCAGTATTTGGCCTCGCGCCATACGCGAACCATGGCCCGCAACGCGTATAGCCGGTCAGAGCCGCGGTCGACGCCCCACCAGACGGCCAGCCGATCCGCAATATCGTCGGTGACGGTCATCATCCGCAGCCGCCGGTAGGGCAGGGATGCCGCACCGTAATAGGCGATCATGTCGCGCATGCCGCGCGATCGCCAGTCCGGCACCTTGCCCTCATGGAGGATGATGCGGGCGAAGGGATCGGCATCGCGCGCCTCGATGTCGGCCTCGACATCGGCCTCGACCTGGCGCACGATCTGCTCGACCCGCTCGATGCGCCGGTTGCGGACCAATACTGCTTCGAGGTCCTCGCGGATCGTCTCGTCCTGCGGAATCGAGAAGATCGCCGCGACGGCGTTTTGAATCGCGTCGGGTTTGCTGTCGAAGACCTGGCGCTCCGTTTCCGGATGGGACGGTGCGGGCTCGACATAGATCAGCTTGCGCGCCATCGGCAGCCCGCCGAGCCGCCACGACAACGCCTCGACGACATAGCTGAACGGCTTGTTGTCGAGATAGCCGCCGTCGCCGAAGGCGCGCTTGCGCCAGTTCCCCGTCGTCATGTCTGCGGCCGACAGGCCCGTGAAGAACGGCTTCCAGTCATCGACGTTGACGGCCGTCTCGGTCGGACGCGCGTTGCACAGCCGCTCGGCATCGGCCACGCTCATCGGCTCGAAGGCAAACGGGAACGACGACGTGCAGCGGGCGGCGAAGGCAAGAAAAGGACTTTTGTCGTCCGAAAGATCGTTGTGCGGCGTATGGCCGGCCGGTGCATACTGGAAGTGATAAACCTGCTTGTACCGCTTCTCGTAAACGACTTTGTCGAACAGCCGCAGCGGCACCACGGTTCCTCGAATATCCGTCGTCGTGACATACAGGTCGATTTCATCGACCAGCGGTGAAGCCCCATTGCCGGCGGGCGAAATCAGCTCCGGTTGCACGGGTTTCATGTTCCGCAACGCGCCGAGGAGCTTCACGTACATGCGATCGCTGTTGAGCAGCGATTGTGGTGGCGAGCCTGTTTCGGCGAATGTCAGGCCGTCATACGAGGTTTGATCGTTGAGCAGGGTGTCGATGTCGCCCTCGGTGATCCAAAGCTGTTTCAACGGTGCGAATTCCTGCCCGTTGACCAGCGCCTTGGCGAGAAACAACCCGTTGATGCCGCCGGCCGAGGTGCCCGCGATCGTATCGACCACGAACCGGGTGCGCTGGTCCGCGTTTGGCGGCGCCGCCTCGCCGAACGGATCCTCCGTGTTGGGGTTTTCCAGATACGCAAGGTAACGGTTGCGCAGACCGGTATCGCGCAACAGGAACGATGCCTTTCGGTACACATCGCGCGTTTTGCCGGAATCTCGCTGGTCGCCGGCCTTCGGTGTCGCCAGCGCCATCTCGTACAATTCGTTGGTCACGCCATTGATGTAGATGGCGAGCGATACGCCGCCGTACATGACGACGCCGAAACGTACCTCCTGCGCAAACAGGTTTTCCGGCGCCGGCGCGCCTCCGGCGTTCGCCGTGGCTATACCCATGGCCCCCTCCAGCTCAGGATGTTCGAACAGGACGTCTCTCGCAGCATATTGACCTGGAGCCGGGGTGCAAGATCAATCGCCGACAACCTTTGATATGATCGCTGACGCCTCAGGCTTTGTGAGGCGCAAGCCGTGCTGCGGGCGGAGTTCGCGCATGACGTCGCCTGCGCTCATGCGGGCTGGGCGATGAAGCAATTGCTTCGCGCGATGGAACGAAAAAAACCTTGACAGGTTTTTCGCCGGCCACGGTGATTTGCCCGTCGTGCCAAAGTGCCGCAGGTGCCGCGCATTGATCGGATACGCAAATCACTTTCATCATCCGTCCCGTCCTGCGCCCGATTTAAGAGGGGCGTTTCGCGATCGTCACGAACGTTGGGTGCGGGATGCGATGGACGCGGGCGTGGTGTCAGACGAATGCCACGAGCTGCGGACGGCGAAGTCGTGTGGTCCTGATGCCTCGACGCCGGCATCAAGCCTGGCGGAAATATTCCGCAAGGCGACGGTGACAAGAAAGCCCGATCACCGGGGAGATCACGAAGGAAACCGTTAAAACCATTCGCGCGGGGAATGCCGGATTGCCTCTGGCGTGCCCGTGGTGACTACGCTCGTATGCTTTTTTCAATTCGCATACGAGGCTATGGGTGCGTGAAGCACCCGGCATTCCCTGCGCCCTCTGATTTAGGGGGACACGAATCTCGCAAAGCTCGGGCGCGCGCCGCGCCGCGAGAATGCGAACGGCTGTTGATCCGCTGTTTGACACATTGATCAGAATGCCGTCATTGCATCTGCTGCGGCAGGCAGTGGCGAAATCAGGCGGCTCATGGCGTCAACGCCATCCGAGCGCGGGAGTGACGTGGGTCAGGATCGCTTCGATGACATGCGCGTTGTAGGCAACGCCGAGCTGGTTCGGCACGGTCAGCAACAGCGTGTCGGCCTCCGCGATGGCTTCGTCCTGTTTCAGCTGCTCGATCAGCACGTCAGGCTCAGCGGCATAGCTGCGGCCGAAGATCGCCCGCGTCCGTTCGTCGATGAATCCGATGTTGTCTTCCCCGTCCCGTTCATGGCCGAAATAGGCGCGATCTTGATCGTTCACCAGCGCGAAGATGCTGCGGCTGACCGATACCCGTGGCTCGCGCGTGTGTCCGGCCTCTCTCCAGGCGGCGCGGAAGGCCCGGATCTGGGCGGCTTGCTGCACATGGAAAGCCTCGCCGGTTTCGTCGTTCTTCAGCGTCGAGCTTTGCAGGTTCATCCCGAGCTTGGCCGCCCACACCGCCGTGGCGTTCGAACTGGCGCCCCACCAGATGCGATCGCGCAGGCCTTCGGAATGCGGCTCAAGGCGCAGCAGGCCGGGCGGATTCGGAAACATCGGGCGTGGATTGGGCTTGGCGAAACCTTCGCCGCGCATCAAATCGAGAAAAATCTCGGCATGACGCCGTCCCATGTCGGCGTCGCTCTCACCCTCGGCCGGTTGATGGCCGAAATGCTTCCATCCATCGATCACCTGCTCGGGCGAGCCTCGGCTGATGCCGAGTTGCAGACGTCCGCCGGAGATGAGATCGGCGGCGCCCGCGTCCTCCGCCATATACAGCGGGTTCTCGTAGCGCATGTCGATGACGGCGGTGCCGATCTCGATGCGTTTCGTCCTTGCGCCGACCGCCGCCAGCAGAGGGAAGGGCGAGGCGAGCTGGCGGGCGAAGTGATGGACACGAAAATAAGCGCCGTCCGCGCCCAATTCCTCGGCTGCGACGGCGAGATCGATCGATTGCAGCAGCGTATCCGCCGCCGAGCGGGTCTGCGACTGCGGCGAGGGGCTCCAGTGCCCGAACGAAAGGAAGCCGATCTTCTTCATGCGGCCTATTTAGGGATGTTCGAGCGGTTTTGCGACTGTCGAGCGCGACGAAGGCCGCCGGGCAGCTACTCTGCAGGGGTAGTCGACGTCTGCGCGCGCCAGCATTATATTTGAAGACAGGATAACATGCCGATCCACTGGAACTATATGCCGGCGCTGGAGGGTGAGCATAGCGAGATGGCTCATCGCACGGCCACGAGTGAATTATTTCAGGCCGGCCATTTTCACGATCAGGCGCAGATCGTTGCCGTATCCGCAGGCTGGCGGTCGTTTGCAACGCCGTCTGGTACTTTTCGGGTCGAGGCCGGCGACATCCTTGCCATTCCATCGGGCATGTTCCATACGCCGCGGAACAGCGAGGAGTCGTCTGTTCTCGTTCTCTTTCTGGACAAGGACCACCCGGTTGCCAGGGGAATTCGTCAGCCGTCGGTAACAAACGGACGAGGCGCGAAGCGATTGGACGAAATCCTGGATTGCGTCGCGACCCGGTCTGTCGGTCATCGGACGCCCGAGCAACTCCAGATATCGTCGACGCTGACGAAGCTGATTACACAAAATGAATCCAGCCTTCGTGATGTCGCAGACGGGCTTGGCTATTCGCCCGACGGTTTTACCCGGTCATTTCGTAGATGGGTTGGTACCACCCCCGCCAAATACCGCATCGCGCACCGGCTGACGATGGCGCGATCGATGATCCGCGAAGGTGCGATGCTGGCGGACGTCACGTTCGCAACCGGCTTTGCCGACCAGAGCCATCTCGGCCGCTGTTTCTTGCGGGCATTCGGAACGACGCCCGCGGCCTACAGGTCTGGCTTGCTGGCGCTAGGGTCATAAAAATCGATTTCATTCCAGACAGGGCGTTGGCCCGTTGGCATGCTGGTTCGCAAAACTATCTGGAATGCGGGAGAACACGATGCCGCGGCCGCATCAGGCGGCTGCGCATTCGCTCGGAAGGTAAAGGGCCATGGTTGGACTATTTTTCGAGGTGAACCCGCTGGACGGTCATGCGTCGAGCTACTTCGAGCTGGCGGCCTTTTTGAAGCCGGAGCTGGAGCGGAGCGGCGGCGTTCTGTTTGCCGATCGCTACATCAGCGTCGACCGACCTGGCATTATACTCTCGCACCAGCGGTGGGAAGATGAGGAATCCCTCATCAGGTGGCGCGAACACACCCAGCATCGCGCGATTCAGCTTGCGGGACGAGAAAAGCACTTCAGGGATTATCGCTTGCGGATCGGGCCCGCCATCGATCCGTCGCGCGCCGCCTCGGTGGTCCGCTGCATCTGGATTTCCTACCACGATGCCGAGCCGGTCGCGCGAGGTGCCGGCGAGTTGTACAAGAGCGTCTACCAAGAGGGAAAGTTTCTCGTCCTTTCCGAGCGCGCGCCAGCGGAGCAAGACGCGTCGGCGGACACCTGGGCCTTCGAGATCACGCGCGACTACACGATGTATGATCGCACCGAGGCGCCGCAGGAATACCCGCCGGTGATGCGGCGCTCGCCGTAGCGCCAGCGTTTTAATCGGCTGGAACGAATCAAGGCGAATCTTTAAATATTGGAAGCACAATGCCAACCGCGAACGCTCAAAATGCAAAGCTGCTGCTATTGGAGGGCGTGAACGATAGCGCGGTCGATTTGCTTCAGAGTTCCGGGTTCTCGGCCATCGAGCGATTGCCAAAGGCGCTTGAGGGAAAAGCCCTTCGCGACGCTGTCAAGGGCATTTCAATCCTCGGCATCCGATCCAGAACGTCATTGACGCAGGATGTGTTCGCGGCGGCCGACCAGCTGGTGGCGGTGGGCTGCTTCAGCGTCGGGACTAACCAGGTCGACCTCAATGCTGCCCGAAGACGCGGCGTTCCCGTCTTCAATGCGCCGTTTTCGAATACACGCAGTGTCGCCGAACTCGTCGTCGGCGAGATCGTGATGCTGCTGCGGCAGATATTCCCGCGATCGGTCGCGGCGCATGATGGCGGCTGGGAAAAATCCGCTGCCGGCAGCCGCGAGGTGCGCGGCCGCACGCTTGGAATCATAGGCTATGGCAACATCGGCTCACAGCTATCGACACTGGCCGAGGCGATGGGGATGCGGGTCATCTATTTTGACCGCACCGACAAGCTCCGGCACGGCAACACCGAGCCGGTGGACCGGCTGGAGGATTTGCTGGCGCAAAGCGATGTCGTGAGCCTGCATGTTCCGGAGACGCCCGAGACGCACAATATGATGGGCGAGCGGGAATTACGCCTGATGAGGCCGGGCTCCTTGCTGATCAACAACAGCCGCGGAACGGTGGTCGATCTTGACGCTCTCGCAGGCGCGCTGCGCGACGGCCATCTGGCCGGTGCCGCGCTCGATGTCTTTCCGGTCGAGCCCTCATCGAACGCCGAACGCTTCCAAAGCCCGGTTCAAGGCCTCAAGAACGTGATCCTCACTCCCCATATCGGCGGGTCAACCGAAGAGGCGCAGGAACGGATCGGCAGGGAGGTCGCGCGCAAGCTGCTCGACTATTGCATCAGCGGGTCGACCATGGGGGCGGTCAATTTCCCGCAAGTTCAATTGCATGCGCGTGTGCACGGCGTGCGCTTCAGCCACGTCCACCACAATGTGCCGGGGATGCTCCGCCGCTTGAACGAGGTGTTTCTCCAGCGCGACATCAATATCGCGGCCCAGTATCTCGAGACCGACAGCGAGATCGGCTATGTCGTGCTGGACGTGGATCTGGTCGGTCACGACTGCGGTGAATTGTTGGACGAGATTCGCGGCCTGGATGGTACGATGAGCGCGAGGCTGGTCTATCAGCACTAAAGCGAAGACCGCCTCTTGACCGCAGAATATTCCGCGAGACGGACATGGCTGAACTTTGTCGAACGACCGACGCCGTTGCCGCTCCCGGTTGTTCTCGCTAAGATTGTACTCGCCGTCGATGACGGGCTGCGCGGACACGAGCGGATCTGCGCGAAAACATTCAAAGCGGAGGTAGCATGACGAGGAACTTGCTGCGGAGCCTTGCCGTGACGGCAATGCTGGTGGGGAGCGGTCAGGCCGTGCAGGCGGTGGACATGGTGCCGTTCCCCGACGTCAATGGAAAAATGGTCCAGATCCCGATCGCACACACCTACGAACAGTGTCGCAAGAATGGCCGCCATCTCGGTTATCCCGACGGCGACAGCCACGCCTGGTGCACGCAGCACTGCGACGGCAAGATCTGCAAGTGAGGGTGGCTTCCCGGCCCCGGGAAGATGCCGGGCCACCGGTCATCTAGCGGGGAAGTGCTGCGGGAACGCTGGCGGTCGTGTCGTTTGGTACGGATTTGCGCAAGCGGATCTCGATGCGCCGGCGTTGCTGGATATCGCCGGGCGATCCGGCAATGGCCAGCGTCTCATCCGTGTTCACGAGCTGGGCGCCGGATAACGGAATTAGTTTGTATCCGGCGAGCAGCGGGCTTTGGCGCAAGACGCTCACCACCGCGACGGCGCGGGCAATCCCAAGCCCTGCGTTGTCGGCAGGAACAATGCTGGCGATTTCGGCGTCGTTCTTCAAGACCGGCAGCAGATCCCGATCGAGATTGGAAAATTGGCGTGATCCGACCGGCCGCTCGTCGGTGTGGCCGACCACTTCGATCACGTCGACGTCGTATTTGCGGATGTAATTGAGAATCTCCTTCGGCGTCTTGTTGATCAGCGCATCCCGGAAAGTCGGGGAAAGCTCCGCGCTGCCTGATTTGAAGAAATAGCCGTCGGCCTCGCTCATCCGGATGATCGGAGGCCATTGATGGCCGCCGGGGCCGCTCACCGACAGGCCCCTTGCTAACGTATCGAGCACGGTCTGGGCGGCCACCGGTGGTTCGCCGGGCTTGGCCATCGTGCGATTGATCGCGGCTATCAGCTCTGCGTCGCGAATGGCCTTTTCGACATCGATGCCGTTGGCACGCAACGCCGCGACGTTGGCGACGCCTTCGCGAAGCTCCTTGACCGGCAGGCTCTTCTCAAGCTCGGCCACCAAGCTCCGGCTATCCACCAGCTCGCGCCAATACTGGTCGATCGCCTGCGGGTCGCTCAGACCCGAAAGGCCTTGCACTTTTTCGGCAACGGCCGCGCTCTTGCTCAGCGAGGCGACAACTTCGCGGGTGCGCTCGTTTTGAAGCCGCGCCGCCTTGAGTTCCTGCTCGGCGGCGATTCGTCCGGTTTCTTCCCGTTTCAGAAAAGTAGCCATTGCGATCAAAAGGCAAAACACCAACAGCAGCATGATTTCGGCCATGGTCAAACCGAGCACCAGGCCGCGCCGGTACGACGATCGTTGCTGCAGTATCTGTCCTTCCATCGACCTATCTCGGATTGTCATGCGATCGCGCCGCAATGAAGCTCAACGCGCGCGGTATGATGCCGCGCCGTGTGGCCTGTATTTCGTGCAGCAGTTCTTTCATGGCCATGACGACGTTTTGGGCGTGCCGCAGATTGATCTCCGCGCTCCTGGCCTGGGTTTGCGCGTTGTCATTGAGCGAATCGACCGCGTCGGTCAAACGTTGAATCATGGGCACCAGTTCGGTTCCGATGGTATCCTCGGAGCTCTGGTGCACGGCGAGCCTTGCAAAGAGCGCATCGATCGACTTGACGATGCTCGTGGTGTTCCTGGCAAGTTCTTCGCCCTCCTGGACGAGGTGCTTCGATACTTCGAGGACCTCGACCGTCCTTTGGTTCAGGCTGGACAGGGTTGCCCCGGATATCTTGGATGATTCTTCGAACGGCATGCTCGCGCTCGCGGCAAGCGTCTCCATCTCGCCGGCAAATTGCCGATGCGCCTTGCCGATGCTCTCCCGCACCTCGTCCAGCACGTCGGCGATGGATTGCTGGGTCATGCGCCGGAAGTAGCCGAACTCGAGGATGGAGCTCTCGAGCTCGCGTTTCACCCGCCGCGAGGCTTCGGCCAATTCCAGCCTGGAGGTAGCCTCCGTCTCGACCGGATCGCGCCGCATCTGGTTGAACATGATCCGTAGCGTAATGCCCGCGATCGTCGACGCAATGGCGATGCCGAAATTCTGCACGATCTGCTCGGCGGAGCCTGCTGCGGAAAACTGATAGAGCGATACCGCAAGGCTCGTCAGCGTGAACAGAAATCCCATATAGTAGAGATTGTCGCCGGATTGATCGTCGCGCAGCCGGAACAGCCGCGCACTCAGCAGGAGCGCGTAGCCGATCATGATCAGGACCGGGATGGCCGTGGCAGCCAGCGCGCCGAAGTCGTGCAGTTTCGAAAATATGATGTAGCCGCTGCCAAGCACGACGACGCCAAAGAAGAGCAGTCCGCTCAAGAGGCCTGGGGGCAGAACGGGTCTGAATTCGTAAGCCGCCATGTGTCAGGCTCCCTGCAGGCGTTTGACGCTGCCAAATACGCCGCGATTGTCTTCGATCCAGGCCTTCCAGAATTCCATATGTTTGGTGCCGTCAACCAGCGGCCGGCCGCCGGACTGACGGGTCACATAGCGAATGATGACGGCGGAGCCATGCAGATCGGTGCGGAACTTGAGGTAGGCCGGCGATTGCTTGTAGCGCTGAAACGACAGATCGCCCGCACGGGGATATTGGCTGTAGTCCTTGGTGTACTCGATCATATCGGAAATAATATAGAGAGTCTTTTTGGCGCTCTCGCTCGCGACGCTCGAGAATTGGCTGATGGCGATATCCTGGATCGCAGCCATGATGGGTGAGCTATCGGACTGCGCGCTGGCGATGCTGGTTTTGACGGCTTCCGCGGCGGGTTTGCGAAAATCCTCGATCCAGCGCAGCCGCGCGATCCGCGGATTGTCGGTCCATTCGCTCAAGCCGGCGCCGTCGCCAGGGTTGCATTTCGCGAACAGCGAACGGCTTCGTGTGCCGGCAATATCCAGAACGCGGATGTCGAGCTTGTAAAGCGGCGGCAGCGTCGTGATCATGTCGTCGAGCTGGCCGAGCACCTCACGGCGCGTGGTCTCCGGCAGATCATCCGAGGTATCGACGAGCACCACGGTAATTCCATGCGGACCGTCGACCGGGCAAAGGCTTTGGGGATCGAGGACCGGCCGCTCGGGGGCTGCGAAATAGAAGTAGGCAAGCGCAGCACCGGAGCCGATCGCCGTCAGCAAAAGCAATGCGCCGCCGAAGCCCGACCAGCCAAGCGCCGCCGAACTGCGTTGCCGGGGGCGACGCCTAGCCATTCTTCTTCTCCGGCAGCAATTCGTCGATCTCGCGATAGGTACGCACCGCCTGGTCGAAAGCCTCGTGTATGGCCTTGATCTGCTGGCTCAACAGCTCCTGTGTCTCGGCGATCATCTTGCGCAGGCTTTCGCGCGCGCTCGCATTCGGTTCTGCTCCCGCATAGCTGATCCGCTCCAGGCCAAAGGGTTTCGCGAAATAGTCGGGGGCCGGCGTAGAGCGAGCCTTGCGGTTGGCCTCGCGGTAGATTTCGAGAAGCGCGCGGCAAGTCTGCTCAATCTGATTCTGGTGCTGGTCGAAGCGCTGGGCAAGCCGTGAGCGGCCCTGCAAAAGCGAATCGTACTCGCTGCGCCGGACCGAGAGATCGCGCGCGGCTTCGTTCATGGCCTGCGTTGCATCCTCGCGGATATCACGAAGACGCTCAATCAGATCGCCTCGCGTATCGGCAAATTGCCGGGTCGCCTCGATCCATCGCCGATCGAGCCCGGCATAACCGATGTAGGGATCGAAAAACATCAGGCCGTCCACCATCGCTATCAACGAGAAGACAAAGCCAATGGCGAACAGCAGCCACGAATTGATGTCGGTAAGGCCAAAAGGCGCGGTCAGCAGCCGGTGCAGCACCTCTTGCCCGACATTGTCGTTCAGGCTGACGACAGGCGGAATTTCGCGTAAGTGAGACAGCGTCAGGTTCAGCGCGATCGCGAAGGCAAGATAGGCGAGGGCCGACAATGCGCCGATCAGCTTCAGAAAATAATTTCGCCTGTTGACGAGGCGGATCAGCACCATGCCCCAGAAAAAACTGGCAATGATGTTGAGGGCTGCAAAGGTCACCGCTTGCACCGCGCCGCCCAGCAAGCCGCCGAGATTGGCCTTGGCGAGAAAGCTTCCATTGATCATCACCTCGATGATCAACATGATGGCCAGAACGCCTGTTTTCAGGACGATCGTCCCGGTGCTTGCCAGCCGCGCCGGCCGCTCGATGCGGTGGTATTTGCGAAATTGCCCGCGCTCGATCTCCGACTCGTTCAGGCGGCGGCGCAAAACGAATAGTTCATCGCGTCCGACGGTTGCCTCCGCGCGAAAGTCGCCGACCGCTTCCGGCGCGGCCTGCTGGATGGTGGCAAAGCGTTCCTCGAAGCTGAGCGCGGTCAGGCGCTCGTCATAGGTATGAAGCTGGTCAAGATAGATGATGTTGGCATCCTGTTTGTGGGCCTCGATACGCTCGACGATCTTGTGCTCGACGTCATCCAGCGTTTGTGCGTCCGAGGTCGGCCGGTTTTCCGCGCCGCGCTCACCTCCGCGCGCCACCAGGTCGAATTCGTCCGCGACGCGATCCACGCTGAGGTCGAGAAAGACCGTCGTTGCCGGGCGATAATGATGGGCAGGCTGGCTCAACAAAGCCCGGATGCGCGCGATGGCTGACGGGCGGGTTCCTGGGACGCTCACAATGATCTCAGCCTAAGGTTGGAGCCGTTTTTCGCAGCCGTCGGTGGGAAATCCCGCGCAAGCAGATCGGGATGACGGCTGATTCGAATAATAGAGGATTGGAAGCCCCTTTCCGCAACCGCTTGACATCAATTCTCGCGATTTTAGGAAGCCGACTTTGTCGGCCTGAAGGCGCTTTTGCCGATGGCGGCCTGGTGACTGGAACGGTGGCGGCGTCGAGGTGCACGTTTCAGGACACTCTTCAGGACACTCTTCAGGACACTTGCACCTCGACGGAGCCGATTTCCTCGAGATCGAAGCGATAGTGGGCGTCTTGTTCGGGAAAGACGGTCTTCATGACACTTCCGGTCATCACGATTTCGCCAGCCTTCAATGCGGCGCTACGCCTGGCAAGGTGGGCGACAAGCCAGGCGACCGAATTGAAGGGATGCCCAAGGATATCACTTCCCCGTCCTTCGCCGATCGGGTCGCGATCCCTGGTTGCGCGCCCAAGCACGCCTGCCAGATCCGGCCATGCCGATTTGAATTCCGACAGCACAATGCCGCCATTCCAGGAATTGTCGGCGACCAGCGAAAGCACGTCGAGGCTTGTATAGTCCGCAGCCCTGTCGTCGACCAGTTCGATGGCGGCGCAGACGCCGTCAATGTGAGGTTCGATTGTCGCGGGCGTGTAGGGTTGGTCGCGCGCGGGGATGTCCGACTTGATGCGAACCGCGATCTCGAACTCAAGGCCGAGCCGCCCGAAATCCGAACGCCGGATCGCGGCTCCGGATTGGTGTACACGCCGTGCGAGAACCACGCCGCCGATGGGGTGGTCGATCCGGCAAAAGGCCTGCATCGTTGCCGATGTCAGCCCTATTTTATAACCTGCCGGTTCTCCGTTTTCACGGCGCAGCAGCGCCACATATCTGTCCTGGATATCGTAGGCGTCGAAGACCGTGGCGGGCGCGGCCGGCGAGCCGAGCGTTTTGAAGCCAAGTGTCTTGAAGTGATGCCCGGCCCGGTGTTCGGCCAAGAGCCATTCGGCTGCGCGTCGAGCCGCGATATCCTCCATATCTCTGCTCCCTTTCCTGCAAATCTTAGCTTCTCACCAGCGGTGGTCAAACGGCGGCGGCGAAAGCGTATAAGGGCAGGTGGATATAGGCTGGGATTCGTCCCTCGTTCTGTCATCTTACATTCTTCAATGGCTGCAAAAGTCAGGGAAACAAGGGCAATATGATTCAGGTCAACGGGCGAACCTACGCCAAACCCCGCCGTCCCACCGTCGTCGTCTGTCTCGACGGCTGCGACCCGCGCTATCTCAATTTTGGCAATGCGGCGGCGGTGTTTCCAAATATTTCACGGATGATGGGCGAAGGCTTCTCGGCGCTTGCCGATGCGGCTATGCCGACATTCACCAACCCCAACAATGTCTCGATTGTGACCGGTGCGCCGCCGGCCGTTCATGGCATTTCCGGCAACTACTATCTCGATCGCGAGACGGGTGAGGAAATCATGATCGTGGACGCAAGCCCGATGCGTGCCACCACGATTCTCGCCGAGATGTCGCGGACAGGCGTTCGCGTTGCCGCGATCACGGCCAAGGACAAGCTGCGGAAGATGCTGGGTCACCGCATGGAGGGCGGGATTTGCTTCTCCTCCGAGAAGGCGGGCCACGCCACGTTGGCCGAAAACGGTATTGAGAATGTCGAAGCGCTGGTTGGGCGTTCGGCCCCCGACATGTATAGCCCGGATCTGTCGTTGTTCGTGCTCGACGCGGGGATCAAACTCTTGCAGCAGAACCGCGCCGATCTGCTTTATCTTTCGCTGTCCGACCTGGTCCAGCATGCCCACGGTCCCGGGGAGCCTGAGGCGGATGCATTCCACCGCGCCGTCGACGCCAAGGTCGGCCGCTTGGCCGAGTTGGGTGCAGTGGTCGGTTTGATCGCCGATCACGGCATGAACGACAAAACCAACGCCGACGGAACGCCACGCGTGGTGTTTCTCGAAGAAGAGCTCAATGCGCGTTTCGGCCCCGGTTCGGTGCGTGTGATCTGTCCCATCACCGATCCGTTCGTGAAGCATCACGGCGCGCTTGGATCGTTCGTCCGGGTTTATTTGCGCAAACAGCTTGAACTTGCCGAGGTGATGGACGCGGCCGCCGCCATTGCCGGCATCGCGCTCGTGCTCGACGGGACGAGTGCGGCTCTTCGTTATGAGATGCCGCTCGACCGCGAGGGAGATTTTGTCGCGATCGGAGATACCCATGCAGTGATCGGCTCGAGCCGCGCCGAACATGACCTTGCTGGCCTGGCCGGCCACCGCCTTCGATCCCATGGGGGGTTAAGCGAGCAGGTAGTGCCCTTCATTGTCTCGCACCCGTTGAACGAAGCCTATCGGAAGCTTGCCGCTGCCAGGCGGCTGCGCAATTTCGATATCTTCGATTTCACCCTCAACGGTGTGCGGTAAGCCTTTAGAACGAAACATATCGGTTAGAGAGCACAGGGAAGTTGCGCGATGGTTGAGACAGGACAGGCCGTCATCGGTTCTCTCGCCACGACATCGGATCGCGATGCGCTGTATCGGCGCTACAAATGGGCGGCCTTGCTGGGCGTCTCCTTCTGTTATCTTTTCTACTATACCGGCCGCCAGACTTTCGGATTTGCGATTCCCGGCATCCAGAAAGAACTCGGGCTTTCCAAGGAAATGCTGGGGTGGGCGAGCGCGGCCATGCTGTGGTCCTACGCGATCGGCCAGTCGATCAACGGCAATCTCGGTGATAAATTTGGCGGGCGTATCATGATGTTGGTGGGCGCGTTGCTGTCGTTCGCCGCCAACTGGGCCACCAGCTTTGCCACGACCTTTATCGGCCTGCTGCTCGCATGGGGTTTGAACGGTTATTTCCAGGCGATGGGCTTTGCACCGGGAAGCCGGCTGCTTTCGAACTGGTGGGGACAGAAGAACCGCGGCTTCGTCTATTCGTTTTACGTCGGCACGTCCGGCTTTTCGTCGGTCCTGGCGTACTTCCTTCCAATCGTCATTCTCGGCAGTCTCGGTCTCGACTGGCGCTGGATTTTCCGCCTGTCGGTTCTTCTCATGCTGTTCGGCGCGATCGTGATGTTTCTTACCGTTCGCGAGAAACCTGAGGATCTCGGCCTGGCCCAGCCGGCCGACGAACGCGCGCCGGGAGAGGCGGTGGACGAACCCGCCGCGGCCCAAGCCAGCCTGTTGCGCTATCGCGCCGTGCT
>Ga0210394_10002909_pt1 | contig 22599 bp, 26 predicted proteins | sample IncBWC12MmetaG_FD_160121 | JGI IMG/M metagenome (GOLD analysis project Ga0210394, IMG submission 160121) | Forest soil microbial communities from Barre Woods Harvard Forest LTER site, Petersham, Massachusetts, United States - Inc-BW-C-12-M | ecosystem: Environmental > Terrestrial > Soil >... | reverse complement strand
ACCGCATGGCTGCGCGTACAACATTCGTCGTACAGGAATCCAAGGATTTCTTTCAGCGCGTCGGTATTCGCGGTGTACCACAAAAAAGTTCCCGCCCGTCGCACACTCACCAGCCCGACCTGCCGCATTCTCTCCAGATGATGCGATAACGTCGAGGCCGGAATGCCCAATTCTTCCTGAATCTCTCCCGCCACCATCCCGGTCGGGTGCGCGGAAAGCAGCGCGCGCACAATCTGCAGGCGCGGTTCGGCGCCCAGCGCCGCAAAACGGTCGGCGCAACGAGTTACGACGAGAGGGTCCACTCGTTTCATATTTCGATTATTGCAGAAATATGGAATCAGTGCAATCCCTCAGAAACCTACGCGCTTCCCGACGCATCTCAATCTATGGCACCCTGTGGTTTTTCGAAACGCCCGCCTTTTCGCTTTTGACCGCGTTTCTCCTGCATGGGATACTCAATGTTTCCGGACTCTATATGACCTTGACCCGTTTTCTCCCGATTCTTCTGGCCGCGGCCGTCACCAGCCTCCCCGCGACTGCGCAATCCTCCTCCTTCGCTGGCCAGGATCCTGCTCCTCAGGAGAAAAGCTCTGCCCGTGCCGACGCCTACTACAATTTCACTCTCGGGCATTTATACGAACTTCAGTTTGAACAGACCAGCCAGCACGAATACGCCACCCGGGCCATCGAAGCCTACAAAAAGGCGTACGCTCTCGATCCCCAATCGGCCATCATCGGCGAGCGTTTGGCGGAAATGTACTGGAAGGCTCAGCGTATCCACGATGCCGTCGTGGAGGCCACCGAAATCCTCAAGCGCGACCCCAACGACCTGCCCACCCATCATTTGCTGGCGCGGATCTATCTGCGAAGCCTCGGCGACATCAACAACACCGGTGGTGCCGCGCAAATGGAAAACGTCGGCAAAGCTCTAGCGGAGTACCGGGAAGTGCACCGCCTGGATCCCACGGATCAGGAAGCCTCGATTTGGCTCGCGCGTCTTTATCGCCTGCACAATGAGCCGGAAAAAGCCGAACAGGTTCTTCGCGCGCTTCTAAATGAAGATCCCGACAACGATCAGACCCTCGAGCAGCTTACCCAGCTTCTGCTGGACGAAAACAAAGCCAGCGAAGCGATCAGTCTCCTCGAAGGGATGAACGCGCGCTCGCCTTCCGGCACGCTTTACGACTTGCTGGGCGACGCTTACACGCAAACCCACGATTTTGCCAAAGCCGAATCCGCCTATCGCAAAGCAGCGGATCTCGAGCCTTCCGAAGCCAGCCATCTTCGCGGGTTAGGCCAGGCGCTTCTCGCGGAAGAGAAGTACACCGAAGCGCTCACCGCTTTTCAGAAACTCTCGGACTTGATGCCCGACGATGCGGACACGTACGTCAGCATCGCGCGCATCTACCGCGAATTGCACCAGTACGACAAGGCGGAAGAAAATCTCGTCAAAGCCCGGCAATATTCTCCGGGCAGCCTCGAGGTCATGTTCAACGAGGCCATGATTTACGAATCGCAGGGCCGCTACGAAGACGCCATCCGGGTACTTTCCGATGCAGTCACCGGGGTCAAGGCGCAGCCCGCAGCCATGCCCTCGCGCCGGCGTTCGCTGGCAATTCTTTACCAGCAACTCGGCACGCTCTATGGCGATACCCAGAATTTTCAAGCGGCCATCTACACATTCCAGGAACTTGGCCATCTCGGCGACGAAGAAGACCGCCGGGCCCGCAGACTCATCATGGATACGTATCGCCAGGCCAAGGATCTTCCCAAGGCGCTACAAGCTGGGCGCGAAGCGCTCGCGAAATATCCGGACGATGCTTCGATCCGCGCGACCCAGGCGCTGCTTCTCGGTGAAAATCAGCAGCCAGACGAGGCCGTGAAGCTTCTGCAGGCCGATCTGAAGAGCAAGCCCGCGGACCGCGAAACGTACATCAATATCGCGCAAGTTTACGAAAGCTCTCACCGCTTCAAGGAAGCCGAGGAAGCCGCACGCAAGGCCGAGTCGCTTGCCGCCGACCCGCATGAGAACGAGATTACCTGGCTGCTACTCGGCGCTGTCTACGAAAAGCAGATGATGCTGGACAAGGCCGAAGAGCAGTTCAAGAAAGTGCTGAGCGTCAACCCCAAGAACGCCGAAGTGCTCAACTACTACGGTTACATGCTCGCCGATCGCGGCATCCGCCTCGACGAGGCGCAGGATATGATTCAGCGCGCGCTGGAGCAGCAGCCCTACAATGGCGCGTTCCTCGATAGCCTTGGCTGGGTGTATTACAAGCAGAATAAGATTGACGATGCCCTTGCGGCTTTGCGAAAAGCCAGCGAACGCGACAGCCACGATCCCACCATCCGGCTGCATCTCGGCGATGCCTATGCCAAGCAGGGCCGCATGGATCTCGCGGCAACGGAGTGGGAGAAATCGTTGAATGAATGGCATCGCTCGCTACCCGGCGATGTGGAAACCGACAAGGTCGCGGAAGTAGAAAAGAAACTGGGCCAGGCCAAACACCGCGTCGCGCAGAAGTCTCCCGCGCCCGACGCCAAGCCCTGAGCCAGTGCATGCGCGAAGTTAGAATCCCCGCCTGCGCCAAAATCAACCTGCGTCTCGAAGTCCTCGGCAAGCGCGCCGATGGTTACCACGAACTTCGGACTATCTTTCAAACTATCTCTCTTCGCGACACCCTTAGGCTCCGCCCGTCCCGTCGGCCCGGCATTTCTCTCGGGGTCCGTGGAAACGAGAACCTTTCCGGCGAACCCATGGAGAAAAATCTCGTGTATCGCGCAGTCGAGACTCTCCGCCGCGAGCTCAAGGTTCGCTCCGGTGTGGAGATCAGCCTGGACAAGAAAATCCCCGCCGGGCGTGGCCTTGGTGGTGGCTCCAGCGACGCCGCTGCCGCGCTTGTCGGGTACCTTCGCCTCACTGGCAAGAGGCTTCCTCCAGCGGAACTCTTGCAAATCGCCGCCAGCCTTGGCGCGGACGTGCCTTTCTTCCTATATGGCGGCACCGCATTAGGCATCGCGCGAGGCGAGGAAATTTACCCACTTCCCGACGCGCCGCCCTTCACCTTGCTAGTTGTGTCTCCTAACGACGTCCACGTGCCCACGCCGGATGCCTACCGCTGGCTGCATGCGCCGTCGCTGGCTTCGTTGACAAAAGCCGCTGCCGCCCATAAACTAATGGAGTTCTGTGCTCTATGTTGGAGTGCGCAGGGAACGGTCCTTTCGAACGATTTTGAGAAGGCTGTTTTCCAGCGGTACCCGCGGCTTGCGAAGATCAAGCGGGTTTTACTCCACGGAGGGGCTTCAGAAGCCTTGCTGGCGGGTAGCGGTTCGGCGGTGTTTGGTGTTTTCCCGAGCCCAGCGAAGGCGCGCCGAGCTGCTGTCGGGTTCCTGCATGATCAGACCTTTGTTTGCGAATCTGTTTCGCGGAACAAATATGCGCGGTACTTGAACCGCGTCTCGATCGGCTGAACTTGCAGCCTCTCTCTGCACTCTGATTCCTCGTACGTGACCATTTTCCAGAACATCGGCTGGTTTTATTTGCTTGTCTTTTTTCGCGTCATCGCGGAGTGATGACGCTGAGAGTGCGGCTTGAACGACGATCGCTTCAAAATATTTACCGGCAAGGCCAACCCTCCTCTTGCGGAGGCCATCTGCCAGCATCTGGACGTCTCGCTTGGCAAAGCCTTGCTCGGCCGCTTCAGCGACGGCGAAATCTATTTTCAGATTCTCGAAAATGTTCGTGGCGCCGATGTATTCGTTGTGCAGCCCTGCTGCCATCCGGTGGACAACAATCTTTTCGAACTCCTTTTGATGATTGACGCTTTCAAGCGCGCTTCCGCGTGGCGCATCACCGCTGTTCTTCCGTACTACTGCTACGCCCGCCAGGACCGCAAGGATAAGCCGCGTGTTCCGATATCAGCCAAGCTGGTGGCTGACCTTCTGGAAACCGCAGGCGCCAGTCGCGCGCTCACGCTTGATCTTCACGCGCCGCAGATTCAGGGCTATTTTGACGTTCCGGTGGACCACCTCTACGGCTCGCCGGTGCTGGTGGATTATTTCCGCAATCTCCATCTACCTAACCTCACCGTCGTCTCTCCCGACGCCGGTGGCGTGGAGCGTGCCCGCGCCTTTGCCAAGAAACTCGGCGCACCCCTGGCCATCGTGGATAAACGCCGCGTGGATGTGGACGTCAGCGAAGTGATGAACCTGATCGGTGACGTGAAAGGCCGCAGCACGCTGATCGTTGACGACATCATCGATACCGCTGGCACTCTGGTTAAGACCGCGGAAGCCTTGATCCGCGAAGGCGCCACGCAAGTCTTTGCCGCTTGCACCCACGCGGTGCTCTCGGGCCCCGCGGTGGAACGCATTGCAAAGTCGGACATTACCGAAGTAATCGCCACGGATTCCGTGCCGCTGTCAGAAGCCGCCAAGAAGCTGAAGAAAATCAAAATTTTGAGTGTCGCGGATTTGCTCGCGCGCGGCATTCGTTCCATTCACGAAGAAACGTCGATCAGCGAGCTGTTTATCTAGATTTCTCCGGCTAGTTTTGACGCCGGAATAGATTCCACCGCAAGTGGCGAAACACTCCACGGCAAGTGGGTAATCGGAAGGAAAGAAAGCATGGCTGACATTATTGTGGAAGGGGCGCCTCGCGAAGAGCGGGGCAAAAACAAAGCGCGCCGCCTGCGCGTGTCCGGTAAAGTACCTGCGGTTCTCTACGGAGGCAAGGGAGAAGCACTCTCGCTTTCCGTCAACACTAAGCAGGTCACCGCGATTCTGCGTTCCGAATCCGGGCAGAACACTTTGTTCAAGGTCGATCTGGCCGGCAAGCACGAGCCAGCGATCGTCAAGGACTGGCAAGTGGATCCCGTTTCCGGCCGCCTGCTCCACGTAGACCTGATTCGCATAGCCATGGACGTTCGCATGCGCGTCAAAGTGCCGGTGCACACCTTCGGCGAGCCATCTGGCGTCAAGGTCCAGGGCGGCGTCTACGAAGTCGTCACCCGCGAAGTGGAAGTGGAAGTTTTGCCCGCGGACATCCCCACGGAATTTCGCGTCGACGTCAGCAACCTGGCGCTGAACGAAAGCATCCGCGCCAGCGATTTGCCGATCGACACCAAGAAAATCAAGCTGCTCACCGAGCCGCACACAGTTCTCTCTCACGTCGTGACGCTGCGCGCTGAGGAAGAAAAGCCCGCGGAAGTTGTGGCCGCTGCGACCCCAGCCGAGCCCGAAGTTATCAAAAAGGGCAAGAAGGAAGTCGAAGGCGAAGAGGGCGAAGAAGGCGCCAAAGGTGGCGAGAAGGGCGAGAAGCCGGAAAAGAAGAAGTAATTCTTTTTCGTTCGCCTTGCGCGGCAAACTATGCGGCTCATTGTTGGCCTTGGCAATCCTGGCCCGGAATATCAATGGACGCCGCATAACCTCGGTTTCCTTGCGGTGGATGAAATTGCCAACCGCGCGGGGATTCGGGTAGAGCGGCCGGAAGCCAAGGCGCTCGTTGGACTCGGGAAAGTCGCCGGGCACGATGTGATTCTGGCGAAACCGCAGACGTTTATGAATCTCAGCGGGTTCTCGGTTCGCGATTTGCTGGAGAAGTATGAACTGGAGCCAGCCGATCTTCTGGTGCTGTTCGACGAGCGCGATCTGCCTTGGAGCATGATTCGCATCGGCGAACGCGGCAGTCCGGGAACGCATAACGGTGCGAAGTCAGTCACCAGCGCGCTGGGTACCCAGGAATTTGCGAGGCTTCGCCTGGGATGCGGTCCGGATCATCCGGTGGAGGATTTGGCCGCATACGTTCTGCGGCCCATGAAGAAAGCGCTGCTGGAAGTTGCCTCAGAAATGGTGGTAACGGCCGGCGACGCGGTGGAAACGATTCTGACGCAGGGAATCGCCGCCGCGATGAACAAGTACAACCGGCGCGTTTCGCCGCCGGAAGAGGATTTGTAGGGGCGACTTTAGGCCGCCCTTTCTTGGGGTAGTTTTTGATTTGCCTTTGTGGGGATGGCCTTCTGAGGCCGTCCGTTCTTGGGTTCGTTTTTTTGTAGCGATCGCTTCGCGAAGCGGGCGCCTTTTGTAGGCAACGGCGAGCAACCGCAAGGTGCCACGCACGACGAAAAGAATACCCGGGCCTTGTGCCCGGTAAGGTAAGAAACGAGGTCATCATGGAAGAGCGTTTGTACGATTTAATTTTCATCGCCCGCCCGGCCACGCCGGAAGACGAAGTCAAGAAGGTGCTCACCACCATCGAGCACGCTTGCACCGAAAAGGGCGCCAAGATCGAGAAGACTGAGCATTGGGGCACGCGCAAGCTGGCCTACAAGGTCATGAAGCACCGCGAAGGCATCTACGTATATCAACAGTTGCGCACCGTCAACCCGGAACTCGTGCATGAAATCGAGCGTCGCCTTGGCGTGCTGGACTCGGTCATCAAGTATCAGACCGTGCGCCTGGATGAAGACGTCAAGCGCCAGAAGAAGCTTTCCCACAAGCGCGAATTGCGCGCTGCACGCCGTCCACGCCGTGCTACTGCCCCGGTCCCGTCTCCGTCAGCGCCTGTGGCGCCTCCTGCTCCGCAGGCTCCTCCGTCGCCGGAAGCCGCTCCCGCGAGCTGATGCCCGTGTCATTTTTCCGGCGCTCTGATTCGCGCCGGCGGAACTTTTGTGAATTGCAGGACTTCGTCTCTCAGGAGCGAGGCCTTATCGGAAAGGTAGGAAGGTATGTCAGAGGAACCAAAGCAAGCGCAGGCTCCCGCTCCAGCGCCCTCCGCGCCGAGCGGTGATGCACCGCGGCGCGAAGGCGGTCATACGGGCGGTGGCGGTCATTCCGGAGGAGGTCACTCCGGGGGCGGCGGTGGACGTCGCGAAGGCGGCCCAGGCGGAGGAGGCGGTGGTGGACGCCGCGAAGGCGGTCCAGGTGGACCGGGCGGCGGTCCAGGTGGCCCGCGCCGCGGCAAGCGCCAGTATTTCCGCAAAAAGAAAGTCTGCAAGTTTTGTGTCGAGAAGATGGACCTGATCGACTACAAGCGTGCTGACATTCTTTCGCAATTCGTACAGGAGCGCGGCAAGATTCTTCCGCGCCGCATGACGGGCGTGTGCTCGCGTCATCAGCGTTGGCTCGGCGTCGCCATCAAGCGCGCGCGCAACATCGCGTTGCTGCCGTTCGCAGGCAGCGCCGCCGGCACGCAAGCGCCACGGGCAGTAGAAGCGCCGAAGCCGCAGGCCTGAACGTTCGGCATGGTTGTGTAGCGGACGCCTTCCGAGGCGGAAGCTTTTCGAAGCTTCGCCGAACAGTAAAAGGGAGGGCACGACTTCAGTCGTGCCGTTAAGCCCCGATATTTAGCGGGGCTTCAGCCCCTGAGGAAAGAATTTAGAAGGGAACTAGGAGATTTTTATGCAGATCATTCTTCAAGAAGACATCGAAAAACTCGGCCACCGCGGTGACGTGGTCGCCGTCAAACCCGGCTACGCCCGCAATTTCCTGTTGCCGAATCGTCTGGCCATTGAAGCGACGGCAGGCAACATGAAGGCACTGGAGCGCATTCGTGGCTCGCTGGCCAAAAAAACCGCCACGGAACTGGAAGCCGCGCAGAAGCAATCCGGCTTGCTGACTGGCGTTGAGCTCAAGTTTCACCGCAAGACCGGCGAAAACGAGCAGATGTTCGGCAGCGTCACCACTGGCGACATCGCCGATGGCCTAAAAGCTCAAGGCTTCGAGATCGACAAGCGCCAGGTCCAGCTCAAGGAACCCATCAAGTCCCTCGGCGAATTCCCCGTCACCGTGAAAGTTTTCCGCGACGTAACCGCCGAAATAAAAGTCCACGTCCAGAAAGAATCGTAGGCCGCGGTCATCCATTCCCAGCCTGTGTGGCGGCCGCCTTCGGAGGCGGGCGCCTTTGGTTGCCCCTCGAAATTAGCGTTACATAGCGACACCATGAGGAAGAAACAAAAACGACTGGTCCCGATTCACCCTGGCGAAATCCTGAGGAACGAATTCCTCGTGCCTCTTGGCCTCAGCATGAATAAATTGTCGATGGATCTGCGTGTTCCGGTCACGCGTAAGGCCGCTTACGATCTGGAAGTAGCGGAAGACGAGTTGTCCGAATCGATTGAGCGCGAAGTTCGACCGGCGTCGGTTGGCGGCCGGGAAACTGGGAAGGCTCAGGCCTAGTTCTTCGCGCCTTCAAATTTCTCCGCGACCGCCTCTACTTCTTCTGCTTTCCATTGCGACTCGGAATAATTCGTTACCAGCGCGATCACGATGCGCGAGTCTGGATATAGGATCAGTTGCGACGTTCCGCCCACCGCCCCGCCGGAATGGGCGTACACCGTTTTGCCGCTGGGCGACTTGCCATGCCCCCAACCAATTCCATATCCAGTCTCTTCACCGGCGCTGGTTTTTTGCGAGGTAAACATGGTCTTCAGCGATTCCGCTTTCAAGAATCCCGGCTGCAGAAGCGCGGACCCAAACCGCACCAGATCTTCCGCCGTCGACAAGAATCCTCCGCCGGCCCATTTGTAGCTGTTGTCCACGTACGGCCATTCTCTGGTCCACCGTCCTTGGCCTTTTCGTAGAATCGCGAGCGCTGCTCCACGATGAGCGTGTTTTGGTCCGGCGTGGTGTGCACCAATCCCATCGGCGTGAATACATGCTCCTGCATGTACGCCAGAAAATTCTCGCCCGACGCGGACTCGATCACCGCGCTCAACAGGTTGAACCCGTAACTTGAATAGTTGAATTTCGTCCCTGGTGGCGATACCAGCGGGTCGTCTTGAAATATCTTCAAGCCGTCGGCCACGCTGGCGTAATGTTTCTGAATCAGGAATTCATCGCCCTTGTAGTGCCGGATTCCTCCCAGATGGCCCGCAATCATCCTCACAGTGATCGGAGCTCCCTTATCCGGAAATGAAGGCACGTATTTCTGCACCGGCGCGTCCAGGTCCACCTTGCCCGCTTCCACAAGCTCCATCAATCCCACCGCAGTCACCGGCTTCGAAATGCTGGCGATGCGGAATTTTGTGGTCGGCCACACCGGTACGCGTTCTTCCAAATCCGCGAAGCCGAATCCTTCGGAGTAAACGATCTTCCCGTCGACAGCAACCGCGAGAGCCAATCCGGGCGTTCCGCGTGAGATCCACTCCTTCGCCTGGCGGTCGGCATTCTCTCGTGCTGCTGCGTAACGGTCCCCCGCAACCGTTTGCGCCGCGGCAACAGCCGCTTGCGCCGCGGATCTCGGTGCGCTCAGCGCAAACACGCAGCAAACCAACAAAATAGCCGCGCTCACGCTTGCGGGATTTTTTCTTTGACTCGATCGCGTCATCGTGTCTTCCGATCGCTACTTTCACGCGCATCATCACACATTCTCGGCAAAAGTTATTCACCGTTTTTCCTTTGCGATTCACAGCACTTGGATTGACGCGCCAGTTTCTTCCGCGCACAATCCATCCAGAACTTCGGCGCAAGCGTATCCAGCCGCCGGAAAATCTAAAAATTAACTGTAGTTGCTTTTTGCGCCGCCCATTTCTATAATAGCGAAACAAAAGCGAAGAAAGGTCGTTGCTGCTTGGCCATGCCTGTTGACACTTCCTTGGAACGCGCCCTTCCCAACAACCTCGACGCGGAGCGTTCCATTCTTGGCGCCATTCTTGTCGATAACAACGCCCTCAACGCCGCCATCGAAGCTCTGAAGGCTGAAGATTTCTTCCTGCCGCAGCACCGCCATGTCTTCACGCGCATGATCGCGCTCGGTGAATCGCAGCAGGCCATTGATCTGGTCACTTTGACGGAAGAACTTCATCGCAGCGGCGAACTGGAAGCCTCGGGCGGCGCGCCGTACCTCGCGTCCCTTGCCGATGGCATGCCGCGGGTCTCTAACGTGGAGCACTACGCGCGCATCGTTAAGGAAAAAGCCCTGCTGCGCAACCTCATCCACACCGCGCACAACATCCAGCAGCACGCCTTCGATGGCGAAGAAGGCGCCGACGCCATTCTCGACAGCGCCGAATCCAGTATCTTTGCCATCGCGGAAGACCGCGTCAAAGCCGGCCTCATCTCCGTCAAGGACATTGTTCGCGACAATTTCGAACGCCTGGAAAAAATCTTCCGCGAAGGCAAAAGCGTCACCGGCATTTCCACCGGTTATGGCGAACTCGACAAACTTCTCTCCGGTCTTCAGCCTTCCGAACTCATCATCCTAGCCGCTCGCCCGTCGCAGGGAAAAACCGCGCTGGCGCTGAATCTTGCAGAAAACATCGCTATCCGCGGCGGTCTTCCGGTTGCGCTGTTCAGCCTGGAAATGTCCAAAGAGTCGCTCTTGCAGCGTCTGGTGGCCTCTGTTGCGCAGGTCGACGCGCACAAATTCCGCTCCGGGCATCTGAGCCGCGAAGACTGGCGGCGCATGACCGAAGCGCTCGGCACTATTTCTTCCTCGCCGCTGTGGGTGGATGACGCCGGTTCCATCAGCGTTCTGGAAATTGGCGCCAAGGCGCGCCGCCTGAAAAAAGACAAAGGGCTTTCCCTGCTGATCGTCGATTATCTCCAGCTCATAACCGCACGCGGCCGCACCAACTCCCGTCAGGAAGAAGTCGCCAGCATCTCGCGCGGGCTCAAAGGTCTCGCCAAGGAACTGCAGATCCCTGTTCTGGTCCTCAGCCAGCTCACGCGAGCTCCGGAACGTGAAGAGCGCGGCCCGCAGCTTTCGGACCTCCGCGAATCCGGCGCCATTGAACAGGACGCTGACGTGGTCATGTTCATCTACCGCCCGAATTTCTTCAATTTGAACGCTACGCCTGAAGAGCGCGACATGGCCGACATCCTCATCGCCAAGCAGCGCAATGGCCCCACCGACAAAGTGAAATTTGTCTTCCGCAGCCGGCTCACCCGGTTCGAAGAAGCTGCTCCCGACGCCTTCTCGCAATTCGGCGGCGCCGACGAAATGTAAGCGCTGGGCTTCAGCCCAGCACTCATCCACCGAAGGATCTCAACCCGCAATGTATCGTGGATTCTCAATTTGAGGTCCTTCGCCCATCCTCGTCGGATGGTCTCAGAATGACAGTCCGGACAATGCCCATGGTGGAGCCAAATGTTTGGTTCCAGCACATAGCGTGTCTCGTACGCCACGGAGAGCCAGCTGGCTGTGTTCGGGGCTTGAGTACTGCGAACTGTATCTGCTTGCGGGGGAAGGAGTTGTGCGGGGCGCCCGGAAAACCGTTCGACCGGTGTTCCTGGCCCTGCACTTGCATTCGGCTCTGTTGTCATTCTCGCGCAAGGCGCCTTGCCTTTTGGGCGTCCGCACGGCGATGGCGTAAACTGGTTTTCCTGGAAACTACATGGCGTCCCGCAAAAAAGACCCAACCCACTTCATTGGCCGCCCGGTCTGGGCCGAAGTCTCGCTCTCCGCGCTGACGCAAAACTTTCGCGCCATACGGGATTACGTCAATCCCGCCGGCGAATCGCGTAAAGTCCCGCGCAAGGTTCTCTCCGTCGTTAAAGGAAACGGCTACGGCCACGGCGGCCCGCAAGTCGCCAAAGCGCTCGAAAAAGCCGGTTCTGATTGGTTTGGCGTAGCGTCCGCCGATGAGGGCATGCGCATCCGTGAAAATAAAGTGCGCACGCCGATTCTGGTGCTCGGCGGCTTCTGGCCGGGTGAAGAAAAAAATCTCGTCACGCACAATTTAACGCCCGCGATCCATCGCTGCGAACAACTTCATCCATTCAACGCAGCCGTCGCGCGCCACCAGAAAAAGCCCGCGCAAATTCATCTCAAACTCGACACCGGCATGAACCGCCTCGGCATTTCGCCGAAAGACATCGATTGCTTCGCGCGCCAACTCGCCAAGTGCAAGCACCTGGAACTCGGCGGCGTCTTCACGCATCTCGCGTCTTCCGAAGTCCTCACCGATTCCGCCACCGGCAAGCAAACCTGCCAGCAAACGCAACGCTTCTACGAAACCGTCGACCGCCTCCGCAAACTCGGCATCGATCCAGGAATACTGCACATCGCCAACAGCGCCGCCATCGCCGCGCGCCCGGATACCTGGGCAGACATGGTGCGCCCCGGGGCGATTCTCTACGGCTATCACCCTGGCTTCGACCCCATGGAGCGCCGCCACGAATTCGAATCCGCGCTTCGTCTTACTCCGGTCATGAGCTTTCGCACGCGCATCATCAACATTCGCTCCATTCCCGCTGGCGAAGCCGTGGGCTACAACGCTACCTGGCGCGCCGAAAAGCCTTCACGCGTCGCGGTTCTTGCCGCAGGTTATGGCGACGGCGTTCACCGTTCGCTTGGCAACCGCGGCAGCTTCGCGGTTCGCGGCCATCTTGCGCCCATCATCGGCATCGTTTCCATGGATGTAGTGATGCTGGATGTCAGCAACGTTCCCGACGTCGAAATCGGTGATGTCGCCACGCTTTACGGCGTCGATGGCGACCGCGTTTATCCCGCCAACGTTATCGCCCGCAGCCTTGGCACCGTTTCTTCCGACCTTCTCTGCGCGGTCAGCCCCCGCGTGCATCGTTTCTATTTGCAATAGCCTGACTTGACTGCCGATAAATTACGGAGTATACAAACCATCTCGCTGTGAGCTCTGATGGGAGAGCTTTTTGGTCTGGCGCACCCCTCGCTGGACACCACCTCGGAGCGAAGAAATCTTGTGCTGTGAGGCTTCATGAGCCAATCCGGGTTCAACCACCGCCGCAGTGCGCAGTCTGAAGCGCAACTAAATCAGGCCGCCGCACCGCAATCCTCGTCTTCTTCCACCGGCTCACGCTTCATCGGTCAGGAATGGGATTACTGGGTCGTGCGCATCGCGCTCGTCAGCGCCACGGCTGTCCTGTGTTACACCCTTTCCCCGTTCGGGCTCCACGGTCTGACCGCCGCGGGTCTCGGCTTCTTCATCGCCATGATCATCCTGCTGGCTGAGTTAAGACTTCGCCGCGCGGAGATCAGCGGGCTTGTGGGTGGAGCCGTTGGCGCGGTCCTCGGTCTCCTCGCGGCCCTCCTCATTACCCTGGTGCTCTCCCGAACGTCTGAACCTGAACCCAATAAGTCTTTTTTCGAGGTTACTGCTCTGTTTGCGCTCGGTTATCTTGGCCTTGTACTCGGCTCTCGCAAGGGCGCCGATTTTCGCCACATCCCGCTGCCAGCTTCTGTGGAACTGCCGGTCGTTGCTCCAAAATCTTCGCTGAAACTCCTGGATACCAGCGTGCTCATCGACGGGCGCATCGCGGATATTTGCGAGACCCATTTTCTGGATGGCACGCTGGCCGTTCCACGCTTCGTGCTGCACGAACTGCAGCTGGTTGCCGATTCTTCGGATTCACTCAAGCGCCAGCGTGGCCGCCGCGGGCTGGAAGTGTTGCAGCGCATGCAGAAGCAGCCCGGCCTGGAAGTGCGTATCCTGGAAGACGACATCAGCGGTGTATCCACCGTCGATCAGAAATTAGTCGAGCTGGCGCGCAACTTCGGCGCAAAGATTGTTACCAACGATTTCAATCTCAATAAGGTTTCCCGCGTCCAGGGCATCTCGGTGCTCAATATCAACGAACTGGCCAATGCGCTAAAGCCCGCGGTTCTCCCAGGTGAATCCATGCGTGTCCTGATTCTTCGCGAAGGCAAAGAGCCTACGCAAGGTGTGGCGTTCCTCGACGACGGCACCATGGTGGTGGTCGATGGCGCGCGCCGGCTCATCAATCGCACCGTGGACATCCTGGTCACCTCCGTCCACCAAACCCCCGCGGGCAAAATGATCTTCGGCCGCCTCGAAGAAAAGCACGACCAACCCAACACACGCGCAGCCGCCGCTGTTGCGTCGGCCTCGTCCCCCTCGCGCGCCGAAGCAAGCTACACCGATTCCGAATCGCCATAGTCCTCGAGAAGTAGCTAGGAGAACCAATGGCTGGAATTCTCGATGAGATTTTCCATGCGCGGACCAACGGTAATGGTTATGTCGAACAAGAGTGGAACCACACCCTACTAAAGCGCGAGATCGCGTGGCTACTAGCCGAAGCTCGCATTCAAGAGGTTCCAAGCCCGCCGCGACGAGGTTCGGAATATCCTACAGAGTGGGAAACGAAACGTTATCTCGACTTAGAAACCGGTGACATTTACGAATATCTCGGCCCTTGGGATCGCGGAGGGCCTCGATTCCACAAGGTTGTTTCCGAATAACCAACCTGATGGTCCCTCTTGTTTTTCTTCCGCCTCCCCTTTGCGGTACACTCTTTCTTCTGCGCACCGCGCTTAAGCCCGAGGTACTTCGCTTTTGCCGGACTGCACTCTCGACATGACGCACATCACCGCCATTCTTCCTGCTGCAGGACTGGGCACGCGCATGGGCAACGAAACGCCCAAGCAGTTCCTGGAACTCGATGGTGTGCCCATCGTCATTCTCAGCCTGCGGCGCATCGCCTCTTGTCCACTCATTTCGGAAATTATCCTTGCCACCCGGCCTGAGAATATCGACCGTCTCAACGCTCGCATTCGCGAAGAGAAATTCACGCAGCCCGTTCGCGTGATCGCTGGCGGCGATTCACGCCAGACCTCCGTTCACGAAGCCCTCAAACAGGTTTCACCGGAAACAAAAATTGTAGTGGTCCATGATGCAGTGCGCCCGTTCGTCACGGTGGAGCACATCACCCGCGTGATCGAGGAAGCGCAGCATTGCAAAGCCGCCATCCTGGGCATTCCTGCCATGGACACGGTCAAAGAAGTAAAGCGTGGCAGCCTACCCGAAGATGTAGCGCTTATCACAGCCACCATCCCGCGCGAGCGCCTGGTCCTGGCGCAAACTCCACAAGTGTTCGAATTAGCGCTGTTGAAGGAAGCTTTCGCCCGCGCCACCGAAGATGGCGTAACCGCCTCCGACGAAGCCGGCCTGGTCGAACGCATCGGCCACGACGTCCACGTCGTCCACGGTTCCGAGCGCAACATCAAAATCACCAAGCCCTCGGACATGGACCTCGCGCGCTTCTATCTCCACGCCGAGCAACAACCCGCCGAGCCTAAACACGCGGTGCAGAAAAAATCGTGAGCTATCGCTGCGGCATAGGCTACGACCTGCATCGCCTCGCCGAAGGCCGCAAACTCATCGTAGGCGGCATCGAACTTCCCTTCGACAAAGGCCCGGTAGGCCACTCCGATGGCGACGTGCTGGCTCACGCGCTATGTGACGCGCTCTTCGGCGCCGCGGGACTCGGCGACATTGGCTCGCATTTTCCAGACACCGACCCCAAATGGAAGGGTGCCAACAGCCTCATCTTCCTCGAACACGCCCGCAAACTCCTAGATGAAAAACATTTCGTCATCGAACATGTCGACGCCGTGGTCATCCTCGAAAAACCAAAGCTAGGTCCGCACTTCCCCAAAATGCGCGATACCCTAGCCAAAGCCCTAGGCGTAGCCCCCGAAAAAATCCACCTTAAAGCCAAAACCAACGAAGGCGTAGACGCCGTCGGCCGCGGCGAAGCCATAGCCTCCTACGTAGTCGCCACCCTCACCTCCATCTAATCTCTTTTGCAGCATAGACAATACGAAGGAACTTGAGGGTGCCCCATCCATCGCGGAGTTTGCGATGGGTGGGCTCTTTCGATCGAACTTCGCCGCATTTCCGCTCTGTACTCTTATGGTTTTGGTTGACAATTTTTCTTACGCTGTCATCCCGACCGGAGTGTCGCGCCGTTTGCGGCAGGGCAGTGGAGGGATCGTGGCAACCATCCAACGAAACACAATTCAATCTATCCGCACACTGTCGCAAGGGTGACGCGCGTTACGCGGTCGTCATCAAAGTACCCATTCACTGCGTTAGACTCTCTTCATGTCCGAGTCTGAAGTTCCCGACGTCGTTCAACCTGCCCCAAGTCCCCTCTCGGCGTCGGATATCCTCGCCATCCTCCGCGAACAAAACTGGCTCACCAACGAGCCAACCCCAGAAATCCTCGCCTGGTGCGAACGCGCCGCCACACTCCTCAGCCACTCCGCAACGGATCGCGCCACGCTCACGGAACTCCTTCGCCTGGTCTTTTCCTACGACGCCGCGCGAATCCTGCAATCCCCGGAGTCCCACTCGGCCATCGCTCGCATCGGCGCCCGCGAAGTCATCCGCCACGTTGCTTTGTTCTTGCTCGATCCCGCTCCTCTCACCACGCAACGTTTCCACGAAATCATAGAATTCCTCAAAACCAGCGTCGGCCTTCGCAGCCGCGATCTATTCCACCCGTTGCGTCTCGCACTAACTGGCCGCGCCGGGGAAGGCGACCTCGATCGCGTCATCCTCCTTCTCGACGAAGCCGCCACTCTCCCCTTCACCGTTCCCGTAAAATCTGCCCGCACCCGAATCCTCGAATTCTGCGCCGCCCTAGACTGATCTTCGTCGTCTATCAAAACGCCTCCGCGAACTCTGCGGCCCTCGTTCTTCCCTCTGTGGTAAATCCTTTCTTGTCCTGAAACTTTCAACTTTAAACGTTCAACTGTAAACTCTCTTCCCATGGATCGTTTCACCGGCATTCACGCCGTCCGCGAAGCCCTCGAAGCCGGCGCGGCCTTCGACCGCATCCTAATCGCCAAGGGCCGTCAGGACACGCGCGTCGAAGAAATCGTGCAGCTCGCCCGCCAGCGCAGGATTCCCGTCCGCTTTGAAGACCGCAGCCAGCTCGATCGCCTAGCCAATACCCGCGATCACCAAGGCGTAGTCGCGATGGCGGCAGCGCGCTCTGCCGCTACGCTGGAAGACATCCTAGCCCGCGCCAACGATTCCAAAGGCCAGATCGGCCTCGTCGTCCTGCTCGATGGCGTGGAGGATCCGCACAACCTCGGGGCCGTGATCCGCACAGCCCTCGCCGCGGGCGCTCATGGCGTCGTAATCCCGGAACGCCGCGCCGCAGGCCTCACCGAAACGGTTGCGCGCGCCTCCGCAGGAGCTCTCGCGCATCTTCCGGTCGCCAAAGTCACCAATCTCGCGCGCACCATGGAAGAACTAAAGGAAGCCGGCTACTGGCTCGTAGGACTTGATGAAGCTGCCGAAAAAAGTTACACCGAAGTGGACTACACCACGCCCACGGCCATCGTCATGGGCGGTGAAGGCAACGGCCTCCACGAATTAACGCGTAAACGCTGCGATTTCGTGGTCTCTCTGCCGACAACTGGTCCCGTAAAATCGCTGAACGTCTCCGTAGCCACCGGCGTAGTCCTCTTCGAAGCCCTTCGCCAACGCCATCGCCCAAAAAAATAAGGCCCACCATCCAGTAGGCCATTCGAACCTTGTAGTGGCCGATCTTTAGATTGGTCCTCTTGGGTTTCCTTACGCTGTCATCCCGACCGGAGTGCCGCGCCATTTGCGGCACGCAGCGGAGCGATCAGGGCAAGGTCGCAACCCTTGCAAAGTTACTTGTCGTACTTCATCAACGAAAACACATCCAACCCATCCAACTTCTTCCGCCCACCCAAAAAACTCAGCTCCACCGCGAACGCCGCCCCATCCACAACTCCGCCCAGCGACCGCAGCAACTTCACTGCAGCCACAGCGGTTCCTCCAGTCGCCAGCAAGTCATCGCACAACAGGACTCGATCGCCTTTATTCACTGCGTCTTCGTGTATCTCCAGCGTGTCCGTTCCATACTCCAGCGCGTACGAAATCTTCGCGACCTTTGCCGGCAATTTCTTCGGCTTGCGAATGGGAATAAATCCCGCACCCAGGCGATAGGCCAACGCCGGCGCAAAAATAAATCCGCGCGCTTCGATGCCAGCCACCAGATCAATCTTGTGCCCCTCGTAGTGCTGGCAAAAGCGATCGATCAGCGCCGAAAATCCCTTCTTGTCCTTCAATAGCGTCGTCAGGTCATAAAATAAAATCCCCGGCTTGGGGTAGTCCGGCACTTCGCGAATCAACTTCTGCAAATCGTCCATCCGTGGGCTCCTCGTCAGTTCGTCGTCTCGATTCGAAAATCCTGGTCATAAGCCATATCCGGCGCGCTTGGCTCTTCGCTTACTCCGCTCACGTTGGCCATCATCGGTCCTTTTGCCAGCGCCTTGCGGAAGCCGCCAAGATTTTCCGGCGTGCCCATGGCGAACACTTCCACATTTCCGTTGCTCAAGTTTCGCACGTACCCGCTTAAGCCCAATTTCCTGGCGGTATATTCGACAAAATTGCGGTAGCCCACTCCCTGCACTCTTCCGGTAACCAGGTATCGCCGCGCGACCTTATCCCCTTTATTCACAATCCGTGAATTTTACCAGACGCCCTATATCAATCTCCAAGCCCCGCAAATTGTCGCGCTGTTTGAGTTACACTGAGATTCAGGACGCCGGGGCAGCAGCAGAAACCCTCGGGCGGCACGCAACAGCCATCTCCGCATCCTAATACGCGAATGCAAAGCCCATCTCATTTTCTCTCTCGCCTCGCACACGCCTTAACGCCCACGTTCTCGGTATTGGTGCTTTTCGCGTCTTGTGCTTTCCAATTGAACGCACAGGAAAATGGCCCCGGCCCTCTCGAACCACCAGCGGAACACAAAATCACCCGCGTCGTCGGCGGTATAACGCTTCCCGAAGCGCCGCCATCTCTTCCGCCCGCTGAAATCATCAAGGCTTTCACGCAACGAGAAGACTCCTTCGCCGCCGCCCGCCCGTTGTATGCCTATCGCCGTACCATCCGCATTCAGGAGTTCGGCCTCGACGGCAAGCCATCCGGTGAATACCTTTCCACCTCCGACGCCATCCGCTCCAGTGACGGAAAAATCTACGAGCGATCCGTGTCCGCTCCGCAATCCACACTGGAAGCGTTGCAGCTGGTGCCCGATGACGTTCACGCGCTGCTCCAAATGCCGGCCTTCCCTGTAACGACCGGCCAGCTTTCAAAATACAACGTGGTCTATCTCAACACCGAAACCGTCGACGAAGTGGAATGCTACATTTTTCAGGTTGCGCCCAAAACATTGGATCGAAGAAATCCGCTTTTTGACGGCGTCATCTGGGTGGATCAGAAATATCTGGAAGTGGTAAAAACATACGGCAAGTGGGTGACTGACCTTGGTGAGTTTCATCCAGCGACACTTCCGTTCAGCACCTTCGAAACCTATCGCGAAAATGTCGATGGAAAATACTGGTTGCCCGACTATGCGCGCGCCGATGGATCCATCAAACTGAAAGATCGCGACGTTCCCATACGCGTCACCATCAAGTGGGCCAACTTCAAACCATTTCCGCCGGCCGCCGCGCCTGCAGCCACGCCAAGTTCCTCCACGCCGCCGTCGTCCGCACCTCCAGCCAAGCCCTGACTCTGATTTTCTGCTTGGCTGCGACAAATTCGGTCGCCACATGGAAAAGGTTTGAACCCACGTGAACCAATGTCATCCTGAGGCCCGAATTTGGGCCGGATGATCTCATCGTCGTGAGTCCACTCGGACGCCAACGTTGCAGCCGCTCTCATTCTCTGTTCGCCAGCTTCCTCAACAATTCCGGCAACTCCTCCAAGCTCCTCAGCAAATGCTCCGGCTCCGCCGCCCGCAATCTCTTCTCGGTCGGAAACGGTCCTAACACCGCGATCGCGCGTACACCCGCCGCCTGCGCCATCAGCAAATCCTCGGGCGTGTCCCCTACATAAACACAATGCTGCGCGTCGATCTTCATCTGTTGCAGGGCAAGGAGCAGCGGCTCCGGTCGCGGTTTCTTTTCCGGCGTATCGCCGCCGCAGACGTACGTCTCAAATACATCCGTCAGCTGAAATTCTCCGAGCTGGCGAGATACTCTCTCGCGATCTCCGCTGGTTACCAAACCGAGTCTGTGTTGCACAGCAAGTTCCCGTAAAATCCGCCGCGTTCCATTCATCAATTTCGAGCGATGCTTCGCGTAATGCGTACGCCACGCGCGATCCGCATCTTCCCATCGGTCTTCGGGAATTCCCGCGGCGCGATACACCGCATACCAGTCCGGTGAATAGTTCTGCTCCAACTCCGCCAAACCCCACGCGAGTCCCAACTCCTGGAACATCGCCAGATACGCCTGCGAATCGGCATGATACGAATCGATCAGCGTCCCGTCCCAATCAAATAAAACGCCTCTTATTTTTTCCGGGGAGCCCATCTCCGCAGAGTAGCACACCGCCAACTACGCACTTGTCCGAGGTCTTTCTCCGCGGACTCTGCGTTAACTCTTTCTGTTTGCCTGGGAAGGGTATTGCTGCCGTTCAGTCGGCCGAGAAACGCCCAGGAATGTGATCATCCCGGTCAAACGCAAAGTCATCAAAACTCGCGGCGATTCCGTACCACCCGGGCATATTCGCCGATTCCACCCGCCGCACGCGTGCCCGCGAGGAAACCACCACATTCCCGTATCCCAGCGGCCGGCTGACCAAAACGACATCCAGCTCGATCTCGCATTCCAGCGAAAGTGGCTTCGGGCTCAGAAAAAACACACCGGAAGAACTCATGTCTCGCGTTACCAGCGAAACTGGATACTGCTCCATGATTCCGCTCACACTTCTTAATTTCAGTGGCAACCTCAGCGATGCTCGGGGACACTCGCGATGCTCCAGATGCACACCCACCGCGTGTGTGGGAACCCGTACAAACCTGCGCGGCTGCGGTGTCTGCAGCAGCGGCATGATCCGCAGGGCCGGAGGCTTCCTTATCGGCTCGATTGGCTGCGAAATGGAAGGTGCAGACGCGCTACGAGGCGTCTCAACGAGTTGTGGCAAACTGTTCCAAGCTAGCGCTAGATTGTTTACACTCATCTCGCTCCTCAGTGAGATGACCTGGGAAATCAGGTACGTTCCCCAGTTCCATTACTACCTTCTCTGTATTCCGTGGTGAAGTTGGGCTGTAAAGATGGCACTACCAGCGGAACAAGTCAATCTGTGTGCATCTTAAGAAGTGTCCTAAAATCAAACAGATGGTAATAGTACCGGCCCCGGGCCCGTGCTTTGGTCCCGACAACAACGCTGTGCGTTCCAATATGGTGCTCGACACTCCCGACAACCCCCAGCTATCGTCGATACAGCCGCTCCATGTCTGGTCCATCCATTCCTTCAACCTTATCCTCTGCAGAACTTGAGCGGCCATCACCGCCGCGGAACAACGCGACCCTTCTTTTCTTCTCATTTGCCGCCGTTTACGTCGTCTGGGGATCCACGTATTTCGTCATCCGCATAGGTGTGGAGTCCTTTCCACCCTTTTTGCTGGCCGGGCTTCGCCATTTCGCGGTAGGCCTGGTGTTCTTCCCCCTGTTCCGCCACATCACCAAGGAGAAGCCTACTTTGATCCAATGGCGTACAACGGCGATTACGGGCGTCCTGCTGCTCCTGTGTGGCAATGGCACGGTCTCCTGGGCGGAGAAGTACGTTCCCTCCGGCATTGCTGCGCTGCTGGTCGCTACCGTATCGATCTGGATGGTCTTGACCGACTGGCTACGCCCGCGCGGGACCAGGCCGGTGTTTCGGGTGCTCCTGGGATGCTCTCTCGGGTTCGTCGGCGTGGTTGTCCTGGTCGATCCAGCCCATCTGGTAGGCTCCGAGCGTATCTACCCATTTGGTGCCTTTGCTCTCACTCTTGCCGCCATGGCTTGGGGAGTGGGTTCCGTCTACTCGAAGCACAATCCCGTCCCTCAGTCGCCCATGCTCGGTGTCGCCATGCAGATGCTCGCCGGGGGTGGCGCGCTCCTGCTGGTCGCTCTCCTGGCTGGGGAGTTTCGCAACCTCCATTGGGCGCAAATCTCCATGCGTTCGTGGATGGCCCTCCTGTACCTGGTGATCATGGGCTCCGGAGTGGGTTTCAGCGCTTACGTCTACATCCTCAAACACAGCACTGCCGCCCGCGTAAGCACCTACGCCTTCGTCAACCCCGCAGTAGCGCTGTTGCTGGGTTGGCTCCTTGGTGGAGAGGCGCTGACGCTGCGCACCCTCCTGGCCAGCGCGACCATCCTTACTTCCGTGCTTCTGGTCATCACCGCCCCCCACCGCACACCCACGCAGATCGAAGATTCGGTGCCGGCTCCCGGCGAAGCCTGAATCGCGCCCTGGCGTATCCAAAGTTCGACCGTCGAAATCGGATAGATTGCGTTTCTCGACCGCGCTAGTCTATGCACATGATTGCTGCGAGAAAAAATTCAACGCGTACTTCAGGTGTAGCTTCACATGCTGCGGATCGCCTGTGGCAAGCCACCCTTCGCCGCGATCATCGCGCGGACGGAACCTTTGTCTTCGCCGTACGCTCCACGCACATCTATTGCCGACCCTCCTGCCCGGCGCGCCGTCCTTTGCGGCAAAACACGCTTTTCTTTGGAACTGCCCAGGAAGCCGAATCGGAGGGTTTTCGCCCTTGCCGCCGCTGTAAACCTCAGGAGCAGCAGGAAGCCATCCGTTTGGTTCAGCGCGCCGCCAAGCTGCTCATTAATTCCAGCGAGGCCGCCGAGGAAAGTGCCAGGCTGGAGTCGCTCGCCGCTCAACTAAAAACCACGCCAGCGAAACTGCGCCGCGCCTTTCGCCGCGCTACTGGGCTCGCCCCGCGCGAGTTTGCGCAAGCCGCACGCCTTGAGCGCTTCAAGAAAATGCTACGCCAAGGCGTGCGCATCACCGATGCGCTGTACGCCTGTGGCTTCGGTTC
>Ga0210394_10002908_pt1 | contig 22604 bp, 19 predicted proteins | sample IncBWC12MmetaG_FD_160121 | JGI IMG/M metagenome (GOLD analysis project Ga0210394, IMG submission 160121) | Forest soil microbial communities from Barre Woods Harvard Forest LTER site, Petersham, Massachusetts, United States - Inc-BW-C-12-M | ecosystem: Environmental > Terrestrial > Soil >... | reverse complement strand
TGACCGAAGTGGCCAAGGGAGTCTTCGAGCTCAGGCTTCCGATCCCGTTCGAAGACGGGCTGGTCAACGTGTTCCTGTTTGCCGACGGCGACGAGGCCGACCTGCTCGATTGCGGTATGAATTCAGACGAGTCGGTCGCCACCATCAAGACCGCGCTTGGCGAGATCGGCGCGAAGCGGCTGCGCAAGCTCGTGATCACCCACATCCACCCCGACCACTACGGCGCCGCCGGCAGCCTGGCAGGTAAAGGGATGGCGGACCTCTACATCCACCGGCTCGAGGTGCCTTTAGTGCACCCGAGGTACGTCGAGCTCGAGCACCTCGTCAAGGAGGTCCGGACCTATCTCCTGGTCAACGGCGTGCCGGCGGACGACGCCGAGGTCCTGAGCAACTCACAGCGTGCTCTCAGCCAGGTCGTCAAGACGGCCGAACCGGCGGTCCAGCTCGATGGGGCGGAACTGCTCCAGATGGGCCGACGGCACCTGCGCGTGGAGTGGACCCCGGGACACTCCCCAGGGCACATCTGCCTGTACGACCGCGAGGAGAAGCTCCTTTTCGCCGGCGACCACATGCTGCCTGATCTCTCGCCGAACATCGGCCTGCATCCGCAAAGCACGCCAGATCCGCTCCATGAATACCTGGACGGGCTGCGGCGGCTGGCAGCTTACGAACCTGAGCTGATCCTCCCTTCACATGGACGGCCGTTCACCGACGCACCGGCTCGCGTCAAGGTCCTGGAGGCGCATCACCGCAAGCGACTCGACCAGGTCGTGGCGATCGTCGGCCGCGGGAAGCAAACGGGCTGGGAGGTCGCGCTGGAGCTGTGGGGCGCGCGCGCGAACCTCTACGAGAAGCGGCTCGCCCTCCAGGAGGCGCTGGCGCACCTGCAGGCCCTCGCCGTGGACGACCGCGTGGGCAAATCTGTTACGCCCGACTCCGTGCGCTGGACGCCGGTTTGATTCCGAGCGGCAGCAGCTCGGCGGGGTAACAGCCGACGCCGACCACCCCCGGTCCGGCATGGGCTCCGACCACAGGTCCGAGCGGCTGGATCATGAGCGTCTCGGCGATCGAATCCAGCTCGCGGCCGATTCTCTGCGCGTCCGCTTCGGCGTCGGCGTGGCCCACGATGACGCAAACGCCGTGACCGCGATCCACCTCACGCGTGAGCTCGACGACTCGATTCAGCGCGCGCTCGAACGTGCGCACGCGCTCGAGTGGGGTGACAAGACCGTCGCGGATGCAGAGGACAGGCTTGACCTGAAGCACCGAACCGAGCAGTGCGCTAGCCCGTCCGATGCGACCGCCCCGCCGCAGGAACTCGAGCGTGGCCACCGAGAAGTAGGTCTGGATGCTCGACCGCATCTCAAGCACCTTGGCCTCGATGGAAGACGCGTCCATTCCGCTCGTGGCCAGCTCCGAAGCCGCAAGCGTGATGAGCCCAAGTGACATCGAGACGAGCTCCGAATCGACCACGCGCACGCGTTTGGGGTCGGTCATGGTCGCGGCCTGGCGCGCCGATTCGTAGGTGCCGCTCAGCTTCTGCGAGATGTGGATGGAGACGACGGAATCGTGGGCGGAGAGCAACGACTTGTAGACGTCCGCGAACCGCCCGGGCGATGGCTGCGAGGTGGTCGGATGAACGGTCACCGAAGGCAGCCGGCGATAGAACTCGTCGGGTCTTATTTCGACGCCGTCGAGGAGCGACTTTCCGTCGAAGTTGAGCGTCAGAGGCACCACTGTGATCGCGCGCGAGGTGGCGAGTTCCGGTGGAATGTCGGCGGTCGAGTCGGTGACGATGGCGACCCTTCGGTTGCTCACTCGTCGACCGGGTTCATGTCGACGGGGTCGGTGCGACGCCGATTCTTCCGGCCGCGAAAAAAGCGCATCTCGATCGGCCTGAGTGCCACGAGCATCACCAGCACGATAAAAGTCGCGAAGACGGCCACTGTGATGTAGCCGAACCCAACGGCCATGCCCACCGAAGCGGCCACCCAGATCATCGCGGCCGTGGTCAGCCCGTGGACGTTGTCGCCCTGGCGCAAGATCGCGCCCGCGCCAAGGAATCCGACACCCGTGACGATCTGGGCGGCGATGCGCGTCGGGTCCACGCCCGTAACAGCCCCGGGCAGCAGGCCGACGCCGCTGAACATGCAGGCTCCAACGGCGATGAGGGAAATGGTCTTGAGGCCGGCCGGGTGACCGCGATACTCCCTCTCTACACCAAGGGCCAGGCCCAGGAGGAGCGCGATGACGAGGCGAAGTCCTAGTTCGCCCTCGCCTCCAGGTATCTGCAGCGGCTCAGCCTCTGCCGGGACGGCCCCCGGGCTTGTCCTGGGCCCCGGGCTCGTCCTTGGCGCCCGGCTCGTCGGGCAGCTCCGGAAGGTCGAGGCTGTTCACGAAATCTCGGAACACCGCTAGGCGCTCTTCGTCCACCGGCGTCTCGGCCTTGTCCTTCTCGCCGGCCTCCTCATCCGCGTCCGGGATGATGCCGGCCGACTCCATGACCTCCTCCGCGACGAAGATCGGGCATTCGACTCGCACGGCCAGGGCAATGGCGTCGGACGGTCGCGCGTCGAAGTCGAGGTCACGTCCGTTCTGTTTGACGTAGAGCCGGGCGTAAAACACCTGGTCGGCGAGCCGCGTCACCACGATGCGCCTCACGCTGATCCCGAGATCGCCGAACGCCGTCGCCATCAGGTCGTGTGTCAGGGGCCGGCCCAGGGGGTTGCCCGAAATCTTGGTGGCGATCGCCTGCGCCTCGAAAGAGCCGATCCAGATCGGCAGGTACCGATCGGCCTCCTTCTCTTTGAGGATCACCAGGTGCTGGGCGGTCGGCATATGGATCCGGATGCTGTCGACGGAGACCTCGATGAGGTTTTTCATCCTCGGTCCCACTATACCTTTCGGACCTCAGAACCCCCGAAATTTGATCTTCCTGAGGCCTGGGTAGGATACGAACGTGGCTAAGGGGAAGCGGGGGAGGGTGGTCTTGATCGACGCCCACAGCCTCATCTACAGGGCGTTTTTCGCGCTGCCTCCAATGAGCACGTCCGACGGCCAGGTGACGAACGCGGTCTACGGCTTCACGTCCATGCTGGCGATCGTCCTCGCCTCGCGGCCCGAGTTCGCGATCGGGACCTTCGACGTGGGCGCGCCGACATTTCGGTCAATTGAATACAAGGAATACAAGGCCGGCCGGCGCGCGATGCCCGACGACCTGCGGCCGCAGATCGAGAAGGTGCGTGAGCTGCTGCAGGCATTTTCGATCCCGATCTACGGCATCGAAGGCTTCGAGGCTGACGACCTGATCGGCACGCTTTCCCGGCTCGCCGAGGAACGAGGACACGCGGTCACGATCGTTTCCGGAGACCTCGACTGCCTGCAGCTTGTTTCGGAGTCAGTCGAAGCGCTCGTGCCACGACGGGGCATCACGGACACGTTCGTGTACGGACCCGACCAGGTTCGCCAGCGCTACGGGTTTGAGCCGTCGCAGCTCATCGACTTCAAAGCGCTGCGCGGCGACACGTCCGACAACATTCCCGGCGTCCCTGGTGTCGGCGACAAGACCGCTGCGAAATTGGTTCAGGACTTCGGGACCATCGAGGCGCTCCTCGAGCGGGTTGACGAATTGCCCGACGGGCGTTTGAAGACATCACTCAAAGCGAACCAAGAGCAGGTGCGACTGGGCAAACGCATGGTCACGATCGTGCGCGACGTTCCCATCGAGCTCGATCTCGAACGCGCCCGCTGGACTCGTTACGACTACGAGAAGGTGCGGCTCGTCTTCGACCGGATGGAGTTCAGGCAGCTGCTGAGCCGGTTCCCGCCTCCGGACCAGGTGCCGGTCCAGCCGAGCCTCGCTTTCGAGCCCGCGCCCGAGCCCGCAGGCTTGAGGATTGTCGATGACCCGGCCGAAGCGGCGGGCCTGCTCGCCGGATCCGCCGACGTGGCTGTCTTCGCGTTCAATGAAGGCGCGGGCCGCTCGGCGCGCATCTGCGGCCTGGGCGTGTCGACGGGCCATCAAACGTTTTACGCCGCCGCGCCTGACGCGATGGACGCGGTCGCGAGCACCCTCTCGGGCCGGCCCATCTCTGGCCACGACGCCAAAGAGACTGAGCTTGCGCTGCGGTCGCTGGGAGGCGGGAAGCGCGAGTGGGCGTTCAGCACGTTTCTCGCGGCCTACCTTCTCGGCGCGGGCTCGCGGGACCCACGGCTCGAGGACCTGGCGCGAGAGTTCCTAGACGTCACGCTCGTCAGCACCGAGCAGCTGCTGGGCACCGGACGCGCGGCACGCAAGCCGGGCGACGTTGCTCGCAGCGAAGCGGCGGAGTTCGCCGCGCGTCGTGCCGAGGCGATCCTCAACCTACGCCCTCGCCTCGAAGCAGAGATGACCAACCTCGGCGTCGACTATCTCTTTCACGAGATCGAGCTCCCGCTCGCGGGTGTGCTCGCGGACATGGAGTCGGAGGGTGTCGCGATCGACGTGCCCTACCTCAAGGACATGCAGGAAGAGCTGGGCGAGCAGCTGGCGGCGATCGAGTCAGAGGTCGAGCAGGTCGCGGGCCAGAAGTTCAACCTCGGCGCTCCACAACAGCTGGCCAAGGTGCTGTTCGAAGACCTTCGACTTCCCGTCGGCAAGCGGACGAAGACTGGCTATTCGACCGACGCGGATACGCTCGAGGCGCTGCGCGACAAGCATCCGATCATCGGCCTGATCCTCGAGCACCGGCAGCTGTCGAAGCTCAAGTCGACGTACGTCGACTCGCTGCCGCAGCTGGTCGATCCGCTGAGCGGCCGTGTTCACACCTCGTTCGGGCAGGCGAGCACCGCCACCGGGCGGCTCTCGTCGTCCAACCCGAACCTGATGAACATCCCGATCAGGACCGAGCTCGGGCAGCGCATCCGCCGCGCGTTCAAGGCGGCACGGCCCAGTCACGTGATGGTGTCCGCGGACTATTCACAGATCGAGTTGCGCATCGCGGCGCACCTCAGCGGCGATCCGAAGCTGCTCGGCGCGTTCGCGGCGGGCCAGGACATTCACACCGCGACCGCCGCAGCCGTGTTCGGAATTCCGATCGAGTCGGTGGATCCAAACCAGCGCAGGCTGGCGAAGGTCGCTAACTTCGGGTCCATCTACGGACAGGGCGAGTACGGCCTGTCTCAGCAGCTCAGCATCACCGGTGACGTGGCGCGGGAGTTCCTCGCGCAGTACTGGGCCACCTATGCGCGCTTGAAGGAATACCTCGACGAGGTTCGGAAGAAGGCGCGCGAGGAAGGGTTCGTCGTCAGCGCCACCGGCCGGCGCCGCGCGATTCCTGACCTGCGGTCACCGAACTTTCAGCTGCGCAGCGCGGCTGAGAGAATGGCCATCAACTTCCCCATGCAGTCGCTGGCGGCCGACATCATCAAGATCGCCATGGTGCGCTTGCAGCGAGAGATCGAGGCGGATCAGATCGAGGGACGCATGCTGCTGCAGGTTCACGACGAGCTGCTGTTCGAGGTGCCTGAGTCAGAAGTGGATCAGTTTGCGGAGAAGGTGCCGCGCATCATGACCAGCGCGTACGAGCTCGAAACGGGCATCGAGGTCGAAACCAAGGTCGGACCCAACTGGGCGGACATGAAAAAGCTCGCGGTCTTGCGTGCCTGAACTTCCCGAAGTAGAGACGATCGTCGCGGACCTGCGGCCGCACCTGGTCGGGCGTACCATCGTGCGCGCCGAGCTTCCTTTCCCAACCATCGTCCGGCACCCGGAGCCGGAGGTGTTCGTCGACTCCGTCGCCGGCATGCGCATCAACGCGGTGAGGAGACGCGGGAAGTTCATCCTCATGGACCTCGACCACGACCTTCTCCTGGTGGTCCATCTCGGCATGACGGGACAGCTGCGGCTGGTGGACGCTGACGCGCCCATCGAAAAACACACGCACGCGATCTTCACGCTGGATGGAGACTCAAGTTCCCCATCCGGCGGTGCGCGCCACCTTCTCCGCCAGCGGGGAAGTGAGCCATCCAGTTTTCCGGCCCGCCCTTCACGGCAGTTGCGCTATCGCGATCCGCGGCGTTTCGGTCGTCTGCTGCTCGGCACCCAAGAGTCGCTTCTCGCTTCGAAAAAGATGCCGAGGCTCGGCCCCGAACCGATCGATCCCGCTTTCGCGCCCGACGAGCTCTATCGAAGTCTGCGGAAGCGGCACACCTCGTTGAAAGCTGTGTTGCTCGATCAAGGCGCGATCGCGGGCGTTGGCAATATCTATGCGGACGAGTCCATGCATCGCGCCCGCCTGCGGCCTGACCGCATGGCCGCGGGCCTCAGCCGCAAGTCGGCGCAACGACTGCACGAGTCTCTGCGCGATTCACTGCTAACGGCGATTAGAAACCGCGGCAGCTCGGTCGACACTTATCGCGACGCGTGGGGCGAGCTCGGAGGTCAGCAGGAGAAGCTGCTGGTCTACGGCCGCGCCGGCGAACCATGCTTCACGTGCGGGCGGCCGCTCAAGATGATCCGCCTCGCGGGACGGAGCACAGTCTTCTGCACCAAGTGCCAGCATTAGAGAGGCTGTACCCGAGGCTCTTCGCGATCGTCGTGCTTGCGGTCGCGTTCGTCGCGCTGACAATTGCGATTACAGCAGGAGTCTTCGCGAGCCTCGACCACCAGGTCGCGGAGGCGATGCACAGCATCTGGCAGGAATCTCTGCAGGGGCTGTTCCAGCTGATCGCCGAGCTCGGTGGGCTCGAGCTCACTACCGCGCTCATGGTCGGGCTCTTCTTTTACTTATGGCGCGGCGGGTTCGGGGCCGACGCCCTTGTCGTGATTGCGTTCGCCGGCGCCGTCGTGCTCGAGCTGGTCTACAAGGAGCTGTTCTTTCATCCGGGGCCGCCACCCTCACTCTCTCATCAGGACGGTCCGAGCGTGACCGACCTTTTCCTTGGAAACGGGCTGGGCAACAGCTTTCCGAGCGGGCACATGGTGCGGGCGGTCGTTGCCTACGGCCTGCTCGCCTTTGTCGTCCGCCGCCTCGCGCCGTCACGTGTGGCGCGACTCCTCGCCCTCCCGGCCGCGACCCTCATCGTCGTCGCCCTCGCCTTCGACCGGCTGTATCTCGACGTCCACTGGGAGTCGGACGTGATCGGCGGACTGCTGCTGGGCGGCATCGCCCTCGTGGCGGCGACAGTCTGGTTGGACCGTCCGGTAAAGCCCGACAATTAGGACGTGGCGGACAGAGCGGTCTTGATCATGGTCACGACCGGTGGCCGCAACGACGCGGAGCGCCTCGGCGAGGCCCTCGTGGTAGGACATCTCGCAGGGTGCTGCTCGGTCATCTCGACTGTCCATTCGGTCTATTACTGGCAAGGCCAGCTGAAGCGTGAGCACGAGGCGCTTTTGCTCGTGAAGACCCTGGAGTCCCAGGCCGCCGCGGTTCAGGAATACGTCCGAACTCACCACGAATACGAACTGCCGGAGATCCTGCAGATCAGCGTCGAGGGCGGGTCGGCCGACTACCTGAACTGGCTCGCAGATCAAGTAACGCAACAAGGCGACTAAGCGTTAAGTCAACACTTAGACTCATGGACGGGGTGGCAACCGTAGTCGACGTTCCCGGCGATTCCAACGGCCCCAAAAAGCGCCGCCGTCGCCAGGCGCGCCGCGAGGCGGCCGCCGCGCTGGAACAGGCCCACGGCGACCACGGCAGCGCGAACGGCAACGGCAGCGCGACCGAGACGATTCCGCCCGCGCAGATGGCCGAGGCGCAGGTCGTGTCGGTCGCGCTCGTGCCCGAGCTGGAATCTCCACTGCACCAGGCGATCCTCGTGGAGGCTCCGATGGCAGAGCCGGACGATTTCAACGACCTGCTCGGCCAGGCGGTCGGCCTGCGTCTGGATTCGGTCTCCCGCGAGTTTGGCGGGAGTGACCAGATGCACGTGAGCGCGCTCCGGAACGTCTCGCTCGAGATCGGGCCATGTGAGTTCGTCGCGGTCGTCGGTCCGTCCGGCTGCGGCAAGACCACCTTGCTCTCGATGATGGGTGGACTCGACAAACCCACCACCGGACACGTTTACGCGGCCGGCCTTCCGCTCGGCGAGCTTTCGGAGCAGGACCTCGCCGACTACCGGCTCCAGCGCGTGAGCACGATCTTCCAGACCTTCAATCTCATCCCTTCGATGACGATCGAAGACAACGTGGCGCTCCCGATGACACTGGCGGGGGTGGAGCTCGAGGAACGGCTCAAGCGCGCGCGGCACCTGCTGGCACTGGTTGGCCTCGAGCATCGTGCCCGTTCGCGCGCTCGACTCCTCTCAGGCGGAGAGCAGCAGAAGGTTGCGGTGGCTCGCGCTCTGGCCAACCGCCCCGGGCTCATCCTCGCCGACGAGCCGACCGGCAGCCTCGACTCGGCCGCGGGCGAAGGGGTCCTGAACCTGCTCGAGGACCTCAATCACCGCGGAGCGACTGTGGTGCTGGTGACCCACGACCCGGAGGTCGCTCGGCGCGCCCACCGCGTCGTGAGGATGATCGACGGGCGAGCGATCGAGCTCGACGCGGGAAATCCCACCGTGCGGAAGCAGGAGCCGGTCGATCCGGCTCCGCGACTCCACTGGCGCGACACGCTGAAAGTCGGCCTCGGGAGCGCGGGCCGACGGCCGCTGCGCACCGCGCTCACGACCACCGGAGTCGCCATCGGCATCGCCGCGATGAGCCTGATCGTCGCCCTGGCCGGGGGGCTGCAGGGGGCTCTCGACGCCCCGGCCCTGGCGACGAGCCAGGTGCATCAGGTCGAGGTCTATCCCGCCGCCGACGCGGGAACCTCTACTTTTGACGGCGGCACCTTGGCCACCCTTGCGGGGCAGCCTCACGTGAGCGCCGCCTGGGGTCAGCTCTCGATGAGCGGGACCTTCGCCACCGGGACGCGCGCTGGATCGGCCGCAGCGCCGCGGCCCGCGCTGTCAGGGGCGCTGGTTTCGCTAGCCCCTCTGCGTTCGTCGAGCGTGATGCCAGTGCTGAGCGCCGGCCGCCTGCCCAAGTCCGACGCTGCCTCCGAGGTGCTTCTGACGGACAGCGAGGCGACCGCTCTCGGCTTCCCCGCACCCCGTGGCGCGATCGGGACACAAGTCGTCTACAGCGCCACCTCCGGTGCGCTGATGGTCCCGGGCGTGACTCGCAACCCAGTCACGAGCCCTCTTGAGCTGAAGTTGCTCGTCGTCGGAATCGTGTCCGGCAACGCGATGCCGGCGGGTGCGCCCGGCGGCATGGCGCCCTACACGACAGAGCGTGATTACTGGGCGCAGCTCGCGCGGACCAACGCTTGGAGGGGCGGGGAGTATTCGACCATCACGCTGCTGGCCGATTCCGGCCTTTCGGTCGACAGCCTGCAGCAGCGTGTCGAGGCGCTAGGGTTCCAGGCCCAGACGTTTGGCGACCAGTTCCGCAGCTTCGAGGACCTGCTCGGAAAGATGCGCGTGGCTCTCCTGGGGCTCGCGCTGGTCGCTCTGCTCCTCGCCTGTCTCGGCATCGCCAACACGATGTACACCGCGGTCCTCGAGCGGACCAAGGAGATCGGGGTCCTGAAGGCACTCGGCGCGCGCCGGCGCGACGTGCTGCTCATCTTCGTCGCCGAAGCCGCCTTCATCGGGCTTGCGGGCGGCCTGGTCGGGATCTTCATCGCGGTCGGGCTGGGCCGCCTCGGCAACGCTGCCGTCGACCGGCTGACCCAATCGGTCGCCGGCGCCGGCTTTGACGTGTTCCGCACGGACTTCGGGGTCGTGGCGGCGGCGCTCGTCGTGGCGATCGTGCTGAGCACGGTCAGCGGCCTCCTCCCGGCACTGAGAGCCGCCGTCCAGGATCCGGCGCGTGCCCTCCGCTACGAGTAGTCCCGTCCGCGATCCGGTGATGCGCGCCAGCCTCCCCGCGAGCGGGGAAGTCACGCACTCAATTAATTGAGGGCTTCTGCCTACCCGCTGGTTGACGCCGAGGTCGCGGCGGCGCTGGTGCTCGAGCGCACACATTTCCTGGGCGCCCAAAGGGTGCCGCTCATGGATTGCGCCGGGCGCGTTCTCGCCGAAGACATCGTGGCCTCGGCTGCACTGCCCGCCCTCCCGTCCAGCGCGGTCGATGGATATGCGCTCCGCGCAGCCGACGCCCGCAAGGCTCTGCGCGTGGCCGGCGAGTCCGCGGCAGGCCGGCCATTTGACAGTCCACTCGAGCCGGGCACAGCGCTTCGAATCCTGACCGGCGGAGTCTTGCCCGAAGGGGCGGATTGCGTCGTGATGATGGAGGACGTCGAGCTGAGCGGTGACGTCGTCACCATCCCCGGCGGCCTCCAGCCGGGCCAGAACTTCCACGCGCCTGGAGCCGATCTGCGAGCCGGCGAGAAGGTTCTGCCGGCGGGAGTGCAGCTCGGCGCGGCGGAGATCGGCCTGGCCGCGGCCCTGGGCCTGGCCGAGCTGCCGGTCGGCCGCCGTCCGCGAGTGGCGCTCATGTCCACAGGGGACGAGCTCGTCGAGGTGGGGAAGACACCGGCGCGCGGGCAGATACCCGACTCCAACCGGTGGGCGCTGCTCGCGGCCCTGCGCGAAGCCGGCGCGGAAATTCGCCTGCTCGGCATCGGGCCGGACGAGCCTGACGCCTTGCGGCGGCTGGTCGTCGATGCGCTCGTTGGCGCGGACGTCCTGGTCACGTCAGGAGGGGTGTCCGTCGGCACGCACGATCTCATCAAGCCGCTGCTCGAATCCCTCGGGGATGTCCATATCGGGCGGGTCAAGCTGAAACCCGGGAAGCCGTTTACCTTCGCGACCTTGCCAGAAGAGAAGCTGGCGTTCGGCTTGCCCGGCTTCCCGGTTTCGTCGCTCGTCACCTTCGAGGTGTTCGTGCGGCCGGCGCTGCGCAAGATGCAGGGTTTCACCCAGCTCCAGCGCCCGACCCTGCCGGTCCGCCTGGGATACGACGCGAGGGCGACTGCCGATCGCACCGAGTATCAACGGGTCAACCTGCGACGCGACGGACCAGACCTGGTCGCCGTCTCGACGGGCTCCCAATCCTCGTCGCGACTCATGTCGCTGGCGGGAGCGCATGCGCTGGTGCGGATCCCGCCGGGGGATCAGGGCATCAAAGCCGGAGCCATGGTCGACGCGATGATCCTGTCCCTACCGTGAGCGGGGCAGCCCGGCGCGGTCCTGCTCGCGTTTCGTGCGATCGACTTCGTCCTGCACGTCACCGCGTACGTCCCGCGCGCTTCGTTTGAGGTGGCCCACCGCCTGGCGGGCGTCGCCTTTCATCTCAGCGGCCGGGTCGCCAGTGGCCTTGCCGTCGATTTCTTCCGCTTTTCCCCGAACCTGGTCTCTCATACCTGATTAACGCCGGAGGCAGGCGGGCTCCCTTCGAACGTCCGTTCGCTTTAGAATTAGACGTCTCGCATGCCCTCCAGCTTTCGTGTCGACGCACCCTTCAAGCCGGCCGGTGACCAGCCTCAGGCGATTGAGCAGCTGGTCGACGGCGTGCGTTCCGGGCTGACGCAGCAGGTTCTGGCCGGTGTCACCGGGAGCGGCAAGACCAACGTCATGGCGTGGGCGGTGGAGCAGCTGCAGCGGCCGGTCCTGGTGCTCAGCCCGAACAAGACGCTCGCGGCCCAGCTGTGCGCCGAGTTCCGGCGCCTGCTGCCCGACAACGCGGTCGAGTATTTCGTCAGCTACTACGACTACTACCAGCCCGAGGCGTACATCGCGCGCTCCGACACCTACATCGAAAAGGACTCGAGCCGCAACGAAGAGATCGACCGCATGCGCCACTCGACCACCCAGACGTTGCTGACGCGGCGCGACGTGCTGGTGGTGGCGAGCATCAGCTGTATCTACGGTGTCGGTTCGGTCGAGGACTACATGGGCGAGGCGCTGAAAGTCGAAAAGGGCCAGGCAATCCGTCGCGAGATCTTCCTGCGCAAGCTCACGGAGATGCTGTACGAGCGCAACGACTATGACCTTGCGCGTCTTCGGTTCAGGGTGCGCGGCGACGTCGTGGACCTGGTTCCGGCCAACGAGGAGAAGGTCTTCCGGGTCGAGTTTTTTGGCGACGAGATCGAGCGCATCCAGGAACTCGACGCGGTGACCGGCGAGATTCTCGGCACGCGCGACAGCTTCACGATCTTTCCGGCGTCGCACTACGTCACGCCCGCCGACAAGCTGCGGCTCGCGATGGTCGATATCGAGGCCGAGCTCGACGAGCGGACCAGGTGGTTCGAGGAGCACGGACGGCTGCTCGAGGCGCAGCGGCTGCGACAGCGCACCAACTTCGACCTCGAGATGATGCGCGAGACCGGAACGTGCGCGGGGATCGAAAACTATTCGCTCCACCTCACGCGCCGGAAGCCTGGTGACGCGCCCTTCACGCTGATGGACTTCCTGCCTGACGACACCCTGATCTTCGTCGACGAGTCGCACGTGGCGGTGCCGCAGATCGGAGGCATGCTCGGCGGAGACCGGTCGCGCAAGGCGGCCCTCGTCGAGTACGGCTTTCGTCTGCCGAGCGCGTTCGACAACCGGCCGTTGAGCTTCGAAGAGTGGGAGGAGCGGGCGCATGACGTCGTTTACGTCTCAGCCACGCCCGGGGCGTACGAGATCAGACGCTCGCAGCGAACCGTGGAGATGGTGGTGCGACCGACGGGCCTCGTCGATCCGACAGTTGAGGTGCGTCCCACCGCCGGCCAGATCGACGATCTCCTGGCCGAGGTGAAAAAGCGCGCTGAGCTTGGCCACCGCTCCCTGGTGACGACTCTCACCAAGCGTTTCGCCGAGGACCTCGCCGACTATCTCCGCGAGTACGGTGTGAAGGTTCGCTACCTGCATTCGGAGCTCGACGCGATGGAGCGCCTGGACGTCCTGCGCGACCTGCGCACCGGGGCGGTCGACGTTGTCGTCGGCATCAACCTTCTGCGAGAGGGCCTCGATCTTCCGGAGGTGGCGTTCATCGGCATCCTCGACGCGGACAAGGAAGGCTACCTCCGCGCTTATCGCTCGTTCATCCAGACGATCGGGCGCGCCGCGCGCAATGTCGACGGCCACGTCGTGATGTACGCCGACAAGATCACCGACTCGATGAGGCTGGCTCTCGACGAAACCGAGCGGCGGCGCAACAGGCAAACTGCATACAACGCTGAGCGGGGCATCACGCCGGAGACGGTGAAGAAAGCGATCTACCAGATGGAGATCAACTCGAACGACATCCAGGCGGACGCCGTCGAGATCATGGCCGGGGCGGGCGTCCCCCGCGAAGACCTGCTCGCGATCGTGCGCGATCTCGAGAAGGAGATGCGCCGGCTGTCGAAGGAGCTGCAGTTCGAGGATGCGGCGCGCGTGCGGGACCGAATCATCCTGTTGCGCAAGCGCCTGTCCGGTGAAGAGCCGGGCAAGGACACCGAAGAGGACGGTGCGATCGCGATGGCGATCGCCGCTGCGCCGAAGCAAAAGACGATGGTCCGCAACTGGAGGAAATCACGACGGGGTCCGTGAGGAACGTGAGAAGGGCTGCTGAGCTACTCGCGACCCCGCCGACCGGTTGGATGGAAACTCTCGGGGCCCGCATCAGCGAGTCCGAGCCGGGGCGCGTCGTGCTCGAACTCGAGGCCGGGCCCAGGCACCGCCACGGCGGTGGGATCGTTCAGGGAGGGGTGATCACACAGATCGCGGACGCGGCGATGGGCATGTCGCTGGCGACCCTTCAGGAGGACGGGGTGTGGAACACGACGATCGAGCTGAAGATCAATTTCATCCGGCCAGTGATCTCGGGGCGCCTTCGCGCGGTCGGCCGGGTCGTCGAGATGAAGCAGAAGCTGATGTTCAGCGAGGCGGACGTGCTGGACGACGAAAACAGGCTCGTGGCCCGAGCGTCGTCGACCTGTCTCGAGGTTCCCGAGGGACAGGGTCGTGAGTAAGGTCGTCGAGGCATACTCGCCGGCCTGGAGCTGGTTCGGCTTCAGACTCTTCCACGCCGGCGAGGGCAGCGCTGTCGTGGACATGAGCACCACCGAGCAGATGGCGAATCACTCCGGGTTTGTGCACGGCGGTATCATCAGCGCTCTCGCCGACAGCGCCATGGGACGCTCGTTGAGAACCATCAAGCCAGGCGTGGCGCGTGCGATGAGCATCGACCTCAAATTGAGCTTTATCAACGCCGCGAAGATCGGCGAGGACCTGCGGGCGACCGGCACGGTGGTTCATGCGGGGCGCCGCACGGCTGTGATGGTGTGCCGGGTCGAGGGGACGAATGGGAGGCTGATCGCGACGGCGAGCGGCACGTTTGCAATCACGAGAGAGAAGGAATAGCCAGAGTCCAGGATGCCGATAGACCACATCACGATTCGCGGCGCGCGCGAGCACAACCTCAAAAACGTCACGCTGTCGATCCCGCGTGACAAGCTCGTCGTGTTCACCGGCCTGTCGGGTTCCGGCAAGTCGTCGCTGGCCTTTGACACCATCTATGCGGAAGGCCAGCGGCGCTACGTGGAATCCCTGAGCGCCTACGCGCGGCAGTTCCTCGGCCAGATGGAGAAGCCGGACGTCGACACCATCGAGGGCCTTTCGCCCGCGATCTCCATCGACCAGAAGGGAACGTCGAAGAACCCGAGGTCGACCGTCGGCACAGTCACCGAGGTCTACGACTACCTACGCCTGCTCTATGCGCGGGTCGGGCACCCGCACTGTCCCGTGTGCGGACGGGAGGTCCGCCGGCAGACGGTCGATCAGATGGCGGACCACGTCGAAAAGCTGCCCAAAGGCACGCGCGTGATGGTCCTGGGACCGATCGTCAAGGGTCGTAAGGGCGAGTACAAATCGCTCATCGACGACGTGCGCAAGTCGGGATTTGTGCGGGTCCGTGTCGATGGCAGCCTGTACGAGCTGACCGAGCAGATTCCGCTCGACAAGAACAAGAAGCACGACATCCAGGTCGTGGTCGACCGGATCGTGATCGGACCCGACCAGCGCACGAGGCTTGTCGAATCGGTCGAGACTGCGGCGCGACTCGGCAGCGGCCTGGTGATCATCGCTCCCGAAAACGGAGAAGAGATCCAGATGTCAATGGCCTTCGCCTGTCCCTACGACGGGACCAGCGTGCCCGAACCCGAGCCGCGCAACTTCTCGTTCAACAGCCCGCATGGGGCATGCCCGACCTGCACCGGGATCGGCTCGCAGCTCGTGGTCGACGGAGACCTGGTCGTGCCCGACCCGTCGCTTTCCCTTCGCGAGGGAGCGATCGCCGCGTGGAGCCGCTCGCAGTTCTTCTATCCGGAGTTGCTGGAATCGGTCAGCAAGTTCTTCGGCATCGACATGGACAAGCCGTGGTCGAAGCTGTCCAAGCAGCAGCGTGAGGTGCTGCTCAACGGTACGGGCGATCGCAAGATCCGGTTCGGCTACAAGAACCAGTACGGGCATTCGCGCTGGTACGAGGCGCCGTTCGAAGGTGTGATCGCGAACCTGCAGCGGCGGTACCAGGAGACGCAATCCGACTTCCTGAAGGCGGAGCTGGAGCGGTACATGTCCGACAAGCCGTGCCCCGCTTGCCAAGGACGCCGCCTCAAGCCCGAGTCGCTCGCGGTGACCGTGGCGAATCACAACATCGCCGAGGTGTGCGAGCTGCCGGTCAGCACGGCGGTCAGCTTTTTCGACCAGCTGGACCTGACCGAGCGTGAGCACCTCATCGCTCGTGGTGTCTTGAAGGAGATCTCCGAGCGGTTGCAGTTCATGATCGACGTCGGGCTCGAATATCTGACCATCGAGCGCGCTGCCAACACGCTTTCCGGTGGCGAGTCGCAGCGGATCCGTCTCGCGACACAGATCGGATCGAAGCTGATGGGCGTCCTGTACATCCTCGACGAGCCGTCGATCGGGCTGCACCAGCGCGACAACCGGCGGCTGATCAACACGCTGCTGAGGCTGCGCGACCTCGGCAACACGCTGATCGTCGTCGAGCACGATGAGGAGACGATCCGCTCGGCTGACTACATGGTCGACATCGGACCCGCGGCGGGCGAACATGGAGGGGAGATCATCGCCGCGGGAACCGTGGACGAGGTGCTGCGCAGCCCGAACTCTCTGACCGCGGCCTTCCTCAGAGGAGACCGTGAGATTCCGGTTCCGCCACGCCGCCGAAAAGGCAACGGCAAGCGCCTGGTGATCCGCGGCGCTCGGGCCAACAACCTCAAGAACCTGGATGTCGCGCTTCCGCTCGGCACGTTTGTCGCGGTATCGGGAGTGAGCGGTTCGGGGAAATCCTCGCTGGTCACAGACATCCTCAGCCGTAAGGTCGCGCAGCACTTCTATCGGGCCAAGGACAGGCCTGGGGCCCACGACGCGGTGGAGGGGCTCGAGCATCTCGATAAGGCGATCGACATCGACCAGTCGCCGATCGGTCGCACGCCGCGGTCCAACCCTGCGACCTACACCGGGATGTTCACGTACATGCGCGAGCTGTTCGCGCAGCTTCCCGAGGCGAAGATGCGCGGCTACAAGCCGGGCCGCTTCAGCTTCAACGTGCGCGGGGGCCGGTGTGAGGCGTGCCAGGGTGACGGGATCATCCAGATCGAGATGCATTTCCTACCCGACGTGTACGTGCCGTGTGAGGTATGCCACGGGACGCGGTACTCGCGCGAGGTCCAGGAGGTGAAGTTCCGCGGGCACTCGATCTCCGACGTGCTCGAGATGACCGTCGACGAGGCCTACGAGGTGTTCGAGAACGTACCGCGAATTCAGACCAAGTTGAAGACGTTGCGCGACGTTGGGCTCGGTTACATCCGGCTCGGCCAGCCGGCGACGCAGCTGTCCGGAGGCGAGGCGCAGCGCGTGAAGCTGTCCTCTGAGCTGTCGCGACGCGACACCGGCCGGACCCTGTATCTGCTGGACGAGCCGACGACCGGCCTTCACTACGCGGACGTGGAGAGGCTCTTGGTCGTGCTCCACCGCCTGGTCGAGCACGGCAACACGGTGGTTGTGATCGAGCACAACCTCGACGTCCTCAAGACCGCCGACTGGCTCATCGACCTTGGACCGGAGGGCGGGGAGAAGGGGGGCTACGTGATCGCCGAAGGCACGCCGGAGCAGCTGGCGGCCAACTCCGCATCGTCGACGGGACAGTTCCTGCGCACACCGCTCGAACGGGCGGGCCGGCTCGGAAAGGCGAACGGATCCACCGCCTCTCGGCCGTCCGCCAGACGCCGCGTCAAAGTCGCCGTCTGAAGACGGAGAGACCGGCCACCGGATATTCCGCGCTTCTCCGGGTCCCGGGCTTCACCCGCCTCTACGCTGGGCTGCTGCTGGGCCGCATGGCCGGGTCGATGCTCTTCGTGGCGCTGGTCCTGTTCGTGCTCCAGCGCTACCACTCGCCGGAGCTCGCCGGCGCGACAGCATTCATGGCCGCCCTGCCTGGCATCGTCGTCTCGCCGCTGGCGGGCGCCCTGCTCGACCGCTACGGTCGCGCCCGGCTGGTGGTCCTGGACTATGCGGTAGCCGCGGTGGCGCTGGGACTCATTGCAGGCCTTTCCGCCCTGCATTGGCTGGCTTCGCCGCTTCTCCTCGCCATCGTCGCGGTCGCCTCTCTCACTAACCCATTGAGCTGGGCCGGGGCCCGCTCCCTGTTTCCGATCCTCGCCCCGCGGCACCTGTGGGAGCGGGCCAACGGTCTGGACAGCAGCGGGCATGTCATCGCCACGCTTCTCGCATCGCCACTGGCCGGCACGCTCGTGGGCCTGTTCGGAGGGGAATGGGCGCTGGCCGCCTCGGGCGCGGTGTACGTCGCGGCAGCCGTGGTCATGCTGCGCCTGCCCGAGCCGCGAAATGCAGCGGCGCCGGTCGGCTCTGTGCTGAGGAATGCCTGGCTCGGCCTCGTGTACACGGTGAGAAATTCGACGCTGCGCGGCCTCGCCCTGACGCTGAGCATCTACAACGTCGGCAACGGCCTGCTCGCGATAGCGGTCCCAGTGCTTGTTCTCACCCGGTTGCATTCCGGACCCTCGACGGTTGGACTCTTATGGGGAGCCATGGGAGGAGCGGGGCTGGGCTCTGCTCTTGTCGCAGGCCGCTTCTCCAGCCAGGGGCGGGAGCGGTGGTTGATGGCGGGCCCCATCGTGGTCGCCGCAGTCGCGACGGCTTTGCTTCCCTTCGCGTACAGCCTCTGGGTTGTCGCAGGAGCGATCGTCCTGCTCGGTCTCTCGACCGGGCCTTTCGACATCGGCCTGTTCACGCTGCGCCAGCGGCGGACCGACCCCGCGTGGTTTGGTCGGGCTTTCGCCGTGTCGATGTCGCTCAACTCCGCTGGAAACCCGATCGGGTCGGCGCTGGCCGGGCCGCTCATCGCCGCGTCGCTGAACCTGGCGTTGTGGGCCGCGGTCGCGGCGACTCTGGCCAGCCTGGTGCTCGTGCTGGTCGCCATCCCATCGCGGGATGAGGCGGTCGCCAGCGTGTGAAGGAGGGGAGATCGCGATGCGGTGAGGGTTCGGACGCGAGAAATGCGAGTAGGGAGCGCCCTTTAGCGGTGCACTCCGAACAGGACTACGCCTAAGACGAAGATCGCGAAGATCAGACCGATCACGAGCAGGACCAGCAGGGCGATGTGGACCGCCCCGATGATCATCCCCGCCGTCGCCATGCCCATCCCCTTCTCGCCCGTCTGCCTGATCTGGTGGCGGGCCATGTAGCCGGTGATGATCGCGATCAGGGCGACCGTGAATCCGCCGATTCCGGGGATGATGTGCGCGAAGAACGATCCGATCCCGGCCACCAGGCTGACGATCGCCAGAGTGTTGGTGCCGGCGCCGGCCGATGTGTACATCGGACCAACTGGACCCGGCGGAACCGAGGTGGAGGGAGCCGACTGTTGCCCCGCGATCTGCGTGGCGCCGCTGATTTGTGGCGGCGGGGGCGGGAGATTGCCGGGGGTGGTGCTCACTGCGGTCAAGTTTACGGTGATGGGGTTGGGCTGGGCGACAGGGTCGCGTGGGTGGCCGCGAACACTGCGATGAATACGAAAAATGCGATGTAGGCGGTGATGAAGAGCAAGAAGAGGCCGATCGCCACGTAGCCCACGACCAGGCCGATCAGGGCGAGGTTTCCGCCCGCCTCGCCGCTCGTCTTGATCTGGTGGCGCGCGACGTGTCCGGTGATGACTGCCACCAGTCCGCCGAAACACCAGCTGCCGAGCACGGTCGAAGCGGCGAATGAGACGCTGACGATCGCCCAGGGGTTGTAGGGGCGGCTCGCCTGGGGGGCGTACGCGGGCGGGATGGCGTGCGGCGCCGGCGCCGCGGGCGACTTCTCCATCGGGGCAGTGTAAGAGAGCTACCTAAAATCGATCGCGTGGCGATCTCCCTGGAAGACACGGTCAAGCGGCGCCTCAAGGCGGTGCCTGACAGCCCTGGCGTGTACCTGTTTCGCGATAACCGGAGCCAGGTCATCTACGTCGGCAAGGCACTGCGCCTGCGCGATCGGCTGCGCTCCTATTTCACGCCCGGCTATACGCAGACGGCGCGCGTCGCCGAGATGGTGCGGAGGGCCACTGACTTCGAATTCGTCACGACCGCCAACGAGGTGGAGGCCCTGGTCCTCGAGTGCAGCCTCATCAAGAACTATCGGCCGCGCTTCAACATCCGGCTCAAGGACGACAAGAACTACCTCTATCTGAAGCTCCCGGTGACCGAGGAGTTTCCGCGCGTCCATTACTCGCGCAGGGTGCAGAACGACGGCGCGCGGTACTTCGGCCCGTATACGTCCGCCCAGTCGCTGCGCGGCACCGTCAAGTCGATCCGCCAGCTTCTGCCGTTCAGGACTTGCTCGGACGAGATTTTCAAGCAGGGCAAGGTATGCCTGGACTTCCACATCAAGCGCTGCCCGGGTCCATGCGAGCGACGGATCAGCTCGGAGGATTACAAGGCGCGCATCAACGAGGTCGCGCTCTTCATGGAGGGGCGCTCGGACCTGCTGGTGAACGAGCTCAAGGAGCGTATGGAGGGTTCGGCCAACCGGCTCGATTTCGAGAACGCCGCGCGCTACCGCGACCAGCTCCAGTCGATCGAACGCATCGCCGACCGGCAGAAGGTCCTCACCCACGGCCGTGATGATCAGGACCTGGTCGCGTACGCGCGTCACGCGGGAGACGTGTTCGTCGAGGTGGCGTACATCAGGCAGGGCAAAATGGTCGGGCACGACGGCCACGCTCTCGATGGCGCCGGCGAGGCGACCGAGGCCGAACTGCTGCGCGGCTTCGTGCTCCAGTACTACGCGAGCGCTACACACGTGCCGCGGGCGGTGATCCTGCCGGGGCTCGTCGACGAGCCCGACCTCCTCGCGGGCTGGCTCAGCCAGAGGCGCGGCGGCCCGGTGTCGATCGAGGTGCCACGGCGCGGGCGCAAACGCGCTCTGGTGCTGCAGCTCGCCGATACGGCCGGGCAGGAGCTCGAGCAGCTGCGCATCCAGGCCGACTACGACCGCAGCCGCACCGAGCCGATGCTCGCGGCGCTGGCCGAAGCCCTCGACCTGGAGTCACCCCCGAAGCGCATCGAGTGCTACGACATCTCGAACCTCCAGGGTGACTCGGCGGTCGGAGCGATGGTCGTCTTCGAGGACGGCCGGCCGCGGAACGATCACTACCGCCATTTCAAGATCAAGTTTGTCCCCGGACCAAACGATTTCGCGATGCTGCAAGAGGTGTTGCGGCGCAGGCTCGAGCGCCTCGAGTCCGCCCAACGCCGCGAGGAGGCCGACGCCGTGGGGGACCGCTCGTTCACGAGCCGGCCCGATCTGATCCTCATCGATGGCGGCCGTGGCCAGCTCAGCGCCGCGCTCGAGGTGCTCGAGTCGGCGGGCTACGCGGATATCCCGACGTTCGCGCTGGCCAAGGAGAGAGAGGAGATCTTTGCGCCCGGACGTGCCGAGCCGATCGTCCAGGAGCGCAACTCGCCTGGCATGTTCCTGGTGCAGCGTATCCGCGACGAGGCTCACCGCTTTGCGATCACCCACCACCGCAAGGTTCGCGCGCGCAAAGCGTTGACCTCGCCGCTTGATTCGGTCGAAGGCATCGGGCCCGCACGCAAGCGCATCCTCCTGCGACACTTCGGCTCGGTGCAGGCGATCCGCGAGGCGCCCGTCGAGGACATCGTCAAGCTGGGCGTGCCTGAGCGCCTGGCCAAACGATTGAAGGAATCTTTGTGACCCTTGTAATCGTCGGCGGGGGCAGCGAGCCCCAGCTCGACGAGGCCGTAGGCGTGTTTATCGATTCGGGTTTTCAGCTCGCCCGCTGGCTTTCCGCGTGGGACGACGCCGACGCTGTGCTGCCGCTGCGCGGCGATGCCGTATCGGTGCTCAAGGACGCCGACGCGCAGGACATCCGCTACGTGCTGGTGCACGTCGGACCGGGGGACGGAAGGGCCGGCGGCAGTCACGAGCGCGCGCACCATCGCGTCGACGTCGCCCAGCTGCGCGAGCTGGCGCAGCAGCTTCGCTCGCGCGAGCGTCTGCTCGTGTCTTGCATGGCGTTCGGTTACAAGAACGGCATCCCGGACGGGGCGTCATGGGTGGTCGACGTCAGGTTGCTGGAAAACCCGTACTGGGTCGAGGAGCTTCGGCCTCTGGACGGACGCGACCCGCGCGTGCGGGACTACGTGGTCAACCAGCCTGCGGCGCAAGAGCTCCTGGTCAACCTTGAAAAGACGCTCTCCGCCGCAATCCCTCATTACAGGGAGCGGGGACGTTCGCACCTGGTAGTCGCCTTCGGGTGCACCGGTGGGCGGCACCGCTCCGTCGCAATGGCGCGTGAGATGTCCGAGCGGATGAAGAACGTCGACGGGATCGACATCGAATTTTCAGCTCGCGATCTTTAGTGACCCGAGCCCTCGTCTTGGGTGGGGCGGGGTTCGTCGGGGTCGCCGCGTGCAAGGAGCTGATGCGCCGTGGCGTGGAGACCATAGCGGCGGGGAGGAAGGATCGCCCATACGGCACTTTCACGAGCTACCTCGCATTCGACCGGACGGATGACGAGCAGCTCGAGCGCACCCTCCGCCAGGTCGAGCCGGACGTTGTGCTCGACCTCGCGTGCTACCTGCCGGGCGAGGTGCGCTCTGTGGCGAGTCTGTTCAAAGGTGTCCGCTACGTCTTCGTTTCGACCGGCGTATATCCCAACTTGGATGGCAGGCCCGCCCGCGAAGACGACTTCGTCCCGCTGGTCGGAGATCCCCCACCCAAGCTCGACTACATGAATGGCAAGCGCTGGTGCGAAACCATGCTGGCGCGCGAGACCGACCTCCCCTGGACGGTGATCCGGCCGCCGGCCGTGCTCGGGCCGGCCGACCCCTCCCTGCGCATCGCCGCCTACATTCAGCGCGTGGAGGACGGCGGACCGGTACTCGTTCCGGTCGAGTCGTACGAGCGCCAGGCCGGGCTCGCATGGGTCAAGGACATCGGTTACGCCTGTGCGCTGGCGTGCGACCTGCGCAAGCACCTGACGCACAAGGCGTTCAACGCCGCCTTCGAGGGTGTGAGCCTGCGCGACCTGGTCGAAGGCATCGCCAAAGCGATGGGCCGTCCCGCGCGCCTTCACCCGATGCCGTTCGCGGAGCTGCCGGACGGTGCAAGCCCATACGGGC
>Ga0210394_10002907_pt1 | contig 22613 bp, 22 predicted proteins | sample IncBWC12MmetaG_FD_160121 | JGI IMG/M metagenome (GOLD analysis project Ga0210394, IMG submission 160121) | Forest soil microbial communities from Barre Woods Harvard Forest LTER site, Petersham, Massachusetts, United States - Inc-BW-C-12-M | ecosystem: Environmental > Terrestrial > Soil >... | reverse complement strand
TAAACTGCACGGTTGCACCCCGAGAGTCTGCCGCGTGTCCCCGCTCGCTTTGTTGTTCGAATTCCTCGGGAGATCGGTAGCCCAAGGCGGAGTGCAATCGCTGCCGATTGTAATACTCCTCGATGAATTCTTCGATGTTCGTGCGCAACTGCTCTAGATTGTTGTACCTGTTTGCGTAAATTTCTTCTTGCTTCAGCGTCTTCATGAAACTTTCACAACTCGCATTGTCGTACGGGTTCGCGGGTCGGCTCATGCTCGCAACCATGCCGTATTTCTCCAACGCCGCGACATATTCCGGGCTCGCATATTGAAGCCCTCGATCGGAATGGTGCACCAAACCCACTTGCGGCTGTCGATCTGCGACGGCACGCTCGCGAGCAGCCACCGTGAGGCGGCTACTTATCGTTCGATCCACAGCCCACCCTACAACCTTGCGAGAGAAACGGTCGAGGATTACCGCTAGGTAGACAAACTCGCCTTTCAGGCGAACGTAGGTGATGTCTGCGACCCACAGTTGGTTGATACCCGTCAGCGTCATGCGACCTGCTAAGTTCAAGTACACTTCGCACTTGTGTTTCGAATTGCTCGTGACAACGAACCGTTTCGGTTGAATGGCCAGCAGATTATCGTCCTGCATCATCCGTGCCACTTTCTTGCGGTTCACTTGCACGCCTCGGCGGTGCAGTTCTGTAGTGATCCCTCGATAGCCGTAACGACGACGATGTTCCAGAGCGATCTGTTGAATCAGTGACCGCACTTCCGTCTCTTCCTCTGCCGGTTCCCCTTGTCGCAACGACCGGTAGAAACCTCTGCGACTCAGCGCTACCAACTGGCACATGTTCTCGATGCTCAGCCTGCCTTGCAATGGCATCAGTTCTCCGTTGTGTTCGTAGATGCCTTCCCGCCAGAGCCGCTGCTGCGCTGGCGTCGAGCCTCTACTTTTTGCAAGGCACCCTTTAAAAAATCCACCTCCATCGCCTTCTCGGCGAGCAACCGCTTTAGCTGAAGGACTTCCTTTCGGTGGGCTAAGGCATGGGTACTCGGGCGCGCTGCCTCTTCGCCAGGTTCAACTGCCTCAAGCTTAGCGCGCCACTTGTAGAGGCATCGTCGAGTGATCCCGAGCTCCTTGGCCAACTCGTCGACGCTCTCGCAGGTCCTCATGCGCTCTACGGCCATGCGCTGAAACTTCCGGGAATATCGCTTTCTTCTCTCCACTGCTGTTTCCTCTCCCGGAGAGTGTGCCCATCGCGAGTGTGTCAATTCAAGGGGTCATTCCATGTTCCAGCTTCGCTAACGTGAACCCCTACGGTGAAACAGTTGCCAACCCTATAAGAACCAGACCCAACGGAGCGAGTGACGTGGAGCTGTGCAAATTAATCTCAGGTTTATGTTCCACCTGTCATCGTTTGGGGCAAAGTTGGCTCGCTCCCTCGGTTCAGGGTGTTCTGGCAACACGAAACAGGCTCTAAAGAAGCATTTCCAGCATAAGGGAATGTGTCTGAGACCTGCTACATTCGGCTTTTGTACCAGAAAACACACGCAAGTGCAGAAACCCGTCATGCCTGGCGTCTCGGTTTCCAGGGCGTGGTCCAACTTTAAGGGACATTCCTTTTATTGTGGGTCCTAACAAAAAGCATGTAAGTGAGTTGAAACCTTCCAGCTCGTCCATTTTTGGAGGCTTTTGAATGTTCACACGCAGAAATTCGTGCGCTTCGATTTTAAATTTGGCACTGTCATTTTTCTTTGTGGTATTGCTTTTTGTTCTCATCTGCCCTGCGGGTAGTTATGGTCAGGCAGCTTCGACGAGCGGGCGTCTGGAAGGTGTTGTGCAGGATTCATCGGGTGCAGGAGTACCCGGCGCGACGGTAATAATCACCAATAAGAAGACGGAGGTGTCCACAACCCTAAGGACGGATGAAGACGGGCATTTCGTAGCGCTCTATTTGCCGCCGGGAATCTACGAAGTTTCGATTCAGAAGGAAGGGTTTCAGAAGCAGGTGCTACAGGATACCGCCGTAACGGTTGGAACGACGACGGCTCTACATCCTCGTCTCACAGTCGGGAAGGTGGAAACATCCGTCATTGTGAGCGCGTCCGCCGTGGCCGTCGATCCAACGCAATCATCACTGGGAACGGTGGTCGACAACCAGAGCATACAATCTTTGCCGCTGAACGGACGCAACTTTACGGACTTTGCGCTCCTGACACCCGGAGCGACGACGGACGGCGACTTCGGGATGATCAGCTTCAACGGAATCGCGGGCAACTTCAACAACTACACCGTGGACGGCGGCAATAACAACAACGCCTTCTTCGCGCAACAGATTGGCCGCACCAGCATTCCCTTTCAATTCAGCGAGGATGTGATCCAGGAATTTCAGGTAACCAGCACTGGATATGAAGCCGAGTTCGGCCAGGCAGGCGGCGGGCTGGTCAACTCCGTCACGAAAAGCGGCGGTAACATGGTGCACGGTGACGCCTACTACTACGTCCTCGACTCGGCCTTCAACGCAAACGATTCCATCAACAACGCCAATGGAATTGCCAAGCCGGCAAACCGCCGCCAACAGTTCGGGGGAACGGTTGGCGGTCCGATCAAGAAGGACCGGCTATTTTATCTGGCCAACTATGAAGGACAGGTCCGCAACGAGCCGCTAACCGTAAACAACGCGCCTGCCCTGCTTGGTTTGTCCCCCACCTTTTTCCAGGACAACCCGGGTATAGCTGCCCAAGTCAATGCCGCCTCTGGATCGTTTCCACGCAGTTTCAACCAGAACACCGCTTTCGCCAAGCTTACCGGAAACATCAACGACAAAAACTCCTTTGCCGCAACTTATAACTTCCAGCGCTATCGCAGCCCGCATGGCTACTTCAACACCCCGACGTCAACCGGCGACGGGCTGGCGCTGACCGACGGCGCCACCAGCCAATTTTTCCAGTTTTCCCTGCAGACCACTTTCAGCACTTCCACCGTCAACGATTTCCGCTTCCACTTCGGCAGCGATTACCACTTCGACCTTCCCCAATCGGCGGTGACCTCTCCCGCGGTGACCATCCAGAATCCGGACAGCGGCTTTGTTTTTGGAGGCGCGCGCTTCCAACTGGCCACAACCGACAAGCGCTATCAGTTTGTGGACACGCTCACAAAGGTATTGGGGCGGCACACCGCGAAATTCGGCGTGGACATCAACATCAATCACGATTCAGACTACTTTGTTTATGGACCGAAGGGAGAATACCGCTTCGCCAATCTCAATGACGTGGTAACGGGAAACTTCGAGCTTTATCTCCAGTCGTTCGGCCAATCGACGGCGCTCTTTACTTCCCCCACTTACTCCTTCTTCGCACAGGATCAATTCCGGGCAACGCGCCACTTAACCTTGAATTACGGCCTTCGGTATGACTTGCAGGTCCTGCCGCAGCCGAATCCCTGTAATCCAGCGTATGAAGCGACCTGCCACATTCCTTACAGCAAGAATATGCTCTCTCCCCGAGTGGGTTTCGCGTACTCCTTGGATTCAAAGAACTCCACCGTCATCCGCGGAGCATTCGGCCTCTTCTATATCCAGACAGATTTGCTTGACGTTTCTTCGGCGTCGATTTCCAACGGAGTCAGCCGGCAGTTTCTTGCTGCCACCGGTCCTGCGTTTCACAACTTCACCCCAGTCGTCACGTATCCAAATAGCCTTAGCTCCTTCCCAACGGCCGCTGGAGGCGTGCAGTCCATTGTGGTTTTCGCGCCGAGCTATCGCAACCCTTATGTCGAACAGGGGAACATCGCCGTTGAACATCAATTCGGTGCAAACACGGCTCTGAGCGTCGGCTACGTCTACAGCCACGGCTTGGCCCTCCTCGGAAACTCCAACGGAGTCACGCGCCAGGCAAACGGCAATTTTGGCCTGGATTTGAACCTGGTTCCGCCCGATCAGCAGCCAGCGTTCGGCGGCTCCTACGCCACAGCCACAGTCAGGTTGCCCAACGGGAAAACGTATGTCACTCCCGATTTCAGCGCGATCGATGGTTTTGTGAATCCGAATTTTGGCCCAATCAATGCCGTGGATAATTCCGGCCACTCCATATACAACGGATTGCTGATTTCGCTGCGCCACCAGGAAAAACAATTTTCGGGCTCTGTTGCCTACACCTATTCGCACGTGACAGATCAAGGGACCGGTTACTTCAATCAGTTCGATCAGCAGGCGCAGAAGGGTCCTTCGCAACTCGACCAGCCGCAAAGGTTTGTCGCAACCGGCATTTGGACCCCTTCACAGCGCTATGTGAAGGGGTTTGAATTTGGGGCCGTGCTGAATTTTGCCAGCGGCCGGCCGTACACCGCTGTGTTCGACAACCCGGAAGTAAACTTCTCAATAGTCCCCGGCGAGAAATATAATGGCTTCCGTGGACCGGGCGTAAACAACGTGGACCTGAATCTGTCACGGACCTTTCGTATCGGAGAGCGTTACAGCCTGAAGTTTGTCGCGGAAGCATTCGACATTTTCAACCACGCAAATTTCCAACAGACCAACCTGGACAATGTGCAGTACACCCTGACTCAAGATCCTGACAGCGGTGTCAATAACAGCAACTGGCACGCCGATCCCAATCCGCACTTCGGCAGCCCGCTGGCAATGGTGCCGCGTTTCGGGGCGAGAAGCTTCCAATTCTCGACGCGCTTCAATTTCTAGCTGGATCTAAAGTTGCGATTCGCCGGCCACACCAGCAGCAAAGATGTTCCGCAGAAGCCAGTTCAAGGTATAAACGCCCTACGCCGGATGAATCCGGGGTAGGGCGTAGTTTGTTTTGACATACAAATCATTTCGCAACTTGCGATGAAGGAGGCGCGGACGCAGCCCTACCTTACGAACTGCGGTTGTCGGTTTTGCTATGGTTGCTGCTCGCACCAAATCTGGTGATGTCGAGAGTGGCCCTGCTGTTACGCGTTGTTTGCGACAGGTAAAGCTGCCCCAGCTGGTATCTCCCACCCTCCCGCTACAAATGCGGGCCACAATTCAATTCCTATCAGATTGATGTAGACTCTCTCCGTTTCCCGAGTACACGAATCGGGCCAGTCATTTGTTGGGGCTCAGGTTCTAACTGCCCGGAAGGCGGCGAGATGACGACCCTATTGATTTTCTCCGTAGTTCTTCTGAGCTTCGCCAACGGAGCTAACGATAATTTTAAGGGCGTAGCCACCCTATGGGGATCGGGCCTGACCACCTATCAGCGTGCCATAGCCTGGGGCACTGGCTTCACGTTTCTCGGTTCGCTTGCAGCTATATGGCTTGGCAGCGCCTTGGCCGCGAAATTCAGTGGAGCAAAACTGGTGGACAGCAGCATTGCCACAAAGCTCCCTTTTCTCATCGCTGTCGCGCTTGGGGCCGGTTGTACGGTATTGCTTGCCGCGAGACTTGGTCTGCCCATCTCCACTACTCACTCCAGCACGGGTGCTCTTGTCGGAGCCGGAGTTACCGCCGCGGGATTCTCCCACGTCAAGTTTGCAGCCTTGGGCAAGGGCGTCGTCCTGCCTTTACTCTTCTCTCCAATCGTCGCGCTGGCTCTGACTGTGGTCGTTCAGCTACTGCTCAACCGATTCGGCTGGCAGAAAGGAGTCAGTGACTGTGTCTGCGTGGACGAACCGAAAACCATGATGATGGCACCGGGCGTGTCCGCGAGTTCCATTGCCATTGTTGCTCCGCCTTCCCTGCGTTTGGCACCTGCTGCGGAATGCCAAACAGGCACAGAAATGGTCCGGTTCAGCCTCGCTGACGGTGTGCACTGGTTTTCAGGAGCTGCGATCAGCTTTGCGCGGGGCCTGAACGACACACCCAAACTGGTTGCCGTGCTATTGGTCGCCGCGGCTTACAACGCGAGATTGAACTATCTGGCCGTTGCAGTGTCAATTGCATTCGGAGGAGCACTCGGCGCAGCGCGTGTGGCCCACACGATGAGCAAGAAGATCACACCGATGGGCACGCGAGAGGCGGTCACCGCTAATTTGGTGGCGGCTACACTAGTTACGCTTGCTTCACCGTTCGCGCTTCCCGTATCTACAACGCACGTCACATCAGGCGGAATTTTCGGCATCGGCTTACTCCGCAGAGAAGAGGCCAACTGGGGTAAGGTGCGTGAGATCCTGCTAGCTTGGGTGGCCACGCTTCCCTTGGGGGCGGTATCAGCGTCGCTCATATTCATACTGCTCCGAACCTGGCATTCCTAATACGCCCAGACTGGTTTCCGAAGAAAGCTGGCCGCGCTGTACCAATCACATGTCAGGTCAGCGTGTTTGTCGGGCACTTGCCATTTGCCTGAGGTCATCGCCGTCTCGGCATGTGTATGTGACTTAGCCGGACCTCTCTCCTCCGGGACTACCTCGGGGACCAGTCCAGAGCTCAAGCTGGGCTATTGGCCTAGCCTTACCCAGGCTAGATCATAGATTCCTGGCGCAAATTCTTAATGAGGAGTACTGAGAGTTCTCCATCTATGAAAAGGTCGGTTCTGCATTCCGAGATTTCTTTTTGAAGCCGCTTGACTTCGCTTCATGGAGCGCTAGAATCGCGCCACTCACGGACTTCCACAGGGGTCGTAAGCAGTCTGCGAAGTGCGTGCTGCAAACACTCTCTGCATTTTTTGACGAGGAGGATTCCTTTGAAGATTCAACATTTTTGTAAGTCATTCGGGCGCGTCGCTCGCATGGCACTCTTAGGCGCAGTCATTGCCACACTCGCTGTTCCGTCCATGCCGCTCGGTCTTTCCGCCCACGACGGCGACAGCGACCATCACGGATTTGATCACGTCTTCATCATCATGATGGAGAACACGGGTTACAACACGCTCATCGGCAATCCGAATGCGCCGTTCATCAATTTTGCCGCCGCCACCAGCGGCCTGGCCACAAATTACTTCGGCATCACGCATCCCAGCCAGCCGAATTACATCGCAGCAACCTCGGGATCCACGAATGGCGTGGCGGACGACAACCCCACCACCATCGACGTTCCGAATATCGTTGACCAGTTGGAATCGCACGGAAAATCGTGGAAAGGCTACATGCAGTCCTACTCGCTTTGCACGACGCCGCTCGATTCAGCCTGCGGCAACCAGCTCTACGAGCGGAAGCACAATCCGTTCATCAGCTATAAGGACGTGCAGAGCAACCCGGCGCGGGTCGCCAACATTGTGGACTTCAGCCAGCTTGCCACCGATCTGGCGAACAACACCGTACCAAATTACGTCTGGATCAGCCCCGACCAGTGCCACGACATGCACGGCCGTGGCGCAACACCCGCGGATCCTTGCGACTTTTCGCAGATCCAGCCTCTGATCTCTACGGGCGATACGTTCCTACTCAACACCGTGAATGCGATCATGACTTCCAGTTCGTGGACAGGCAATTCCGTGATTTTCATTACCTGGGACGAGAGTGACTTCACCGGCACGGGCCCCAGCGGCTTCGGCGACACCAGCGGCTGCTGCAACGCGAATCCCGGCGGCGGCCACGTGGTGACGCTGGTGATTTCCAGAACGCTGCGTTTTGCGCGGAGTTCCGGCGACGCCTTCAATCATTACTCGATGATGGCGACCATCGAGGACAATTGGCACCTCGGGTGTCTCGCAAATACATGCGACCGTGACAGCGTTCGTCCGATGCGCGACCTGGTCGGTCCCGTTGACGACCGGTAGTTTCCCCAATCTTGAAAGGCAAGCGGCCGGGAGGATCTATTTCCCCCCGGCCCTTTTCTTGTTTCCTCTCCCCCAACCACGCCCTTGCACTCGATTAACTCCCGGTCACTTCTTTTACCAGATCTTGAGAATCAGGTTTTCGATTAGCTTTCTTATCGTCCTCGGCGTGCACGAGTTAATGCGAAGAACGAACCACCTCTGATGAGTTCCGATGCTATTCTCATCCATGGGCCCAGCAGCAGCATTTCCCAGGGAGACAAATTGCGACAATCGCTGAAGATTTGCATGATGATCTTTGCTTTGTGCGGGGTAGTGGTGAAAGCACAGGAGAAGCTACCACTGAAGTTGATTGCCACCACCCCAATGCCGGGTTTCACGGGTGATTTCGACCATTTTGGACTCGACCTCAAGGGCAACCGTTTATTCCTTGCGTCGGAAGATCAAAAGACCGTCGAAGTGTTTGATCTCCGGACGGGAGAGCGGATTCACAGTATCAAAGGTTTCGGCCAACCGCTGACGATGGCTTTTCTTGCAGAGTCGAACCGCCTTATCGTCACGGACGGAGGCGATACCGATGCCGTCGAACTCGTGGATTGCAAAGACTACGAGATCATTGGCACTCTCAAGCTGGGTCAAGGGGTGGACCACGGCGTGTACAATCCCCTAAACAAATATTTTTATGTGGAAAACGGCGGCGGACCCGATGGAAAAACACATGTGCTCAGTATTATTGATACACAATCCTTTAAACAAGTCGGTGAGGTTGCCGGACTTCCTGGAAATTCCAACGAGGGCATGGTCATTGATCGTCAAGGAACAAAACTCTATGTGAATCTCACTGGCACGGATGAGGTCGGAGTTATTGACCTAAGCACTCGGCAACTGATCGCCCGATGGCCTTTGCCCGATGTGCATGTAGCTCATGCAATTGCCCTCGACGAACCCAACCATCGACTGTTTACCGCCACACGTAAGCCGTCGCAATTTGTGGTATTTGACATCGATACCGGAAAAGTCGTGACCGCTCTCCCCTGTGTCGGCGTCAACAGCGACATGTCGTTCGACGTCAGACGTAGACGAATCTATGTCACTGGAAGCGAGACGGCCTCTGTTTTTGAGCAGCGGGATGCGGACCACTATGAGCACATCGCCGATGTGCCAACGGCCTACCGCGCCAAATCTTCAATTTTTGTGCCCGACCTGAAACGGCTTTACGTCGCCGATTCAGGTAAGGGAAAGCCAGATGCGAAATTGGCGCTGCAAATTTTCGAAGCTCAATGACTGCGCAAGCACTGAAGACTTGTCTTCGACATGTAATACAAATCTGCAGCTACGTCCTGGTAATTCGCATAACTGGAAAAGTGTCCCCGCTGGCCGGAAACGTGGTTACGCGAAGCGAAATACGTGGCTCTGGACGCATTTTTCGGTAACTCGGAAGTGACCGGACTCCGTTTGTCCGTGATCACTGCGCGGTGGGGTCGCGAGTTATCCCTACAGAGGGTCACGCAGGCGAATTCGTCTCGAATAGGGGTTACCGCCCACACTCTGAGGGCTGCAGAATGTGCCAATCTAATCAACCCGCCTTCGGCTCCCTTCTTACCTATTTCATTGTGCAGCTTGCGCCCTCTGGAACATACGTGGAGGAATTCCCGGCGAAGCAGCTGTGAATGAACTCGTCTTTGTAGTCTTTGCGAGTGGACTCCCCCACATCCGCCTCGTTGATCTGCTTGAATTCGAACTGAATCGTTCCGTCCGGCGAGACCGTCGCGAGTAGATAACCATAGACATCCGTGAGGTGCTGCACTGAACCACTCACATCTGCCGGCAACCGATACCGCGGGGCTCCGGCGGTTCCGACGATCCAACCAGGAAGAACCTCGTCAGGATGTTCTCTCCTGCAGGCCGTGTTGTAAACGTTGTCCATGAGGAAGTGCGAGTGACTGGCCAATACGTATACGCTCTTATGGGTTTTCTTCCGGAACTCAACGACCCACCCATACAGCTTCCTCCCACTCTCAGTTCCTTGAGCACTTTCGTTCATGCTGTGGCCGGCTGACATGCTGTCGGGTAAAGCGTCGTGCATTCCAAGAACCACGCTCCGCACCTCGGCATTCTTCGCGTCCCTGTCCAACTGTGTGGCAAGCCACTTCATCTGTGCATCGTCGAACTGCTCTTTTGCAGAGTTATCGAGCGTAATGAAATCGACGCCTCTCCGAGTCCAGTGGTAGTACGCTCGCAATTCGTGATCGGAAGGATCGTCAGCAAGCCTCTGTTTCGACAGTTCCGGTGCGTCGTACCAATCCGCGAATTGCAACAGTGCGTCTGTACGAGTCTTTGGTGGTATGAGTTCGTGATTGCCGAGTGCCAAGTAGACTGGCAAGTCCCCGAAGGGCTTCAGTTGCCGGTCGATGAAGTCCTTCCAAGCGGTACTCTCATAAGTGATGACATTGATCGTTGGATTTCGGACTTTGATGTCTTGATCAAAGTCATAGATGGCCCGGTAGTCTCCTAAATGCCAGTAAAAGGCGGCATGCTCTGCACGCACCTTTTCCGCGATTGCCGGCATGACCACGTCGCCGCAATTTCTTGAGTCACCTGAAACAGCAAAATGCCAGGTCTCTGAACTCTTGCTTTCCTGTGCAGGACTCGATTGAGCGAGCGCAAACGGCATAACGATCAGCACTATCCTGCGGCAGGCGCTCAAACGGAATCCTCGTCCTGGTGTACGCGTGGGCTTCACAATTCCTCCGCTCTGAACTCTGACCTAGTCTATCAGGTACACCAACCGCGATTCTCGGACCATCCGCGACGATCGGGTGTCGACATGCTGCCCGCCTAGCCGAACATTCGGTTACGCGCCGAATGTTTGATCGAGTCTCGAAGCCAGAATGCTCGCTCTGCCGTCACTAACAACGATCCCGCAGCCCGGAAATCCAAAAGTGGTACTACATTTTCATGACAGCGCTTGTTGACTCCGAACACGTTCCCCAGAAAAACTTTCCCTTCAACAACTTCCGCACCACTGGATTTACGCTTCACATGGCAAGCATTCGGTCCAGAGCCGAATGCTCTACCCAAATTCTGTAATTGCTTGAGGGAAAAGAGTTTTGGCTCCCCGGGCTAGATTCGAACTAGCAACCCTTCGGTTAACAGCTGGGGGGTTGTAAAACTCTAAATGCCTTATTCGGTGTCGCTTACGACCCGGAACATCTTAAATCCCGACCCTCAGTTGGGCAACTTTGGGCAACCTATCGAAGAGAAGAAAGACGGTGGAATCGATCCTTCCTTCACTAAGGTACACAAAACGGCCTTGCGCATACCTACCCGAATGTGTACACTTATGCGTACGCAGGAGATCACTATGACTACCATCAAGGTTGGCGTACGCGAATTCCGGGAACGCATCGCCAGCTTCCTAGAATCCGATTCCCCCGTTGCCGTCACACGCCGCGGGGAAACTCTCGGTGTCTACGTCCCGACGCGGAGGAAGCATCCGAAGACCGCCGACCTCGGTGAACTCAAGGCGGCGGCTACCCGGCTGGCCGAGGTGCTAGCGGATATGGATGAAGAAGAAGTAGTCGCGGAGTTCAAGCAACTGCGCCGTCAATCCAAGAACCCATCCCGCTGAGATGATCGTCCTCGATGCCAACATCCTGATCCGAGCCGTCCTGGGCCATCGTGTCCGGCACCTTCTCGATACCTACACGGCCCACGGCGTCCGCTTCTATGCACCCGATGTTGCGTTCGTCGACGCGCAGAAGTATTTGCCTCCCCTGCTCGCCAAGAAAGGGAAGCCGGTTGCCGACGTGTCAGCGGCGATCGAGTATCTCCAACACATCGTTGAACCAGTCGATCAGGAGTTCTATGTCCTTTTTGAAGCCGAAGCTCGGCAACGCTTGCGCGGTCGTGACGAGGATGATTGGCCAGTGCTGGCCACGGCACTCGGATTGGCCTGTGCCGTATGGACTGAAGATTCTGACTTCTTTGGAACAGGCATTGCCGTTTGGACCACAAATCGCGTCGAGATTTTCCTTCAGGCGCAAGTGAACGCGGTTGAATTGGAAGACGAATAGCGACGGGAGTCCGCGTGAGTGAATCTACTTTCTCGATTGATTTCAATCGATGCTTTGGAGCTGAAACCAAAGAGGAAGAATGGCTCCCCGGGCTAGATTCGAACTAGCAACCCTTCGGTTAACAGCCGAATGCTCTACCATTGAGCTACCGGGGAAGCGAAGAACCGATTTCTTTTCATTGTAATAGAGGTGTGCGATTCACGCCAGTCGAACTATTTTTTGAGCTCGAATCGCCGGTCGTGCGGCAAATAGTCTTTGCAATCAATCAGTTGCTGTCGGGCCGATTATTCGGTATCGCACTGAATGCTCTCGGGCTACAACGCTCAACTTTTTAAAGCGATTCGATAGATTCTCCGATGTAATCGCTTACACTCTAACACGAACAGGAAATTGCCGGAGAGGCGCAAGACCCAGCGGAACTACCGAGCACCGGAAGATGCCCTCAAAGGACAAAGCACCCATTACGATCAGTTCCTCCGATCAACAACAGGTTCTGTCGTCGCTCGAACCGGAGCAACTCGCCCGACTAAAAAAGCACCTGATTCCCCGGCGCCACCTCAAACGTCCTGAGAAGTTCGTGATGTGGTCTCTTCGAATCTATCTGCTGTTCATGATGGTCGTAGTCGTATACCAAGTGTTGACCAGCCTGCATTAAGGCATCCATCAAAGACCGGTGTAAGCTACGAAACCGCATTCTGTCTGGACCCAACTCCAGACCTCTACCTAATTAAGGTAGCGATGACGGTTCCTCCGAAGCACTTCAGACGGTGTGGTTCCCATGATGTTCAGATGAATGCGCTTATCAGTTCCACTTTTGATCCTTCGGCGCTTGACTCTATACGCTAATAGCGTACACTGATGTATATACGCTAGCGGCGTACAAGGGGACGAATGGAATTCTTTGAAGCCCCCGCCTTTACCCGCTACGTTTCTAGCTATCTGACTGACGACGAGTACCGCGAAATGCAAGGTCGCTTGGCTAGTGCGCCGGAGGCGGGTGACATGATTCCGGGAACCGGAGGATTTCGAAAGCTTCGTTGGGCGGACCCGAATCGAGGAAAGGGACAAAGAGGCGGCTTGCGGGTGATCTACTACTATTTTCCGGGAGAGCGGCAGATTTGGCCCATCACGCTCTACGGCAAAAATGAAGCGTCGGACCTTACGCCCAAACAAAAGCAGGCACTGAAAAGTGCTATTGAAGATGAACTCCGGATCCGGCAGACCGTTAGGCTCCGAAAGCGAACGAAATCGCGGAGGTAAATGCAATGGCCAAGAGAAAGATTTTCGACGAAATGATGGAAGGCGTCGCGGCAATGAAGAGCCACCGCGGGGGGAAAATCACGCTGCGCACCCATAAGGTCGAAGCGGCGCCACTCCCCAAGGTGGACTCGAAATTGATTCGCGACACCCGCAAGAGGCTGCATTGTTCACGAGCTGTTTTTGCTCGCCGCTTGCATATTAACGAGCGCACCCTAGAAAAGTGGGAACAGGGCCGCGCCAAGCCAAACCCCCAGGCTGCAGCCCTAGTCCTGTTGGTCCGCACCTTTCCAGACACTCTCAAACGCCTCGAGCGGGTTGCCGCAGGTTAGCGATCCGCAGCGGGACGAGAATCAGAGCTCAACTTCCGAGGAAGCGTCCAGCATCCTGCTCCAAGGAACGTTCCGGGGGGACACACGACCATCGTTGTCGTTGCTCCAAAAGAAATAAACCGCAATAACGCTGATGTCTACCCTGCCAGGGTAGAGCCCTGAAACTTACGTGCAACGGTTTCAAACACCGTTGCTATTCAGAGCACAACGGTTCCTTAGAACGTTGTACCCGATGAAGTTCGACTTCTTTGGAAGCAACTGCTGCTATCACGACCAGTGGGCCGCTGGTTCTCTCGAGTGCGCGATTCAAAGCGGCAACGTCGTCGGTTAACGACGTGAGTGGGATCGGGGCGCAGGTCACCTTGAGCCCATGCCGCTGTAAAGGGAGAATCACGTTGGTCCAGTACGATCCGTCGGCCCATGCTCCATGCACCAGAACGATGGTGGAGTTCTCCGGATAGGCGTTCATCTCTGGGCCCCGCTTTCTCCGCCTCGGCGCCCGATGCCATTTGCTTCTAGGAAGTCTTTCATTGCGGATGCGATCTCTACCACATGTGTCTCTATCGCAAAATGCCCGGTATCAAGGAACTGAACCTTTGCGTTCGGCAGGTCTTTCCGGAACGCCTCCGCTCCCGCGGGAATGAAAAAGGGATCGTTCTTGCCCCAGATAGCGAGCAAAGGTGGCTTCGATTTGCGGAAATATTCCTGGAATTTCGGATACAGCTTCACATTCGATGCATAATCCAGAAATAAATCGAGCTGAATGTCTTTGTTCCCCGAACGTTCGAGCAACGCCGTATCCAATGTGTACGACTCTGGCGGGACGCTGTCTGGATTGGCCACGCCGTGCGTGTACTGCCAGCGTGTTCCCTCCAGTGTCAAAACATTCTTGCGGATAACGTCGCGGTTTTCTGCGGTGGGTTCAGCCCAGTATTTGCGAATCGGGCCCCAGGCGCCGCCAAGACCTTCCTCGTACGCATTTCCGTTTTGCGAAACGAACGCTGTGACTCGTTCGGGGTGAGCCATCGCCAAGCGGAGACCTGTTGGCGCGCCATAATCGAATACATAAATGGCATAGCGGTTGATTTTCAGTGCTTGCGTGAAGGCCTCTATGGTCAACGCCAATCCATCGAACGAGTAAACATATTTTCGTTCGGCCGGAACCTCGGTAAACCCGAAACCGGGGAGGTCCGGAGCGATCACGCGGTAATCAGTCGCGAGGCGCGGAATGAGTTCGCGGAACATGAACGATGAGGCCGGGAATCCATGTAAAAGGAGAACCACGGGGGCGGTCGCATCACCGGCAGCCCGATAAAACACTCGGACGCCATCGGCTTCGACCCTGTGGATCGTTGGAGGCGCGGTGTAATGGGCCTCTGCGCGCTTTGTTGCTGTCTGCGAAATCGTGTCACTCATAAAGCCTTCTCCTTATTGGGCGAATTTACTGGTGAGATTTGCTGTCGGACGCTGCAAAGGATTTCGTCGGAGAGTCGCGGAGCCCGCACGGCGCGAGCCAATACTACACCACCGATCAGTGCGGCTACCCAAAAGATGGCTTCTTTCCGGTCTCCACGCTTAGCGGAGAGAATGTTCTCAAGTCCTTGCTCGAACGCGGCTTTGAGTTCAGGGGTCGAGCGAGCCACCTCCTGGGCTAGCGCGGCCATGGTGCAGCCGTCGCCTGGATTATCCCGGTGCCACCGGCTCAGGTACAAGTCAGCAAACGATTCTTTGCTCTTCTTGTTGTTGCTGCGCTGCAAGCGCTCCAGCGAAACCTTTATGCCGTGGGCAACGGCAGCCGCCTGGAGTTCTTCCTTCGAGCTGAAATGAGCATAGAAGGCGCCATGCGTCAGGCCGGCCGCCTTCATCACTTGGCTCACGCTTACGTTCTCAAACCCCCGTTCACGGAAGAGGCGGGAAGCCTCCTTGACAATCCGTTCATGTTTTGCGGCGGTCTCTTCGACGGGATAGCGCATAGTTTTTTGTATCCTTCCACCTGTGATAGTCATCACAAAACAAGTATGACGGCCATCATATTAGATGCCGGTCCTACAAGAAGGAGACATTATGAAGCTCACAGGCAAGAAGGCTCTTATTACGGGTGGTAACAGCGGCATCGGTCTTGCCACAGCCCGTCTTTTCATTGCGGAGGGCGCGCAGGTCGCTATTACCGGGCGCGACCAGAAGACGCTGGATGAGGCGGTTCGAGAACTCGGATCCAACGCGCGTGGCTACCGCGCTGACGTCACCATAGCGGAAGACCGCAAGCAGCTGTTCGCAGCCCTAGCCAAAGATTTTGGGAAACTGGACATTGTCTTCGCCAATGCCGGCATCTCCGGCCGGACTCCTACCGGCTCGACCGACGAGGCCATTTTTGAGAACGTGATCCACACCAACCTTAATGCCGCTTTCTTTACGGTGAATTCAGCGGCCCCTCTGCTGAACGACAACGGCAGCATCATCTTTAATGGGTCGGTACATAACTATCTCGGCCAACCCGGCGTTGCCGCATATGCAGCCACCAAGGGTGGCCTCGTCTCGATGGCGCGTTCCATCGCTGCCGACCTTGCACCGCGCCACATTCGCGTGAACGTCGTCGCACCAGGCGCGATCAAAACTCCCATTTGGAAGCGGGGGCCCCGCGCCTCTGCTTCCGCAGAAGATTCCGCTAAGTTGGCGAAGTTCTTCTCTTCTGCGGTTCCGCAGGGCCGTTGGGGCGAGCCGGAAGAAGTTGCCAAAGCCGTGCTCTTCCTCGCGTCGGAGGATTCCTCATACGTCAACGCGGTCGAGCTGATGGTCGATGGCGGAGCCACGGGTGCCCCGTTTGGAGCCCCAATTTTTCAGGACGTATTTAGGCCGCTCGGTAGCGAGGCGAAGTTGGCAAAAGCTCATGCGGAAGGAAATCCGCAGTGAAGTCGGTCGGGAATAATATGAAAGGAGTTTTCTTATGCGGCAATTGCAACTAAAAGCCCACGGCGAACCTTCCGATGTCATCGAACTCAACACGGTCTCCGAACCGGCTCTTGGTCAGGAGGATGTTCTGATCTCGATGGAAGCGGCCCCACTCAATCCATCAGACTTCCTGTTTGTCCGCGGCACGTACGGCGTCCGGCCGGCCTTCCCATCCTCGGTAGGCGCGGAGGGTGTTGGCCGAGTCGCAAAGATCGGATCGAAGGTTGATGTTGCTCTGCGGGGCAGGCGAGTCCTGATTATCCCGACCTACGAGCAGGGCACCTGGGCAGACCAAGTGGTCGCCCCAGCGAGCAACCTCGTGCCAATGAGCGACGAAGCCGATCCCGTGCAGCTCTCAATGATCGGAATCAACCCTGCTACCGCCTATCTATTGCTGAACCGATACGCTTCCCTGATGCCCGGCGACTGGATCGGTCAAACCGCAGCCAACGCGGCCATGGGGCAGTACATCATTGCACTCGCGAAGCTTGCAGGCGTCAAGACGTTGAATGTCGTCCGGCGGGAAGCTGCTGCCGAACAGGTGCGGCAGTGGGGAGGTGACCGCGTAGTCCTCCAAGAGGATAGCCTACACAAGGATATTGAGAAGGCTCTCGACGGCAAGAAACTTAGCCTCGTCCTCGATACCGTGGGTGGACCTACCGTGGGCGAGTTGGCCAAATCGCTTAAAGCTGGCGGCTCGGTTGTTGTGTACGGCATGCAAAGCGGGCAATTCCCAGCGATGCCGCCCAAAGAGTTCATCTACCGTGGTCTTAGCCTCCACGGATTCTGGCTCATCAATTGGATACGCAACGCGCCGCGCACAGAGATCGAAGAGATATACCAGAAGCTCGGAGACCTCGTAGCTGATGGATCACTCTCCGCGGCAGTGGAGCATGTGTACCCGCTCGACCAGTTCAAGGAAGCATTCAGGCAATCTTTGAAATCGAATCGCAGCGGCAAGATACTGTTCAAGTTTTAGCGACCGCGGAAATACGCTCAGGTCGCCGGACCGATCCGGCCGGATTGGGCGGAGGCGCACTTTAACTGGGAAAGGCTCTGTCGCAGATACCTGGACGGTCTCCTAAGAGTTGATGGTCGATCGCGGAGCCACGGGTGCCCCGTTTGGAGCTCCCATTCTTTGCGGCTGACCTTGGAGAATGTCCACGACACGAACACTTGGAGCACAAGAATGAGAGTTGAACTCTTTTCACCTGAATCCGTCACAGAGCCCCGTCATTGGGTGCGACATGATCAGGCTTTTGCGATGATGTTGGGGCGCGGTTCAATTGAGTGGGGCTCGCGGCGTTCCGCGATGGAAAAGTTCGATTACACGGCGGGCGATTTAGCACTCTGCGACCGTCACCAGGGAGAGTGGGTAGGACTCATGGCCACACCGCACTTGCAGCTCGGTATCTCCGATGCGCCACTGATGGCCGCCTCGGACGGAGCTTATGGCGAGGTAGAGCTGCGCCCCCAGCGCAAGTTCGCGGACCCCCGCCTGGGTGCGCTGGTTGCGGCAGCTCATGCGGAAATGGCTTCTGGGTTTCCGAGCGGGCGACTCTTTCTGGATTCTATTGAACAGGCGATGGCCGTAGCGCTGGTCAATGGTCATGCAATAAGGCACCGCCCTGTACAGATGTACAAAGGCGGACTAGGCTCAGCGCGCTTGCGAAGAATTAGAGAGTTGGTCCATGCGAAGATGGAAGACGACTTGAGCCTCGACGAGATGGCGCAATCGGTAGGCTTGAGCACAGCTCATTTCGCGCGGATGTTTCGCAAGTCAACGGGCGAGACTCCGCATCAATTTGTTCTGCGGCAAAGGGTTGAGCGTGCTAAGGCGATGTTGCGTACTCCCGATGCGAGTGTATTCGACGTGGCCATGACCTGTGGCTTCAAAACCCCGCAGCACTTTGCGCAAGTCTTTCGTGATTTTTGCAGAGTTAGCCCGACGGAGTATCGCCAGGATTTTATCGGCTCCGAAGTGACTTGCACATCGGAACCTGCCCCGAAGGTACGCCCCGCCAGTGATTTGTGGTCCGCAGCCACAATGTGACTTCCACGGGTTGCCTTTTACTTCGTTGCTAAGATCCGGCTTTGTCCGGCATTTGTAACTCATCGCTCCTTGCATCCGCCCGAGGAATTTGTCCTCCAACAATTCTGATTGGCCCCGCGCAGCTCATTCAAACTCTCGACGGCGTCGCTCACTTAAGACCAACCGCAGACTCAGGTGTATGTCGTTGGAGTTTTGTCTCTGGAAGCACGAATTCAGCAAGATTCCGACCATCGCAGCAGAAACCCACCCAACTCCGTATGCGATGTGGAATCTATTCACAGTGAGCAGAGCTACAGCTTCAACAGACTCGCTCTGCAAGCGGCCGTTTTTGGATTGAACCCGAAGGCTCGCGCTCAAGATGTTCTAACCGCTCCGGGTATCACGGGTAAGGTTCAATCGGTCGGAACTAATTCAACACAGGAGATAACTCAATGGAAGCAGTCGGATTGTTAGTCATGCTCGAAGCACGCTCAGGCAAGGAGGCTGCCGCCGAGGCATTTCTAAAGTCAGCTCAGCCACTAGCTCTCGATGAAAAAGCGACCTTGAAATGGTACGCAATCAAACTCGGCCAGGGGAAGTTCGGCATCTTCGACACCTTTGCAAATGAAGCGGGCCGCAATGCCCACTTGACTGGCGAGATCGCCAAGGCGTTGACGGCGCGAGCAAGCGAATTATTTGCGGTTCCTCCGCAGGTGGAAAAAGTGGAGGTCCTTGCAAACACACCTCTAAGAGGGTGAGTGCGAGGTTGTGGTTCTAAGAAACAATGATCAAGGAGAAAGAAAATGAAGATTAAGGAGAAAGAAATGAAAATCTCACGAATGTACCAAGCCGATTCCGCGACCGAGGAGCCAAAGTCAGCGCGCCGAGGCCTGATGCAGCACCTCGGGTTGGTGTTTCTCGCATATACGCTCGTCATCGGTGCGACCGGCGCTGCAAATGCCGGCGAGACTCGAGACGAAGCAGCCGTTCGCGCGCTCGGAGATTCCTTTGCTAAGGCTTTCGTTCAGAAGGATGCCGAACTCCGCGCATCCTTGTTCGCCGAAAATGGAACCTTCGTGACGCCGGTAGGCGACTTTCTGCAAGGGCGGGTCGCCATGGTGAAGGACTTTGGTCCCGAGGCGCAGCAAGCCGTCAACGGCAGCACCCAAGCGGCGTTCAGCCACTACCGGGTCCGCTTCATCAAGCCCGATGTCGCGGTCGTCGACGCGGTCCTTACCGTGCGCAATGTCAACGGTCCAGATGGGACGATCATCCCCGTGATACCAATCAACTTTTTCTACGTGGCCGCCCGTCACGGCGATAAATGGCTGATCGAGGATGGGCGCGCGCATTTCGCGCCCGCGCCGGCTAACAGCATGACCTCTCGAAACTAACGTGGAGAATGCCTGTGCCATGTTCCATGGAGCTCGACAAGGAACGGGTCGCTACAAGCGCGCCGGAGCGTCAAACCGGCGTGCTTGTAGTTCGCAGGCACCACGTGCTGGTGCGGTTCAGCCACTGGCTGAACGTGCCAATCCTTCTAGGTCTCATCCTGAGTGGCGTGTCCATTTATTGGGTATCTCCGGTGTATTGGCACAAACCAAACCCACTAACCGGGAATTCCGATCCGCTTGCGGACGTCGGCGTCTGGATATGCGCGCGAGTACCAGGGCTGCACCAATACAGAAGTCCGCCTGACTGGGTCTACAACCACATAAGCCTCGGTCCCGGCATGCTCGCCGTGGCGCTGCGCCTTCATTGGCTCTGTGCCTATCTGTTCATGCTGAACGGCGTGGTCTTCGTTATAGGCTTGGCCATGGGAGGTGGTTGGCGCTCTTTGTTGCCCCACCGGACCGACCTGCGCGATGCACTGAAGATGTTTCGCTACTACACCGGCTTTTCCCTTGCCAAACTAAATCGCCGCACCTGGCTGCATCCGCCCTTCTACACAAAATACAATGCACTGCAACGCTTGGCTTATTTTTCCGCTCCAGTCGCCGGGCTCCTATCGGTCCTCCCGGGCTGGGCGATTCACAAACCCATACAGCTCTACTGGTTGGCTGCGATCTTCGGTGGTTATGACAAAGCACGCGTCTGGCACTTCTGGCTGATGTGGGTTTTCATTCTTTTCGTTGTGCCGCATGTGATTCTGGTTTTCGCTGATGGATGGGATACGCTTCGCAGCATGATCGTAGGTTGGTCAACGAGGGCGGAGAGATCGGAGGACATTAGACAATGAACCTTGAGGATGAACACTCGGTGCCAGAGGCGGGCAACACATCTTCGACGTCTGAGTCGGTATGCTCGGGCCGAGCGTTTCTTTGCCAACGTAAACCCCACCCTCCGGCATGGCGGCAATCGTGCCTATTACACGCAAGGCCTCGACGCTATCCAAATGCCGCCTTTCGAAGCTTGGAGTTGCTGAGCAAGGCCAGCAATCACTTCGGCGCCCGAAAGCAGACAAAGAGGATAATTTGCGGGGGGCGTGCCGAATTCGAGAAAAATTTTCGGTTCGTTAGTAAAGTAGTTGTTTCACTCCATGGCCATAAGCCCAATCAACTCCACCACTTCGCCGCCGATTCCAGCCGAGCCGTCCGCCTCAAGCAAGCGGCTGCTGCCGTGGCTGGTGGCGGTGGCGTTTTTCATGGAGTCGCTGGATACGACCATTCTGAATACCGCGGTGCCCGCGATTTCAGAGGCGCTCAGGGTGACGCCGCTCAGCATGAAGTCCGTGCTGGCGAGCTACACGCTGAGCCTGGCGATATTCATTCCGATCAGCGGATGGATGGCAGACCGGTTCGGGACGCGGCGGGTGTTTGCGTCGGCGATCGGGCTGTTCACGCTGGGATCTTTTCTTTGCGGGATATCGAACAACCTTCATTTGCTAGTGGCGTGCCGCATCCTGCAGGGTTGCGGCGGAGCGATGATGGTGCCGGTGGGACGGCTCACGCTTGTTCGAACGTTTGCGAAGTCCGAGCTCATTCGAGCCATGAGCTTTGTAGCTATTCCAGCTTTGATCGGCCCCATGTTGGGACCCATTGCCGGCGGGTTGATCGTCGGTTACCTGCACTGGCGATTCATTTTTTTCGTGAACATTCCGATTGGCCTGATCGGTTTGTTGATGGTTTATGTGCACCTACCGGACTACCGCGAGGGAAATACCAAGCCGCTGGATATTGTCGGGCTCATTCTGTTTGGTTCGGGAGTCGCGCTGCTGTCTTACGTGCTGGAGATTTTCGGCGAGCATACGCTGAGTACGGGCCAAATATCAGGGCTGCTGGCAATTTCTCTTGCGCTTATTGGCGGCTACTTGCTTCATGCGAGGGAGATTGCGTTTCCCTTGCTGCGGCTGAGCCTGTTTCGCCTTCGAACATTCAGCGCGGCCGTGCTCGGGGGCTTTTTCACGCGGCTGGGCATCGGCGGAGTGCCATTTCTTCTGCCGCTGCTTTACCAGGTGGGGCTAGGATTCACGCCGATTCAGTCTGGGCTGTTGATCATGCCGCAAGCGCTCGCTTCGATGACCACAAAATTTCTCCTGCCGAAGATTTTGAACCGTCTTGGCTACCGCGGCGTGCTGGTGTCAAACACAGTGATTTTGGGTTTACTCCTGCTACTTTTTGCGACCATCGGACTACATACACCGGTTTGGGTCATCGTGATTCAGGCGTTTTGCTACGGAGCGTTCACTTCGCTGCAGTATACGAGCATGAACACGCTTGTGTATGCCGACGTGACCGAAGAGGAGACAAGCAGCGCGAGCTCGATTGCTAGCACGATGCAGCAAATGTCGATCAGTTTTGGCGTGGCATCGGCAGGACTAGCCACAGCGTTTTTCGTTCCTCGCGTCCATTCGAATCCAATGGAAATGATTCATGGCGTTCACGAGGCACTTGTGGCGCTCGGAGTGTTCACGATTTTGTCGACCGCTATCTTCAGCAAATTGAAAAGCGGCGATGGTCAAAACGTAAGCCAACAGAAGGCTGTTCACGCGGAGTGAGGAGCGTTTCGCTGGAATCGACGGAGGCAACTCCCCCTTCGGATCTTTAGCAATGGTCCTGCGAACGGAGAGTTAGTTTTGCGCTGGGGCGTGGTTGGGCAAATGACTTCCGAGTGCTCTGTAACCCGTCGAGAACCGATACCAAGCGCGGCGATCACTGCCTACAAGCCGACTTCGAACTAAGCCGCTCTGCGGCGGACGCTTCGCGTGAGGTGAACAGAGCAATGGTTGCTTGTTGGTTGAGATAAGTTGTCGGGTCATAAGGAGGTCCCTATGACCCGACTTCGCAAAAT
>Ga0210394_10002906_pt1 | contig 22614 bp, 20 predicted proteins | sample IncBWC12MmetaG_FD_160121 | JGI IMG/M metagenome (GOLD analysis project Ga0210394, IMG submission 160121) | Forest soil microbial communities from Barre Woods Harvard Forest LTER site, Petersham, Massachusetts, United States - Inc-BW-C-12-M | ecosystem: Environmental > Terrestrial > Soil >... | reverse complement strand
CGTGTCGCCGACGATGGTACGCTCCTGCGCGCTGCCGAGCCGACGATCTCGCCGACCACGACCAAACCGGTCGCGATCCCGATCCGGGCCCGCGCCCGTGAACCGTCCGGCAGCTCGATGCCGCCGACTTCGGCGAGGATGTTGATTGCTGCGCGAACGGCGCGTTCCGCGGCATCCTCGAAGGCGCGCGGAAAACCGAAATAGGCCAGGACCCCGTCGCCCATGAACTTGGCGACGAACCCGCCGAAGCGGCCGATCGCGCCGGCGGCGGCATCCTGATAGCGGCGGATCACGCCGCCAAGGAGTTCGGGATCGATCGCGTTCGACAGCGCCGTCGAACCGACCATGTCGCAGAACAGCACCGTGACCTGGCGACGCTCGGCCTCTGCCGCGACCTGCGCGGGCGATTCCTGCTGCGGACTTGCCGCTTCGGCCGCGCGCCCGGCGACGGCCTTCAAGAGCCGCCGGCGATTGCCCAGGGAAAGGCCGAGCTGTTCGAGATCGCGCTCGCTGAGTTCCGGCAGGATATCCATGCCGATGTCGTTCGCTTCGAACGCGTCCGCGTATTGCTCGAGATTGTGCCTGCGCAACCACTCGCGAAGTTCGCTCATGCCGTGAAATTCCTCGGCCGCGCCGGCGCACCCGCTGCGCGAAACACATCAGCGGGGGCCCATCGTCTGGCGCGCGGCGAACCTCGGCTCGCGTGTCTCCGCGTCATTCCCGCAACGTGCCGCGCAGCGGCCAATGACAGGCGAAGATCGCCGCGCCGGCGATCGCGGCAATGGCGGCGACGACCAGGAAGAACACCGGCTTGTCGGTCTGGCTCCAGAAGCTGCCGATAAAGCCGGCAAGGAAATTGCCGACAAAACTCGTCGCCAGCCAAACGCCCATCATCATCGACAGGATGGGGCCGGGAGCGACCTTGGTGACGAGCGATAGCCCGACCGGCGAGAGATAAAGTTCGCCGATAGTGATGACGACAAAATACCCGAACAGCCAGAGCCAGCTCGCCTTGCCGCCGTCGGCGTGGAAGGCCGCCAGCGCCATGACGAGGTTTGCCGCGGTGACGCCGCAGCAGCCGAGCGCCATCTTGGTCAAGGTCGATGGCTCGGTTCCCCGCGCCGCCTGCCGCTTCCACAACGCGACCACGAACGGCGTAAACGCGAAGATCATGAAGGGATTGAAGGCCTGGAACCAGGTCGTCGGTATTTCGGCAGTCCACGCGAGGAAATCGACCGTCCGGTCGGTGTTGGCATCGGCCCATAATGCGATCGTGTTGCCCTGCTGCTCGTACGTCGCCCAGAACAGCGTATTGGGCAGGAACAGCACAAGCAACGCGACGACGGCGCGCCATTCGTCGCGGTCGAGCGGCTTTCGCTCGACGCGCCCTGCCTTCGCCTTCTGCAGCTCGTCGGGCGGCAGGAGCGGCATGGCGTAGAGATAGATGGCGAGCCCGGCCAGCATGCCGACGCCAGCCGCGGCAAAACCGTAGTGCCAGCCGAGCATTTCGCCAAGCGTGCCGCAGACCAGCGGCGCCAGGAACGCGCCGACATTGATGCCGACATAGAAGATGGAGAAGGCGCGGTCGCGCCGCGGATCACCGGGCGCGTAGAGCCCGCCGACCTGGGTGGAGATGTTCGGCTTGAAGGCGCCGTTGCCGAGGATCAGCGCGCCGAGTGCAAACAGGAACAGCTGCTCGACCGCCATCAAGAAATGGCCGATCGCCATGAGGATTGCGCCGAGTATTACGGTGCGGCGCTGTCCCAGGACGCGATCGGCGAGGAGACCGCCGAAAATCGGCGTCAGATAGACGAGCGCCGTGTAGAGCCCGTAGATCTGCGAAGACAAGGGCTGCAGGTCGAGCCGACCGAATGCTGCTTCGAGCGCGCTCCTGACGCCCGCGAGGCCGAGCACGTTCCCGGCCTGCTCGGGCGCGAGCAGATGCTTCGTCATATAGAGAACGAGCAGCGCGCGCATCCCATAGTAGGAGAAGCGCTCCCACATCTCGGTGGTGAACAGGAAGGCAAGGCCCCGCGGGTGACCGAACAGGACCGCCTCGGCGGCGCCCGGTCGTTGAAGGGAGAGCTGCGCAGCGTGTTCAGCCAAGACGGCCGCCTCCGCCATTCTCAGTGCCGGCAAACGTAGCATACCGAACCCGTCAAATGACCGCTTAGGCGCGGCGATTGTGCACGGGACCGCAGTCAAAGCATGTCGGCGGCAACGCGCTCAAGCGGGCCGCCGATTCGAGGGCGCCGGCTAGGTGCTCATGGAAGGGATCGTGTTCGATGCCGGCGGGCAAGCCGCTCACCGGCAGCTTTCAGGATTACGCGATGCCCCGCGCGGACGACTTTCCCGCGCTCGTTTCGCCCCCGCGCAACGAAAGCGGCGGCGGAATAGTCCTGTCCTATAAAACGGAACGCAGCCACCGGTCCGTGTTGCTTATTCCGCCGGCGTCGCCAAAGCCCCTTCAGGGATCGCCTCGTGCGGAGCTGAGCGGTCCAGTGCGCTCGCCGGCGCACGGCTCAACACCCAGAAGAACGCAGCCACGATCACGTAGGCGACCGCGACCGTCGGTGTCACCGCGAAGCCGACGGATTCGCCATGCATGAAGCCGAAGAAGGTGAGCACGGCCCCGGCGAAGGCGAAAGCGGAGGCCTCAATGAATTTCTTGTCGATCACGAAGGCGGCGATGGCCCCGAGAATGAGTCCGGCGAGGATCGAGCCGCCGCCGAGAACCGAGAGTCCCTGGTAAAGCACGCCGACCCCGGCGAGCTTGGCCATGCCGATCGCCGCAGCCGTGGTGCCGGCGGCGGCCAGTGCGCCGTCCATCAACGTCTTGCACCAACCGGCAAGATGCGGCGCCAGCGACAGCACGATCGCGGGCGCGTGGGTGTTCGGCGTGCTTTGGAATGCCTGCGCGCCGATCAGCATGCCGATATATAAAAGGATCGGAGAGATCGCCACCACCGGTATGATCGCGAGCATCAGCGAGATGACGCCGAACCACGACAGGATGATCACCATGATGCCGGTCGCGGCCGAGTAGCCGATGCGGCCGCCCATCGCCTTCCAGCCGGGATGGCCGATGTAGACGGCGTTGATGAAAGGGTTGCCCATCAGGCAGCCGATCAGGCTGACGACGCCGTCGGCGGTGAGCACGCGCGTCGTCGGATAGGAATCGCCAGCGGCTTCCGCGCTCTCCACATTGTCCATCGCCTCGACGAGGTCGTAGATGCCGAACGGGATCGCGGTGACCAGAATCACGCCGAGATATTGAAAGCCGGAGAAGACGTGATCGATCGCGGGAAGCGGTACCGAGAACCCGAAGTTCGTGAAAGCATCGCCGATGCCCTTCACGCTCAACCCGCCATAGTCCAGACCGAAAAGATTAGACCCCCAGCCGATGATCATTCCGACCGCAATCGCCACCAAGCCGGCCGGGATGCCCTTCGGGTATCTGAAGCCGCCGAACCAACTCACCATGATGACGGCGAAGCAGGTCAGGCCGATCACCGGCGTCATGTACATTTCCAACGCCGGACGCATGGAAATGAAAGTGATCGATACGCCGGCCAGCGTGCCGAGCAGCGCGGCGCGCGGCGTGATCCGGCGAATAAAGGGAGCGATGAAGCCGCCGGCCATCAGGATGAAGCTCTGAAAAAAGACCCACGTCAGTCCGGCTTCCCAGCCCTTGATCGGATCGTTGGTCTTCAGCGCGATCGGCAGCATGATCACGAAGGTGACAATGAACATGTGGGGTACGCTCACGCCCGAAGGCAGCGCACAGACGTCGTTTCGTCCCGTCTTTTGCGCCAGCCGGTACGCGAGAAAGGCGTAGTACATCGTCGACAGGCACAACATCAGGCCGAGCGCCGGCAAGATGCGGCCGAAAACGATGGAATCGGGCATCTTCACTACGAACCGCAACAGGCCGGTGAGAACCAGCATGTTGACCAGGATGTTGGTGCCGAAGCCGAAGAAGGCATTCCAGTCGCCGCTCGTCCACACGGGCGGGCTGTACGCCGCTGTCGCTGTCCTGGTCGTCATCGCGAGCTCCTTTTCGTGGCGGACTCGGTAGGGCGCGACGCGGTGCCTACAGGCTGGTCACCCGCCGCCTCTTCGACAAGCACAAATCCGTGCCTTGGAGATTCCAAGCCCGCGCCGATCACGCGGCAATCGTGACGATTGCCAACACGAGCTTCGCAAGGTGCATGCCAGACGGCACTTGCTGCGCGCCTCGAGGACGCTCAAAATGGTGAAGACGATGAATTAGCAATAGAATCAGATTAGATCAGCGCCGTAGCGTGTCTTAGCAACTGGATTTCTTCGACGACGTCGACTGCCCTGCAGCGATCAAACAATGGTCATTTGCTGTCATAAAAACAGCAAGCGGCGCACCGCACAGATTGGAATTCGTTTCCGCGTTCTCAGCCAAAATCCGCAGCGCGCTGCGATCAGGGCAGCGCTGCCAGCGAATTGAGCAGCGGCTGCGACGCCGCGACGGAGCCGAAAATGCCGCCTTGGGCCTTGATCATGGCGAGGCCGGCCTCGTGGAATTGCGGGAAATAGGAAGCGCAGCAATCGGACAGCACGACGCAGCGGAAGCCGCGGTCATTGGCCTCGCGCACCGTCGTGTTCACGCAGACTTCCGTGGTGACGCCGCAGACGAACAGCGTATCGATGCCGCGGTTGCGCAGCATCAGCTCGAGGTCGGTCTGATAGAACGCACCCTTGCCCGGCTTGTCGATCACCGGCTCGTCCTTGAGCGGATAGAGTTCGGGGATGATGTCGTGACCAGGCTCGCCGCGCACCAGAATCCGCCCCATCGGCCCGCGCGCACCGATGCGGTTCGCCGGATCGCCACGCTCGACCTTGTGCCGCGGCGCATCAGAGAGATCGGGCCGATGCCCTTCGCGCGTGTGAATGATCAGCATGCCGCCGCGGCGCGCGGCGCCGAGTACCTGCCGAGAGGGACCGACGGCCGCCTGCAGGCGCGACACGTCATTGCCGAGCGCGGCCCCAAAGCCGCCGGGCTCGAGGAAGTCGCGCTGCATGTCGATGATCAGCAAGGCGGCGCGGTCGAGTTCGACCGAAAGCGGGGCCGGTTCCGCTTCGAAAGTGATGTTCGGCATTGCTTCCCCCCAAGCCCAACCGGAAACGGCCTGCAAAAACAGGGCCAGCATAGCAGTGAAGCCTGCGTCGCGAGCGGCGCGCGCATCCGCGGTGCTTGTCGCTGGTCTTGTCCGGGGGGTCTTGGCACTCGTCCAAGCGCGTGCAACAATCACACAACATCAAGGGCTTAGGCGCGGTTGGGAGACGTTCACGGCATGAAGCGAAGATCGAATACCGCGCGCAAGGCGAGGCCGCCGGCGCGCTCGGCAAGCTCAGCGAAGCGGGGCAAGCCCGACGCAATCGACGCCCTGGTCACGGCCAGTGCGCAGGCGCTTGCATTGCCGATCGACCCGGCTTGGCGCGGCGGCGTCCGGTTCAACCTCCAATTGCTATTGATGGTGGCAGGGCGGGTGGACGAGTTTCCATTGCCCGACGACGCCGAGCCCGCCCCGGTGTTCCATGCATGAGGCGAAGGCCATCGATGTCGCGTGGAGCACGGCAGCCGATATCGCCGCCGCCGTCGCCGCCGGACGAAGCACCGCGGCGAGCATCGTCGCGGCAGCGCTCGCCCGCATCCGTGAGCGCGGCCCGCAGTTCAACGCCTTCACCGTGGTGACCGAGGAGCGCGCCCTGGCGCGCGCACGGGCGCTCGACGAAGCGCGGGCGCGGCGTGACGCGCTCCCTCCCCTCGCCGGCGTGCCGTTCGCCGTGAAAAACCTGTTCGATATCGCCGGCCTGACGACGCTCGCCGGCGCCAAGATCAATCGCGATGCGCCGCCCGCGAAACGCGATGCGACGATCATCAGGCGGCTCGAAGCGGCCGGCGCCGTGCTCGTCGGCGCGCTCAACATGGGCGAGTACGCCTACGATTTCACCGGCGAGAACATGCACTACGGGCCGTCGCACAATCCGCACGATCTCAAGCGCATGACCGGCGGCTCGTCCGGCGGTTCGGCCGCCGCGGTCGCGGGCGGGCTCGTGCCGCTCGCGCTCGGCTCCGACACCAACGGATCGATCCGCGTGCCCGCCTCGCTGAGCGGCTTGTTTGGACTCAAGCCCACCTTCGGACGGTTAAGCCGCGCGAGAACTTTTCCGTTCGTTGCGAGCCTCGATCATACGGGACCGCTGGCGCGGACGACGCGTGACCTGACGCTCGCTTATGATGCCATGCAGGGCTACGACCCCGACGATCCGGTGTGTGCCGAGCGGCCGGCGGAGCCGGTGGTCGCGCTTCTGGACCGGGGCGTCGAGGACCTGCGCGTCGCAGTTGCCGGCGGGTATTTCAAAGGCCGCAGCGCCGAGGTGGTCAGCGCCGTCGACCGCGTTGCGGCGGCGCTCGGCGCCAATCGCGAGATCGAGATTCCGGAGGCGGAGCGAGCACGCGCCGCTGCTTTCGTCATCACCGCGAGCGAAGGGGGAAGCTTGCATCTTCCGCGGCTGCGGACGCGCGCGCGCGACTTCGATCCCGCGGTGCGCGACCGCCTGATCGCCGGCGCCATGGTGCCGGCCTCGCTGGTGATGAAGGCACAGAAATTCCGCCGCTGGTACCGCGGCGAGGTACTCAAGCTGTTCGCCGAGGTCGACGCGATCGTGGCACCGGCGACGCCGTGCACCGCGCCGCTGATCGGCCAGCAGACGTTCATGTTCGGCGATACCGAACTGCCGGTGCGGGCCAATCTGGGCATCTACACCCAGCCGATATCCTTCATCGGCCTTCCCGTCGCCGCCGTGCCGGTGCCGCTCGAGCCGCTGGCAATGGGCGTGCAGATCATTGCCGCGCCCTGGCGCGAGGACATCGTGCTGCGCATCGCCCATGCGCTGGAGATGAAGGGCGTTGTCGCGGCACCGCGCCCGGAGATTTAGGCGCACGCCGCCTTCACCGAGGTGGAATGCTTGCCTGGAGGAAGAACATGGAGATCGACCTGCCGGAGGTCATTGCCGAGGTGACCGCCGCCTTCGAGCGTTACGAGAAAGCACTGGTATCGAACGACGTCGCTGCCCTCAACGCGATGTTCCACAACGACCCGCGCACGATCCGCTACGGCGGGACGGAGAATCTCTACGGCTATGCGGAGATCGCGGCGTTTCGCACCGCGCGTTCGCCGGTCGGCCTCGGCCGCACGCGGTCGAAGACCGTCATCAGCACCTACGGCCGCGACTGCGCGGTCGCCTCGACGCTGTTTCACCGCGCCAGCGTGCCCGGCAAGATCGGGCGCCAGATGCAGACCTGGGTCCGCTTTCCCGAAGGCTGGCGGGTCGTCGCTGCCCACGTGAGTTTTATCGACGAGCCGCGCTGACAATTTCGCCACCCGCAATCCCATCAAACCGATGCTGCCTCCTGCGCCATGAAGGCGCGCCAGCCGCCGAAGCTCGAAATGTCGCGCGCTCCGGCGACCCCCTCGGCTTCGACCAGAAAGCCTTTGACCTTGCGGCCGTCGCCGAGTTCGAGCGTGCCGATCGACAACGGCGGCGGCACCGCGGCGACGAAGCGGCCGAACGCGCTGTCTGACAGCGCCCAGACTTCGACCTCGATCGCGCCGCCGGCGCCATTCCTCACGCGCAGGAGGCCCGGTTTCGGTGGGCGAGCACCGGAAAGCGCGTAGAGGCGGTAGTGCGGCGCCGTTGCTGCACGCTCGATCAGGCGGCCTCCGGCCGCACGCAATTCGCCGTTGAGCGGCATGCCGGAGAGATGCGCGCCGACGACGGCGATGGGGATTTCCCGGGGCCCGGGCGCCGCCGTCCGCGCAAGCGGCGGCTGCGGGTGCTGGAGCGCGCCGAGCGGCAGGCGGGCGGCGAAGTGGAATTCACGGCCGATCGCCGCCAGTGCGGCCTCCTCGCCGGCGGGTGCCACCAGCGTCACGCCGAACGGGATGCCGTCAGGGCGCATCGAGGCCGGTACGGAAAGGCCGCAGAGATCCAGGAGGTTGACGAAATTGGTGTAGGTGCCGAGCCGGCTGTTGAGCCCGATCGGGTCGGCGAGCACCTGTTCGATCGTGTAGATGGTCGGAGCCGTCGGCAGCACCAGCGCGTCGATCGCGCTGAAGGTGCGGTCGCGCACGCCCCGCAGCTCCGCGAGCTGATAGAAGGCCGCGAACGCGTCGGCCGCGGTGCCATGCGCGCCGGCGAGAATGATCTGCCGCGTCACCGGATGCAGGGATTGGGGCGACGAGGCCACGAGCGCGCGCGCCGTGAGATAGCGCTCGGCGACCCACGGCCCCTCGTAAAGAAGACGTGCCGCCGCGTAGAACGGCTCAATGTCGATCTCTACGATCTTCGCGCCGAGACCGGCGAAATCTGTGAGCGCCGCCGCGTAGGCCGCCTCCGAGGCGCGGTCGCCGAAGAACAGGCGCTGGCCGGGAATCGGCACGCCGAGCCGCAATCCGTCCGGCATCGGTCCGACCGGGTGCACCTGCCGTGGATGCGAAAACGGATCGGCAGGATCAGCGCCGGCGATCGCGCTCAGCGTGGTCATTGCGTCGTCGACAGTGAAGGCGAGGATCGACACGCAATCGAGCGTGCGGCAGGCGGGCACGACGCCTGCGGCCGAGACGAGGCCGCGGCTCGGCTTGAGGCCGACCACGTTGCTGAAGGCGGCGGGGACGCGGCCCGATCCCGCCGTATCGGTGCCGAGCGCGAGCGGAACCAGCCCGGCCCCGACGGCGACCGCCGAGCCCGAGCTTGACCCGCCGGGAATGAGCTTCGCGTCGAACAAGTTGCGCGGAATGCCGTAGGGCGTGCGCACGCCGACGAGGCCGGTCGCAAACTGGTCGAGATTGGTCTTGCCGAGAACGAGCGCGCCCGCCGCGCGCAGCCGCGCGACGGCGGTGGCATCCTTGTTTGGGCGGTAAGCGTAGGCGGGGCACGCGGCGGTCGTGGGCAGGCCTTTGACGTCGATATTGTCCTTGACCGCAACGGGGATGCCGTAGAGCGGAAGCGACGTGTCGGCGGCGCCAGCGAGTTCGCGCGCCTCGGCGAGAACCTCGGCTTCTTCCCGCAGCGCGATGAAGATCGCCGGATCGGCGTGGGCACGGATGCGCGCAAAGCTGCGCGCGACGACGTCCTCAGGCTTTGCAGCGCCGCCGCGATAGGCGCTCAGAATCTCGGCGACCGTTTCGGTCACGAAAGGCTCCGTGTTGGCGCGGGCCCGGCAACCGCGTTCGCCGGGCTCCTTTTGTGCCAATCCCGGTGACTTCGCAATGGGGCTGGGGCGCCGGTGGTTCTTGAAGTGTAGAGAAGCAACTCAGGAGCCATCGGCCGCCGCATCCGCGTCTGCAATCCTTCGGGAGGGCAGATCGGTGAGCGAGGCGAAACCCACCACCGTTCCAAGACCGGCATGATGTGTTTCGCAAATGCTCGCCTCATCCTCCGCGCTTCAGAACAGCCACAGCCCCTCCGAACCCTTCAGCGATCCGATCGACAGCAGCGCCCGCAATGGCCGGCAGACCGCGTCCGCTGCCGCCCATTCCGCCGGCGTCATGGCCTGCTTGCGATCCCAGTAGCAGGGATGCGGAGAGAGGCAGCGCCGCGCCCGGCGGCAGCGCGCCGTGGCGCAGTCGCGCCAATAGCCGAGCAAATCGCACTGCGCCTGCGCCACATCGGCGTGGCGCTCAGCATAGGGCAGCACGCTCCACTGCTTTCGGGTCATCCGCCGCGGAAACCGCCAATCCCGCGCCGTCACCTTTCGCCGCATCGCCTGACTCCAGCACTGATTTTGTTTGACGACTCACGACAAGCGTTCTCGCGGCGCATCGTCTGCGCCCGAGGTTTGTTCACACGCCGCCACAAAGCAAAAGCTACGAAGCATTGCCTCCCGCGAAAAGAGGGAAGCGGAGCGCCGAAAGGCGCATTGTCCAACCAATGTCCGCGTCAAGCGCGGCCGCGCGCTGCTGTCTTGGCGGCGCGCCGCCTTTCGGCGCTCACGCTTGCGGCACTCGCCACCGGCTTCTACCCCGATGGCTCGGCTCCAGAACCGGGTTTCCCGCGCTTTTGACTGACGGGTGCTATTCCCGCTTCGCCAAACTGCCGCGGTTAAGCACGCTCCGTGCGGACCGGTCCTTGTGCCGGTCGACCGGGGATCCGAAGCCGCCCGGGGGCCAAGATGCACCGCGGTGGAGATCTATTATGATAGAATATCAAATGTTTACCTGGCGCGAACTAAATGTATCTGACGCGGGGAAATATATAGGTAGCACCGAAAAAGCCGATCTGTGAGGGAAAAGTTCTCATCCGAAAGCAAAGGGTCCTGTCCGAGAAGACGGACGAGGAAATGTCGGTCAAATAGTACGCTGCTTCGTCACTGAATTGATGAATCAGCCAATTCATTTTCGAGGACAGAGGCGTTTTGTGCGGGCCTGCCCATTTTGTCCGCACCGCGCAGGCCGAAGAACGCATATTCGACAAGCTCGCGAACAAGAATTTCCTCGCCGATGTCCGTCCGCTGCTTTCGGCCAATGAAGCTGCGTCGTTTGACGAGGAAGCGGTACGGACCGCCTTTCGGCTCGTCTTCTCGGCTTTCATCAAGCGTATTCCCCGCCATGCCTGGGGAAAAACCGCGGAAACGGCGGAACGACTTGCCATGACTGATTTAGTCCACGGATAATGTGCCGACCCACATCAACCCGCGACCGGTGGCCACGGCTGGCCGGATCCCACATCCGGATGCCGCGGCTCAAACTCGCTTGCACCGTATTCGTCGCGCAATTCGTCGATTGTTGCCAGACACGCCTTTGCAAGCGCGGCCGTGGCCGGCGACTCGTTCTGCGTCATGCTGAAAAGCGTTTTGCGCAATTCGGGCAGTGGCACCGGGTGTAGTTCGTAGGCGCCAATCCAGCCCGCGGCTGGTTGCTTGCTGAGAGCAACCTCACGGATCGCGTTTTCCAGCAAGCCGTCGAACCCTTGTCCGCATGCCGCGTAACCAGCGATGAGGGCGAGAAGAGCGTCTTTATCTCCAAGCTCCGCAAGAGTGTGCTCGAACACGCCGCGGCCCCTGCCGCTAGCTGTGGTTTCGTACCGCCGCATCACCTCGGCTTGCAAATCAGGATGGCGTTGGATCAGCACGACGAGTTCACGGGCCATCCAATAGACATCGCCCGGGCCTGGCCCGGTCCCTGCCCTCTCGCCGGCGGCAAGATCCATGAGCATGATGGCCCCCGATCGTGTTCCGCGCTTAACGATCGCACGTGCCCAGTCATGGCGGGAAGCAATTTGCGGATGTCGTTCCATTAACTCCCTCAGTGCGCGTTCTGCTTCTTCGCCGGGAGCATCGCCCAATGCTGACACGACGCGCTCCAGATGTCGCGGCTGAGGCAGTGCGCCGATGACCAGTTCGACGCCTTCAATGGTCGCCGCCGGCCGATCGGAGAATGGCAAGAGCTGTAGCCATCCTTCGACCTCCAACAAGCTTTCGTGATACATCCAGGTCTTCTCGCGCGCGGCCGCGAGCCATTCCCGTACCGCCTGCAGCGGCAGTTCAGCGCTGATCGCTTCACCATCAAGCACGATTGCCGTCAGCAGTTCCCATTTGCTGCGCAGGGGCTGAGGCAGCGCAAGCAAAGCCTCGATCACCGCGCCTTGGTTTCCGTGAGGCATACTGAGACCGTTACGGCCGAGCGCGATTGCGATCCGCTGGTGCGCTCGCCGCCCCCAGCCGTCGCCAAACGTTCGATCGCAGCAAAAATCATCGCCGCGACCGGCACCGCGGCGTTCGGCGCCGGCTCGACCCGCCGCTCCTGGCGGCGGGCCGAGACCGTCGCGAAATCCGGCCAAACCTTGAAAGGCGAGGCAGCCGGCACGTTCTGCAGTCGCTCCCAGATCTCCTTGAGAACCAAACCGGCATCGAACCCGAAAAGCTCGTCTTCGAGATACGTGCGCATGATCTCGACAACGACGTCGCCGCCGATCGCCGCGAAGGCTTCGCGATATTGCCGCGCCCAGCAATGCGCGGCGTCGGATCGCTCCTCAATCGACATGTGCGCCGCCGCGGTGCTCCGCCGTGCCCGCAACTGCCGCCAGCGCTCCAGATCGACGGCGAGAAGACGAGCTAAGTCGTCGACCAGCTCCGGTGCCGCCAGCCGCCCGATCGCTCTGCCGACCTCAGCAAGCTGATGGCGTTTGCTGTCTCGGGACGACAAGAGCGTCTCGGCCCAGCGATGAAGGAGCGCTATCAGCTCACGGCGAACATCGTCCTCCACCACAAAAGGCGCTTGGCGCGACTCGTGCGATCCGTGACTCGCGAGCAAATCGGCGAGCAGTCCGATCTGGTGCGGCTGGTCGGTCTCGCCTCGCGAGAGCAAAGCCGTCGCGAAAGAGGCCGGTCGCGTGGCGTGGAGTCGATCCCTTAAGAGTTGCGACCGTTCGCTGGCGGCCTGGTCGTATCTTCCACCAGCGGCGACTCTTTCGTCCGCGAGCGCTAGGAGCGAATCGATCAACGATCCCGTGGTGCGCGGCCCGATGACGCTGGCCGCAACATGCGCGAAGCGTGCCGCGGCGTCGGGATTGGTGGCCGCAGCGGCGATCGCGCCATCGTCGACGGTGCCACAGTGGTCAGCATGTCGCTTGCGCGATACGGCAAGTCCCGGCCCGCCTCGAGCCGCCGTAGCAAGCCTTGCGCGACTTGTTCCGGATAGCGCTCCCACGCTCTTTGCACCTGCCAATCGGCGTTCTGATCGCGCGCCGAAAAGTCGGCCGCCTCGATCGCCGCCGCGATCCGCTCCTGCTCAGCCTCGCTGGGGTGCGCCGACGCCAAAACCAAATCAATGCGCGCAACCGGGACGACTTCTCGTTCGAACAGCCCTTCGCGTACCCTCTGCAAGCGCTCGCGCGCGGCCGGATCGGTGATTTCGTCCGCATATCCCTTCGCCGCGAGCATCGGCCAAACCTGCGGAGCAGCCTCGGCCAGCAGTTCGAGAGCGGGCTTTTCCGCCCGGCGGAACAGAAGAGCCTCGACCACCGCGAACTGCACTTCGGCGCGCGGGTCGCTCTTGGCGACCGCCGCGGCCAGCTCGATACCTTCCGGCCCGCCCCGCATCGCTAGCTCGGCCAACACATTCTGGCGTGTCTCTTGCGGGAGGCTAGCGAGCCGACCGGCTGCGTCCGAACCCAGCGTGGATGGCCGGAAGCGTCGTGCCGCGCGCATCGCGCTGAGATGGACTTGCGAATCCGCGTTTTCGACGAGCGGCCAGATTTGCGGCGCGAATTCCGGCCTTCCTGAGGTGATCATAAACCGCACGGCTCGATCGACCACACCGGGCACATGCCAACGGCCGATAAAGGCCAGCGTGTTGTCCTGCACGCGAACCCAGACGTCCTCGGCTGCGCGATAGATCATCTCGGCGGCCAGGATAGGATCGATCGTCAACGCCGTCGCTATGGCGGCTGCGACGGCGTCGATTCCGGCCGGGTCGGCGCGCGATGCACGCTCACAGGCGAACAGGATCGATTCCTCCCAAGCTGGGCGGTCGAGTATATCTACACGCAATCGATGCAGGGCATCGCGCTCGCCCTGCGCCGCCTTCCGCATCAGCTGCTCGACCTCGAACGAGGCGTACCATTCCTGAAATTGCTGGTGCTGAAAGGAAAGTGCCGCCGGTGCACCGCTTGTGCGAACCAGCGTGTGCTGATCGACGAACAGATCGAGTACACTTGGCGGTGGCGTGGCCGTGGTCTGCCCCGCCTCCACGAGGCGATCGATGACCTGCTTGACGACGAGGCAGGCCCGATCATCGGATATCGCGGTGTTGGCAGTTCTCGTCGCTTCGACCGCCAGAGCCGTTAAAACTTCGGCGTGATGACCGGACAGCGCGCCGCGGAGTGCTTCCGCCCTTTCACTGCCGCGTTCGTGTTCAGCGACAAAAAGGCGGAGCACCGCCTCTTTGGTGGTCGGCATGGCGCCGCCGGCAGCCTGCAAAAGCAGCGCGGTCAAATAGAGAGGAATCGAAACCAGCGAGCGTACACCGGGCGTACGAACCGCACGGTCGAGCAAGGCCTGGCCTTGCTCGCCGCGCAACGCACGCGCAATCTCAAGCTGCTGCGCACTTGTCAGGACATCGATCTGAACCACCGGGCCATTGAGGGGCGCGTCGAGAGCGCGCCGGCGCGTGGTGACGATGATGCCGAGCGTCGGGAATTCGCGCCGCAGACGCTTGATCTCGGATGATGCGCGAAGGCGTGCTTCCCGATCGAGCTCGTTCCAGCCATCGAGCAGAAGAACCAGCCGCCCGTGATACGCGAGCAGCATCAAATGCTGCTCGCGGTTACCCTGAAAGGCGGCACGCTGAAGCACCGACTGCAGCAGTGATCCTGGCTGCGAAGCCCATTCTCCCAGTGGAACTAACAGCGGCACTGAGCGCGCCGTTTGCACGATCGCGTCGGCGACTTGAACGAGCGTTGTTGTCTTCCCTGTTCCGGGCGGAGCGATGACTATGATCTCGTTGAAAGCGCCCAGTGCTGCCGCGAGACCTGAAGCCTGAAAAGCGCGTTCGTTTTCGTCGTCGGTCATGCGGAGGTTCAGCGCCAGGGCATGCCGGGGCCATCCAGCCATCCGCCTGAAGGCCGCGACATCGGCTGCTGCCGCCGCGATCAACCTCGTCGCGACGGTATCAATGTCGTCCGCCGCCGGGAGGCCAAGCCGAGCAATCAGAGCCTCAACCGCGGCATCAATCACGGCTGCGGCGACATGCTCATCTCGTTGTACGCCGGGAGCCACAACGGCCAGGAAAGAGCGCCTTTCGGCGTCAAGCTTCCACTTCCGGAGGATCTCGATGGTGAACTGTTGCGCCTCCGAGTCGACGGCCTTGCCACATTTCTGGCATAGCCAAATGCCGTTGCTGGGGTGGCGTCGCGCCTCGCTGGTTAGGGTCGGATCGTAGCGAGGTCCATCAGGAGACGCCGCAGTAATATGCGCAGCGACACCGATATTGATGACACCTTCATGTCCCTGAGCGGCGCCGATAGTCTCGCACCGGCAGTTTGAGCATCGCCATCCGGCGCGGTCCGCGATCAGGTCCTTTGTTGCTTGTGTGAATTCGTCTCTCACGCAAAACCGTCGCGGTGAAAAAGAGGGGAATCATCCGTTGGGGCATGCCGCTATTGTCAAATCGGGGAAAAGGGCCGGACTCCACCCCTTGTCGGGCATTGCACACCTATATCGGCCTGACAACGGCCGATTCAACAGGTGGCGCGTCCGGCTGCGCCGGCCAGGGTGTCGTGAACCGAGCCCGAAGGCGGTCTCGGCCACGCGGCTTCCATCCCTTCTGTAATCCGACCTCTCCAGTCAAGCTCGGCCCTTTCTTTGACCCCCATCCGGACATTCGCCGTTTATTGCGATCGCGGCCGTCTCACAACTCAACGGTGGTCCGGTTACCGGACTCAAACGGCCCTGGTCAGCCCTCGCGCGATTGCGGCGCCGCTGTGCCGCACATTGTTTGTGCCGTCGGGGGTGCAAGGACTCTGCCCTGGTACCCCAGCAAGAACAAAATCGGTCTCCCAATCTTCGTTCGCGGACTCGCCGCCAGATTGGGCGGTCCCCCCTTCCGATTTTCTTCTCGCTCCCCCTCACCCGGTCTCGCCGACGGGCAGGGGTTCATGCGCGGATTTTGCGCAGAACCCCTGACCAACAGGAGAATCATGAGTGACGGAAGAAAATCGCTGCCGAGAGCAAAGAGATCGTGTTTGTGCAGCTGTCCAAGCTGAAAAAGTCGCCAAGAACGTGCGGAGGATTCCGCACGCCAAGGCCGAGATTGTCGCGCTTGCGGCAAGCATCGGCGCGCTCGGCATGCTTCAACCGGCGATTGAGCCCGAGATCGGGCCGCGCGACAAACCGACCGGCCACTATCTGGTCACTGGGAGGGACGCCGGCTTGCGCAGTTGCTCCGCGTAAAGCGCAAGGGGATCAAAGGCGACGAGCCGATCCGCTGCGTCCTCGGTGCCGAGCATAGCCGCACGGAGATCAGCCTTGCCGAGAACGCGATCCGCACGAACATGCATCCCGCCGACCGGTACGAGGCTTTTGCCAAGCTGCAACGAGAATGGCATTAGCGTCGAGGATATCGGCGCGCGGTTCGGCGTCATGGCGGCGGTCGTGCGCCAGAGGCTCAAGCTCGGCGCCATCAGCCCCAAGCTCATGACGCTGTACGGCAAGGGCGAGATAATCTCGATCAACTCTCGGCCTTCGCCATTGCCGAGGGCAGCCGACAGCGGCGGGGTATTTTAGCCGCGTCAGCAACGAGCGCATAACGCAGGCCGTGCGCGAGGCAGGGTCCGACGCCGAAGCAAAGAAGATTGCGGACTTCAAGAAGCACGCCATGGCCGAGATCGCGGAGAGAGGGCTGGCAGGTAAGGGCTTATTGCCGCCGTTGCTGCGCGCCGTGTCCTAAGCTCGGATCGCCGACCAACGCAGGGCCGGAGCCGTGATCGCGGCTCCGGCCTTCGCGCGGCGCGCAACAACCGGTGCGACTCCGGCCCACGAATCAGGCATTCTCCGTCCCGCGGTTTCTCACGCTGCGGAGTGGGAATGCCATGCCCAGAAACATCCTCATTTTCTCGGACGGAACCGGCCAAGCCGGCGGGCTCACTCCTGATGAGAATGTCAGCAATATCTACAAACTCTACCGGGCCACACGCTGTGGCCCGCTATCCAGCATCGACCCGTGCGAGCAGCTGACCTTTTATGATCCCGGCCTCGGTTCCGAGCCGGACAGCGGAATCTTTTCCGCGCAACGTGCCTATCGTTGGCTCCACAATCTCGTCAGCCAGGCGACCGGGCTCGGCATCACGATGAACATCATTGACGGCTACGCCGCCATCCTGCGGATGTGGCAGCCGGGCGATCGTATCTACCTGTTCGGGTTCAGCCGCGGCGCCTATACGGTGCGCTGCCTCGCGGCGGTGCTTTCTTTTTGCGGCGTGCCGACGACCATGGCGGACGGCCGCACGCCGCTCTATCGCGACCAGGGCACAGCGCGGAAGATCGCCAAGGAGGCCGTGCGGCGCGTCTATCAGCATGTCAGCTCGCCCAAGGACACCCCCTATCTCGAACAGCGCAAGGCCCTGGCGCTCCAGTTCCGCCAGAAATACAACTCGGACGTGAATGGCACGCCGAACGTCAATCCATTTTTCATCGGCGCGTTCGATACCGTTGCGGCGCTGGGAAGTTATCTTCTGAGTGGAGCGCTTGTGGTCGCGCTCGCGGCGCTCATCGCGATCGTGAGCTACGCGCAGTCGTTCCTTCTGTTCTCATTCTGGTTATCCTTTGGAATCCTGGCCGGGTTGTCGGCCTTCATTGCCGCCGTTTGGTACGGCGTCACGCATGTGCAATACGCAACCGATCTTTCAGGCTATTCTTTCTGGCAGACGCTGCATTTCACGGCACCGAAAATGAAATTTTACGATCATCATCTCGATAATGCGGTGTGGTACGCCCGCCATGCCATGTCGATTGACGAAAACAGGGCGGATTTCGCGCGTGTGCCGTGGGGCAGTACGCGAAACGCGGGTCCGCCGCGGCCCGACAGCTACCCCGACTGGCTCGATCAAATCTGGTTCGCCGGCGTGCATTCCGACGTGGGCGGGAGCTATGCCGAGAACGAGTCACGGTTGTCAGATATCACTCTCGAATGGATGGTTCACGCGGCGGTCAATCTTCCCGATGGAAATACCCCGAACGGCTATGGAATAAAGGTCGATCGGAATTTCCTGAGGCTCTCGCCCGATCCGCGCGGGCCGCAGCACGACGAGCGCGAGCCCGGCTATTTCGGCGGCCGGTTGAGGTGGGGGGAAGCGCTAAGGCATATCGAGCACGATGCAATTTTGCACCATTCGGTGTACGAACGGTTTGCCGCCGATAAGGTGCAGCACTTTTATGAGATGAAGCCCTATCGCCCGCAGAACCTTTCCCAGCACGACAACGTCCGGAAATATTATGGCGCTTCGTCGCAAGGATAGGCGCGCGGCGATGCGGCCCTGTCCGTCGTCAGAGATTTTGAGACAGGAGGCGGCCTGAACCAAGAGAGAGTCTGGCGCATGATGGTTGATGTTACGCGGCTTGTTTGTGGTGAAGCAACCGACGGTTTTGGATGGTCTGGCGCGCTTGACGGGCACCATCGGCGATGCAGGCACCATGTTGGTGGACCCACCATCGACGTGTCGATCATCTGCGCCGGCGCGTCGCCAGCGCTTTCATGATGCTTTCCAAATGCCTGCCCGACGCCAGCGGGACGAACCGATTATAGCAAGTGGTGCGAGGACCGTAGATAGCCGGCAGGTCCCGCCAGGGTGCGCCTGATCGCAATATCCAGAAGATACCATTGAGAACGCGCCGATCGTCGACACGAGGCACGCCGCGCGGCTTGTTGGGGAGCATTGCGTCAATGACGCTCCACTCGCTCGGAGAGCTCGTAGCGCATATCGGCCGACTGCCACCTTCAGTTACGAGGAGGCCTTGACGACCTGTCTCAGCGGCGTTTTGCCCATGACACCATGTAGATCGCAAGTGCCGTTGCTAGGCCGTTTGCCGCCAAGGCGATGCCGATCAACGCGAAGACGTTCCAAGCCGGTGCCTGTGAGACCGCCAACCACCACCCGCCGACCACGATCACCAGTAGGCGGAGCGTGCCGGCAATTACCGGCCACAGAACTTTGCCGGCGCCTTGCGAGGCAAAGAAGAGACACAGCCCGAGGCCGAACACAGAATATGCCGGTGCTGCCCAAGTGAAATAGGAACTCGCCGAGGCCAACACGTCGCGATCATTCGTAAACAGTCTTGACCAGAGATCTGGCCAAATAGCCACGATCAGGCCGATCGCACCGATCAGCGCGGCGGCATAGAGCCCGCCGGCCCACGCAACGCGCCGCGCGCGGTCAACATTGCCTGCGCCGATCGCGATGCCGACCATCGACACACAAGTGACGCCGACGCCGAACGCCAAGGGTATCAGCAGAAACTCCAAGCGCGCGCCAATACCGAAGCCGGCCAGCGTCTCCGTCCCGAAGCTCGACACCAGCCGGGTCAGGATAAGTGCCGACAGTATCGATTGCACAGGGGAAATAGACGCCACTGCGCCCACCTTGAGGATGTCGCGGAGCAAATCCCAACGTAGTGTTGCATTGCTAAAAATAATAGGCACGCGCGCAGGACCCGAGGTCAGATACCAGAGCAGAAAGAGGGCGCAACCGCTGTAGGCAATCACTTGGCCAAGGGCGATGCCGGCCATGCCAAGCTTCGGAAAAGCTGCGCCGCCTACCTCCCAACCGAAACCAAACGCCCTGGCAAGCAGAACTTGCGCTATGGAGGCCGACATCATGACGGCCGAAGGAACCTTCATGTTGCCGCCAGCCCGGATGACTGCCGCCAGCATGTTCGTCAGCCAGATACCGACGGCGCCGAGAAATGCGATATTGGAGTAAGTCAGCCCCTGCGTCAGGGCGGCGTCGCGCCCGCCGAGCAAACGATAGATAGGTTCTCCGAGCAGCAGCATCGTGAGCATGGAGGCGAAACCGAGCACGCAACCGAGGAGAAAGGCGTGAAATGCAAGAGCGGACGCCCGCTGTTCGTCGCCGGCGCCAAGCGCGCGACTGATAGCGGACGAAACACCGCCGCCCATGGCGCCGCCTGACAGCATCTGCTGCAGCATGACTAACGGAAATACCAGCGCGAGGCCCGCCAGGGGCGGCGTCCCAAATGTACCCACGTAGGCGGTCTCGGCTATTGTGACCAGTGCCATCGCCAGCATCGCCATCATGTTCGGCAAGCTGAGACGCACCAGCATCGGCAGAATTGGCGCCGTGAGCATGGGATCTGCCGGCAGCACCGGTTCGGGGAGCCGCCAGCTCAATTGAAACTTGATGGTGTCGCTCGTCACGAGCTGTCCACTTGGTCGCATGAGATAAAGGCAATCCGTTGCTTCGCTTCATAAAGGGGACGCGACGGGCAAGGTCGATCGGCAGCCGGTTAATACTGGTGTTTGAGCGCCTGCATGTCTGAAGCTACCAGGTCTCTCCGTATGGTCTGACCTCGACGTTGAACGACCATGCCGACCGGGGTTGGCTTGCAACGTGCCATGCTTCGTCGGCAATTGCTGCGGGTGCGATGAAAAAGTCGTCGGGCTTGGTTTTGAAGCGCTCGCGAGCCCACGGCACGTCGATCACTGCATCGATGACAATGTAGGCAACGTGCACGCCCTTGGGGCCCAGGTCCCGCGCCATCGCTTCGGCGAGAATGCGTTGCGCCGCCTTCGTAGGTGCGAAGCCCGCAAAGTTCGCGCGACCTCGCTGTGCGGATGTATTGCCGGTCACAATGATGGCCCCTTGACCAGCGGTCACCATGGTCGGTGCGAGGCGCTGCGCGAGGTAGAGCAAGCCCATCGTATTGACCTGGAAGTTCCGATCGAGCGTCGCCGGATCGATCTCCATGAACGTTCCCCAGGCGCCGCCCACGGCATTGTGGATCAGCACCGATGGAGCCCCCATTTCCCGTTCCACCAATGCCATTGTGGAATCTACCTGCGACTGATCCGACACATCACAGACATAAGCCTTTGCCGAAGGCACCTGAGCGGCGAGATCGGCCAGCCGCTCGGCCGTGCGTGCCAGCATTGCTATGCGATAGCCCTCCGATGCGAAGCGCCGGACGAGTGCTGTCCCAGTTCCGGGACCCACCCCACTGATGACACACACCGGTTCTGCCATTTGAACCCTCCTCACGCTGCGGAACGAAGCGCTTCGACGACGAAGTCAAAGCGGTCGTTTCCGAAATACATCTGATCTCCAACGAACATTGTTGGTGCGCCGAAGACCCCGCGCTCGGCGGCCGCTTTCGTTTCGGCTTCCAGTTGGGCGATCATGGCGCCCGCGCTCGCGCGCTCGAGCAGCAGTTGAGCGTCGAAGCCCGCCCTATCCAAGACATCGATCAATACCGAACGTTGCGAAAGGTCTTCGGGCTTGCCCCAGATCGCGGCGAAGATCGCGGTCACGTACTCTGCGCCTCGGCCATCCTCGATGGCGACCAGCGCCCCTCGATCCAGTTCGGCGAAATCAAAGGTCTTCGAATGCGGGTTTCTAGCAAAATCGACCTTGTAGCGCCTAGTCCATCGTTGCAGATCCGCGCCCGCATATTTGCTCTTGTTCCTGCATTCGATTGTGGTCGGCCGGTTGCCGACAATCTTCATGAGTTCGAGAATACGAAATGGATGATAAGCGACCGCCGCGCCATGCTCGGCTGCAATCCGCGGAAGTTGCGTGTGCGCCAGGTAGGAGTAGGGACTTGGGAAGTCAAAATAGAAGTCGATTGTGCGCGTCATGCCTGACAGTCCTCCAAGTGCAAGCGGACTTCTTTCTGAACTTCGATAAAAGGATCAGTCGCCCAACCGGTTTTTAGTGGCCCGAAGAATGTTGTCCGAAAGCTTAGGATCGTTCACGGCGCGGGCGAGCACGAGTGCTCCGACCAAAGACGCAAGTGTTGCGAGCGCCTGTTCATCACGCTGCCGTTGCTTGAGCCCGGCACCCAATCGGCCAGTCAGCTGCCCAATCATGCCCCTCAATCCAGCCGTGAATTTTTCTCGCACACCGCTGCTCTGGCGCGGCATCTCGCAAACCAATGCTGCCAGCGGACACCCTTGACCCGGCTTATCCCGGTGTTCGGACGAAAGGTAACCGGAGACGTACCGGTCGAGCGTAGCAGCTTCAGCAGTCGTCCTGCCGCTCACCGCAATCGCGTATTCCAACGCTTCCTCGACAAGCCGCTCCTTGGAGCCGAACTGACTGTAAAGGCTGCCATGAGTCATTCCGGCGGCCTCTGTCAGCGCGTCCACACCCGCCCCTGATATGCCCCGCTCGCGAATGAGGCGCGATGCCGCCTTGAGAATCCGCTCGCGGTTCTCAGCTGCCTTTTCCTTGGTGACGCGCATGTCGCAGATCCTGATCCAGATTGGCCTTGACATTTATAGTGGCGATCGTCACTTATGTCAATCATTACGGCCGCTATCAAACGGACGCAAGGCTGCACGGTGACCAGCGCCAGTTGAAGGCCCAGCCGCCATGGAGACGAACGTGGCCAAGCTCGGTGGAAAGATCGTGCTTGTTACGGGCGCCTCGTCGGGAATAGGCGAGGCAACTGCCCAGCGTCTCGCAACGGCGGGCTACAAATCTACGGCACGCGCAGGCGAGGAGCCCGGTCGGGTCTGGTCGCGCGTGTGCAAGGAATGCGGCGCTCCCCGGCAGACATGTCGACGTTCTACACGCCCAGACCAAAGGGCTGCACCGACTACCCTGTTCTGTCTTCAAGAAGGCGGTTGGAACGTACTCCGCGCTCGACGTCCCATGAACATGAGGAGGAGGTCATGTCGGTAAGCCACCTGAATGCGCCCACCCGTTTCATCGAGGTTGATGGAGATCGCTTTGCCTATCGGCGCTGGGGCAAGAGCTCTGGCGCCCCACCATTGTTCTTCATCCAGCACTTCCGCGGTGGCATGGACCACTGGGACCCCGTGATCACTGACGGGTTGGCCGAAG
>Ga0210394_10002905_pt1 | contig 22614 bp, 17 predicted proteins | sample IncBWC12MmetaG_FD_160121 | JGI IMG/M metagenome (GOLD analysis project Ga0210394, IMG submission 160121) | Forest soil microbial communities from Barre Woods Harvard Forest LTER site, Petersham, Massachusetts, United States - Inc-BW-C-12-M | ecosystem: Environmental > Terrestrial > Soil >... | reverse complement strand
GCAGTTCAAGGGGTGGCGCCGCGCGCCGAATGCTCGCGCTTCGCGCGATCGCATGCGGCCATGGCGGCCGGGTCGATCATCCCAAGCCATTGCATTGGTCTCTGTCTTGCTCTTTGTCGGAGCATCGCCAGCGCTTCAGGATTTGCCGAGCCGCCGGCAAGTGCGAAACACACCCTTGCCGACTGCTGCCGCGGTGATTCCGCCAATCTCCGGCCCCGGGCAAATCAGCCTGTCCGCCGACAGGTATCTCGTATTCCCTGGTCACGCAAGCGCGGATATTCAGATCCGGCGAACCGCTGGCGATGGCGGTGATGTCAGTTTTGTGTGATGGACTCAGGCTTCGGGGGCAAAACCCGGTCGCGACTACGTGTCGCGAACCCCCAGGACCGTGCTGGTGCCAGACGGCGTGGAGAGTGTGAATCTGTCGGTACCGATTGTTGCGAATCCGTCGCGAAAACACACCGAACTGTTCTACGTCGTCATCGGCAAACCCGGCGGCGGGGCCTCTTTGGGTTCAATCAGGCGCGCAACAGTATTCATCATGCGCCCCGACTAACACCGGTTGATAGCTCGCGACGCCCCCCATTCTGGCGGAGAGGGTGAGATTCGAACTCACGAGCCGCTTGCGCAGCCTCCGGTTTTCAAGACCGGTGCATTCAACCGCTCTGCCACCTCTCCGTCTAATCAACTCAATCGCTGACGTGCATTCTATCAGGCAGCGGACACCGTTTCGGAGCATCACCCGCGCCGTGCCTCTCCTTCGGTGTTGCGTGCGCATAGGTCACGAGCGTGATGTGCACGTTGGCATATCGGCCAGGCGCACCCCGGTGCCGGCCCGCAAGTGCTCACGCGAGCCGCGTTGCTGGCGAGGGAAGCGCGGGCAGCGAAGCTCTACCCCCCAAGGCGGCGGCGCTACGGGTAGGTTCGGCGCGCCTAAACACTGGATATGACAAATGAGCCTCCGCAGGTGTCGCCGTTGTGCTGCAGTGTGGCGTGCTGTAGGTAGGGTCTTACCGAACCATAAGGCGATCCCCGCCAGAGTTGACACCCTTTCCCGCGCACCATGCTTTCGTGAGCCCGTTAGACCGACATCTTTCCTGTTCTCGTGTGACGGCGAGGTTGGTGCTTGCCGGGGCCATTGCGGCGGTGTGGATTTGCCTGAGCGGCTGCGCGTCGAGCGGCCTCTATCTGATGAGCGACGATTGGTGTGGGCAGCACCCCCAGGCCAGCGCGGCACGCTGCGGTCACAATCCGCACGATGTCGTACAAGTCGGCCAAAACACCGGCAGACAATATCAGGACGACGGGTCCTGACAGTCGGCCCGAGCGCGCTGTCTGCGCCGCCGTGACGGCGCTAAAAAATCTCCGCGGAGCGCGAAGCTAGCCGCGCGCTGCAGTCCGCGACAAACGAACAATAATCAATCCAGGCCGTAATGCCGCTCGTCGATGCCCCGGGGTCTCATGGCGTCGCCTGGTGGGGACGAATCCGTTGAAGGTGAGGATGGATCCGGCCTCAGGCCCGCTGACACCGCTGCGCCCGGGAGCGTCTCATTGACACCCTGAGAAGGCTCAAGGGGAGACTCTCATGCAGAAGGCGGCCTCGGCGCTGCTCGGTTCGCTGCTCATCAACCTGGTGCTCGGCCTGTCGATGGCCGCAGTGCTCGGCGCCGCCGCTGCCACGGCCGCACCGCCGCGCTGCGGGGCGGCCCATGCCCCGGCTCGCCCGACTCAGCCTCCCGCGCACCCCGCGCCGGGCGCGCCGGGTCACAATGGGTACGTCGTCGCCGCCCGCATGGGGTGGGCGATGGGCTGAGGAGCCTGCTCGAGCGGGCGCCCTACTCCAGCGCGACGCCGGCCGCGGCGGCAGTGCCCGCCCGGGCCGAGCGCAGCATCGAGATCGCCGCGTAGGCGACCACGACGATGATCAGCCACCGCATCGTCGTCAGCGGCAGCGACTTCACGATGTAGAACGCCACCAGCACACCGCCGATGCTTCCGATGCTCAGGCCGAGCGCCGGAACGTGCGCGAAGCGTCCCGAGCGGAAGAACCCGAGGCTCGCGACCGGCTGCAGGATACCGTCACTACCCATCATGATGGGAAAAGCGGCGAGCGGATGCATGCCGAGCAACGCCAGCAGGATCATGAGCGGCGCGTAGTTGCCGATACCGATACACATCAGGGCGCCCAGCACGAAGCTGACGATGACGGCGAGCACAAAGCGCCAGCCGACCAGTCCAAGCGCCTCGCCGCCGGGCGGAAAGGCGCCTAGATTCCGCATGGCAAAGAAGCACGCGGCGATGAGCAGTGCCACTCCCATGAAGAGCTGAATCGAACGCCGCGGCATGCGGCTCACGATTCCCGCTCCGAGCCACGCGCCCGCCCCGGCGCTGCCGAGCATGCAGGCGAGCAGTGCCGGTTGCACGGGGACAGCGCTGATGAACAACACCGTCTCGAGAAAAGCCGCCACGTTGAGTCCGACGTTGAGCGTGCCGGGAATCAGCTCGTCGGCAGGCCGGCCACGGAACTTGAACAGTGCGGTGGTCGGCGCAAATGAACCGATGCCGAGCGTGTCGAGGAACGAGGTCAGGCAGCCGATCGCGATATCGGCCGGTGCAGGGCGTCCGTGCAGATGATGACGGCGCACTGCCCAGACCCAGCCGATGGCGAAGGCCACGTTCACCACTACCAGTGCGGCCAGCAGGCCGACCGTGGTGGCATTCATGCGTTACATCCTGAAGGGAACGCGTGCGCTCCTGCGCGCGCGCAGCCGCGCCACTCCGTCCACGCAGCGCAGGTACTGGATGGCGGCGCGTGCCGCCATTCCACTGAGCCGGTGAAACGGCAGCGGCAGCACCGGGGTCACTGGAAAGCCCAGCTCCATCACCGTCGCCCCCAGCGCGCGTCGCGCCAGCAGCCGCCCCATCACCGTCGCCATCGCGACACCGCGGCCGTTGTAGCCGAGCCCGGCGAGCAGCCCGGGCGCGAGCTCGTGCAGGTGCGGCAGATGGTCGCGGGTCATGGCGACCAGCCCGCCCCAGTGATACTCGAACGGCACGCCCACGAGCTGCGGGTAGATCTCGTGCACGGCGCGGTAGTGGTACCGCACGTCGTGCAGCGTCGGGGCAGGCGCGAACGTGCCGCGCGAACCGAGCACCAGGCGACCACCCGCATCGAGCCTGAAGTAACGCAACAGGTGCCAGGTGTCGGAAGCAGCCTGCCCGTCCGGCAGGATGGTCCGGCGCAGCGCGGCGGGCAGCGGCGCCGTGGCTACCTGGAAAGAAGGTACTGAAATCACCGTACGCCGCAGCTGCTCCGTCAGTAACCCGGTGTAGGCATTGGTGGCGATGATGATGACTGGCGCACTGGCGCTGCCCAGCGGCGTGTCGACGCTCCAGGCGCCCGCCATGCGTGTGAGGCGCACCGCCGGACTGTGGGTGCGGATGCGGCCGCCGGCACGCAGCACCGCCTGCGCGAGTCCGCGCACGTAGGCGAGCGGCTGCACGGTGCCGCCGCGCCGATCGAGCAGTGCGCCGCAATAGCGCGCCGACCCGGTGAGCTGCAGCACCTCGCGCCGCGACAGCAGCTCGACCGCCGCGCCGCGCCGCCACCACTGCTCGGCGCGCCGTGCGAGTTGCCCGAGGGCCGCTTCCGAGGTGGCCGGCTGGATCCAGCCGCTGCGCGTCGCCTCGCATTGAATGCCGTGGCGCTCGATGAGCTCGAAGACCAGGTCGGGTCCGGCGGCGGCAGTCGCCACCAGCCGGCCGCCGGTATAGGGACCGAGCAGCGCCTCGAGCGCGTCGGGATCCTGCTTGACGCCGGGGATCACCTGACCCCCGTTGACGCCCGAGGCGCGTTCACCGATCTCGGCCGCCTCCAGTACCAGCACGTCGCGGCCGGCCTCGGCCAGATGCAGCGCCGCCGACAGCCCGGTGTAGCCCGCACCGATCACCACCGCATGCGCGCGCTGCGCCGAGCTCAGCGCGCCGCACTCCGGACCGGAGGGTGCGGTAACGGACCATAGCGATTGCAGTTGCACCGTGGACATCGCTCTATCGATAATCCATTGTCGGCTATCGTGAAGGAACCGTGGCGGGTTGCCCGGCTGCGCCGCGGCCCTTCCGCCGCGGCTATTATGCCCGAGCGCCATCTTCCGCCGCCGGTGAGGTTGTGCGAGACTGCGCCCGCGGCTGCCTTCCCCGCCCAGGCGCGGGTGCGCGGCGGGGCTCACACCAACGTCAATGCGGCCGTGCGCGGGGTGTCGGATGCTGCGAATGCCTCATGCTCTTGCCGCGACGCTGCCGTGCCTGCTGCTGGCGGTACCGGCGACTGCAACGCCGCCACCACTGCCGGCGGAGCATCTCACCGTGCAGCAGCTGCCGCCGCGCAGCCCCCACTGGGTGTACGTGTTCGACCAGGCGTTCTTCAACGAAACCGACGCGCGCGTGCATCTGTACGACGGCGATAACTACCGCCGCCTGGGGCAGATCGACGCCGGCTTCCTGCCCGCCATCGCGATCTCACCCGACGGCTCGACCACCGCGGTGGCCACCACCTACTTCGCCCGCGGCGGCCACGGCACGCGCACCGACGTGGTCGAGTTCACCGACAACACCACCCTGGGCGTGACGGGCGAGATCGTGCTGCCCGCCAAGCTGAGCGAGACCACACCGACGCTCTTCAGCGCCGCGTACAGCGCGGACGGGCATTTCCTCTACACCGCCTATATCACTCCCGCCGCCTCGTTCGGCGTCCTCGATCCGCTGCACCGCACGGTGCTCAGCGAGATCCCGACGGCCGGCTGTGTACTGGTAATTCCCTCCGGCACCAACCGGGTCTCCTCGCTGTGCGATAGCGGGCGACTGCTGACGGTGACGCTCGATGCGCACGGCCATGAAGCCTCGCGCGCCATGTCCAGTCCGTTTTTCGACGTCGCCACTGACCCGGTGTTCGTCCAGGGCATCCGCAGCACGCGCGGCTTTACCTTCCTGTCGTTCCTCGGTGAAGTGCACGATGTGGACTTTACGGGTGCGCAACCGGCGTTCGCCCCGCCCTGGTCGCTGGTGGGTGCCGCCGAGAAGGGCGTGTGGCGCCCCGGAGCGCAGCAGGTCGGCGCCATTCACCGTGCGCTCGGGCGCTTGTACGTGCCGATGCACATGGGCGGCGAGGGCACGCACAAGGACGGCGGCACCGAGATCTGGGTATTCGAGCTCGCCACCCACAAACGCGTGGCGCGCTGGCCGCTGCAGCCGCAGGGGCTGTCGCGCATCGTGGCCATCCAGGTGTCGCAGGACGCCGCCCCGCTGCTGTTCGCCGCCACTGATACCGCCAACGTCGCCGTGTTCGATGCCCGCAGCGGCGAGCTGCGGCATGTCGAGAAACATCTGGGACAGACACCATGGATGCTGCTCAATCCATGAACCTGCGGAGCACCTGATGCGCTCGATCGACGAGCTGTGCGAAAACTCCGCCCGCGCACTGGCGCAGCGCACCTCGCGGCGCAGCCTGCTCGCTGCGCTCGGCCAGCTGCTCACCGGCGCAGCGCTGCTGCCGCTGTTGCCGATGGACCGCGCGCATCGCGCGCGCGCGGACGAGGCGCGGCCGGAAGCGCTTGGTCCGGACAGCTGCCAGTACTGGAAGCACTGCGCGATCGACGGCTTCCTGTGCGCCTGTTGCGGCGGCAGCTCCACCGCCTGCCCGCCCGGCACCGCCCCCTCGCCTATCAGCTGGATCGGCACCTGTCACAATCCCGGCGACGGTCGCGACTACATCGTGTCCTACAACGACTGCTGCGGAAAGACCAGCTGCGGCAATTGCGAGTGCAATCGCAACGAGCGCGAGAAGCCCATGTACCGGCCGTCGCGCAACAACGATCTCAACTGGTGCATGGCGAACGCCAACGTGAACTACCACTGCACCGTCTCCGTGATCCTCGGGGTCGCCAACAAGTGACCCGTTCGGTCGGGACGCGCCGCGTCGCCCGCCGGGGCGCGCCCGCGCTCATCCGCTGCGCCCGGTCCGCCACCGCCCTCGGGCTCGCCGCGCTCGCTGCGGCGTTGCCGCTGCGCGCGTCCGCCGCCGGACCGGCTGAGGATTACACGCTCTACTGCATGGGCTGCCACGGCGCCGAGGCGCGCGGCGTGCCGGGCAAGGTGCCGCCGCTGGCGGTCACGCTGGGGCGCTTCATGCGCACCCCCGAGGGGCGCAATTACCTGCTGCGCGTGCCCGGTGCCGCCAACTCGGCACTGAGCGATGTTGAGCTTGCCGCAGTACTCAACTGGCTGGCGGCGCGCTACGGCGCGCCGCACGAGCCGCGGCCGCCACCCTTCACCGCGGCGGAAGTGGCGCGCGTACGGCACGTGCCCCTCGCCGACCCGCTGGCCACGCGCCGTGCCGTGGTGCGCAACCTCACCGCCAGCGGCCCGGCGCCGCCCGCCGATTATTGATGAGCACCTGCGCACGCGGCGCCGGCCTCGCGCTCGTCACCACGGCAATGTTGGGGCCGTGCCGCGGCCCGGCGGCCACGCAACCGCTCCTTCGGGAACACGCGGCGTGAGCCTACTGGCGGAAGATGGCGGTGATGCCGATCGTGCGCGGCCTGAAGGTGAAGGCGCGTTCCAGGCGGCTGGCCCCCGGAGCATTCGGCTGGCAGGCCACCGCCGGCGGCGCGCCGGGATTGCTGCAGATGGTGTAGTTGTAGTCGGTCAGCGCATGGGTATTGAACAGATTGTCGGCGAATGGTTGCAATGACCAGCCGCCGAACTGGATGCCACCGCGCAGGCTGACGTAGGTCGTCGACGGCAGCGTGAAATTCGCCGGATCGAACTGCGAGCTGCCCGCGTCCTGGCTTGGCGTAACCCAGCGTGCGTGCGCCTCGTATTCGGCATCGAGGCGCAGGAACGACTCGTGCGCAAAGGCGCTGAAGCGATACTCCACCCCCCCCGAGGCGGTGAACGGCGCGGTCGGCTGCCCGCCGCCCGCCTCGCTGCTCGCGCCGACGATGGAGTCGCCCCGTGAGACCAGCGGCAGAGGATTGAGCGCCGTGTTGCTGAAGCGAAAGTCAGTGGTGTAGCGCGCATCGGTATAGCCGGTGGCGAGCTCCACGCTCAGGCTGCTGGTCACCGAGATGTCCGCCTGCAGGTCCGCTCCCTTGGCTACCGCCTGGCCGGTGTTGGCGATGAAGGAGATCTGGCACACCGGCGGCACGACGAGCTGCTGGATGTTGTTCCAGCGGATGTAGTAGATGCTGCTCGCGAGGCGCACGCGATTGTCGAGGTTGTTCTTCGCGCCGATCTCGTAGCTGTTGACGGAGTCGGAGCTGAACTGCTGCGGGTCGGTCTGGATGCCGAAATTCGCAAAGTCGGTCGGGCACGCGGCGTGCGGGATCGGGTTGTTGGCGCCCCCGGGGCGGAATCCCTTGGCGTAGGTGGCGTAGTACAGATCGTTCGGGTCCGCCTGGAACTGCAGGCTCACCTTGGGGGTGAAGGCGTGCTCGGTCTGGTTGCCGGTGCCGACGCGCGTCGGTGCGTACAGCTGCGGACCGCCGGTGAGCGTGTCGAACGAGTACTTCATGTAGGAATAGCGCGCACCGACCGTCGCCTTCAGCCGCTCGGTCAGACCGTAGGTGGCCTCGCCGAACAGCGCCAGCTGCTCGTCCTTGGAGCTGGTCTTGAGGAAGTAGGAGTCGAACGGAAATGCCGGATCGTAGGCGTCGGGCCCGGTGCACAGGCCGGCGTTGTTCAGGTAGCAGAACACCGAGGTGTAGGGCTGGCCCAGCACCGCCTCGGTGAGCTGGTTGAGCATCGGGTCGTGGATCTGCTCGAGATAGGTCTGGCGATTCTCATTGGCGAACACGCCCGTGGTCCACAGCAGCCGCGCGTTGGAATCGGTGGACTGCAGGCGGATTTCCTGGGTGAGGTTCTCCTGGCCGTTGTTGACGGTCGCCGGCGCGCGGTACTGCAGCCCGTCGGGGACGTGCAGGCCGTTGGCGTCGAGCAGCGGGAATGACACGCCGGGCAGAAACGGCAGCAGGAAGATCGGCGCCGCGTTCTGCGTCTGGTAGTAGCCGAGGTTGTAGAGCGTGCCGTCGTAGCCGGTGGTGTTCTCGCGGTGGTAGAACGAGGTGTTGGAGATCAGCCGCGCCGAAGAGCCGACGTCGCCTTCGATCTTCAGCGCCGGCAGATAGAAGCGGTCCGGGTTGTTGTGCGCCGTGGGGTCGGCGTTGACGAAATTGTTGTTGCCCGGATTCGAATACAACGGCCAGTAGTCGGAGATGTTGTGGCGCTCGCGCCCCTGGTAGTAGATGCTGGGCGTCATCGACCAGTGCTCGTTCATCGCCCACAGGCCGGCGAGGCGAATCAACGCAGTTTCGTCATAGTTGGCGTTCTTCTCCACGCGCTGCAGGGTGTACGGATCGATCTGGTCGATCCAGCCGCCGTCCTTGCGGTACCACACGGTCAGACGCGCACCGAGCTTGTCCTCGATCAGCGGTCCGCCGGCCGCGATGCCGGCCTCGTAGCTCAGATCGCCGCCCTCGGTGGTGGCCAGTTCCGCGCGGCTGTAGATGCTGGTCTTGGTGAGGCTCGGCTGGGTGGTGATGTAGCGCACGGTACCGCCCTCGGAACCGGAGCCGAACAGCGTGCCCTGCGGTCCGCGCAGCACCTCGACGCGGTCGATGTCGAAGGATTTTGGCAGTGCCTCGTCGGGATTGAAGGCCAGCGCGCGCATCTGGATCGGCGTGTCGTCGATGTAGATGCCGGTCGTGCCGGCGCCGCCGGTGCCGGAAATGCCACGGATGGAGATGTTGTTGGTGCCCGAGTTGTCGAAATTCACCCCGGGGGTGAAGCGGGCGACCTCGGAGAAGTCCTTGATGCCGCGGTCATCGAGCGCTTCCTGCGTCAGCGCGGTGACGCTGATCGGCACCTTGGAGAGGCTCTCCTCGCGCCGCGTGGCGGTCACCGTAACCTCGGCGAGACTGGCGGGGGCGTTGCTCGCGGTGGCCTCGGCCTGATCGTCGGCACGCACCGTGACGGGTGTGCCCGCCAACGCCAGACACGCCGCGAGCGGCGCCGCCCCGAGCGCGCGCAGCGCGCCGGACCTGTGAGTAACGCTCCCCATTATTCTCTCCCCGTGCGTTCTGACTTTTGTCATTCCCCCGTGCGGCACTGTACGCACAAGCGAATACCCAGCTCAAGCCTTGAGGCCGCCGCGCACCGGAAGAGTGCGCACGCGCCTGCCGCTCGCTGCGAAAACGGCGTTGCAGAGCGCCGCCGCGATGCAGGCGGTGCCGGTCTCGCCCACCCCGACCCGGGAACGCTGCTCGCCACCAGGTGCACCTCCACGCGCGGCGCCTCACCGATCGCCAGGCTGGGAAAATCGTCAAAGTTGCCTGCTGTACGCGGCCGTTCCCGATGGTGATCAGTGCGGCGGCGCTCACGCGCCCTCCCCGGGCGCCAGGCGGCGGGCGGCGCGCGTGCGGCGGCGCGCATCGACCGCCAGGAACCCCGCCACCGCGACGCCGAGCGCCAACACGCTCGACCACAGCTCCTGCGACATTTCCCCGGGAGTGAACGCCATCGCGATGAGCACCGCGGCCATGCCGGCGATGGCCGCGTAGCTCGCCCACGGGAACAGCCACATGGAGAGCGCCGGGGCCGGCGCACCGCGTGCCTCGCGCTCGCGGCGCAGCCGGATCTGCGCCAGGGCGATGATCATGTAGACGAATACGATCAGTGCGCCGGAGGCATTCACCAGGAAGGCGAACACCGTCTGGTTGGAGGTGATGGCCGCGAGGATTCCCAGCACGCCGGCAATGCTGCCCATCCATACCGAGCGCGTCGGCACGCGCCGCGCGTTGAGCTGCACCAGCCATTGCGGCGCATCGCCGTGCTCGGCCAGCACGAACAGCACGCGCGAGCACACGTAGAAGGCGGAGTTCAGGCACGACAGCACGGCGGTGAGAATGATGGCGCTCATCGCCAGGCTCGCCCACTTGAACTGCATGGTCGTGAGCGCCAGCGTGAACGGCGACTCCCCGGGCCGCACCCGCACCCAGGGCACGACCGTGACGATGAGGAACACCGAGCCGACGTAGAAGGTGAGTATGCGCACGATCACCGAGGTGCTCATGCGCGCCACGGCGCGCGCCGGCTCCTGCGACTCGGCGGCCGCGATGGTGGTGATCTCGGCACCCGTCAGCGAGAAATACACCGTCACCGCGCCGGCGAGCACCGCGACCCACCCTTTCGGCATGAAGCCGCCGTAGTCGCGCAGGTTGCCGAACGTCGGACCGGTCGGCGAGGTGAGGCCGAAGGCGAAGGCGGCCGCGAGCGCGATGAACACCAGGATGGCTGCCACCTTGATGGAGGCGAACCAGAATTCGAACTCCCCGTAGGAGCGGGCCGACATCAGGTTCACCGCGGTCATGATTCCCATGAGCGCGATGCCGAGCAGCCACTGCGGCAGCCCCAGCCAGCCGTGCAGAATGTTGGCGCCGGCGATGGCTTCCACCGGCACCACGATCATCCAGAAGTACCAGTACAGCCAGCCGGCGACGAAGCCTGCCCAGGGACCCAGGCCTGCGCGCGCGAACTCGGTGAACGAGCGCACCGCCGGCAGCGCCACCGCCATCTCGCCCAGCATGCGCATCACCAGCAGCACCAGCGTCCCGGTGATGAGGTAGCTCAGGACGATCGCCGGCCCGGTGGCGGCGATCGCCGCGCTGCTGCTGACGAACAGTCCGGCGCCGATCATGCCGCCGATCGAGATCATGGTGATGTGACGTGGCTGCAGTGAGCGGCTCAGTTCGGCCATGCGCTTCCCCGAATGTGCCGCGGTCAGCGGCGCTGCGGCCTGAGCGCGTGTCCGCCCGAGACGGCACGCGCGGTCTGCAGCAGCAATGGCGCCAGCTTGGCGCGTAACTCGGCGAGCGTCCAGCGGCCCGCCGGCGCGGAGACATTCACCGCGGCGAGCGGCTCGCCGTGCTCGCCGAGCACGGCGGCGGCGATGGTGAGGTCGCCGCGATAGCACTCCTGGTCGGACCAGGCGTAGCCGGCGGCCCGCGCCGCCTGGATGCGTTTCCAGATCTGCTGCGGATCGGTGAGCGTGAACGCGGTGAGCGCCAGGCACTGCGAGCGCCGCAGCAGCCGCTGCGCCGCGGCCGGTGGCAGCGCCGCCAGATAAGCGCGCCCCGAGGCGGTGCAGTACATCGGCAGCCGCCGCCCCACCGGCATATGAATATAGAAGCGCTTGAGGCTCGGGAAGCGCGCGATGAACACCATGTCGAGACCATCCGGCTCCGACAGGCTCACCGATTCGCCGCTCGCCTGATTCAGGTCGATGAGGTGCGTGGTCGCCTGCTCGAGCAGCGCGTGCCCGGAGAGATACGCGGCCGCCAGCCCCAGCGCCCGCGGTGTCGCCACCCAGCGGCGCAGCAGCGCATCGCGGCGCAGATAACCGAGGCGCACCAGGGTGTGTACGCAGCGCTGCGCGGAGCTCATGGTCATGTCGACGCCGGCGGCGAGCTCCGCGAGGCTCCACGCGCGGGGTCCGCCACCGAAGGCCTCGAGGATGGCGAGCGCCTTCTGCACCGAGCTGTTGAACAGCGGGTCGCGGGCCGCCGGGCGCAACTTGCGCGGCGGGCGGATCATTTGCGCCGCAGTATACGGTTATCGATTATCGATAGTCTACGGCGCGAGGCGCTCGCGGCCGGCCATCCACGGCTGCAGCGCCGCGGGGATGCTCACCGAGCCGTCCTCGTTCTGGAAGTTCTCGAGCACCGCCACCAGGGTGCGTCCGACCGCAAGTCCCGAGCCGTTGAGTGTATGCACGGCTTCCGGCTTGCCGCCTTCCGGGTTGCGCCAGCGCGCCTGCATGCGCCGCGCCTGGAAGGCCTCGAAGTTGCTGCAGGAGGAAATCTCGCGGTAGCGCTGCTGCGAGGGCAGCCACGCTTCCAGATCGTAGGTCTTGGCACTGCCGAAGCCGACATCGCCGCCGCACAGCGCCACGCGGCGGTAGGGAATCGTCAGCCGCTCGAGCACCGTTTCGGCATGCGCGGTGAGCTCCTCGAGGGCCGCGTACGAGTCGGCGGGGCGCACGATCTGCACCAGCTCCACCTTGTCGAACTGGTGATTGCGGATCATGCCGCGGGTGTCCTTGCCGGCGGCTCCGGCCTCGGAGCGGAAGCACGGGGTATGCGCCACCCATTTCAGCGGCAGTTGCTCGGGGGCGAGGATCTGCTCGCGCACCAGGTTGGTGAGCGGCACCTCCGCGGTGGGAATGAGGTACAGCGGCGGCTCGCTCGCCACCGCGAACAGGTCCTGCGCGAATTTCGGCAGCTGCCCGGTGCCCAGCAGCGCCGCCGGCCGCACCAGGTACGGTACGTACGCCTCGGCGTAGCCGTGCTCGGCGGTGTGCAGATCGAGCATGAACTGCGCCAGCGCACGGTGCAGCCGTGCCAGCGCGCCGCGCATCACCGTGAAGCGCGCCCCCGCGATGCGTCCCGCGGCCTCGAAATCCAGTCCGCCGAGGCGCTCGCCGATCTCCACGTGATCGCGCGGCTGAAAGGCAAAGCGCCGCGGCTCGCCCCAGCGTTTCAGCTCGACGTTGGCGCTCTCGTCGCGGCCGTCCGGTACCGACTCGTGCAGCAGGTTCGGCAGGCCGAGCTGCCATTGCTCGAGCTCATCCTGTAGCGCGGCGAGCTCACCTTCCGCGCGCCCCAGCGCGGCCGCCAGGCCTTCGCCGCTGACCAGCAGCTGAGCGGCTTCCTCGCCGCGCGCCTTGGCGAGCCCCACCGCGCGCGCGTTGGCGTTGCGTTCGGCCCGCAGCCGCTCCACCTCCATCGCCTGCGGCTTGCGCCGCTCCTCCAGCGCGCGCAGTGCGGCGACGTCGAGCCGGTAGCCGCGGCGCGCCAGGTTGCGCGCCACGCCCTCCGGATCGTTCCGCAGCAGCTTGGGGTCGATCACAGCATTTCAGCCTTTCTCCGCCGGCCGCGCCCGCAGCCGCGCGAGCGCCTCGGCGATCTTCAGCTCCAGGCCACGGGGAACCGGCCGGTAGTATCGCCGATCGGGCATGTCATCCGGCAGGTACCGCTCGCCGGCGGCGAAGGCGTCCGCTTCGTCGTGCGCGTAGCGATAGTCGCGGCCGTAACCGAGCTTCTTCATGAGGCGCGTGGGCGCGTTGCGCAGCCGCAGCGGCACTTCGAGCGTGCCGAACTTCGCCACGTCGTCCATCGCCTCACCCATGGCGACATAGACGGCGTTGCTCTTGGGCGCACAGGCGAGGTAGACCACCGCAGTAGCGACCGCCAGCTCCCCTTCCGGGCTGCCCATGCGTTCGTAGGCCTGCCAGGCATCAAGGCTGAGCGTAAATGCGCGCGGATCGGCGAGCCCGATGTCCTCGACCGCCATGCGCGCCACGCGCCGCGCTATATATAAGGGGTCGCAGCCGCCGTCGAGCATGCGGCACAGCCAGTAGAGCGCGCCGTCCGGATCGGAGCCGCGCACCGCCTTGTGCAGCGCGGAGATCTGCTCGTAGAACTGATCGCCGCCCTTGTCGAAGCGGCGGTGCGCACCGCTCGCCACCTCTTCGCCCACCGCCTGCGTCAGCACGCGCGGGCCGCCGGCAGCCTCGATCAGCCCGGCGGCGAGCTCGAGCATGTTGAGGGCGCGGCGCGCATCGCCGTCGGCGGCGTGCGCGATGGTGTCGAGCGCGGGCGGCTGCGCCTCGAGCTGCTGCTCGCCGAGGCCGCGCTCGTTGTCGGCGAGCGCGGTGCGCAGCAGCGCCGTGAGGTCGTCAATCGACAACGGCCGCAGCACGTACACGCGGGCACGCGACAACAGCGCGCTGATCACCTCGAAGGAGGGATTCTCGGTGGTCGCACCCACGAAGGTGAGCGTGCCGTCCTCGAGATAGGGCAGGAAGGTGTCCTGCTGCGCCTTGTTGAAGCGATGCACCTCGTCGAGAAACAGCAGCGTCGGGCGAGCCTCGCGCTGGCGCACGCCGCGGGCGGTCTCGACCGCCGCGCGGATGTCCTTGACTCCGGCCATGACGGCCGAGAGCGCGATGAACTGCGCGTTGGAGGCCTGGGCGATCAGCCGCGCCAGCGTGGTCTTGCCGGTGCCGGGCGGGCCCCACAGGATGAGCGAATGCAGCTGCCCGGAAGCGATGCTCGCGGCCAGAGGTTTACCGGGCGCGAGCAGGTGACGCTGACCGATGAACTCGCTCAGCGAGCGCGGCCGCATGCGATCGGCGAGCGGTCGGAGCGGATCGCTCACTTGCGCGGCGTGCCGATCACGTCGGCGCCCGCCGGTGGCGTGAAGCTGACCTCGGCCGGTGCCACCGCCACGTTGCGCTCGATCTTGTCGAAGATGACCGTGGCCGTCTGCTCGAGCTTGTCCTCGAGGATCATGCGCTTCAGCTCGCCGCCGGCAAACCCGAGCAGCGCACGGCTGAAGTCCGCTTCGCTCCCCTGCGGCTCGACCAGCACCCAGTCGAGGCCCACGCGCTGCCCGGCGGCGCTGATCTTGAAGTGCGCGCGCACGTCCGCCGCGCCGGACAGCAGCATGGCGGGGGTGGCCGACAGTGCGCTGTCGACCGGCTTCACCGTGACCTGTTGCAGGTCGCGATCGTAGAACCAGAGATTGACGCCGTCGCACACCATGAGCTGGCCCTGCGAGTCAGCCGCCGGCGGCGCCTTGCCGGCATTCGTGCCGGCGCCGCCGCCCGCGGGTGCCAGCGGATGGATGTCCCAGCTGAACTTGCCGGGCCGCACCACGATGAGCGTGCCGCTGGCGCGGTCGATCTCGTGCCCGTGCGCATCGGCGAGCGTCTGCAGGAACGTGGCGCGCAGCGTCCTGAGATTGTCGAGGTAGGCATCGAGCGGCGTGCCGCCCGCGGGTGCCGCCGCCACTACAGTCGCTGATGTCGCCGCGAGCGCGACGAGACTGCTTAGCGCCACTGCGGCGAGCCTTCGAGCGCAGACACGAGCGCAAGAAGGAGCTTTGGGGGGCGTGCGCGGCAGGACGCCGCGCCCGCAGCCTACAGGGATGTACTTGCGGCGGCCCCCAAAGGTCCTTCTTGCGATCGGGGATGCGGCCGACACGCGCTCACTCCTCCGGCGGCGCCGGCGCCAGCACGTCGCGCGCACCGTTGGACTGCAGCGGACCGACCAGTCCGGCGAGCTCCATGGCCTCGAGCATCCGTGCCGCGCGGTTGTAGCCGATCTTCAGGCGCCGCTGCACGTAGGAGATCGAAGGCTTGCGCTCGGTGGTGACGATGCGCACCGCCTCGTCGTAGAGCGGATCGGCCTCCGCATCCTCGCCGCCGTTGCCACCTCCCTCGCCGTCCTCGCCACTCAGGCCCGGGATCGCGCTCTGCGGGCCCGACAGCACCTCTTCGAGATAGGTCGGGGGAGCGGAGCTGCGCAGCGCCTCGACGACGCGGTGCACCTCCTGATCGGAAACGAAGGCGCCGTGCACGCGCGTGGGCAGCGAGGTGCCGGGCGGCAGGTACAGCATATCGCCGTGCCCGAGCAGCGTCTCCGCGCCCATCTGGTCGAGGATGGTGCGCGAGTCGACGCGCGCCGACACCTGGAAGGCGATGCGGCAGGGAATGTTGGCCTTGATGAGTCCGGTGATCACGTCCACCGAGGGACGCTGCGTGGCGAGCACCAGGTGAATACCTGAGGCGCGCGCCTTCTGCGCCAGGCGCGTGATGAGCTCCTCGACCTTCTTGCCGACGACCAGCATGAGATCGGCGAGCTCATCGACCACCACCACCACGTACGGCAGCGGCGTCAGCTCGGGGATCTGCCGCTGATCGATGCTCGGGTCGTTCGCGGCCCTGAGCATCATGACGGGGTCACGGATCGGCTTGCCAGCATCGCTCGCCTCCTTGACGCGGCGATTGAAGCCGATGATGTTGCGCACGCCGAGCGCGGCCATCACCTGATAGCGCCGCTCCATCTCCGCCACGCACCAGCGCAGCGCGTTGGCCGCCTGCTTCATGTCGGTCACGACCGGGGCGAGCAGGTGCGGGATGCCCTCGTACACCGACAGCTCGAGCATCTTCGGGTCGATCATGATGAGCCGCACGTGCTCGGCGGTCGACTTGTACAACAGCGACAGCACCATGGCGTTGATGCCGACCGACTTGCCCGAGCCGGTGGTGCCGGCAATCAGCAGGTGCGGCATGCGGGTGAGATCGGCGACCACCGGCAGGCCGCCGATGTCCTTGCCGAGCGCGAGCGCGAGCGGCGAATGCATCTCGTCGTAGGCCTTCGAACGGATGATCTCCCCGAGCGTCACCACCTCGCGCTTCTCGTTGGCGATCTCCAGTCCCATGACGCTCTTGCCCGGGATCACTTCCACCACCCGCACCGACAGCACCGACAGCGCGCGGGCAAGGTCCTTGGCGAGGACCGTGATCTGGCTCGCCTTCACCCCGGGCGCCGGGCGCAGCTCGAACCGCGTCACCACCGGCCCCGGCTGCACCGCCACGACCTCGGCTTCGATGGCAAAGTCCTTCAGTTTCATCTCCACCAGGCGCGACAGCGCCTCGAGCGCCTCGGCCGAATACAGCGGCTCGCGTGGTGGCGGGTCATCGAGCAGCTTCAGCGGCGGCAGCTCGTTCGCCTTGGGAGGATCGAACAGCGGCACCTGGCGCTCGCGCTCGACGCGCGCGCTCTTCTCGACCCCGGCGCTCGGCGGCTCGATGCGCGGCGGGGCGCGGGTAGCGCTTTTCCGCTGCAGCGTCTCGGCAGCCTCCTTGCGCGCCTGGCGGCGCTCGCGTCCCGCGGCGGCATCGCGCGAGGAGCTCCAGCGGCTGCGCAGCCAGCCGATCCCCGCCCAGCTCGCCCCGCCGAGACGGTCCATCACGGTGAGCCACGACACTCCGAAGGCCAGCGACAACCCCGCCATCCAGGCGGCGATCATGAGCAGCGTGGCGCCGAGAAAGTCCACTCCCGCCGCCAGCCCGCCGCCGACCATGCTGCCGACCACACCGCCGGCGCTCTGGCGCAGCACGCCCGGCTGCCAGTGCAGCGTGGTGAGCGCACAGCTCGCCACCAGCAGCAGCACGAACCCGAGAATGCGTACCAGGGAGTTGGCGCGCGAGCTGCTCTGCGCCTGCAGGCGGCGCTGCAGTCCCCAGCACGCCGCCGCCAGCACCAGCGGGAACAGAAAAGCCGGCCGCCCGAAGAGGAAGAACAGCGCGTCCGCCAGCCAGGCGCCGATGACGCCGATGCGGTTGTGTACCGCGGTGGCGTTGCCGGTGAAGGAAAAGCCCGGATCGTCGGGGCTATAGGTGGCGAGCGCCATGAACAGCACCAGCGCCACGATGGCGAGCGCAATGATGGCACTCTCGCGCAGGCCGCGGCTCACGGCCGTGGTGAAGCGCGACGCGTTGCGCGCCTGCGCGGAAGATTCAGCCAATAGCGTCGGGCTCCGCCTTAAGATAGACGGCGACCATTATAGGGCTTGGTACCATGAGATACTCATGAGCGCGACCCGGCACCACCGCCTCATCATCCTCGGCAGCGGCCCTGCGGGCTACAGCGCTGCGGTGTACGCCGCGCGCGCCAACCGCGCGCCGCTGCTGATCACCGGGGTCGAACAGGGCGGGCAGCTCATGACCACCACCGAGGTCGACAACTGGCCGGGCGATGTCGAGGGGCTGCTCGGTCCGGCGCTGATGGAGCGCATGAAGCGTCATGCCGAGCGCTTCGCCACCGAGATCGTCAACGATCACGTGCAGTCGGTGGATCTGGCGGTGCGGCCGTTCAAGCTGCGCGGCGACACCCACCACTACAGCTGCGATGCGCTCATCATCGCCACCGGCGCGACCGCGCGCTATCTCGGCCTGCCGTCGGAGGAGCGCTTTCGCGGCCGCGGTGTCTCGGCGTGCGCCACCTGTGACGGGTTTTTCTTCCGCGGCCAGCGCGTGGCAGTGGTCGGCGGCGGCAATACCGCGGTCGAGGAAGCTCTGTACATGTCGCACATTGCGCAGCACGTGACGCTCATTCACCGCCGCGACAAGCTGCGCGCCGAGAAGATCCTGCAGCAGCGGCTGTTCCGCGAAGTGCACGCCGGCAAGATCTCCCTGGTCTGGAACCACACCGTGGCGGAAGTGCTCGGCAACGAGCACGGTGTGACCGGGGCGCAGCTGGCATCGCTCGCAGGCGACGGCCCGCGGCAGCTGGCAGTGACCGGGCTGTTCGTGGCCATCGGCCACACGCCCAACACCGCGTTGTTTGCCGGGCAGCTCGAGATGCGCGGGGGCTACCTCAGCGTGCGCAGCGGCCTCGACGGCGATGTCACCGCCACCAGCGTGCCGGGCGTGTTCGCCGCGGGAGACGTCGCCGATCACGTCTACCGGCAGGCCGTCACCTCCGCCGGCGCCGGCTGCATGGCGGCGCTCGATGCCGACCGCTATCTCGAGTCGCTCGACGCCTGAAGGCGCAGCGCGCCAGGTCCGCTCGTGGAAAGGATGGAACTTCACCGCAGCATTCACAGCGTGCCGCAGCGGGACTGGAATGCGCTCGGCGACGCCCACCACCCCTTCACCCGGCATGAGTTCCTCGCTGCGCTCGAGCGCACCCATTGCGTCGGCCGCGGCAGTGGCTGGGAGCCGCGCTATCTGACGCTGCACGACGGCCGCGGGCTGGCGGCGGCGGTGGCGGCGTTCGTCAAGAGGCACTCCTTCGGTGAGTTCGTGTTCGATTTCGCCTGGGCCAAGGCGTACGAGCGCGTCGGCCGGCGCTACTACCCGAAGCTCACCGTCGCCGCTCCGTTCACGCCCGCCACCGGCCCGCGCCTGCTGGTGCGGCCCGATCTCGACCGCGCCGTGCTCGGTGCGCGGCTGCTCGCCGAGCTCGAGCAGCACGCGCACAGCCAGGGGTTATCGGGTGTGCACGCGCTGTTTCTCGACGAGCCGGCGCGCGCCGCCTGCGCGCGGCGCGGCTGGCTGTTGCGCCGCGATTGCCAGTTTCACTGGACCAACCGCGGCTACGCGAGCTTCGAGGAGTACCTCGGTACCTTCACCGCCGAGAAGCGCAAGAAGGCGCGCCGCGAGCGGCGCCGCGTCGCGGAAGCCGGGGTGCGCTTCGAGACGCGGCTCGGGGGTGAGCTCGACGAGGCGCTGCTCGACCGCGTCTACGAGTTGCACCGCGACACCTTCGTGCGCCACGGGCACGAGCCGTACCTGACGCGCGCCTTCTTCAGCGAGGCGGCGCGCACCTTGCCCGATTCGCTGCTGGTGAAGCTGGCACTGCATGGCCGCACCGTGGTGGCTGCCGCGGTGTTCTTCTGCAGCACCGATGCGCTCTTCGGCCGTTACTGGGGCGCGGCCAGCGACTATCACAGCCTGCATTTCGAGGCCTGCTATCACCAGGGCATCGAGTTCTGCATCGAGCGGCGCATCGCACGCTTCGAGCCGGGGACGCAGGGCGAGCACAAGGTGAGCCGCGGCTTCGAGCCGGCCATCACCTGGTCGGCGCACTACATCGCCGACGCCGACTTCCGCGCCGCCATCGGCGATTACCTGGCGCGCGAAGGCGCGGCGGTCGAGGCCTATGCGCACGAGGTACGGGCCCACGTGCCCTACCGCGGGCGGCGCGCGTGAAGACCATCACCTGGCTCTCCCCGCACGATGCGCCCGAGTGGTTCCCGCCCGCAGAGCAGGCGCTCGATGAGCCCGCGGGCCTGCTCGCCGCGGGCGGCGACCTGTCGCCGGAACGGCTGCTCGCCGCCTACCGCCGCGGTATATTCCCGTGGTATTCCCCGGGGCAGCCGGTGCTGTGGTGGTCGCCGGACCCGCGCGCGGTGCTGTTCCCCGAGGAGTTTCACTGCACGCGCAGCCTGGCCAAACGGCTGCGCAACGCCGGCTTCGCCGCCGCGCTCGATCGCGACTTCGCCGCCGTGATCGACGGCTGCGCGGCACCGCGCGCGGCCAGCCCCGGCACCTGGATCACCTCCGAGATGCGCGCCGCCTACCTCACGCTGCACCGCCTCGGCTGTGCGCACAGCGTGGAAATCCGCCATGGCGATGTGCTGGTCGGCGGGCTCTACGGCGTGCGGCTCGGCGGGGTGTTCTTCGGGGAATCGATGTTCAGCCGCGAGCGTGACGCCTCCAAGGCGGCGCTCGCGCACCTGGTGGCACTGTGCCGCCGCAACCAGCTCGCCGTCATCGACTGCCAGCTGCCGTCGCGGCATCTGGCCAGCCTCGGCGCCCGCACCATCCCGCGCAACCAGTTCCAGGCGCTGCTGCGCGAGCACGTGCGTGCCGTCACCGCGCCGCTCGTGCCGCCCTGACACCTGGCGCGCGCCGCGGGCCGCGTGGCGCGCAGGCAGCGGCAAATTGCCAGAGCAGCGCGCTTTATGCTCCAATTCGCGCCCCGTAAGCCGTTCAGGGCCCCATGTCCAAAGAAGATGCGATCCAGATGGAAGGTGAGGTCGTCGAGACCCTGCCCAACACGACTTTCCGGGTGAAGCTGAAGAATGGCCACGTTGTGACCGCGCACATCTCCGGCAAGATGCGCAAGAACTACATCCGCATCCTCACCGGGGATGCGGTCACGGTGGAAATGACCCCGTACGATCTGACCAAGGGCCGCATCATCTACCGCGGCCGCTAGGGCGACCCCCCGCGGTGTGGGGAGAGCTTACGCGGGCACCGCCGGTAGTTGCGCCGGCTCGTAGCTGAGCGCGAGCGTCGAGCCGTCCGCGGACACCGACACGCGCACGTGGCCGCCGCCGGCCAATCGGCCGAATAACAGCTCCTCGGCGAGCGGGCGCTTGATGTGCTCCTGGATAGTGCGCGCCATCGGCCGCGCCCCCATCTTCGGATCGTAGCCGTGCTCGGCGATCCAGCGGCGCGCCGCGTCATCGAGCGTGAGCATCACGCCCTTCTGCTCGAGCTGCGACTCCACCTCGACGACCAGCTTGTCGACGACACGCTCGATGGTCACCGGATCGAGCGCGGCGAACTGGATCACCGCATCGAGCCGGTTGCGGAATTCCGGGGTGAAGATGCGGCGGATCGCCTCCATGCCGTCGCTGGCGTTGTCGGCATGGGTGAAGCCGATCGGCGCGCGCGCCATCTCCTGGGCTCCGGCGTTGGTGGTCATGACGATGATGACGTGGCGGAAATCGGCCTTGCGGCCGTTGTTGTCGGTCAGCGTGCCGTGGTCCATGACCTGCAGCAGCAGGTTGAACACGTCCGGGTGCGCCTTCTCGATCTCATCGAGCAGCAGCACACAGTGCGGGTGCTTGGTAATGGCCTCGGTGAGCAGTCCGCCCTGGTCGAAGCCCACGTAGCCGGGCGGCGCGCCGATCAGGCGCGACACCGTGTGGCGCTCCATGTACTCGGACATGTCGAAGCGCAGGAACTCGACTCCCATGGCGATCGCGAGCTGCCGTGTGACCTCGGTCTTGCCGACGCCGGTGGGACCGGCGAACAGGAAGCTGCCCACGGGCTTGCGTGCCTCGCCCAGGCCCGAGCGCGCCATCTTGATCGCCGCCGCGAGCGCGTCGATCGCCTTGTCCTGGCCGAAGATCACCAGTTTCAGGTTGCGCTCGAGGTTCTTGAGGACCTCGCGATCGGAAGTGGACACATTCTTGGCCGGAATGCGTGCCATGCGCGCCACCACATCCTCGATGTGGCGCACTTCGACGGTCGGTTCGCGCTCGGCGATGGGCTTCAGCCGCTGGCGCGCGCCAGCCTCGTCGACCACGTCGATCGCCTTGTCGGGCAGATGACGCTCGTTGATGTGCCGCGCGGCGAGCTCGGCGGCCGCGCGCAGCGCCTCATCGGCGTAGGTGATGCCGTGATGCTCCTCGAAGCGCGGCTTGAGGCCGAAGAGGATCTCGATGGTCTCGGCCACCGAAGGCTCGACCACGTCGATCTTCTGGAAGCGCCGCGCGAGCGCGTGATCCTTCTCGAAGATACCGCGGTACTCATTATAGGTAGTCGAGCCGATGCAGCGGATCTCGCCGTTGGTGAGCACCGGCTTGATGAGATTGGAAGCATCCATCACCCCGCCGGAAGCGGCGCCCGCGCCGATCACCGTGTGGATCTCGTCGATGAACAAAATCGCGCCGGGCTGTTTCTTCAGCTCCGCGATCACCGCCTTCAGGCGCTTCTCGAAGTCGCCGCGGTACTTGGTGCCGGCGATCAGCGCGCCCATGTCGAGCGCGAAGATGGTGCAATCGGAGAGCACCTCCGGGACCTGCCCCTCGATGATGAGGCGCGCCAGTCCTTCGGCGATCGCGGTCTTGCCCACGCCGGCCTCGCCGACATAGAGCGGGTTGTTCTTGCGGCGGCGGCAGAGGATCTCGATGGTGCGCTCGACCTCGAGCTTGCGCCCGATCAGCGGATCGATACGCCCTTCCTGCGCCATGCGGTTGAGGTTGGTGGTGTACTTCTCGAGCGCGCTGCCGCCCTCGCCTTCGCGTTCGGCGTCGGTAGCCGCCTCGTCCTTATCGGTCGACTTCTCCTCGGCGATCTTCGACAGGCCGTGGGAGATGTAGTTGACGACGTCGAGGCGCGTGACGTGCTGGCGATTGAGCAGGAACACCGCGTGGCTCTGCTTCTCGCTGAAGATCGCCACCAGCACGTTGCCG
>Ga0210394_10002904_pt1 | contig 22617 bp, 18 predicted proteins | sample IncBWC12MmetaG_FD_160121 | JGI IMG/M metagenome (GOLD analysis project Ga0210394, IMG submission 160121) | Forest soil microbial communities from Barre Woods Harvard Forest LTER site, Petersham, Massachusetts, United States - Inc-BW-C-12-M | ecosystem: Environmental > Terrestrial > Soil >... | reverse complement strand
CCAGGACAGCAGCGCCGAGCCAACGCCGCGCCGCCGCCTGCGCGCGTCGACTGCGAACAGCAGCAGGTGCGCTTCCTCGTCCCCGTACGTCATGATCGCAAAGCCGGCCAGCCCCAGCGCGTCCCTGCACACCACCACGTTGGTCGAGGCATCGGAAATGCATCGCCGCACGCGCGCCGGCCGCCACGACCAGCCCAATCCGGACTCGATGCAATCCCTGGACATGCATGCGATCGCTGGCGCGTCGGCGTCGAGTGCCAGGCGGATGTCATGTTGAGTGATCACGATTCGGCCTCCCCTCCGCCCTCGCCTCGGTAGTCAGTTGGATCGCCAACCGCACGAACGCCGCAACGTCGAGCGTCTCGGCTCGCGCGCCAGGGTCCACGCCGGCCGCGCGCACCGCTGCTTCGCCCAGCAAAGGCGCCAGCGCGTTGCGCAGCATCTTGCGCCGCTGCCCGAAAGCGGCGCTGACGACCCGCGAAAACGCGCGGACATCGCCAAGCGCGAGCTCATCGAGCGCACGGGGCACGAGGCGGATCACCGACGACTGGACCTTGGGAGCCGGCACGAACGCGCCCGCCGCCACGTTGAACAATCGCTCGACGCGATAACGGAACTGAAGCATCACCGACAATCGGCCATAGTCGCGCCCGCCGGGGGGCGCGACGATCCGGTCGACCACCTCCTTCTGCAGCATCAGGTGCTGATCGAGTACCTCGCCAGCGACCGGCAGCCACGCGAACAGCAGCGGCGTCGAGATGTGATACGGCAGGTTGCCGACGATCCGCAAGCGTCCGCCGGCTCGGCGCGCCAGCTCCGGCCAGTCGACCTTCAGCGCGTCCGCGCAGATCAGGGTCAGGCGCGCCGCTTCGAAGCGACCGGCCAGCATCTGCGCTAGGTCACGGTCGATCTCCACCGCGGTCAGGTGTTCACAGCGCGCCAGCAGCGGCGCGGTCAGCGCACCGGCGCCCGGGCCGACTTCGATGATCTGGTCCGCAGGCCGAGGGTCGATCGCCTCGATGATGCGGCCGATGGTGCCCGGGTCATGCAGGAAATTCTGGCTGTAGCGGCGGCGCGCGCGATGCGCTTTGAAGGCGGGTGGTGCCGAACTTGAAGCACCGGGTAGCGTCGACAACCCTCACCCCCGGCCCCTCTCCCGCAAGCGGGAGAGGGGAGGAATAGCGTCGCCCGATTGCCCCTCTCCCGCCAGCGGCAGAGGGGAGATCGGTGCCTCGACCCGATTCGCAGCGAGCTTGGTGGCCAGCTCGAACGCGGCGAGTTCGGCGGCCAGCTCGATCGCGGCCAGCATGCTGGTCGGGTCGGCGCGACCGGTTCCGGCCAGATCCAGCGCGGTGCCGTGATCGACCGAGGTGCGCACCAGCGGCAGGCCCAGCGTGACGTTGACGGCGTGCCCGAAACTTGCGTATTTCAGCGGCGCCAGCCCCTGGTCGTGATACATCGCAACGATCGCATCGACGGCCTTGGCTCGCGCCGGCACGAACAACGTATCAGCCGGCCATGGTCCATCGACATCGATTCCACGCTGCCGCGCGGCAGCGATCGCCGGAGCGATCACTTCGATTTCCTCGCGCCCGAGAAACCCCGACTCGCCGGCGTGAGGGTTCAAGCCCGCGACCGCGATGTGTGGACGCGCGATCCCAAACCGACTTCGCAACTCGCGATCCAGCACATCGAACGCCGCGGCGAGCGATTCGCGCGTGATCGCCGCCGGGACCCGTGCCAGCGGAATGTGCGTGGTCGCCAATGCCACCCGCAAGCCTGCGCCGACCAGCATCATCACCACACCGCGCGCGCCGGTCGCCTGCGCCAGATACTCGGTGTGGCCACTGAACGCAATGCCGGCCTCGTTGATCGCGGCCTTGTGCACCGGCGCCGTTGCGATCGCAGCGAACTCGCCACGCTGGCAACCGAGGACGGCCCGATCGAGCAGTCGTAGCACGTAGCGCGCGTTTTCAGCCCGCGGGTGCCCCGGCGCGACCGGATGCGCCAGCGGCTCGTGGTGGAGTGAGCAACGTGCCAGCGGCCACGACAAGCCGATGTTGCGCGCCGTCTGCTCGAGCAGGGCTGCATCGCCCAGCAAGGCGGACGGTCCCGGATAGGCGTGCACTGCCCGCAACGCGACTTCGGGTCCGATGCCGGCCGGCTCTCCGCTCGTTACCGCGATCGGCATGCTGGCCGGCTTCACGTGAAAACCCCGTTCGCCCCGGAGGCGCCGTCCGGCGGTGAGGCCGTCGCGATGGTCATGGGGACGCCCACGTCCCGCGGTGAGGCCGTCGCGATGGTCACGGGGACGCCTCGTCCCGCGGCGAGGCCGTCGCGATGGTCACGGGGACGTTCCGTCCCGCGGTGAGGCCGTCGCGATGGTCCGGGGACGCCCCGTCCCACGGCGAGGCCGTCGCGATGGTCACGGGGAATCGAGCCGGTATTCGACGTAGGTGCGGTCGCGCAATTGCCGCAGCCATTCCTGCATGGCCTCTTCCAGCTTGCGGTCGCGCAGCATCTGGCGCGCCGTGATCCGGTTCCGATCGGCAGAAGCCTGCTCGGTCTTGCGCTCGAGCACCTGAATCAGGTGCCAGCCGAACGCCGTCTTCACCGGCTCGCTGATTTCCTTCACCTGCAGCGCGTTCATCACGCGCTCGAACTCGGGCACGGTATCGCCCGGATACAGCCAGCCCAAGTCGCCACCTCGCGTGCTGCTGGGGTCGACCGAGTAAAGGCGTGCGAGTTGACCGAAATCCTGGTTGCCCTTGGTCACGCGGTCACGCAGATCGCTCAACCGCCGTTTGACCTCGGTCTCGGGCATCGCATCGGTCACCCGCAGCAGAATGTGCCGGACGTGAGTCTGGTCGACCGGCCCGGTCGACAGCTTGCTGGGCTCCGCGGAACGTCGGTCGACCAGCTTCAGAATGTGGAAGCCGATCGGGCTACGGACGATCGGCGCGATCTGCCCTGGCTTCAGATCCTTGATTGCGTCCAGGAACATGCTGGGCATCCGCTCGGCAGTGCGCCATCCGAGGTCTCCGCCCTGCAGCGCTTCCGGCGCGTTGGAAAAGCTGGCGGCAAGCTGCGCGAAATCGGCCCCGCCCTTGGCCTGGCCGACAAGGGCCTCGGCTCGCCGGCGAACCGACTCGACCCGTTCGGGCGAGGCGATTTCGGGTAGTTCGAGCAGAATCTGGGCGACGTCGTACTCGGCCTTATCGGGCAGCTGGACGCCCTGCTCGGCCAGCAGGTTGTCGATTTCTCCTTCTGAAACCTGGATCTTCGACTCGACCTCGTGGTCGCGCAGGCGCACCATCGTGATCTCGTTGCGCATGTCCTCGCGAAAGGCGTTGAAGTCACCGGTGTCGCGCTCGACCTGCGCGCGCAGCTCCTGCAGCGTCATGTGGTTGACGTCCGCCATCCGGGAGATGGCCGAATTGACGGAAACGTCGTCGACGCGCACCCCGCCTTCACGTGCCAGCTGCAGCTGGGCGCTATCCAGGATCAACCGCTCCAGCACCTGCTTCCTGAGCACATCGGTATCCGGTAACGGAATATGTTCCCGGTTGAGCTGACTCTCGGCTGCGACGACACGACGGTCCAGGTCGACCGAGGTGATCACCTCGTCGTTGACCACCGCGACGATCCGATCGAGCGGCTGCGGCACCGCCCAGGCCGATGCCGACGCGCAAAGCGCCGCTGCCAGCGCCGCCAGCGTGCGGCCAAAATCCCGGACGGGTAACGGATTCCTGCTTCGCATGAACATCACTCGTAGTCGTCGAATGGCCCCGGCGCCGGGGGTTGTGGATTGATCCTCTGATAGCCTGGAATACTACGCCGCAACTGTTCCAGCGGGCTGTGGGTGCCGAAGCTGCTGAATCCGTTCAGGTCGATCTGCAGGAAGACGGCGGTCGACCGGGAGATGCCGCCATCGGTCGAGTAGCGCTGCGCGACGAGCCGTCCAACCCAGCAGGCTGCCTTGTACTCCACTCCGACGATCGTCTCGACCCAGCCCCGGCCGGGCGTTGTGAAGCTCAGATCGCCGGGGACGCCGCCGCGTCCAAGCAGCGAATAGTTCAGGTTGGTCACCCCGTACCACTTGTTCGTCAGCGGCCATTGCGCGGCCAGGTCGATCTGATGCAGCGTGGCGCTCTGATAGCGATAGCTCAGGTCCACCACCGAAGCCGCCCTCGGCTGCCAGCGTATCCCTATGTCGGCACGCACGATCTGGCTGTCGGCTGCCGAGTATTCCAGTTCGAGCTCGCCGCGCCAGTCGTGCGCCGTCTGCGCGCTCACGTCCAGCAGAACGTCGGACTTCAGATAGGTTCTGGGCGGCTCGCCTGGCAAGGTGACCCGCTGCGGTCCGAAGTAGAAGCGTTGGCCGAGTGCCGCCCGCAACCGCTCAGCGCCGCTCTGATCGTCGATCATCCGGCTGACGATCGCCGTCGACAGCTGATTGGCTTCGCCGATGCGGTCATTGCCCGTGTAGGCGTTCTCGGTGAAAAGCTGCGCGAAGGTAAACGTTGGATCGGCACTGTCGTAGTTCGGCAGGCGGCTCTGATCGCGAAACGGGATATACGCGTAGAACACGCGCGGCTCCAGCGTCTGCGTCGCGCTTCGCCCAAGCCATCGGCTCGGGCGCTCGAACACCAGGCCGGAATCCAGCGACGTGATCGGCAGCGATCGCGTGGCGCTCGAGTCGCCTTTGTGCAGGTTCGGATCGAGCTCGTATTCCGTGAGGTTCCACTGGACCCGCGGCACCAGGAAATAGCCCGCACTGAGCACCGGGTAGCTGACGCTGGGATTGACGATAAAGCGTGATCCCTCCTCGAGGGTCTCATTGCGGAATTGGGTTGCATCGGCGGTGGTCGACACGTCGAAGCCCTGCCAGTCGGCGCGCGAGGCATTCATCGTGAACTGCGGTACCCGATCGTAGGGTGGCGGGTTCCCGGGCGGCGCAGTCCCGGGCGGGTTCAGCAGCGAGAACAGCGTCTGGTTCCGATTGACCTGTAAGGTCGCGTTCCAGTAGGTCTGGGTGTAGCTGACCGCTTCGACTTGCGGCAACACGATCGGAGCAGCTTCCACCAGGCTGTGGGAGAAGTCGGTCAGGAACTTGTCGTCGGAGACGCGGTTGTAGTTGATGCTGGCGGAAAGACCTCCATTGGCGTACTGCTCGTTGACGGCCAGATGCTCGCGCGACGAGCTGGTGGCGCGGTCGTACGGCATCACGTCGTAGTCGATCACGCCGCGCACGTTGGGCTCCAGATGCCGGAATTCGTTGCCCAGCAGCGCACCCCAGCGCGGATACAGCGCGGGCGTCAAGGTGTAATCGTAGTTCGGTGCCATGTTCCAGTAGTACGGCACCGTGACTTGAAAGCCCGAACGCGAATCGAAATAGTAGCTGGGCGTCAGGATGCCGCTGCGCCGCTCGCTGCCGAGCGGCATCGAGAAGTAAGGCGACGAGAATATGGGCACACCCTGGAAGTACAACGTGGCATCGTGGCCGATCGCCTTGCTCTCCAGCCGATCGATGTCCAGTGTCTCCGCCTTGACCCACCAGGCATCGTCCCCGGGCGCGCAATTGGTGTAGGTGGCGTTGTGAAGCCGGTAGTGATCCTCATCCAGGAACTCGATCAGCGAGGACTCGCCGCGCCCCTGCCGAGGCGAGTACGCATAGGTCGCTTGCGGCATCTGGCCGGTGCGCGCTTCCAGGCGGTAGTCCAGCTCGGGGCCGGAGAAGGTCGTGCCCTTATTGATCAGGCGAGCGTTGCCATGCACCTTGGCTTCGTCGCTGGCGCAAACGTATTCGGCCGAATCCCCGCGCAGCACCGTGCCGGCGCTTCGCAACTCGACCGCCCCATCCATCTGGACCCGCTCGTCGACCTCGCCCTGCATGTGGTCGGCATTGGCGTAGGTCGGCACCTTCTTGTGTTGAACCCCACGGTGCGCTCCCAACGTACGCTCCAGCTTCAACGCCGGAACATCGGTCTGCGCGATCGCCGGCAGCGCAACGGCGGCGAGCGCCAGCGCCGCTATCCGGCGCAGCGGCAGCGGAGCTGGCGTCGACGCGCCGGACCGGCGGCGCGGGCTGCGACAGTAGGCCAAAGATCGCAAATGAAGCCGAGTGCTGAGTCCGTCATCGACCCGCCCTTTGGGGAGTGGGTCGTGCGGCTCGATTCTCTTGGACAGCCGCGCATTATGATGGCAAGCGAGGACATCTGCTGTAACGATCGATTCACGAGTCCATGAGCCAGGAGCCCGCGGCGCCGGATCCGCGCCGTCACGAGCTGATGGCCTGGCTGCACACGGTGGCCGGCCCCCTCGGGTTGCATCCCGAGACGCTGCGGCCTGCCTCCAGCGATGCGAGCTTTCGGCGCTATTTCCGTCTCGATGCCGGGCAAGGCGGTACGCTGATCGCAATGGACGCGCCGCCCGAGCGCGAGGACAGCCTGCGCTTCGTCAAGATCGCCCGTCTGTTCGCGGCCGCCGGCGTCACGACCCCGCAGATCCTGGTCGAGAATCTGGCGCAAGGCTTTCTGCTGGTCAGCGACCTGGGTCAGACCACGTATCTGCAGGCGATCGTGGCCGGAGCCGAGAGCCAGCCGCTCTACCTCGATGCGCTCGACTCGCTGGTGCGAGTCCAGGCGGCCACCAGCGCCGGCGTGCTGCCGCCCTACGATCACGACCGGCTGCTGACCGAGCTGCGCCTGTTTCCGGACTGGTACCTTGCGCGGCACCTGCAGGTTTCGATGGAAGCGAGCGAGCGTGCGGCGCTGGAGCGCGTGTTCGAGTCGCTGATTGCGAGCGCGCTTGCGCAACCCATGGTGTACGTGCACCGCGACTATCACTGCCGCAACCTGATGCGGATATCGGGCGGCAATCCCGGCGTGCTCGATTTTCAGGATGCGGTGCTGGGGCCGGTCACCTACGACCTGGTTTCGCTCCTGCGCGACGCCTACATCGAGTGGCCCGAAGAGCAGCAAATCGACTGGGCCGCACGCTACTGGGATCGGGCTCGCGCAGCCGGCGTACCGGTGCAGGCCGACTTCGCTGAGCTGTGGCGCGCGATGGAGTGGATGGGCCTGCAGCGGACGCTGAAGATACTCGGCATCTTCGCCCGCCTTTATCACCGCGACGGCAAGGATGGCTACCTGGCCGACCTGCCCCTCGTGCTGCGCCATACGCTCCGCGTGGTCGAGCGCTACGCCGCTTTCAACGACCTGCGGCGCCTGCTCGATCGCGTTTCCGGCCTTCGACCGGAAACGAAAGAGGAAGGGAGCGAGGGGGCTGGGCCGGCCCCCTCGCGCTCCCCCAGTCAAGGCTAGAAGAGCGGGAGAGGGGGTCGGCATGAAGGCGCTGATCTTTGCAGCCGGGCGCGGCGAGCGGATGCGGCCGCTGTCGGACCAGATGCCCAAGCCGTTGCTCCAGGCAGGTGGACGGATGCTGATCGAATGGCAGATCGAAGCGCTGGTTGCGGCCGGCATTCACGAGCTCGTGATCAACACGGCGCACCACGCAGCGCTGGTCGAGCGCAAGCTGGGCGACGGAGCGCGCTATGGCGCCCACATTCGTTATTCGCGCGAAGGCGAACGGTCCGAGGATGCGCTCGAGACGCTGGGCGGCATCGTCCATGCGCTGCCTCTGCTCGAGCCGCCTGCGTTCGTCGTGGTGAGCGGCGATATCGTCACGGGCTTCGATTACGCAAGCCTGCACACGCCTGCGGCACAGATCGAGGCGGGTCGATACGATGCGCACTTCGTACTGGTCGACAACCCGCCGTACCACGCCCAGGGCGACATGGGACTGGAAGGTTCGGTCGCGACGATGCGTGCACCCCGCCTGACGTACGGCAACATCGCCGTCTTCGCAACACGGTTGTTCGCCAGCGAAAGCGCCGGCCGCCGGCCCCTGTTTCCCTGGGGGTTCGGCCTGGTCGAGAAGCAGCGCGTCAGCGCACAGCGGTTCGACGGGCGCTGGTACAACGTCGGAACGCCGCAGGATCTGGCGGCCCTGGACGTCGAACTCGCCCGCAATCCGCTCATCAGTGGACCCTCGCCCATCAGTAAACCCTGATAGAAACGTCCTCAGAATGAGCTCAAGCGACACTGCATCGGCGGATTGCGTCGCTGTCCTGGGAGGAGGTCCGATCGGGCTCGCTTGCGCACTGCTGCTCTCTACGCGTGCAATCCCCTGCCAGTTGCTCGATGCCCGCACGCTGGATCAAGCGCGGCAGGACCGACGCTTGCTCGCCTTGTCGCGAGGAACCTTGCAACTGCTCACCGGCCTGCTTGGGCCGCACTTCGCGCCGCTGGGGCCGATCGTCGAGGTTCACGTCAGCTCGAGCGGTCAGTTGGGAACGACCCGGCTGTCGAGCGGTGATTTCGGCGGAGTCGCTCTGGGTGCAACCGTCTGGTACGGCGATCTGGTCGCTGCGCTGGCAAGCGCCGCCGATGCCGACCCCAATATCCGGGTTCGTCGTCCGTGTCGCGTCGTCGATGTGGAACAACGCGCCGAGTCGGTCTTGATCGGCCTGAACGAGTCCCCGGGCATCGAAGTCGCGATCGCGATCAACGCCGAAGGCATCACCCCGAACGGGGGCCCCGCCCGCAGCGACGCCGTGCTGGCGGAGCTGGATGTGCATGATCTGGCGCCTGGCACCGCCATCGAGCGTTTCACACGCGACGGACCCCTGGCACTGCTGCCACTGCCTGCGGGAGCCAGCAGCCGCAAGTCGATGATCTGGTGTGTCGATCGCGACGTCGCGCGGTCGCTGCTGGAGCTGAGCGATGCCGAATTCGCAGGCAAAATCCAGGCCATACTGGGACCTCGAATCGGGCGTGTCGCCGCGGTGGGCCCACGCAGGTCCTTTCCTCTGGTGCAGCAACAGCGGCCGCGAGTGCGCGAGCACCGGCTTGTCTATATCGGCAATGCGGCCCAGAGCCTGCATCCGGTCGCCGGGCAAGGTTTCAACCTCGGCATACGCGACTGCGTCTGCCTGGCCGATAGCCTCGCGCAAGCCGGCGACGACCTGTCAGCCGCCCTTTCACGCTACGAATCGACCCGCAGGGTGGATCGATTCGCGATTTCGCGAATAACGGGCACCCTACCTGCGCTGTTCGCCTCCCGTCTGGTCCCGATTGCAGTGGCCCGATCGATTGCGCTGGTGGCTCTGGATCTGGCGGCGCCGTTGCGGCGCAGCCTGTCCTCGGTCCTGATGTTCGGCGTACGACACTGACGTTGGTTAGGGTGTCTTGCGCATTGCCTTCGCACCGAGCTTGGCTAAAATGAAACTTCGCTGAAGCGGTCATGCGGCTTTAAGTTTTCGCTTTTACTTTTTCGTTGCTCCCATTTTCCAGATGCGCATCGGCTCATTCGAGCTGAAAGATCGAGTTTTCGCTGCGCCGATGGCGGGAGTCACGGACCGGCCATTTCGCAAGCTTTGCCGTCGGCTGGGCGCAGCGTACGCGGTCAGCGAGATGGTGGCCTCCGACCCGCGCGTGCGTGCCAGCGGCAAGACGTCGCGGCGCCTGGATCACGAAGGCGAGTCGGCACCGGTGGCCGTCCAGCTGGTTGGAGCCGATCCGGCCGTGATGGCCGATGCGGCGCGCTACAACGTCGACCGCGGAGCGCAAATCATCGATCTGAACATGGGTTGCCCGGCACGCAAGGTTTGCCAGGTGGCGTGCGGCTCGGCGCTACTCAAGGATGAGGCGCTGGTCGCTCGGATCGTGCAATCGGTGGTCGAGGCAGTCGACGTCCCGGTCACGTTGAAGTACCGCACGGGCTGGGACACGAATGATCGCAACGCGGTTCGAATAGCGCGAATGGCCGAAGCCGCCGGTATACGGATGTTGACGTTGCATGGCCGCACGCGCGCTTGCGGCTTCACGGGACGGGCCGAGTACGACACGATCGCTCGCGTGAAGGGGGCAGTGCGCATCCCGGTCGTGGCCAACGGCGATGTCGACTCGCCGCAGAAGGCACGCACCGTGTTCGAGCAGACCGGTGCCGATGCGATCATGGTCGGGCGCGCCGCCCAGGGTCGGCCCTGGATCTTTCGCGAAATCAGCGAGTACCTGCGAACCGGCTCGGTCGCAGCGCATCCGACCGTAAAAGAGGTGCGCACACTGCTGCTGGAGCACCTGGACGAGCACTATCAGTTCTATGGAGAGGCCTTGGGTGTCAAGACCGCGCGCAAGCACATCATCTGGTACACGCGCCGCCTGCGTGGCGGCGTGCGCTTCTGCGAGCGGATGAATCGTCTCGAAAGCTGCGAGGAGCAGCGACGGGCGCTGGACGAGTTTCTTCAGCAAGCGGGCGAACGCCACGACCGATTGCAGTACGTGGATGGCTCGATCCGCGAAGCTGCGGCGCCGGAATGCGGAGGAGAACCAGGTGAGCTCGACACGATCGCGGCATGCCAATGTTGAACGTGCATCGGATGCGAGGCCGAACGAGAGGGATTCGTCCGGATCGCTGCGCCAGGAGACGCTGGAACAGAGCGTTCTTCGCAGTCTCGACCGGTATTTCTCCGACCTGAACGGAGCGCGCCCGCACGCCCTGCACGAACTGGTGATGCAGGCGGTCGAGCGTCCATTGCTGAAGTTCGCGGTCGATCGATGCGCCGGCAACCAGTCCGCCGCAGCCGACCTGCTCGGCATCAACCGAAACACGCTCAGACGCAAGCTGGTCGACTATGGGCTACTCTAGGGGCATCAGCTGAGATGCACCCACGGTGACGGTTCGCTACGCCCTGATCAGCGTGTCCGACAAGTCCGGCGCGGTCGAGTTTGCACGCTCGCTGGTGCGGCTGGGTTTCGCGATTCTTTCGACCGGCGGCACGGCCCGCGCCCTGCTCGAGGGCGGCGTCGCCGTGACCGAGGTCGCGCAGGTCACGGGATTTCCCGAAATCCTGGACGGGCGGGTGAAGACGCTGCACCCGGCCGTACACGCCGGCATCCTGGCTCGGCGCGATGCGCCGGAACATTTGCGCTCGCTGGCGCAACATGCGATCGGCCTGATCGATGTGGTTGCGGTCAACCTGTACCCGTTCGAGGCGACCGTGGCCAGGCCAGGCTGCACGCTGCACGATGCGATCGAGAACATCGACGTCGGCGGGCCGGCCATGCTGCGTGCCGCAGCGAAAAATCACGCGGCCGTCACCGTGGTGGTCGAGCCGGCCGACTACCCGCGCGTTCTCGACGAGCTTCAAGCGCGCGGCGCGACCAGCGCGTCGACCCGTTTCGAACTGGCGATCAAGGCCTTCGCGCACACAGCCCGTTACGACGGAGCCATCAGCGGCTATCTCTCGGGAATCGATGCGGACGGCGAGCGCGAAACCTTTCCGCGCGTGCTGACGCGCCAGTGGACGCTCAGGCAGCCGATGCGCTACGGAGAGAATCCCCACCAGCAGGCGGCCTTGTATCGAGACCTCGACCCGGGCGTTGGGCTGCTGGCCCGGTACGAACAGCTGCAGGGCAAGGAGTTGTCGTTCAACAACGTGGCGGACGCCGATGCCGCCTGGGAATGCGTACGCAGCCTGCCGGCACCCGCGTGCGCCATCGTCAAGCACGCCAATCCCTGTGGCGTGGCCATCGCCACCAGCGCGCTATCGGCCTATCGGCGCGCCTTTGCCACTGACCCGACGTCGGCTTTCGGAGGCATCATCGCCTTTAACAGCGAGGTCTCGGCCGAGTGCGCGGACGCCGTTTCGCAGCAGTTTGCCGAGGTGATCATCGCGCCCGGTTTTACGCAGGATGCGCTGGCCGTGTTCTCCAGCAAGGGCAACCTGAGGCTGCTCGCGGTACAGCCCGGTTCAGCCAGCAACGATTTCGACTTCAAGCGAATCGGCGGCGGATTGCTTGCCCAGACGCCGGACATCGCCCGAGTGTCCCGCTCGGATCTGAAGGTCGTCACCCGGCGGGCGCCCACTGCGGCCGAGTTGGACGACTTGGTGTTCGCCTGGGCGATCGTGCGCCACGTCAAGTCCAACGCGATCGTGTTCGCTCGCGAGGGCGCCACGGTCGGGATCGGCGCCGGACAGATGAGTCGGTTGGACTCCGCCCGCATCGCCACCCTCAAAGCGCGCGATGCGGGCGTTTCGCTGAGTGGGTCGGCCGCCGCTTCGGATGCGTTCTTTCCTTTTCGCGACGCGCTGGACGCGATCGTCCAGGCCGGCGCCCGCTGCGTGATCCAGCCTGGAGGCAGCTTGCGCGATCCGGAAGTGATCGCTGCAGCCGATCAGCAGGACGTCGCGATGGTGTTCACCGGCATGCGGCACTTCCGGCATTGAAGCAGCGCGGCGCGACCATCCGGATCCTCGGAATCGACCCAGGGCTGAATCGAACCGGCTACGGCGTGATCGAGGTCGGCGGTGGCCGACTCAGGCACGTCGCCGCCGGTGTGATCCGTGTACCGGCCGGCAAACTGTCGCAGCGGCTGGCGCACATCCTGTCGGAACTGGCGGCCGTAATCCGTGCAAACCAACCTTCCGATGCCGTGGTCGAGAAAGTCTTCGTCAGCGTCAACGCGAACTCGACGCTGCTGCTGGGGCAGGCGCGCGGTGCGGCGCTGTGCGCCGTCGTAACCGCCGGGCTGAACGTGCACGAGTACACGGCGCTGCAGGTCAAGCAGGCGGTGGTCGGGTACGGCAAGGCCGACAAGGTGCAAGTGCAGAAGATGGTGCAGCGGCTGCTCGCGCTGGAGCGTGCGCCAGGACCTGACGCTGCAGACGCCCTCGCCTGCTCGATCTGCCACGCCCATAGCGGCGCCACGCAACGCGCAGGCCTGCCAGCACGAGCGCCCGCAAGCCGCTCACGAGGGCGCCATGCTCGCGCGGCCTGGAGCGAGTTCGCACGGCGAACCGCCCTGGCCAAGTGAGGTCCATCAAGGGGGGCGCATGATTGGACGGCTGGCCGGCATGCTGATCGAAAAGCACCCGCCCACTTTGCTGGTGGAGGCGGGCGGCGTGGGGTACGAGGTCGATGTGCCGATGAGCACGTTCTATGGTCTTCCCCAGACGGGCGAGCGGATCACGCTGCTCACCCACATGGTGGTGCGCGAAGATGCCCATCAGTTGTTCGGCTTCGCGACCCATGCCGAGCGACAGGCCTTCCGCGCGCTGATCAAGATCTCGGGAGTCGGCGCGCGAACCGCGCTGGCAGTCCTCTCGGGCCTAAGCGTCGACGAGTTGGCTCAGGCGGTAACCCGGCAGGACGCCGCGACGCTTAAGAGATTGCCCGGGATCGGCCAGAAGACCGCCGAACGCCTGCTGCTCGAGCTTAAGGGCAAGCTGGGCGCGGGCCTGGAAGGAGCGGCTGCGCCCCAGGCAGGCTCGGCCGACGTGGCGGGCGATGTGCTGCGCGCACTGGTGGCGCTGGGCTATTCGGAGCGCGAGGCCGCAACGGCCACGCGCCAGGTGCCGACCGGAACAGGTGTTTCGGACGGCATCCGGATCGCCCTAAAATCACTGGCCAAGGCCTGAACAAAACAAGGAGCCGCAGCTCCTGTGAGGATGTAGGGCGAGGAGAGGCCGACATCAAGTGAGCGAGGAACGTTTGATCACTGGCACGCCCACCTCTCCCAACGAGGAGGCGGTCGAGCGCGCATTGCGCCCGCAGCGGTTGGCCGATTATGTCGGCCAGCAGCGCATTCGCGAGCAAATGGAGATCTTCATCCAGGCCGCGCGCGGTCGCGCGGAGGCGCTCGACCACGTGCTGCTGTTCGGCCCACCGGGGCTTGGCAAGACCACGCTGGCGCACATCATCGCGCACGAGATGCAGGTGAATCTGCGGCAGACCAGCGGGCCGGTGCTGGAACGCCCCGGGGACCTGGCGGCTCTGCTGACGAACCTGGAGCGCAACGACGTCCTGTTCATCGACGAGATCCACCGGCTGAGTCCGATTGTCGAGGAGATCCTGTACCCGGCGCTGGAGGACTACCAAATCGACATCATGATCGGCGAAGGCCCGTCGGCGCGCTCGATCAAGCTGGACTTGCCGCCTTTTACGCTGGTGGGCGCCACCACGCGCGCTGGAATGCTGACCAACCCGCTGCGCGACCGCTTTGGAATCGTTGCGCGATTGGAGTTCTACAGCGAGAGCGAGATTGCCGCGATCGTGGTGCGTTCGGCCAGGCTGCTGAATGCAACGCTGGAGGCGGAAGGCGCGCGCGAGATTGCACGACGCGCGCGCGGAACGCCCCGCATTGCCAACCGGCTGCTGCGGCGCGTGCGCGACTATGCCGAGGTGCGCGAGTCGGGGCGCATCGGCCGCGCCACCGCCGACCGTGCGTTGACAATGCTGGAAGTCGATGCCTTGGGCCTGGATGTGATGGACCGCAAGCTGCTGAAAGCGGTGATCGAGAAATTCGGCGGTGGTCCGGTCGGTATCGAGAGCCTCGCGGCGGCTGTCGGAGAAGAGCGCGACACGCTGGAAGATGTGATCGAGCCGTTCCTGATACAGCAGGGCCTGCTGCAGCGAACGCCGCGCGGACGGGTCGCGGCGGTCGCAGCCTATCGACACCTCGGGATCGCGGAGCCGGCCGGCCAAGGCACCGGCAACCTGTTCGGCTGACAAACCTCAACCTCCACTCAATGGCAAGATCACCCCATGACCGTTGACCGAAGGACTGTGCTCGGCGCGATGGCCGCAGCCGCAATGACCGGTACCAACCGCGCTTCGCTTGCCGCTGGACCTGTCACGCCGCGAGAACCCGGTGTGTCGGATCTTCAGGCTGCGATGGATCGCGGTGCGCTGACCGCGGTGCAACTCGTTCGACGCCATCTGGCTCGAATCGAGCAGCTCGATCGCAATGGTCCCCGTCTGCGCGCAGTGCTCGAAGTCAATCCGGATGCGACCAAGATTGCGACGGCGCTGGATACGGAACGACGCGCCAAGGGTCCGCGCAGTCCGTTGCACGGGATCCCGGTGCTGGTGAAAGACAACCTCGCGACGGGCGATCGGATGAGCACCAGTGCGGGGTCGCTCGCGTTGGCGCACACGAAGGCGGCGCGCGACGCCAGTGCCGTGGCGCGCCTGCGCGAGGCCGGCGCCGTCGTGCTGGGGAAGACGAACTTGAGCGAGTGGGCCAATATCCGCTCATCGCATTCGATCAGTGGCTGGAGCGCGCGCGGTGGCTTGACGCTCAATCCGTATGCGCTGGATCGCAATCCAAGCGGATCCAGTTCGGGCTCGGCGGCCGCGGTGGCTGCGGGCTTGGCCCCGATCGCGGTAGGCACTGAAACCGACGGTTCGATCGTATCGCCGTCTTCGATTTGCGGGTTGGTGGGCATCAAGCCCACGGTGGGCCTCGTCAGCCGCCACGGCGTCGTTCCGATCTCGCACACTCAGGACACTCCCGGACCGATCGCGTGCAGTGTCGCCGATGCCGCGGCGCTGCTCGGCGTGCTGGCCGGGATCGATCCGCTCGACCCGGCCACCCAAGCTGCGCCGGCCGCAGTGCCGGATTATCTGAAGTCGCTGGATCCCGGAGCTCTGAGGGGCGCGCGACTGGGCCTGGTCCGCGGCGCTTACACGGGTCTGGACGCAGTGGACGCATTGATCGATGCAGCAATCGAAAAACTCAAGGAGCTGGGCGCAACGATCGTTGACCCGGTCGAGCTGCCGGACACCAAGAAGTACGGCGACGCCGAGCTCGATGTGCTGTTGTACGAGCTGAAGGCCGGGTTGAATCGGTACCTGCCCGATTTTGCTCCCGGCGCCTCGGTGCAGACGCTGGCTGACGTGATCGCCTTCAATGAGCGTGCGCACGAGCGCGAGTTGCGCTTCTTCTCGCAGGACCTGTTCGTCAAGGCTCAGGCCAAGGGCGGGCTGGATGATGCCGCGTACAAGGACGCGCTGGCGCTGTGCCGGCGCCTGGCGCGCGACGAGGGAATCGACAAAGCGCTGTCCGAGCACAAGATCGATGCGTTGATCGCACCGACCGGCGGTCCGGCCTGGCTGACCGATCTGGTCGACGGCGACAACTCGGTAGCGAGCTTTTCGACACCGGCGGCGGTGGCGGGTTATCCGCACGTGACCGTGCCCGCAGGCTTCGTGGCAGGCCTGCCGATCGGGCTGTCGTTCGTCGGCGGCGCCTTCACCGAAGCCAGACTGATCGGCTACGCCTATGCGTTCGAGCAGGCGACCCGTCACCGGCGCGCACCGGGGTTTGCAAAGAGCGCGCCGATCCGAAGCTCGACCTAACCCGCTGATCGGCGGCCTCGCGGGCGGGCGCTTGTCCGCCGTGGGGCCTTCGCGGTCAAGCTGCTGCGCTGGGTCCGAAGAAAGTCGCGGTCGATGAATTGCGACAGGTAGTCGATGTCGCCGCTGCTGACACCCGTCTGCGAAAAATGCGGTTTCCACTGCTCGCACACCTTCGCAACCCGAGCCGCTTCGGCCCTGGCCTCGTCCGCCGACAGCCCGAACAGCGACGGCTCCGAGCAGGCGTTCTCGATGGTCGAATCGGCGCCGTCACGCCCGACGCGCATCTGCTGGTATCCCAGCCCCTGGGCTGCGGGCAGCACATCGAAAGCGGGCGCCAGCACCAAGTGCTGTGCATCGTCCATCAGCAGTACGTGGTTCTTTTCGTGATCGTCCGTATTGTCCATCAGGATGTTGAACACCATCCGCCGGAAGAGCTCTCGCATCTGTGCCCTGGCAATCCCGTTCTGCACGGGAGCCCGTCGGCGCAACAGCTGTGCCAGTTCCGGATAGCCCATCGGACTGCCTTCTGCGCGCAGCGCGACGTGCGCCGACTGCGCGTGCAATCGCCGCGCATCAGCCCCCTGCCCCAGGCGGTCGAATCGAAGCACCGCGACTGCGTGTCCGTCAACCAGCCGGATCGCGCGCGTCGGCGCAACCCGGATGTCGGCCTTGGCTGCCAAGGTCATGCACGCGTGCTCGACCAGAGGAGCGTCGGTCGGATCGCCGAGCTCGGCGAACTTGACCACCGATTGGGCACCGTCCATTTCGATCAGGCCCTTGGGTCGGGCGCCGCCCAGCGTCGTGCCTGGCGCGATCAGGCGTCGCTTCGATTCCGGCACCGGCTCGTTCTCCAACATCTTGTGGACCAGTTCGTGTATCTCACCCACGTCGCGCAACGAGGGCAAGGGGCCGCTTCTATGCGGAGTGTAGGTTTGCTCGGACGAGGAGACGCCGAGCGCGCCAAACCGATCGTCGCCGGCGAAGTACAGGTATTCGAGCAGCGAGAGTCGCGGCGGCTTGGCGATAAAGCGGATTACCCGCTCGCCCCAACGATCGGGCCGCGCGTCATCCACCGCGCCCGCTGCGGTGTCGCGCTCGACAGGGTTGTGCTCGAGGTCGGTGAGCGGCAGGTCTTCGCTCAGGGCAAAGCCGTTGCGCAGCCAAGCCGGCTCATACTGCAGCGAGGCGCCGCGCGTGGCTCGCAGCAGGCGCAGCGTGCCGATCAACGCCGGGCTCTGCGGCTGGCCCAGCCACCAGAGGTAAAGCTCGTCGGTGATTTGGTAGCTCATTGCGGCGTCGATTCGGACTTCGCTCGCGTCAGGCGGGCGGCAATGGATGCCGGCGAGCGCACCGCACGGCGTCGGCGAGCTTTCCGTACATCCCGCTCGAGCGCGCCCAGGTCGGCCGCGGGCGCGGCCACGTCGGCCAAAGCCTGCACGCGCCCCATCAGCCACAGCGCGCTCGCGTAAGCCCCCATGCTGACGGTCGGATCGCCTTTTTCAAGGCGAATCAGCGTGGGCACCGAGATGCCGATGCGCTGAGCCCAAGCACGCTGCGACTCCTTGCGTCGGGCGCGCGCGATGGCCAGGTTCTCCCCCAGCTCACGCAAAGCGCTGGCGGCTGCCGGGGGCAGCGAGCTGGCTACTATGGAAGACTTTGGCATAACATAAATATATCAAATATAGCGATATTAGTCAATTATATGTTACTTAGTGTCGATCGAATCAGGCCGCTGTGCAGGCCCCGGCGCCCTCGATTTTCGACGTCCACGTCAGGCCATGAACCTTACCGACCGGGCGGGAATCAACCGGAGGGCTCCGGCGCATGCCGAGACGGCGGCTCGAGGGTCATCCGGACCCCACCCGGCCGCCTGAGGCGGCGTGCCCGAGCAATCATTGGTTACCACTCGACAGGCAAACATCTGATAGCTTGGTCGGGCGTCACAGTGTTATCAGGAGATCGACATGACGAAACGTTGGAGCGAGCAGCACGATGCTTTCGGCGCCGGGCGACTGGGACTGATGCTGGCTCTTGGCATGGCCGTAGTCGCGCTGCAAGCCTGCGCAGACACGCCGAAGCAGTTCTCGTACCTCGACGGCTACCGCTGGTCGCGCGTCGAGCTCAACACCTACGACACGACGATCATCTCCGTCGACGGCAAATCCTATCCCTACAACTCGAAGATCATGGTCGATCCGGGACCGCACCACATCGTCTTCCAGACCAAACCGATCGACGGTTTTACGTACAGCGTCCAGAAGACGCTGGATATCGACATCAAGCCGTGCGTACGCTACTGGTTCGAGGCAAAGCGGGTCAACAACCTGGACCAAGATTTCGTGCCGCGCGTCAACTACACGGAGCGTATCGTCGGGTGCGGTGCCGAGGCCACCAGCGCAATGGGCGGCGGCACGGGTTATTGATCCACGCTCGATCACACTCGGCGCCTCGCCCGCGCGTATCATCGAATCAAGTCAGGCGAGGCCGCACCCCGAGGTGCGGCACGCGCCCGCGATGAGAGTCAAATCGGCGAGGTGCGGCCTATGCGGGGGCGGTCACGCGAATCGCGTCGAATCATCGCTGCGCTGCTCGCCTTCGCGGGGGCGGCCTGCACACGCGCGACGGCAGACCCCGCGGCCACGTTGCCGCCGGTTGCAGATTTCTTCCGCAATGCCGATATCGTCGACGCACAACTGTCTCCCAGCGGGAAATACCTCGCTATCCTGGGTCACGACCGGTCGGGGCGAGTGCGGCTAGCGACCGCCGAGGCCGCGAAGCCCGCCAGCATCCAGATTGCCGGCGCCTTCAGGAACATGGATGTCTTCAGCTTCCACTGGGTCAGCGATGATCGGCTGGTCTACGACCTCGCGGACTGGACCGGCGAGGTCGGAGTGGGACACGCCGGATTGATCGCGGCAGACCGGGACGGATCGACGTACGTTCCACTGATTCACACGGGATTTGGCGTTCCGCCACAGGTGCGACTGCTTCCGGACACGTATAGCTACTTCTCGAGTACGCACGATGGTTCCGAGGACATCATCGTCGCCGAGCACCTGCTCCGAGAGGCAGATGGATCTGAACGAGCAGCGGTCCTGTACCGACTCAACACGCGCACGCGCGAAATCAAGAACCTGACCATTGGGCAGCCGCCCGGTGTAACCGAGTGGTTGGTCGATATGGACGACTCGCCGCGCGCCGCCATCGCCTATGTGGGATCGCACCGGATCGTGTACTTGCGAGGCCCGGATAGCAGGCAGTGGACTGTCGTCGGGAAGTTCGACCGATTTGCACCGACCGAATTCGTTCCAGAGTTCTTCGGGCCCGATGGCTTGCTGTACGTCCGCCACGGGCCGCCGGACGCGCTGTTCCGCTACGACCCCGCTCAGCGCCGCTTTGACGAGCAACCCGCGCTTCAATTAAACGGGTTCGACCTGTCGGCAGACCCTGTCCTGGACTTCAAGGCGCGCAAGCTGCTCGGCTATCGATACCTGACTGATGCAGCCGGCACAGCCTGGATCGATCCACGCTTTGCCGAGTATCAGAAGGTGATCGATGCAGCTCTGCCAGGAATGGCGAACGCCATCTCATGCGGCGATTGCCTCGAATCGAAATACCTGTTGATCCGCTCGGCCTCGGACCGCCAGCCCGCTCACTATTACCTGTTCGACATCGCCGAGAAAAGGCTGGTTGACGTAGGAAGCGAGCGACCCCAGATCAAGCCTGATCAGATGGGAAAGAGGGAATTCGTTCGCTACCGCGCTCGCGACGGGATGTCGATTCCAGCCTACGTGACGCGCCCGCCCGACTCGCCACGAGCGCCCTTGCCCTTGGTCGTATTGGTTCATGGCGGCCCGTGGGTGCGCGGAAGCGCATGGGAGTGGGATGCCGAACCACAGTTCCTCGCATCACGCGGATATGCGGTGATCCAGCCCGAATTTCGAGGCAGCACTGGCTTCGGCTTCGATCACTTCAAGGCCGGCTGGAAGCAGTGGGGGCAGGCGATGCAGGACGATCTGGCCGATGCGGCGCAATGGGCCGTGGCGCAGGGAATAGCCGATCCGCAACGGATTGCGATCGCCGGTGCCAGCTATGGCGGTTATGCGGCTCTGATGGGCCTCGTCAGGAATCCGGAAATCTTCCGGTGTGCGGTTGAGTGGGTCGGAGTCACCGACATCAACCTGCTGTATACGGAGTCGTGGAACGATTTGTCCGAAGTGGTCTTGCAATACGATTACCCTGCGCTGGTCGGCGATCCGAAAGCGGACGCGGAAGCGTTGAAGTTGAATTCACCGTTGAGAAACGCGCGGAAAATCGTGCAGCCCGTGCTTATGGCGTATGGCTCCCAGGACATACGAGTACCGATCGAGCACGGTCGAAAATTGCGCTCGGCGATTGCGACGCCTCGCGACGACATCGAATGGGTCGTCTACACCGGCGAGGGGCATGGCTGGTTCAAGGAAGAGAACCGGATTGACTTCTGGACCCGGGTCGAGAAGTTTCTGGACAAATACCTGAGATCCCCGCCCGTCGTCACTGGATCGCTTCAGCCTCGATCGTGAACCGACCGGAAACCGGGTCATCGCTGCATCCGTGCTTGCGGAAGTGCTGCGGGCGTATCGCGCTGACCTGGATCGGCGTGCTGTTCGGCCTGCCTTCGGACGCTGCGCTCGCGCAATCCAATACCCCGTCACCGCCCGTGGCCGATTTCTTCCGCAATCCGCAGGTCGCCGACGCTGAGCTGGCGCCGAGCGGGCGTTACGCGGCGCTGCTGCGCCGAGGAACCTCCAACCGGACGCAGCTTTCCATCGTCGATCTGACCGCGCCGGACAAGATCGAGACGCTGGCGCTGATGGAGGACGTCGATGTGCACAACGTCCATTGGGTCACCGACGATCGGCTGGTCTTCGACATCATCGACTGGACCGGTCGGCGCGCCACCGCGAACGGGGGCTTGTTCGCGGTGGATCGCGACGGAACGCATTTCCTTCCGTTGATCGCGCCGACTTTCCGATTCCATCAGGATGTGACGGGCACCGCGATTCACTCGCGCGAATTGCCTGCGACCTACACCTTCTTTTCCAGAACGCACGATGGATCGGGCGACATCATCGTCGCCGAGAACCTGTTCAGCGAGACGGATCCGTACAACGCCCGAGCCATCGTTCTGTACCGCCTGAATACCAGGACGCGCGAGATCCGGTCCCTGACCATGGGCCAGCCGCCCGGCGTGACCGACTGGATCCTGGATGCGGCGGATACCCCGCGCGTCGCAACCGCTTACGTCGACGCGCACCGCATCGTGTACCAGCGCAGCGATGACTCGGGGCCGTGGGTCAAGCTCGGCGACTTCGATCGCTACCAGTCGGGCGAATTCATCCCGCGCTTCATCGGCTTCGACGGCGCTCTTTACGTACAGCACGGCGAGGCCGGGTCGCTCTTCCGCTTCGACCTCGCGCAACACCGCTTCGACGATCGGCCGGTGCTACAACTCGACGGCTTCGATGCTTCGGTCGACCCCGTGGTCGACTTCAGCGCGCGCCGCGTGCTCGGCTACCAGTACAAAACCGATGCGGGGCACGCCACCTGGCTCGATTCGCGCTTTGCCGAGTATCAGAAGCAGATCGACGCGGCCCTGCCGGACGCCACCAACACGATCACCTGCGGCGACTGCGTGTCGTCGAAATTCCTGCTGGTCACATCGACCTCCGACCGTCAACCAGTGCGCTATTTCGCGTTCGACCCCGCCGCAACCCATCTGATCGGTATCGGGGCCGAGCGACCGTGGATCCGGCCTTCGCAGATGGGGCGGCGCCAGTTCACCCACTACCGCGCCCGTGACGGCCTTTCGATACCGGTCTACGTCACGCTTCCGCCCGAGGCCGATCGGAAGCCGCTTCCGCTGGTCGTGCTGGTGCATGGCGGCCCGTTCGTTCGGGGCAGCTCATGGGAATGGGACCCGGAAGCCCAGTTCCTGGCCTCGCGCGGATATGCCGTGATCCAGCCGGAATTTCGAGGCAGCAAGGGATTCGGATTCGAATTCTTCAAGTCCGGCTGGCGCCAGTGGGGCCTGGCGATGCAGGACGACCTGGCCGATGCGGCGCAATGGGCGGTGGCGCAGGGAATCGTGGACCGCGAACGGATCGGCATCGCTGGCGGCAGCTACGGCGGCTACGCGGCGTTGATGGGGCTGATCAAGAACCCCGACGTGTTCCGCTGTGCGGTCGACTGGTTCGGAGTCGCGGACATCAACCTGATCTATTCCGTGTCGTGGAGCGACGCCTCGGACGCCGACCTTCGCTATGGCGGACCGGCCCTGGTTGGCGATCCGGTGCGCGACGCGGAGCAGCTGAATGCGACTTCGCCATTGCGCAATGCCGACCGGATCACGCAACCCGTACTACTGGCGTAC
>Ga0210394_10002902_pt1 | contig 22630 bp, 16 predicted proteins | sample IncBWC12MmetaG_FD_160121 | JGI IMG/M metagenome (GOLD analysis project Ga0210394, IMG submission 160121) | Forest soil microbial communities from Barre Woods Harvard Forest LTER site, Petersham, Massachusetts, United States - Inc-BW-C-12-M | ecosystem: Environmental > Terrestrial > Soil >... | reverse complement strand
GGAGCACTTCCGATAGAATCCTTTTCATTATCGGCATTTATTCCGGGCGCGATGACGCTTACTCTCGGTTTCTATTTCTCAGGCAGTGCAAAAGCCACGATACTGCCACCGGAGGCAGCCCCGTTCTTTCCACCCCCGCAGACGATCACGACATATTGACGCCCATGGATCTCGTAGATAGACGGTGTAGCATTGCCGGCCGCAGGGAGCACTGTTTCCCAGAGCAATTTGGCCGTCAGTTTGTCGAAGGCGCGGAATTTCTTGTCAAAATTCGTCGCTCCTATGAACAGGAGTCCGCTTGCCGTGACCACCGGACCTCCATAATTGTCGCTGCCGGTATCTTTGATCCCTTTGGCAACCAGTTCCGGATACTCTCCGAGCGGTATCTGCCATCGGATCTCACCCTTGTTGAGATCGATCGCATTCAACGTGCCCCATGGCGGCCTCAGCGGAGGATAGCCGTCGGGATCGCGAAACAGAATATAACCTTCATTGCGGTATTTGAGCCAACTGGGATCCTTCTCGGCAGCGGCATCCGATGCACCGGTGTCCTTGCCGGTTATGAGAAACTCGACGATTTCATTCGCGTTGCGGCCAAGATAATCGAAGCCCGGCATGCGCCCTGTTCCTTCCCGGATAATACTGGCAAGGTCCTCACGGGATCGGCGCTTGCCGATGTCGACCAGAGTCGGGAATGTCGGCGGCGCGCCTTTCAGATCGTCGCCATGGCAGCCGCCGCAGTTGTTCTTGTAGAGCGACCTCGTGTCATGCGTCACGAGTCGAATAATCCACGGCTGCTCATTTGAGTTGACGTACAACAACCCCGTATCCGGATCGAACGCCGCTCCGCCCCACTCGCCGCCGCCGTCTGTACCGGGGAAAAGCATGGTTCCTCGCAAGCTCGGAGGAGTGTAGATGCCGTTGGAATCAACACTGCGGAATTTCTCCAGAACCGCCGCGTGGGCTTCCGGCGTGCGGTTTGTGATCATATCCTCAGTAAACGCCTGCCGGGTAAAAGGCGGAGGCTTTACCGGATACGGCTGCGTGAGCGAGAGCATTTCGCCATCTACATTGGACGCTGGAACCTTTCGGTATTTCACTGGAAACAGAGGCCTGCCGGTTTTGCGATCGAGCACGTAGACATATCCTGTCTTGGTGATTTGTGCCACCGCTTCCACTTTTTGTCCGTTACGCGTAACCGTCACCAGACTCGGCGCTGCCGGAAAATCGAGATCCCACACGTCGTGCTTGATCCCCTGAAAATGCCAAATCCTGCGGCCCGTGCGCGCATCCAGAGCCAGCACGCAATTGGCGAACAGGTTGTCGCCAATCCGGTTGGCGCCATAGAAATCGAAGGATGCCGAACCAGTCGCGGCAAACACCATACCGAGCTTCGCGTCCACGCTCAATCCTGCCCAGGCATTTGCACCGCCCGAAATCTTGTACGATTCCTTCGACCACGTGTCGTAGCCGAACTCGCCCGGCCGCGGAATGGTGCGAAACACCCACCGCAGCTTGCCCGATTTGGTATCGAACGCTCGAATAAAGCCCGGCGACCCAGGGAGCGTTTCCGGCACAGTGCTACCCATAATCAGCATGTCCTCGAAAATCACACCCGGGCTGCTCGCGCTGACACTCATCTTCTCCACCGGACGGTCCAAGCCCTCGCGCAGGTCGATACGCCCTTCATTGCCGAAGCTCGGAATCGGCTTACCGGTCTTGCGGTTCAGCGCGAATAGGAAATTCCGGTAGGTAAAGAACACCCGGTCCTGAAAAACAGTCACGCCGCGGTGGCGGTAACGCCGCTGTGCCGCCGAACCGCCCGCAGGTTCAAAGGACCAGATCTCATGGCCCGTCGCCGCGTCCAGCGCAACCACGCGCAGCTTCGGTGTAGTCGCGTACAGCACGCCATCGACAACGATCGGGTTGCTCTGCATCTCCGAATCTTTGAACGCATCGTGCGAATCGTAGGTCCAGGCCATTTTCAGCAGGCCGACATTCTCACGTGTGATCTGCGTCAGCGGCGAGTAGCGAATATTGTTGGGACCACCGTTGACCGGCCACTCAACATCGCCGCCCCGAATACAAGAGACGATACTCAAGCAAAGAATTGGCTTCGATAGATTCACTGTTCACAGATTGTAACGCGTTGGCCGTTTTGGCGGCCTTCGTCTCGGGCGCCGTTTCTGTTTGTTCAGAGGTCGATGCCATGTTTTTCTCCTTGGGCGGTGATTACCGCGATCGCATGAATTGCTCGGAAGGGCCAGGAAAGCAAGAAAAATCGACGACGGGCGAATGCTTGGCGATGGCCTCAACGCATAGGTAGCCTTTCATAGCATCATTTTCGGCACCGGTTCTGAGGGGCGGGTTCGGGAGATGCTATCGGTTTGCAGCCTTGTGGGTAGAACGCCCGTCAAATATTCAAGAGCGGCCGCGGAAGCGGCTGCGACGATTTACATAAGTTTTGCGTGATCCTAGCGACAGCGGTCCCACCTGTTCCCATCCCGAACACGGAAGTTAAGCCCTTCAGCCCCGATGGTACTGCACGCGCGAGTGTGTGGGAGTAGGACGTCGCCCAATTAAATCAAGAAAGCCCCAAGCCGAAAGGTTGGGGCTTTTTGCATTTTGCGAGGTGGTAAGATTCACGGAGAAACTGGGAGCCAATATGAAGACCATCGCTATGCTCTTGCTGATTTCGGCTGTGGGAGCCGGGCCCGGGGTTGTTCGGGTGAGAATCGAAACCACGGTGGGAGATTTTGTGATCGGGGTACATCCTGACTGGGCCCCACTCGGCGCTGCGCGGTTCGAGGAGTTGGCGAAGAAGGAATACTTTGACGATTCGCGCTTCTTCCGAAGTCGTGGCCGGGCGATGGGCGCAGTTTGGGATCGCCGGGGATCCGAAGACTGCACGGGAGTGGCGGCATCGGATTATCGCCGACGATGTTCTGCGACAGAGCAATACTCGGGGATTCGTGGCGTTTGCGAATACGGGGCCGAACACGCGGTCTACCGAAGTGTTCATCAATCTGGGAGACAACTCGGCTCGCAACGACAACGAGGCTGGATTTGCGCCCTTTGGAGTGGTGGTCGATGGGATGGACGTGGTGGAGAAGCTTTATTCGGGCTATGGAGAGAAGTCGGGTGGAGGAATGAGGGCGGGGAAACAGGAAAGGATTTTTGAAGAGGGGAATGGGTGGTTGGACCGGGAGTTTCCGAAGTTGGACAAGTTGGTGCGGGCGAGGGTGGTGGGTATGTAGCCGAAGTGCCGGTCAGGTTTTACGTCTGTCCCTTTTCGCCCCTTTTCCCTCCCCCTTTGCGGCCCAATGGAGCGGGGTTTCTGCGTGCTTGCCGATGCTCGGCGCATTGACATCGGCTCCATGCTCAACCAATGCAGCGACTGCTTGAGCTCCGTTCGGAAAGTTGCCGGGCCAGTCGGTCGCAATATGCAGGAGCGTACGGGACTTCGGTTCGCCTTTTCCGAGTCTCGTATGCACTGGGTGTCAGGTTGAACACTATTGGCTTCCGGTCTGCTTGAATAATCTCCCTTGGGCCAATGAGAACGCTTTCCATCGTGTTTTTTGGCACGCCTGCTGACAACCTCGTCGACATGCGACGGAAAGAGCTGTCCATTCTGCGCCCGCGAATGGAATAACAGCATCGAACCAGCTTGGTTTTCCCAAACGTGGGCCGCGGAAGCTTCTTATTTATCGGCGTGAATCTCTCATCGCCCAATAGCCTCGCTTGGCCAACACCGATAGTTTTCTGTCGCCGACCCGCACCGAAATCGCCCGGAACGCTCCGTCCAAATTGGAGTTGCTCGACGCATAGGCCAACACATAATATTGGCGGCCGTCGGCAAACGCGCGCTCCAGGCCCGCGAAAATGTCATTGCTATTGCGAAACGCCGTACCGCCCGTCGTTTCCGCGATCTCCGATAGTGTGTCCGAGGCGGCCCGTGCGTTGTCGTTCATGATGCCCATTTCCGCCGCCGCTATCGTTCCCGCTCTGGCTGTGGAGCCGGCATTCTGAACGTCGAAATAGCCCTGCGTGTAGAGACCGCGCGAATCGATTGTGTAAACCGGAATATTGTGGTTTGCCGCCAAATGGAGAACCGGTTCCAGATCATTCATCCGCTCGATCGCGGGAATTGGGATCCGCGAGCCGGGGAAAGCGGCTCGCAGCAAGTCAAGCAATTCCTGTCCGGGGACCAATTGGAAACCGTCGGAACAGAGCACGATCGTCCGCCTTCCGGTTCCGCGTGCCAGCTCCTCCACAATATGGCGAAATTGGTCCAGAAAAGCCAGAGTAAATGCGCGCTCCTCGCTCGCCAGGCCGCTGGCCTGAGCCTGCAGGGCTCTCATCATCGAGTCGCATATAGGATCTTTTTTATAGCAAGCAGAGATCGTCCGATCCAATGCGCGCTGGAACTCCTGGAGATCTTGTTCCACCGAACTTGCGCGGCTGGCCAAGAACAGCTTTTGAAAATCCTTGCTCTCGATCGCTTTCAAAACCTCTGCCGGATCGGTCGTCAGACGCTGCATCACCTGCGTGCGGGCCCCGATTGCGACAACCATGTATTGCGCGTCTCCCACCGGCTCAGCCGCAAACAACTTCGAGAGCGCCGCGCGCACATGCACGATGTTGGCAAACTTCGAGTTCAGGCTATCGATGCAAATCAAATAAGTACGCGGGACCCCCGGCGCGGGCGGCGTCTGTGCCGGCGGGGCAGGTGAGGCAATGCGTCCCTCCGCGGGCGGCGGTTCACTGGCGGCGGCCGGCACAGCGCTGCCGACGCTGGCGTTCTCGACCGCGAAGCTGGAAATCTTCTGCTCCACTCCATCTTCGAACACATGGAAATCCGCTTGGGTCAAACCGCTGACGTGATGTCCTTCCTTATCCCGCACCACGACCGGCACCAGCACCTGCCGCACTTCCACCTTGATCGTGGCTCCGGTAGCCGCTTGCTCCGCCGCGGCAGTCGCGGCACGTTCGAACTGTTCATACCCGGCTTTGATGGCGGCGTTATCCGGCGCCAGCGTGGAGGCGATCCGGTATTCCTCCAGTGCGGACTTGGCATCCACTTTCTCCAACATCCGAGCCAAATTGAAATGCACGGTGGCGTCCTTGGGCTGAAGTTGGGCGCTGGCGCGCAGTTCCGTCACGGCGCCCGCGACATCGCCGCGCTTGAAGAGGATGAGACCGAGCAGGTTGTGTGTGGGTCCGGACTTGGGAGCTCGTCGCAATGCTTCGCGTAGCGCGTCTTCCGCCCCGGCGAAATCGCCCGCGGCGCGTAGCGCAGCCGCCAAATGATATCGGGCTGCGGCCATCTCCGGGTTCAGCCGTAACGCTCCGCGGATCACCGCAATCGATTCCGGCAGCTTGTTTTCGCGCCCCAGCGAGATCCCCCGGTCCAGCATTTCCCAGGGATCGTCCGCACCGCTCGCGGTTGCCAGCACCGTTGCCGCCGCGGCTCCGCGGCCGTCCATCCGGTAATCGGAATAACGGTGCACGGTGTGCAGTTCCGCTCCCTCCGCCTGCGCGTGAATCGTCACTCGGGCAGGAAGCCAGAGCGTGCTGTCGATCGATGGAAACCTCACTGCGACAAAGGCAATGTCCGTACTCAGCGCCTCCAACCGAGAGCCCTCGATGCGCTCCTCAACATCCATGCGCAGCCTCACAATCCGGTGAGTTGCTTCGTCGATCCACACGAGACCCTGCATCGTTGCGATGCGGCCGCCTCTCAATTGGATGTAGCCGAGCGGCTGGAAGCTGTCGGCGCGTTGCGCAAAAGCGACCACTCCTAGCCACGGGCCTTGGCCGGCCTCCTGCACTCGGCCCAGGTAACGGAAACGAGAATCCTGGCGATATTGCGGGAGCAGGTATCGCAGCAGCTTTTCAAAGTGCGCCATGACCAGGAAACCATCGGCAGGAGCCGGCGTGGGAGCGTTGGGGTCGGGGCCGACCCGCAGTTCGGTAAACGGTTCTGGCGAACCTTCCGCAAGACGCCTCACCAGATAGCGATACGTCTCCCACCGGCCAGGCGATTCCGCACCATCCTCGAATCGCATCTCGTGGATCTGTTCCGTGGCGGCGACGTCGACCAGCCTTGCGAACATGCCCTCCAGGTTTTCGGCAGCCCGCGCCAGGAGCCCGGGCAGCCGATCTTGCGTAAAGTCGAATTGCATGCTGGCCAGTTCAGGAACTGCTCGGATGAGTTCTTCGCGATCGCAGTCGACGAAAGCTTTGCTCTGGGTCGGCTGCGCCTCCAGCGGACCGGCGCACAGTGCCGCCAGCGACCAGAGCAGCACGGCGGCCGAACAGGCGAACAACCGACCCGTTCCAAGAGCCGATCTAGTTTTGCGCATCGGACAGTTTCCCTTCGCACATTATACGGCTGGTCCGGGAGGTTACAGGAAGAACGCACCGATCGCCGACCAGGGCCGGGGTCGCCAGCGGCATCTCGTCCAGATCGTTGGAATGGGCAATTCGAATTTGTCGCCGGCTGCGATCACGTACGTCATACGCTGTTCGCTCAAACAGAAAATCTCGCCGTTGTAGCCCCAAGGTGACGCCGTGAAATCGCCGCCTATGCCGACGCGCGCCTTGTAAGTCCGCGTGCCGTTTGGCATCAAAGGGCGTGAGGATTCCGGTGTGCGTGAGCACATAGATGCCGCCCGCATAGGCGAGTTCCGTCGGTAAATAGGTTCACGAGGTTGTCCAACTGGGCGAGCGACGAGGCGGTACCGTAATCGAGAATGGTCGGAGAGCTTTCAAGCGGCGTGTTCCAGAGTTTCTTTCCGTCGAAATTGTACGCGAAGAGGCCAAGACCGGTGATGTAGACTTACACGCGCTCACCGTCGGTGATGGGAATTTCCGAGCAGAAACTGTTCTTCCGATGGCGGCCGCCGGGCGGATGGCCGGCAGAAATCGTGAATTCACCTGATGAAATAATGGCGGGTAGGCAAACGCTGCTTGTTTCGAAGAAGCGTGTCAGGATATTTCTTGAACTCATGAGATCGAAGCCGAGGCGCGATTGTCTTCGGTTTCAATCGTCGAACGAAAGGAACACGGTTGGCTGTACATTCACAAAGCTGGCAGCGCTGGGTCATCGTGGGATTGCTGTTCGCCGCCGGATTCATCAATTATCTCGATCGCGCCATTCTCTCGGTCGCGCTGCCATTGGTGTCGAGGGACCTGCATCTTGACCCCACGGCCAAAGGAGTCTTGCTTTCCGCGTTCTTCTGGTCTTACGCATTGATGCAGTTGCCGGTGGGTTTGTTCGCTGATCGTATAAGTCTGCGTTGGTTCTATGCGGGGATGTTCACCCTGTGGTGTCTGGCTTGCGGCTTCACAGGCCTGGCGACCACACTCGGTGCGCTGATTGTCCTGCGTGTTGTACTCGGCATTGGCGAATCGGTCTATCTGCCGGGCGGAATCAAGGTTGTGAGCCTTTTGTTCGAATCGGGCGAGCGTGGTCTTGCCTCGGGACTGGTGAATTGCGGTACACGCCTAGGGCTCTCTCTGGGCGCACCACTGATCGCGTGGATGCTGGTCAGCCGTGGTTGGCATCAGGCGTTCGTGATTTTTGGTTTTGGAAGTCTGCTCTGGCTGCTCCCATGGTTTGCGGCTACGTCATCGATGAGTTTGGAATCAACGCCACGCGAGTTGCGAAGCGGAATATCCCGAATTGCCTGGCGAGACCGGAATTTTCTCGGCCTCTGCCTCGGTCATCTCGGCTACAGCTACTATTGGTATTCGCTTGTCACCTGGTTACCCGATTACCTGGTGGAATCAAGACACATGCCGATCCAAAGAGCCGGGGCCTTCACCATGATTCCCTTTATGGTATTCAGCATCGGCGAACCGCTGGGCGGTTGGATCGCCGACCGTCTGGTTGGCTTCGGATGGAGCGAGCTTCGGGTCCGCAAGTGGATCATCACCGCTTCATTTTCAAGTGCCATCGCGCTGATCCCGGCTGGGAGGATGAATAGCGATATCGCGGCGATTTGCCTCATTGGTACTGCTTCCCTGGTAGGACTCGCAACCGGAAATATCCTGGCGCTTCTGCAATTGTTTTCTCCACCCGGCGAAGTGGGCATGCGCACCGGAGTTCTGAATTTTGCCGGGAATCTCTCCGGCGTAGCCGCACCACTGGTAACAGGCGTTCTCATTAGCCGAACGTCTTCATACATTCCTGGATTCGATGTTGCTGTGGTCCTGCTCATTGTCGCCCTGCCGGCCTACTGGCTAATTGTGGGAGAGGCGAATGAAACTCCATTACGAGGAAAAGACTACGCCCGAACAACGGTACAGTAAGTCTGTTTTCAGGCCCGCTGACAAGAAGGCGTACCGCTTCCCGACGCATGCGGCGAAACTCTTGATGGGCCGATCGGAGGCGGAGACGAGGTGACGTTTATGGCTCCGGCCAACCCAGAGATTGGCTCTTCATCAGAAGATCGTTGGGATAGACCTTATTCACGTTTTCGGGAGTGACAAGGCGGTGTTGAGTGAAGATGGCCGGGGGGTACGGGCGTTTCTCCAGGATGTCTAAAGCAAGGCGGATCAGCTTTTCTCCGTAAGACTCCGGAAAGTATGCGACGGACCCGATCAAACGCGTCTTTGGCCGGCGCATCTCCTGACGGCACTCCAAAACCGCATCTTGACCGACCACGGCGCACTGTTCTTCGCGTCCAAATTCCCGGAACGTTTCTAAAGCAGCGAGCGCGCATCGATCGTTCACCGCCCCTATCAAGGTGCGCCGGGCGCCGGAATGCCTGAGGTGCTTCCGCAGCGTGTCCAATGTCCTCTCATACCGCGCATCCGTGTCATATCGAAATAGCGGTATCTTGGAGCCTCGAGGGAGGACACTCGTTATTCCGTCGTAGAGGCCTAAGACTCTGGCGTCCAGAACCGGACTTCCCACTGATTGGATGAGGAGTATTTCATCGGTCTGGCTGTCCCAATTTCGCGTTGCCCAACGTCCCAGGTGGAGTCCTCCCATCCTGCCGGCTTTGTAATTGTCCGCGCCAAAGTAGACGGCGCCCGGATGAGGGTTGTCAACCGCGATTACCGGGATACCAGCGCGGGCGAAGTTCTCAGCGAGCTGCGGCCCGATATCGGAAATTCTTTGGAACTCGATTGCCAGATCTACTTTCCGCTCGATCATCAGATCGGCATTGCGCACCGCCCTGGTTCGGCTGGCGTGGTTGTTCAGAACCACCAGATCCAGTTCCGCTGATCGCGCCGCCGTCATCAAGGATTCGGTGACCGTAGTGATAAACGGGACAACCTCACTTTGCGCGGCATAACCGATCAGATACCTTCTGTTAGGAAGAGGTCGGAACCGGGACCGGTAAGCGCGTGGCCCAATCTTCTGCACGAGGTTCTTCTCCGCGAGAGTGGCGAGAATGCGAAACGCGGTAACCTTGTTGACTCCGGACCGCCGCGTCACTTCCCCAAGATCGAGGTGCTCCGACGTATCGCGGAATGTGCTGAGGATGTCGCAGGCCCGCACGACCGCATCCACCCGATAACGTGATTTGTTGCGATCTGAGGCGGCCATCCGGCGTTTCATCTGACGTAATTATAAACGCAACCCCGCAGCAGTTGGCGATTCGGTTTCTCTGCTTTTATGCGAGTTTTCCTTGAATCAGAATTTCATCAAATGAAATGGATTATGCATATCGGGATTCTGCTTGCAAGTGGGCGCAAACCCGGTCCATACTTTAGCGTTATAGTTCGTGGCGGACCTGGAAAACGCTGTTGGGGTCTCCAAGTCAATTTAGGAGGTTTGCAACGTATGCGACGTTCGCACTTGCTTCACATGTGCCTTGTAGTTTTCTTGATGGCGTTTTGTAGCACCTTAGCCTTTTCCCAGGCGGTCAACGCAACGGTCGTTGGGACCGTTAGGGATGCCACCGGTGCGGTCGTGGTAAACGCCAAGGTAACGCTTACCGAAGCCAACACCAACGTCAGCCACACCGGCAACACCAACGAGAGCGGCAATTTCAATTTTGCCGACGTGCCTCCGGGCGCCTATTTTGTCACGGTGGAGTCGCCCGGATTCAAAAAAGAAGTGCAGCGGAATATTGCGGTGTTGGTGAACACCACCCAGCGCGTGGACGTTTCGCTTCAGCCGGGCGACATCACCCAAAGCATCGAGGTAACTGGCGCGCCACCGCCGCTCCAGACGGACCGCGCCGATACTGGTCGCAAGGTGGATTCGATGCAGGTTTCGGAACTGCCGGTTCTTATCAGCAACCGCAATTACCAGGCGCTGCTAGCCCTCGTGCCCGGCACGTCGCCGCCGACCGAAGAGCACTCCCAGTTCTTCAATGCTTCGAACTCGCTGCAGACGCAAGTCAACGGAGCACCGCGCGTGGCGAACAATTACCAAATCGAGGGTATCGACGACAACGAGAGCGCCGGTTTGCTGCAAATCCTGATCCCTCCATTGGAATCAATCCAAACTGTGGACGTCTCAACGAGCAACCACTCGATAGACCTGGGACGCGGAGCTGGCGCGGTTACGAACGTGATTCTCAAGTCCGGAACCAACCAGTTCCATGGCTCCCTCTACGAATTCGTTCAGAACGGCGATTTCGACTCTCGCAACTTCTTCCAGCCTACCGTCTCCGCCGTCCACTACAACTACTTCGGCGGCACCATCGGCGGACCGATCAAGAAAAACAAGTTGTTCTTCTTCGCCGACTACCTGGCTGCCCTCGATCACGAGGCAGGTGCCACCACGGAGACGATACCGTCGGCACTGTCACATACCGGCAACCTGAGCGAAGCGCTGGCTGGTTCCACCCCCGCCCTGGTTTACGATCCGGCTACCGGAGACCCGACCACCGGAATCGGAAGGACTCCTTTCCCCGGCAATATCATCCCCACATCGCGCCTCGACCCGATCGCGGTCAAGCTCCTGGCCCTGGTCCCAAATCCGAACGAACCGTTCAACATGGCGGCGCCGGCTAACAACTACTTCGCCGTCGTGCCCTTCACGAAGGACACCAATTTCACGGATGGAAAGGTCGACTACAACATCAGCGAAAAGGACCGTGTGAGCGGCCGCTTCAGCTTCCAGCGTCCCGTGATCTACCAGGCGCCCATATTTGGCTCGGCCGGCGGCGACGCAAATGGCGGTTTTGAGGGCACGGGAGTTCAGAAAACCTACAGTAGTGGCATCAACTGGACCCACGTTTTCTCGCCCACCCTGCTGAATGAATTCCGCTTTGGCGCCGCGCACTACCACAATGTTGCGCAAGAGTCCGATTTTGGAAAGAACGATTCCAGTGCCCTGGGAATCCCAGGCATCAATATCAGCCAGTTCAACAGCGGGTTGGTGGGTATCAATATTGGTGCATTCAGCGCCCCGCTGGTAGGATTCTCCGCGAGTTTGCCCTGGGAGCGTACCGAAGCCAACATCGATTTGGTGGACAACGTGACTAAGACTCATGGCAATCACACCTTCCTGATCGGCTTCGATATGCGACGCATCCGTAACGATTTACTTCAGACGCAGACCTACAGCGCACGCGGGGTTTACAATTTTGGCGTTGCCCAAACGCAATGCGCGGGCAATTGCGCCCTCCCGAACGGCACCACAAGCGGCCCGACGACCCCGAATAACACTACTTCGTGGGCCAACGATTTGGCTAGCTTCCTGCTCGACTCACCGACGACCGGCAGCGGCCGCGACTTTAGCGGCGTGTTCCCAACTATGCGGCAGTGGTATTTCTTCCCATACGCCGCGGATAGATGGCAGGTCAACAACAAGCTTACGGTGGACATTGGCATCCGCTGGGAAATCTACCCGCCACCGGTGCCGGCCTTCCCCGGACAGTTTTCCAACTTCATTCCCTCGAACAACACGCTTGTGGTCGGCGGCGTGGGCGGCAACCCCGATAATGCCGGCTTGGTCAACCACCTGAACTACATTGCGCCGCGTTTCGGAGCGGCGTACCGGCTGACCGAGAAGACAGTTATCCGGACGGGTATCGGCGTCAGTTACACCCCGTTCGAGGACAATACGTATATCACGTACAACTATCCGACCAAAGGCAACATCGGGGCAGTACAAGGCCTGAGCGCGTATACCGGCGCGTACTACCAAGGTTCCCCACTGACTTTCCAGAGCGGCCTTCCCGCGCCCGCGCCGCAGCCGATCCCGTCCAACGGGATTTACAGTGTCGCTGCTCTCGGCTTCAACGGTTCGTCGGAGTTCTTCATCCCGACAAACTATAAGAACCCACATATCATCGCCTGGAACTTCTCGGTCCAGCAGGCGTTGCCGTATCACTTCACGTTGGACGTTGCGTACGTGGGAAATCACGGCGTGGACATGGGCTCGATTCAAAACATCAATGCAAGTCCGGTGATTGCACCCACCTCCACGAACGACACCCAATACTTGCCATACTTCCCGCACACAGGCTCAGTATCGCAGTTTTTCATGCCAGTGTCCTCCATGTACAACGCCCTCCAGGCGAAGATGGATAAGCGCTTCGGCGGCGGGCTGAGCGTCACCTCCTCGTTCACCTGGCAGAAGGGCATGGCTTACTACAACGGCGGCGACGACGATGCATTCTACGGCTTCTATCTGGCCGGGCAATACCACCGGAACTGGGGTATAAACGATTTCAATCGCACCATAAGCTACGTGCAGAGCTATGTTTACCAACTGCCCTTCGGCAAGGGGAAACCCATCCTGGGCGACGCCTCGCGAGCGATGAACATGGTTGTTGGCGGATGGCAGATCGAGGGCATTCTGACAGTCATGACCGGACTTCCCTTCACCGTGAGCTACAGCTCGACATATTTGAATCTGAATCAGAGCGGCACCAATACGCCGGAACAGATCGCTCCCGTTCAGATTCTGCACGGAATCAACACTACCTCGAACGGCGGGAGTCCGTGGTTTAGCACAACCTCGTTTGCCCCGCCGCCGTGCCAGTCGGCGACACCAAGCGCGGGCTGTCCGACCGGTGCCGTCGATCAGGTCGCGGGCGCTGCCCAGCAGGTCGGCAACGTCGGCCGCAATTCCCTGATCGGACCGGGATTCTTCAATCTGAACGCCGCCTTGGCAAAGACCTTCGACTTCAGCGAACGAATGCACCTGCAGCTTCGGTTCGAAACGGTGAATACAACCAACACGCCGCAGTTTGCCAATCCGAACGCCACTTGCTGTACCTCGAACAACGCGAACTTCGGAGCCGTGACCGGCACCATCAGTAGCGGCTCGGGCTCGATCAACGCCGGCACCGGTAGTCCGCGTACCCTTCAACTCGGCGCGAAGTTCACCTTCTGAGCCACGATTGATCACTATGCGCTGGACTTCGTTGTATCTGCTCGCGGCCGCGTCGCTTGTTCGCGGAGAGGTCAGCTTTAATCGCGACATCCGGCCGATCATGGCCGACACCTGTTTCCGCTGCCACGGCCCCGACAAAAATGCGCGGATGATGGGCCTGCGCCTCGATATTCGCGACGAAGCGCTGAAGAAAACCGCAAGTGGTGTGACGCCGATCCTGCCCGGCGATCCGGATCATTCTGCCATCATGCAGCGAATCTTCGCGTCCGACCGGAAAATCATGCCGCCGGCGGCGGCGCACAAAGAGTTGACCGCTGCGCAGAAGGCCACCATCCGCGAGTGGGTCGTCGAAGGAGCCAAATACGAAGGACACTGGGCGTACCAACCGGTGCAGCGCGCAGCCGTACCCGCCGGCGCCAACCCGATCGACTATTTCATCAACGCCCGATTAGACAAGGAAGGATTGAAGCCGTCGCCCGAGGCCGATCGCGTTACCTTGATCCGTCGGGTGACTCTGGATTTGACGGGTCTTCCTCCAACGCCCGCCGAAGTCGCCACATTTGTCAAAGATGGCAATTACCCGGCGCTGGTTGACCGGTTGATGGCCTCGCCGCGCTATGCCGAAATGCAAGCTGTCCACTGGCTGGACGCGGTTCGCTACGCCGACACTTGCGGGTTCCACGGTGACAACGTTTTCCCGGCATGGCCTTATCGCGATTACGTTCTGCGCGCGATCCGCGACAATATGCCCTTCGACCGGTTCACGCGCGAGCAAATTGCCGGCGACCTGATTCCAAACGCGACGATCGATCAAAAAGTCGCGTCGGCCTACAACCGGATGAATCGCACATCGGCTGAAGGGGGCCTGCAGCCCAAAGAATATCTCGCAAAATATGCGGCGGACCGGGCGCGCACGGCAAGCGTCGTCTGGCTGGGCAGCACGCTGGGGTGCGCCGAATGTCACGATCACAAGTTCGATCCCTTCACCTCGCGCGACTTTTATTCAATGGGGGCGTTCTTCGCGGACATCAAGGAAACCGGTCTGGTTCCGGATCGCGGATCGGAAGCCTGGGGATCGCTCCTCGATCTGCCGACCGATGCGCAGCGCGCGCAAAAAGAAGACTTGACCCAGCAGCTCGACGCCGCGAAAAAAGCGCTCGCGGACCGCGTCACGGCGATGGCGGATCGTGAGGCGCAGTGGGAAAAGGATGTCCTCGCCAATTATAACGCGGGCAAGCTGAACTGGAAGGATCAGCGGTCGTTCGAAGCGCACTCGCAAAACCGCGCGAAGCTAACCATCTACAACGACGAGCCGATCGACTTCACCTACTACGACGGCGGTACGCAGCTTGGCGAGCGCAAACCCGGCGAAGGCCTTGTCGTCGCCTCCGGTCCGAATCCCGATACCGAAACTTACACGGTTTCGTTCCGGCCCGGCGAAGGTAGATGGACCGAGTTGGGCGTTCACGTCGTGCAGGAAGACAGCCTCCCGGGCGAGCGCGTCGCGCGCGGGGCCGATCGCGTCAGAATCACTGAAGTTGAGGCGGAAATGGACGGCAGAAAGCTGAAATTCGTGCTCGCGGCCTCAACCAATAATCCCGATCTTTCACCGGACGCACCCGCAATGGCTGCGATCGACGGCGATCCCAAAACCAGTTGGGGACTCTCATGGTACGGCGAGAATAACGATCTGATGCTTGCGCTTCGCTTCGCGGAGAAGCTCAAAACACAGAAAAGCTCCGTGATCACGGTGCATCTTCATCAGGATTCCGAAATCCGCCGCGCGACGATTGGAAGATTTCGGATCGCGTTGTCGGACGCCGAGTACTCCTGGCCGAGTTTCGAAAAACGTCCGCACAACGACGGCGATCCCACCACAACCGGGCTGCCCGCGGGGTTCGTAAAGATTCTGGAAGGGCGAGCGAAACCCGAAGAGCCCAAGAAAGACGATGATCCGAAAAAAGATGATGATCCGAAAAAGATCGAAGAGAAAAAAGCTGCCGAAAAAAAGGCAGTTGATCAGATGTTCGCATGGATGACGCCCGAACTTCAGCCGGAACTTACCGGCGTCATGAAGCTTGAGGCGCAGCTCGCACTTTTGAATGCCTCGATAACAAAAATCGTCGTCGCCGAGGCGACGGAGGCCCGCGAAATCAGGATTCTTCATCGAGGGAATTTCTTGGACGAAACGGGCACGATCGTCGAGCCGGCTGTACCCGCATTTCTCGGGAAAGTAGATACTAGTTCGCGGCGCGCCACGCGACTCGATCTCGCCAGTTGGCTGGTCTCCGAGGGGAATCCGCTTACAGCGCGCGTGTACGCAAATCGGGTCTGGCGGCAATTTTTTGGAACCGGGATCGTGAAGACCGTCGACGACGTCGGATCGCAAGGAGAGTGGCCGAAGCATCCCGAGCTTCTCAACTGGCTGGCGAGCGAGTTTATGCATCCCCGATACGACTCCTCGAGCACCCACGATTGGGACATGATGCACCTTGTTCGCACGATTGTGCTGAGCGACGCGTACCGGCGATCGTCCGCCCCAAGACCGGATGCAGAGGAAAAAGATCCCGACAACCGCCTGCTGGCGCGCCAAAGCCGGTATCGAGTCGATGCCGAAGAAGTTCGCGACATCGAGCTATCGGTTTCCGGCCTGCTCGTCGAACGATTCGGCGGTCCCAGCGTCAAGCCATATCAGCCCGACGGCTATTTGATAACGCTCAATTTCCCCAAACGCGAATACGCCGCGAGTCACGGTGAGGACCTCTATCGTCGCGGCGTTTACACCCTTTGGCAAAGGACTTTCCTCCAGCCGAGCCTCTTGAACTTCGATGCCCCAACGCGCGAAGAGTGTACAGTTAATCGTGTAAATTCGAACACGCCGCTTCAGGCGCTTGATCTATTAAACGACCCCATCTACGTCGAAGCGGCCCGCTACTTCGCCGAGAACATTCTGAAATCCGGACTCAACACCGACTCGGCGATCGATTGGGCCTTCGAGCGGGCCCTCAGCCGCAGGCTTTCGGAGAAGGAGCGCCAGGTTTTGATCGGGCTTTATCGGGAATCGCTCAGCGAATTTCGCGCGCATCCGAGTCAGGCGGCCGAATTTATTCATACCGGCGAGGCTCCCGTCGATCCCTCGCTGCGACCGGCTGATTTAGCCGCGATGGCAACTGTTGCAAGAGCTATTTTGAACCTCCATGAAACCATTACGCGGAACTGACGATATTTGCCGGCGGACGTTTCTCGGAAGAAGCGTCGCGGGCGTGGGATTGCTCGGCTTAAACTCGCTGCTCGCCCCGCGATTATTCGGCGCGGCGAATCTGGTCTCGCACGGCGTCGTGAATCCGCTGCATCATCCGGCAACCGCGAAGCGAGTCATCTTCCTTTACCAGGCTGGAGGCCCGTCCCATCTCGAAACATTCGACTTCAAGCCGAAACTGCGGGAGATGGACGGCAAAGGAATGCCGGAGTCGTTCACCAAAGGCCAGCAAATCGCGCAATTGCAGGGCAAAGAACTGAAGTGCTTCGGTCCGCAATACGAATTCAAACGCTTTGGAAAATCGGGCCAGCAAATCTGCGAACTTTTCGCGCACATTGGCAGCATCGCCGATGACGTCTGCATCATTCGTTCGATGCAAGGCGAACAGATCAACCACGATCCTGCCCACACGCTCATGAACACCGGCTCGATCATCACGGGCCGTCCCAGCATGGGCTCATGGATCTTGTACGGCCTCGGCTCGGAAGCCGACGATCTGCCTGGTTTTGTCGTACTCCTGTCCTCCGGACGCGGTGGTCAGAATCAGCCGATTGCGGCACGCCAGTGGTCGGCCGGCATCCTGCCGAGCAAATTTCAGGGCGTTAAATTCAACTCCGCGGGTGACCCTGTCCTCTACATCAAGAGCCCGCAAGGCGTAAGCGCGAAGCTCCAGCACGATTCGATCGAGGCGATCAATAAGCTCAATACGATCGAGAACGCAGCGGTGGACGATCCGGAGATCGCCACGCGCGTCGCGCAGTACGAGATGGCGTTCAAAATGCAGTCGAGCGTGCCGGATCTTATGGATATGCGCAAGGAGCCGCAAAGCGTCCTCGATATGTACGGAGCCCGTCCCGGCGACGGTTCCTTCGCATCGAATTGTTTGCTCGCGCGACGCCTCGCCGAGCGCGGTGTGCGCTTCATCCAGCTCTATCATCGCGATTGGGATCACCATACCGGATTAAAGACCAACGTCGCGCTGAAGGCCGAAGAGGTCGACCGCGCGACCGCCGCGCTGATAACCGATCTCAAGCAGCGCGGCATGTTCGATGACACTCTCGTCGTCTGGGGAGGAGAGTTCGGACGCACTCCCATGTCGCAGAGCGGCGACGGCCGAGATCACCATATCAAAGGTTTTTCATTCATGGTGGCCGGCGGAGGCATCAAGCGCGGATTCAGCTACGGATCAACCGATGAGCTAGGCTACACCGCTCAAGAGAATCCAGTCGCGGTCGCAGATTTCCACGCGACGATGCTCGATCTGCTGGGGATCGATCATAAACGATTGACGGTGAAGTTCCAGGGCCTCGACGCGCGGCTGACGGGCATCGCAGGAAACGTGATTCGCGATATCCTGACCTAAAAGTACCTCAAGAGCCCTGTTGCGAGGTCTGCCCCTACCATCACAAATGCGAGATTTATTTGCCTCTGCTGTCCATCCCGGAATCGTTTCATCCCGGGGTTGCGAGGGGGCCAAATCAGACGATCGAAGTGGGCCAAATTAGATGGGCGAACTCATTCGTCATCCAGCAAGTCGTCGCGAATTCTGTTGAGGTCGAAGCCCACATGAGGACGTACAATGTAGGGGGACTGCAGGTACTATTGCGCAAGAAAATTCCTCGCATCACTAGGGGCAAATCCCAACAACCGCCTGTGCCGCTATCGAGCGCTACATATGGGACAGCTCGGGAGGCGCCGAACAGGTTTCTCATTCTGGGCGTTGGTCTTGGACTCTTCTTGACCACGCTACTGGTCTATGCGCCGGTTTTCCGTTTCGGGTTCGTCAATTTCGACGATCCGGATTATGTCACCAACAACCCGCACGTGCGCAGCGGCCTTACCATGGACGGGGTGGTCTGGGCGGTTACCAGCACTGAGGCGGCGAATTGGTTTCCCGCGACTCGCTTTTCGCATTTACTCGATGTGGAGATCTTCGATCTCCGACCAGGCGCACATCATTTCACCAATGCCATCCTTCACGCGTTTGCCACTGTGTTCCTCTTCGGATTCCTCTTTACCGCTACTGGCGCGGCGTGGCCCAGCGCATTCGTCGCGGTGCTCTTCGCCGTGCATCCCTTACATGTGGAATCGGTTGCCTGGATCGCGGAGCGAAAAGACGTGCTGAGCGCGTGCTTTTGGTTCCTGGCGCTCTGGAGCTATGTCCGCCGGCGTTATTGGCTTACGCTACTTGCCTTCTGCATGGGACTGATGTCCAAACCGATGGTAGTGACGCTTCCGTTTGTGCTGTTTTTACTCGATAGATGGCCGCTGCACCAGCCCTTCCGCTCCGCCCTGCGAGTGAAGATTCCGATGCTGGGAATGTCCGCGGCCAGCGCCACCGCCGCCTACCTGGTCCAAAGAAGCAGTGGCGCGGTCCGCGAATTTGGGCAATTCCCCATTGGATTAAGGGTTGAGAATGCCGTCGTCTCATACGCGATCTACATCCTTAAGATGTTTTGGCCGACGAGGCTGGCGGTGTTCTATCCCTATCCACACGACTTGCCGGTGCGGCAAATTGTGATGTCAGCCCTGTTGCTCATGGGCATCTCGATGGTAGTGCTGCGGCAGTGGCGTTCGCGGCCCTACCTTGGCGTGGGATGGCTGTGGTATCTGGGAACGCTTTTGCCGGTCATCGGTCTCATCCAAGTCGGCGCGCAAGCTCGTGCGGATCGGTACACATACCTCCCGATGGTGGGCTTGAGCATCATGTTGGCATGGGGCCTGCCAGAAGTTCTTAAGAGCAAGGTTGCCGTCTCCGGGGCCATTGTCGCGAGCCTTGCGTTTGCGGTTCTTTGCGAAGGGCAGGTACGATACTGGCGGAATAGCGAGACGCTTTTTCGTCATACGCTCGATGTGACTAGCGGCAACTACCTTGCGAACCATAATCTCGGCATAGCCTTGGCCGACGAGGGGCGCTACCCCGAAGCAATCAAGCAATATCAGGCTGCGCTCGAAATTGAACCCAACGCCGCGAATTTGCAAACCGACTACGGAAATGCCTTGGCAAAATCCGGGCGCATCCCGGACGCGATCGCGCATTATCGCGCGGCGCTGCGAGTCCATCCCGATTTGCCCATCACGCACAACGATCTGGCCAACGCTTTAGCCGCGACTCCCGGAAGCATTCCGGAGGCGATTGCCGAGTATCAAACCGCATTGCGCCTTAAGCCGGACTATCTGGAGGCGCGAAACAACCTGGCGCAGGTGCAGACCAATGCCGCCGAGATGCAATACAACCGTGGTGTCGACCTGGCCAAGAGCAGCAACCGAGAGGCGGCAATCGCACACTTTGAGGAAGCCTTGCGGCTTAAGCCGGACTATGTGGACGCGCACAACAATCTCGGCGTCGTGCTGGCGGGTACCGGGCGGGTACCGGAGGCGATCTCGCATTTTGAAACCGCGTTGAGAATCGATCCCAATTCCGTCGACGCACACGTCAATCTCGGGATTGCGTTATCCGGGATACCCGGCCGAACGCCGGAGGCCATCCGGCACTTCGAAGCGGCACAGCGTGTGAAGCCCGACCCCGAGATCCGGCAGATGCTGGATCGTCTCGAAAGGCAGCCATAACTATCGGGGCGGGAGCGCCGCCGATGCGCGCAGAGCTTGACTACGAACGGCTATCAATCACAAACGACGCAACGCAGAAAACGGAAGTGCTCGGAGAACCACTGGCGAAGCGACAACGCTGCAAGCTGGGGGATGGCTATCGGATGGGGGTTCGGCAATTCGTTCGGGGACCCAAGAAATCGCGCCTCCCTGATAGTTAACACGTTGTTGTTGGGGATCAGAGCGACAGCCCATCGAGCGGACTGGCGGCGCGTAACTCCAACTGGTCGCGTCGTCGATCAGCCGCACCAGGTAGCGCACCGGCCCGCGTCCTTCCAGCCAATCGTGCTCGGAGGTGTCCCACTGCACCAGCTCGCCGAACGCGCTGGGGCGAGGCCGCCAGCAATGTGCCTCCTCGATCCTGCGCGCGCCGGGTTTCCACAATCCGGCTTCGATCATCCATCCGCGCAGGGTCTCATCGCTTACCGCGATGCCGTGCCGTTTCGCCAGTTGCTCGCTGGCAAAGGTTGGTCCAAAGTCGTGCCAGTCGGGCTGCTTCAGGAACTCGACCGCCTGAGCGTGCACCTGACTGGCGATCTTGCGGTTGGAAACCCGTCCGCGAAGGCCGTGAACCACCACACGATCGCCTTGCCGTTTCATCCGCTTCAACAGCTTGCGTACCCAGCGGTCGGTCACGCCCATCCGCCTGGCCGCCTGGCGTTGGCTGATCACTCCATCCTTGGCCCGCTTCAGCCACTCTAACCTGTCCCGTTCCTCTTGGCTCATCTCGATTCGCTCCATCCTTCAGCTGGGCCTCTGGCTCTTCTACCGGTCCCACGCTGACCTTGGCACAAATTGGTCGATCACCCTGGAGGTACGCGAGCAACATCGACTCATCACGCAGGGCGTTTATCGCCGCATCCGCCATCCGATGTACTTGGCGCTAGCGTTGTATTCCATCGGCCAGGCGCTCGTCATCCCGAATTGGGTGGCAGGTCCGTCAAACTTGATTGCGTTCGCGATCCTCTGCGCGCTTCGCGTGCGCGCGGAGGAGAGGATGATGGTTGAGGGTTTGGCGACGAATACGCGGCGTACTCGGCACGGACGAAGCGTCTTATTCCTGGCGTTTGGTAGACAATACTTTCCGGCTACAGGCGCATGCACCACCTCGCGGGTTCGTCGGCGTCCCGTAGACGCGCCGTCGGCCTGAAGCTCCAAAGATACGGATGAAGCGTCAGATCGGGATTCCCGTCCGGATGATGGCTAGCACTCTTCCCCCTGCTTTTCGGCGGAGCCTCGGCTCCACGGCACACCTCCAATTTGAAAAGTAGGTGACGGATGCGCCGTCATCCAGGATGTATCCGCTTCCTGATCGGCTAGACTTAGCTCTGACACCCAGATGGCGCTCCAGCCAGGCGACAAACTCGGGCCCTATGAAATCATCTCGCCCATCGGCCAAGGCGGCATGGGAGAAGTCTACCGTGCGCGAGATATGCGGCTGGATCGGATCGTCGCGATCAAGGTCGCGAAGGAGCAGTTTTCTGAACGCTTCGAGCGCGAGGCACGGGCGGTTGCGGCCCTGAATCATCCGAACATCTGCCACCTGTACGATGTCGGGCCGAACTACCTCGTGATGGAATTTGTAGAAGGCTCGCCCTTGGCACCAGCCGACAGCACGCGCAAGCTGCTCGATCTCGCAGTGCAAATCGGGGAGGGCATGGCCGCCGCGCATAGCGCCGGAATTATTCATCGCGATCTGAAGCCCGACAACATTTTAGTGACGCGCGGGAATCGCTTTAAGATCCTCGATTTCGGTCTTGCCAAGATAGCCGCGTCGGATATAGGTGCGGATGATTCCACCCGCACCATAGCCATAACTGACCCCGGAACGACCGTTGGGACCGTAGCCTACATGAGCCCTGAGCAAGCGCGTGGAAGTGCGAATCTCATGGCCCAATCGGATCAGTTTTCGTTCGGGCTTGTTTTGTATGAACTCGCGGCTCGGAAACGCGCCTTCGATCGGCGACCAGGCCGGAAACCATGGCGGCAATAATCCGCGATGACCCGGACCCGCTTCCTGCCGACGTGCCTGCGCCGCTGCGGTGGATTATCGAACGGCTGTTATCGAAGGAGCCATCAGAGCGCTACGATTCTACACGCGATCTACTATCGTGAGCTGCGGCAGGTGCGCGACGGACTCTCCGAGGCTCGAACGAGCGCGTCTGGGGTCGCCATCGCACCGCGCGTACCACAGCCGCAGTACACGGCGCGAACGCTGGCGATTAGCGCGGGGTGTCTAGTCTTTGGAGCCGCAGCCACTCTCATGCTGCTTCCGCCGCCCTCGGACGATATTTCAGCCTACAAGTTCACTCCGATCGCGCGGGAAGAGGCGCTGGAATGGGAGCCGCAATGGTCGCCGGACGGGAAAAGCATCGCGTATTCGTTGAGAATCCATGGTATCTACCAAATCTTTACGAAGACGATCGGCTCTCGGGACGCGGCGTAACACA
>Ga0210394_10002901_pt1 | contig 22633 bp, 17 predicted proteins | sample IncBWC12MmetaG_FD_160121 | JGI IMG/M metagenome (GOLD analysis project Ga0210394, IMG submission 160121) | Forest soil microbial communities from Barre Woods Harvard Forest LTER site, Petersham, Massachusetts, United States - Inc-BW-C-12-M | ecosystem: Environmental > Terrestrial > Soil >... | reverse complement strand
CGAAAGCAATTTTGCTGCGCGATACGGTGGCCGCTCTGAACCAGCTCATTGGCGGCGTCGGGGCCGCGAGGTGCAATTGAACTGAAGACTGCTTTTTCCTGCCGGAACTCCAATCCCAACACGCCCCAGGGAATTTGCGCTTCGTCGGAGTGGGAAAAAATCTTGAAGCTGGGAGTGAACTTGGAATGCGAAATCAGGAACGGCCCCATATCGTAGCGGTGAGTCTCGGAATCTTTCGGCCATGCCGGAGGCGGTTGGCCGTTGATTTGTAATACCAACACCGGATGATGCTCGGCGATGTAGGCCTTGGGATAGTTGGCATGGTACAGATCGCCGCAGATCGCAACCACCATATCCGTTGCAGGGGCGGCACTAAGCCGTCGAGTCAGCTCTTCCAGCAGGACTCCGCTAATCTGCGTTGGGCCCGTAAAGTTAGCGTCATCCGTCACCGTGTAGCTCACTTGGGGCAATGCCAGCAGATCCTCGCGCGTTAGGTAACGCGTTACACCCGGAGGCAGCCCGGCAAGCTCGCCGCCGAGCTCTAGGTCGAACGGCGACGAACGGTCCAAGTGCAGCACAAATGTGTGAGGCGCCGGAACGGATGGTAAAGGCCGTGGGTTCATCCCTCGAGCAAACTGAAAACTTACCCCACCGGCGATCAGAAGGCCGGCGAGTGTGAGTGCGCGAATCCAGCGTCGTGGCATGGCACATGTTAGCGCAATAGCCGGAAAGTCCGCCGCAGCCGATAAAAATATCTAATCTCTGGCAAAGAAATTTTAACTGGATATAATCCTTTCGTTCCGCACACAACTCGCGTAGATTCGGTCCATCATTTTTGGCGTGCGGGCGAAGCAGGGCCAACCATCTCTGCTGCAAACTTTTTGAACAACACATTGGGGTTTCGGCGCCGGCTGGTGGTTCTGCGCCCAGATACTTACACATCTTGCACGAGGTCATCGATGACCAAGAAATCGATGCTCAAGAAATTGACGCTTAGGAAACTGATGCCCGGGAAACGGATGCTAAGGGAAAAGAGAATCGGACTCATCGCTCTCCTCGTCGCGTCCTCTTTGTGGACGCCGCTTGCCCTTTCACCGTTCGCCCGCGCCCAGCAGACACTCGGTGGCATTACCGGAACGGTCACCGACAAGACCGGCGGTGTTCTGCCGGAAACGGTTGTGACTATAGTGGGTGATCAGACCAAGCTAACGCGTGCGCTGAAGACCAACGCAAACGGCAGCTACGATTTCGTGAACCTGCCCATCGGCAGCTACACGCTCACGTTTACGCACGACGGCTTTCAAACGCAGAAGGTGCCTTCCATCACCGTCCAGGCGGATCGCACTGCGACGGTGAATGCAGTGCTTCCGGTCGGCCAAGTCGGCACGGTGGTTGAAGTTCAGGCTGAGCCGATGATGAATGCGGTCGACACTACGAACGGCTACATCCTGGAAAAAGACCAGATCGACGCTGTCCCGCTGCCGACGGGGAGTTTCACAGGCCTGGCCATTCTTTCGCCGGGCGTGAATGCGGAATTGCCGAATGGAACCGGCGTTAATGCCGGACTTGGAAATCAGCCTATTTGGGCAAATGGTCAACGCGACACGAGCAATACGTTTCTGTTGAATGGAGTCGACGCCAGCAATCTATTTAATGGCAAGAGCACCAGTCAGGTAGCTTCGGCGCGCGTCGTCAACAATACCGGTATCGCCGGAGCCTCCAGCACCACCGCGGAAATCATTCAGAGTACAGCGTCGCCGTATCTCGCGATAGGTCAGGCCTTACCGACGCCGGCTCCGGAAACCATTCAGGAGTTTAGCGTCAACACGTCGATGTATGACGCACAGCAAGGCTCTACCAGCGGCGCTCACGTCGACATGCACACCATTTCCGGCACCAACAACTTTCATGGCACCGCTTATGTTCACCGTGGAACGAATTGGTTAAATGCCGCACCGTATTTCTACAATCAGGACCCCAATATTCCGGCGAGCGAAAAAGTGCCCGAACTTCACCGCTACACCGCCGGCGCAACCGTAGGCGGTCCTCTCATTAAGGACAAACTTTTCGCTTTCGCCAGCTACCAGCACATTCACGCGTCCGATTTGGAGATTGGAACCTCACGTACCGCGGTTCCGCCCGGATTGACGGACGACCGCAGCGCAACCACACTCGCCGCCGTCACCAGCGCAAATTTTCTAGCTGTCAACGGATTCGCCTGCAATACGCAGCAGAATCCTACGCCCTGTCTGACTGCCAGCCAGGTAGATCCGGTCGCGCTAAATTTACTCCAAGCCAAACTTCCCAACGGTCAGTTCTTATTTCCGTCAGCCAACCCCAACTTCACTCCTACCGTAAACTTTCCGGAAAATGTTTTTCTCACGCAACCGGCCTACTTCATCTCCGATCAGGCCATTGTCAATCTCGACTATCTGGCTACCTCCAAGGACACTCTGGCCCTGAAGTACTACTACCAACACGATCCCACAACGGCGCCGTTCGGCTACTCTTCCTTCGAAGGCTTTACCCAAAAGTTAGACGCGGGCAGTCAGGTGGCCAGCATCACAAACACGCAATCCATTCGGTCGAACCTGAGCGTCACCGAGGTATTTGGGTTTATTCGGGAGAAGGTGTATAGCACGATCGGCCAGCCTTTCGGTCCTCAAGCTGTCGGCATCAATGCGTTTGGCTCGAACGTCTTTCCAGGAATCACCATTGACGACGATTTCGGCAACAATTCACCGGCTAATACCAACTTTGTTTTTAACGCGGGTGCGAACATCGGCTTCACCGCAGCCTCGCAGGGTGCCTTTACCGGCGTCTTTCAGAACCGCTGGATGCCCTCCGCCAATGCGATTTGGAGCCACGGCAAGCATACCGTTACTTTTGGTGGCAGCTTCTCCTACAGCCAGCTCAACGCGCGGGACCGCAGAACGAACACCGGTTCCATAGGCTTCTTGAATTTTCTCGATTTCGTCACCGGCTCCGCCATAACCTATTCGGCAGATGGATTTGTCGATACGAACTTCCTGCAAGGCGACGCCAACCGTTATCTTCGCTCGAACGAAACCGGCTTATACCTCCAGGATAAGTATCAGATTCGCTCCAATCTCAGCATAAGCGTCGGCCTCCGCTTCGACGATCACGGCGGCCTCACCGAAAAGTATGGGAAGCTTTTTAACTTCGACCCCTCACGTTATGACTACGACGCGGCGACCGATACGATCATATCCAATGGCTTTGTCGTCGCGGGCAACAATCCTCTCTTCCCCACCAAGGGCGTAAGCAATTCGACTTTAACTGGGCGGGAGTGGGGCTTGGCGCCACGCGTCGGTTTGGCTTGGAGCCCTAAGCGGTTTAACGACAAAGTTGTAGTGCGCGCCGGATGGGGTATGTATTACGATCGTGGTGAGCTTTTTACCTACCTTTCTCCCGGTTTCGCCTCAGGCGTGATCGCGGGAGGTCCATTTGGCGTCAACCAGACTCCGCCGTGGGTGAACACTACGGCGTGCAGCGTGTTCGCGTACACGAACTGCACGTTCGAAAATCCTTGGGGAACTACGCTCAATCCGCCTCCCAGCGGCAATCCCAAAAACTTGAATTTGCCGAATGCGGCTGCAATCGAAGGCGGGATCCCGCTCTTTTCCTTCGGCGATTACAACCGCGCCAACAAGCTCCCCTACACGCTGAATCAGACACTCGACATTCAGTGGCAGCCGCGTCATGACCTCGCTATCGAAATTGGATATGTGGGCAACCTGGGCCGCCATGAGATCGTTCCGTTGCCTTTCAACCAGGCACAAATCGCCTCGCCCTCCAGTCCCACGCGGAAGGGCACGCCGATTGAGCAGAACTATACCTATGGCTACAGCATCGTGGGCCCGCCTACTTGTAATCCAGCCATCTTTGGAAATTGCGTACCCATCAACCTTCCAAACGGCCAGCCTTACCAGGAAAACTTTGAAGGCGGCAACGTCGACCTCCGCGTTCCCTACATCGGTTATTCGGCCGAGTCGGAATCCTACACCGCCGCTGGAATCTCGGCCTACAACGCGCTTCAGACCCACATCGAAAAACGCATGAGTCACGGGGTGCAGGTCGGCTTCTCTTACACCTACTCGCACTCCGACGACGAACAGAGCGCACTGGGACTGTTCTACAACGGCAACAATGCTCTAGATTTGCGCTCCGGTTATGGCCTCTCGGACTTCGACCGCAAACACGTGATGAACTTCACCTATCGCTACGAGTTCCCTAAATTCTTCTCCGCATCCACAATCAAAGGACGAATTGCCGACGGATGGGCGCTCACCGGTCTAACCGTAATTCAGAGTGGCCAGCCTTACAGCGTCGTAGATTACTCGGGCGCGGTCGGCAGCATCTTTTACAGCGTTAACAATGGAATAGGGAATCCCGTCGTTCCTCTCAACGGCTGTTCCCCGAGTCAAGCCCTCACGGGAGCCTCGGGCGCGACTCCAGGCTCTCCCGCCTTGAAAGCCAGCTGCTTCGGCCTCCCTTTGCTTGCTCCGGGAGCGTTGAACGGCGCGATTCCAGCCAATGATCCCTACGAGACGAACTTTATCGCGAAGGGCGAACGCAACATCTTCCGGCAATCGTGGCAACGGCGGGCCGATCTTTCGCTGGTCAAGTTAACCCAGATAACTGAACGCTCTTCCTTGCGGTATAGCTTCGATGTCTTCAATCTGACCAACACCGCAAGTTTCGATATTCCGATCGACGATGTCAGCCAGAACATCAACTTCAACGGCTTTCCAGTCGTTGGCACGCCATCGACACTGACTCCCTGCAACACTCAATTCAGCGGCTCTCTCTACGTCTGTCCCACGACCGGCAGCGGTTTAGGTATCGTGAATAAGACCATCGGCAGCGCGCGGCAGATTCAAATGTCGTTGAACCTCACTTTCTAATTTGGAAAGGGTGCGCCGCACTAAGTTCAGGACCTTGATTTGTGAACGGATCGGAAGCGGCACGATTTTTTGGTCGTGCCGTTAGGCAGCGACGGCAGCTCAACTCTAAAGCCTGAGGTCCGGCGAGTTTTCCTACTCCTGCCCAATATCCTCGTTCCAAACCTCTGGGTTTCGGCGAATGTATTCGCCCAATAACGAAACGCACTCTTGAGAATCTAAATCGACCACCTTTACTCCGAGCGAGCGCAGCCAGTCCAGACCTCCTTGAAAATTGCGGCTCTCTCCGACCACGAGCGACCCAAAGCCGAACTGCCGGACCAGTCCACTGCAATACCAGCACGGTGCGAGCGTCGTTACCATGATTAGATTTCGATAGCTGCGCTGCCGCCCGGCATTGCGGAAAGCGTCGGTTTCACCATGCATCGAAGGATCGCCGTTCTGCACGCGGCGGTTGTGACCCGAGCCAACGAGTCTGCCGGTCGCGTCAAAAATCGCTGCGCCTATGGGAATGCCACCCTCAGCCAGGCCTTTGCGGGCTTCCTCCAAGGCAACGGCCAGCATCGCGAAATGATCAGGCTCAGGCATGATTTTCGATTATATGGCGAGGTTAGCTTGCCGATACTGCCCGGCCAGAAGTGACTACGGCAGCGCCATGTGGCATTCTTGAACGGCGCAGGATTCGAGATCCGAAGATCCGAGGATTCCGTCCGATTGACGTCGAATAGTTCCCTGACAAGTGCCAGCAGTGCGGCCAGGCCTCTCTACATTGCCGGCGTGCTCGCTTTATTCCTGATTGTTTATTTCGGCTCTCTTTTTTCTCCGGGGCTGCAGGACGACGCCGACTCAACCCACGCCGAGGCTGCGCGCGAGATGCTGGTGACGCATGACTTCGTCACGCTGAGAGTGAACGGCAATCGCTACCTGGAAAAAGCTCCGCTGATGTACTGGGCGGTGGCGCTGAGCTACTTCTGCTTTGGCGTGAACGAATTCGCCGCCCACTTCCCGGTCGCTTTGTCGATGTTGCTTTTGACGCTGCTGGCGATGCGCTGGGGACGGCGCGCCTTTGGTGGTCGCGCCGCTATCTATGCGGGATTGTTCGTCGCCACGACCGCTGGCTGTTACCTGTTCACGCGAATTCTTATTCCAGAGTCAATCCTTAGCTTTTTTATCGCGTCGTCTTTTTATTTTTTCGCGACGGCGCTCGAAGAGGGCAAGGGCTGGCAATGGTACGGTGGATACGCGTGCGTCGCGCTGGCGGTTCTCACCAAAGGCCTGCTCGCCATCGTTGTGGTTGGATTGTCACTGTTGCTGTACGTGATTATCAGTGGGGACTGGCGCCGCTGGCGCGAGTTCCATCTACTCACGGGCACGCTGCTGTTCCTGGTAATTGCCGCGCCCTGGCATATTCTTGCCGGCATTCGCAACCCGCATTTCTTCTGGTTCTATTTCGTGAATGAACATTTCATGCGTTTCCTGGGCAAGCGCATCCCGAAGGACTACAACAAACAGACCAGTTCGCTCTACTGGACGCTTCACCTCGTATGGCTTTTCCCCTGGAGTCTCTACTTGCCGGTTGCGCTTCGGCAGCCGGTCACGGAGTGGGTCGCGCGCCGCAAGCACGGTGCAGACCTAACTCCCCGCGCTTCGCTTAATTTCAGATCGCGAACCGTATTGCTCTGCCTGGTCTGGGCTGGAGTCACTCTCGGCTTCTTCTCGTTCTCCACCAATCAGGAGTACTACACCTTCCCTGCCTACTTGCCGATTCTCGTGCTCATTGCGGAAAAGCTCGCGAACGAGGAAGAATCCGGGTCGCGGCGTTGGCTGCTGTGGAGCTCCGGCGTGCTCGCCATAATCTGCGTTGCGTTTTCAGTTGTGCTTACGGCCGGTCTGTGGAACTCGCGACATGTTCCCTTCGTGCCAGATATTGGTACTGTGCTCGCCAAACCTGACCTTCAGGCCGAAACACTCTCGATGGGGCATATCCTCGATCTCACCGGTAAGTCATTTGCAGCGTTGCGTCTTCCGTCAATCCTCGCGGCTATCGTTTTGCTGCTCGGGCCAGCGTATGCGTTCTGGCTGCGGCGGCGCGGTGCCAATTTCGCCGCGACCTGGGCGACAGCCGGATTCATGGCAGTCTTCCTGGTTGCTGCGCACATCGCGTTGGTACGCTTCGACCCTTACCTGGGATCGCGAATCATGGCTCAACAAATTGCTCCCGAACTTCGGCCCACAGATCGCGTGATGATCTACGGAGACCAGTCGTTCGGCTCGTCATTGCTCTTTTACCTAAGACGGCCGATTGAACTGGTGAATGGAAATACGACCTCGATGTGGTGGGGTTCGACTTATCCCGACGCGCCTCACATTTTTATCGACGATCAAGAACTGCTACAGGCGTGGAATTCTTCTCAGCGGGTTTTTCTTTTTGTGCCGCAGCATGAACGCGCCAAGGTCGAGGCGCTGCTGCCCGGGCAAGTGCATATTGCCAGTGAAGCTTCAGGCAAGGTGATCTTTACCAACCACCCCTAACTTTAGCGGCGCGAGAACGCAGGGACAGCGTGCTTGACGGTAGGCAAAGAATAGCCCGACTTCACCGCGTCTCGGCGAAACATCTGGACAGTTTCCTGCGAAAACTCATGCAAATCTTTGCCTATGAGAGAAAGCTTTTTCAAAATGTCAGTAGTCGCGGTGATGACGTGGCAGCCGATCTCATCGGCCTGAAACACGTTGAGCAGTTCGCGAGGGCTGGCCCACATGAGCTGCGCGTTTGCATCGTTGGCCATTGCCACGGCTTCACGCATCAAGGGCACGGGATCGCGTCCGGTATCGGCGATGCGGCCGGCGAAGACTGAAACGTAGGCGGACGCGTTGCCCTGCAGTGCGCCACAAACCTTGCGCACTTGTTCGAGCGTGAGCAGCGCGGTTACGTTCAACTGAATCCCATCGGTCGAGAGACACCGCACAAGGTCGTATGTCGCCTCGCCCTTCGTATTCATTACCGGAACCTTGACGAACACGTTCTTGCCCCAGGCCGCGATGTGGCGAGCCTGATCTTCCATCTCCTGCTCGTCATCGGCGAATACTTCGAAGGAAATTGGACGATCCTGAATTGTGGCCAGCAGATCGAGCGCGAAGCCTTGATAGTCCGCCACTCCTGAAGCTCGCATCAATGTTGGATTGGTTGTGAATCCCTTGATGTGCGGCTGGCGGTAGAGGTCCAGCATGCTGGCCTTGTCGGCCCCATCGGCGAAAATTTGAACGCGCAGGTCAGACACAGACTTCATGCGGACTTGCTCCTTTGGGCGTGGAACGGATAATCCAGTCAGCCGCTTCGCGAAGGGACCCGACGCGCAAATCCGGGTCACGGTCTGGAGATTTCTCCGAATAGCCGTAATCGATCAGAATCGTCTTACATCCTGCATTATACCCAGCTTCGATATCGCGCCAGCGGTCACCGACCATGAAACTCGCGGTCAGGTCGATGTCGTGTTTTCGAGCGGCTTCGAGCAGCATCCCAGGTAGCGGTTTGCGGCAATCACACTTATCGTGATCGGTGTGGCCGCAAACGAGAATATCGTCGAGAGGAAGGCGCGCAGATAGTGCTTGATGCATTTCGTCGAGGGTCTTCCTGGGCAACGTCCCGCGCCCCACATCTGGCTGGTTCGTCACGACCAACAACTTGAAGCCATGCTGTTTCAGCGTTTGCAATGCCTCGGGAACTCCGGGAAGTATTTCCAACTCTTGGAGCGTTGGCGGAGGAACTGGCTTGCCGTTACGAACGAAAGCCCGGTTAATCACGCCGTCGCGGTCGAGGAATACGGCTCGGTTCTTGCCGCAGCTGTCGCCCGATGTGATCGACTCCCATTTGGTTGATTGCAGTTTCACTGAAGGATGCGAAACCAGCAAATGCCAAACCACGGCCTGGAAAGCCTCGGTGTGGGGTGTGATGTGCGCAGAATTCACCGTGGGAATCAGAACGCAGGCATCGGCAACCGTGGCCGTGTAACCGCCGTCGCGGCCAACCACGCTGATGATTTTGGTTCCGATCGACTTCGCGTACTTTAAGGCCGCAACCAGATTCGGACTGACATTCTTCTCAATGTTTCCACCACCGACCGAGAAAACCATCAGCAGATCGTTCGATCGGAGCCGGCTGGTCCGCAACCAGCTATCGAAGATCGAGCTCCAGCCTTCATCATTGGCGCGCGCCGTAAGTTCGGACACGTTGTCTGTGGGGGCATAAGCCTCGATGCCAGCAATCTTGCGAAAGTCGTTAACCGCATGCGATGCATTGGCCGCGCTTCCGCCGACGCCGAGAATAAACAGCCGGCCACCGGCCGCTCGAGTGCTGGCGAGAATGCTCGCAGCCTTCTCGATGCTCGCCACGTCGAGCTTAGAAATTATTTGAACAGCCTCGTCGAGATAGTCTTCAGTAAATTTATTGCGATCAGATGCGCGATTGCTCATCCCTGTGCTTCTCCTCTTCGGCTTAAGAGGATCGACATCTCTTGCAATCCCGCGGGCGAGCCTATTTCGTAGAAACGCTCGTGCACTTCCATGGCAGCCAATTCGTCAGACTGCAACAAGTCCGCGTAAACATCCGCGAGATCCGGAGCCGATGTCCTCGTGAAAGCTTCGGCTTGAAAGACACCCAGGCCGTAATCGATATACCGCATGCGCGGAGTTTTATTTTTCTTGCTGTAAGTGAGAATGCGTCCCTCTGCGAACTCGACGTTGCTCGCATCCCATTGTCCGTTATTGCGGAATACTGTCATCAGCCCTGGCTTTCCGGACCTCAAGAACTCGCGCTCAACTGCAGCGTAGTCGCAGGGAAGATAGGAGTCGCCGTACATGACGAAAAAACTCTTCCCCAGCTTGGGCAGCGCCCCGCGGGTTGCTCCAGCTGTGCCGAGCAGAGTCGCACCATCAGAGGAGTAATCCACTTTCATCTCGTATGCCCGGCCATCGCCGATTGCCTGCTCAATCATCTCACCCATGTGGCCGACGCATAGTATTACATGTTGGATGCCGCTGCTTTTGAGAAGCCGCAGCTGATGAACCACGAATGGTTCCTCATCGATGGGAATCAGCGACTTCGGCATGGTCGCCGTCATCGGACCGAGGCGGGTTGCCAAGCCGCCGGCAAGTATGGCCACAGGAAGCATGGGTTCTCTAAGAATGTGCCAGAACGGAAGTGCCGCCGAAGTCGAACTGCAAGCGCACTTCGCGCAGTCCAGCGTTCCTCATCGCAGAGCGGAGACGAGTTTTATCCTCGGTGTATAGCAAAAGAAATCCTCCTCCGCCTGCGCCGATCAGTTTGCCTCCAATCGCCCCATTCGAGCGCGCAAGTTCATACATTTCGTCGATGAAGCCGCTGCTCATTCCAGGAGAGCGCTTCTTCTTGTGCTCCCAGTGAACGTGCATGATTTCGGCAAACTTGCGTAGATCACCGGCCAGAAGCGCATCCCGGCTCTCATGACCGAGACGCTTGGTGAGATGCAAATTTTCCAGCATCTCGCTGGCATTTTCGCGGGTGCGCGTATCCTGGTCGCGAAGAACTTCGGCCGCCGATCGCGATGCTCCTGTGAAAAAGAGCAATAGATTGTCTTCAAGATTTGCCAGCGCCTCTGGTGCAATTTTCAGCGGTTCGGCTACTACTTTGTCGTCAGGCAAAAATTCGAAACAGGTGAGTCCTCCAAACGCGGCGATGTACTGATCTTGCTTACCGACGGGCTCGTGTAGCAGATCGATTTCAATGTGGCAGGCCTGCTCGGCCAATTGGTGAGGAGGCACAAAATTTCGTTTCATCGTGTGCAGCGCCCGCAATAACGCGGTCGTAAAACTTCCCGACGAACCGAGCCCCGTACCAGCCGGAATATCGGAAAGGCTCACAATCTCGATATACGGCCCCATCACACCGGTCAACCGCATCGCTTCGCGAAAGATCGGATGCTGAATCTCCTCCCAGCGCGCAACGTCCTCAAGCTTGGAATATTTGAGTATGATTCGCGGACGAAAAGCTTCATTGATGGTGATGTAAACATATTGCGTGATCGCGGCCGATAGCACGAACCCGCTGTGATTTCGATAATACGAAGGAAGATCGGTGCCGCCGCCACCTAACGAAATTCGCAGCGGGCTTCGAGTAATAATCAAAAGACAGTTTCCTTGGGGCAGGCGTGCATGAAGCGCATCAGTATAGCGTACTTAAATCTCAGACTTCACGGCGGCTGCATCGGCGCTGACAAACTTGATGGTGGCCAGAACTGCCTGCTTGATCGTAAGCCGCGGCCGCCATCCCAACGACCGGATCCGCGAGCAATCGAGCAGAATAAATGGACTGTCGCCGACCCAGCCGCGCTCGCCGCCGGAGTATGTCAGCTTCGGATGCAGCCCTAGATGCTCACAGATCCAACCAATGGATTCGTTGACTTCGCAGTATTCGTCAGTCCCCAGGTTGAAGATATTTACCTTTGCATCGGCCTTTTCGATCGCAAGGAAGATCGCGTCGATGCAATCCTGCACATACAAGTACGATTTTCTCTGATGGCCGTTGCCAAGCACATGGAGATGTTCGGGATGCTCGGCAAGTTGTTGGTAAAAATCGAAGACATGGCCGTGGGTATAGCGTTCTCCGAGAATCGACACGAAGCGAAAAATGTAAGCCTGCAGTCCGAAGCCTTCGCAATAGGCTTGAATCAAGGCTTCTGCAGCGAGTTTGGAGGCGCCGTACAGCGAGGTTTGAACAGGGAAGGGGCACGTCTCCGGCGTCGGGAAGATATCCGGCTCTCCGTAGATGGAACCAGTCGAAGAAAACACGATACGTTGACAACCAGTCTCGCGCATCGCCTCCAGCACGTTCCAGGTTGCGATGGTGTTCTGATCGAGATCCTTGCGCGGATGTTCGGTGCCGAAACGCACGTCAGCATTGGCCGCGAGGTGAATGACAAGTTCGGCGCCTCTCATGGCCTCCGTCAGACGTTGCCGGTCGAGAAGGTCGGCTTCAAGAAAAGTAAATTGAGAGAGCGCCAATGCAGTTCCCAGAAACCGTCGCCGCCCCGTCGACAAGTTGTCGAAGCCGACGACGCGATGCCCCGCGGCTAGAAGCCGGTCGACCATATTGCTGCCGATAAAACCAGCCGCACCGGTTATGAAAACTCGCAACAAAGCCTCCAACGAAATCAAGTGTTAGTAGCTCTCGGTGACGGCTCAGGTCAGCTCACGCACTGGATCAATTAAGCGCGAGATCCTTCGCTCCGCCTGAAAAACGGCTACGCTCAGGATGACACAGTATAGGGCTACTACCTAGCTCCTAGATTCCGAGCTGAAAGAAAGAAGACGTTTCTACCGGCTATCCGAAGACGTCTGGCGCAGCGCGATGCGCGTTCCTTTTAGTTCAAAACGGCTGTCCCGCCAGACATAACGAAGCCTCAAATAGCTGGCAAACCAGACGGCGAAACCGAGCAAGTCGCGCAGCGGATAGAGCCAGGGCGCGCGCCGCACGTTCGGGTCACGAACCACGGCCCAGCCCACAAGCCATGCTTCAATCATTCGATTCAACACAGCAACTGCCAGGAATGCGATGGCGATTGTCCAGTGTCTAAGCAGTCCGGCCGCAACAAATCCCAGCAGGCCGTAGGGCATGGCGAAAATCAGTCCGCTGCCGAAGTGGCCTTTGGGGCGCGAGTAGCGCGTGGTCTGCGCCCACCGTAACTGGTTTTGCCACATATGCCGAAAAGATTTCTGGTTGACCACATGGTTTATCGCATGACACGAGAGAACGACTTTATACCCTGCTTTCGCGATCAAATTACCGACGGCGAAATCGTAAGCGATGAAGTCTCGCAGCGCGGGGTACCCGCCGATGCTTGCCAGCGAATCTTTGCGGACCACGGTCGTGGGCCCCAGGCCAAACTTCATTCCTTCCAGCAGATTCGCTACCAGCACTCCCGCCGTCATCTCTACCGACATGCCGATCGCGGTAAGCCCGGAGAAAAATCCTGCGGCATTCTTGCCCCGATAGAGGCACGTCACCATCCCAACCTGCGGGTCGAGCAGGGGCGCAACAATTTCCCGAAGATAATTCTGGGTGACTTCGACATCACTGTCGGTGGTAACCAGTATCTCGTGGGCCGCGACCTCAGCCATGCTATGAAAAGCATAAACCACCGGGTTCGGCCACGGTGTGCCGGTGACAAGAATGCGGGTACGGATTTGCGGATAGCGCGCACACACCTCCCGCGCAACGTCCAATGCGGCGTCATCCGCGGTGTCCGCGGCAAACAGAATCTCGTAGTTGGGATAATCCTGCCGGAAGAAGCTTTCGATATTCTCTTTCAGCTGCGCTTCGAGGCCATGTATCGGCTTTAGAACCGAGACGGGCGGCAAATGAGCATTATCGGGGATGGAGGCGAGTTGCTTGCGCGCATCCGCGTGAAACCGAATGACTGCCACGACGACGAGGCCAAGAAAAACCGCGGAGGAAAGAGTGCCAACCACGGCCACGCCGAACGCGAAATAGAGAACTAGACCCATCAATCAATTATCGATTTTACACTGAGAGGATCAGCAATCATGGTCGCGACGGGGCTAACTGCTGCATCTCTACTTAGAGAAAGCGTCTAAGTCGGCCGCCGCCGAGTCAATTAGAGCCGCTTCGCCTTCGAGCACCTTAGCGACGTGAGCAATCTCGGTATCCGCCTCCTGCCAGCGTCGTTGTTCGATGGCTTCACGAATGCCTGGCATCGTTTTAGGCGCGTAGCCGCTATAAACGCCGGGCGCATAGATCATGTGCTTGTACCACGGGCGGCGCGGAAGGCCGACAGGATCTGTGAGCCGGCGTTCGCTTTGCAGCAATTTCTCGTTCAGAGCCACTAACTGCCTGTCGCTGCCTTGGAATCCCGAAGCCTCGGCTTTGTTGAATGCAGATTTATAGCGCTCGGCACTTTTACTAAGGATGTCGAGAGCATTTTCCAAGGGCGCGAAATTCAGGTGCGGAGGAATGTCTTCCGGCGGTGGCGCGACCGTCGGCTTGCGTGGATCGATAACCGCGCGATATGCGCCTTCTTTTAGTTCCTGTTCCCGCTCACGAGCCTCGTCCTGCTTGCTCTGTAGAAGTTTTTGCAGGTCCTTGTCGTACTTTTGCATAGTGTCGGCGAAATCGGTGAACTCGAGAGGAAGAATATCGGCGTCGGCCATTCGCATGACAGCGGTGCCGATGGTTTGCGAGAGTGCCACACCGTAGACAAAATTTGTATCGGAGAAATGCGTGTACCAATAGAAATCGTCGTAAATGGAATGGTAGATTCCACCATCGTCTTCGCCTTCATACGCCAGGTTCAGGCTTGCGATACCGAGGTGATCGACAAAGGCCGTGTAATCGGTGCCGGAGCCAAGGGCTTCCATGCGCACGTCAGGCCGCTCACGGAACTCTTTGCGCTCTTCATCGGCCTTCGCACCGTTGATGTTCTTCAAGCGGTCGCGTTCCAAAACATTGAGCTTGGTCTCCGGGTCTTCGATGTCTCGCGCCACTCCGTTCATGAAGTGTTCGAGCGAATGCGAACCTTCCATCGTGAGGTAGCCCCGATCGTTGACATCTGAGTTAATGTAGACAGCGGCGTGTTCCTGCAACTCGCGTCCGTGAGTCTCGGCCCAGGCGGTTGACCCGAGCAGCATCGGTTCTTCCCCATCCCACGCGCAGTAAATGATGGTGCGGCGCGGCTTCCAGCCCTGCTTCAGCAATTGACCGAACGCGCGCGCTTCCTCGAGCAAAGTGACTTGGCCGGCGACTGGATCTTCTGCACCATTGACCCAGCCATCGTGATGGTTGCCGCGCACGATCCACTGGTCGGCCTCCGATGTTCCGGGAATTCGGGCTATCACGTCGTTCACATCTTTCAAATCCCAATTGCTTTCGACCGCGAGATGCACCTTCGCCGCGCCGGGACCAACGTGGTAAGCAATTGGCAACGCACCGCGCCATTCTTCGGGAGCAAGCGGACCGGTGAGCGCGGCCAGCAGAGGCTGCGCATCTCCGTAAGAAATAGGCAGGGTCGGAATTTTGGTAATGCTGGGAGCGTTGTTCGCAGTCATGCGAGGCGCATTTGGGTCACCACGATCCGGCGTGAGCGGATCGCCGGGGTAGGACGACGCAAAATCCAGTACGCTGCCGCGCTGCACACCTTGCTCTGGACGCATTGGGCCCTTGGGAAACACATCGCCGCCAAAGTATCCGTCGTCTTTTGGATCGGAATAGATGATGCAGCCGACGGCGCCGTGCTCAGCCGCGACCTTCGGTTTGATTCCGCGCCACGAATTGCCGTAGCGTGCGATTACGACCGCTCCCTCGACCGAAACGCCAAGACGCTGGAGACGTTCGTAATCCTCGACCAAACCGTAGTTCACATACACTAGCGGCGCGGTGACATCGCCATCGCGGGAGTAGGCGTTGTAGGTGGGAAGCTGCTCGCCCTGCTGGCCTGAGGTCGGATCTTCGGCCAATTTCGGTTCCTGCAGTTTGGCAACGTAGTGGGTTGGCGCCAATAGCTCCAACAGGCGGCGCTTTGGTGTAGGGAATAGAACTTTGAATGTTTCGATGTGCGCGTCCAGTCCCCACTCTTTGAATTTCGATAGAATCCATTCGGCATTCTGCTTGTCATAAGCCGAGCCCACGTGATGCGGCCGGGCGCTCAACAGCTGCATGTAGTCGCGTTGCTTCTGACCATCGGGCAGGGCGCGGAATTTCTTCTCCCAGTCGCGCTCGGTGCGGTCATGCTGCGTGGAAAATCCGTCGAGGGCATCGCTCTCTTTTGATTCGGGTGCGTCTGCAATCGCCGAGTTTAAAAACGAACCGATGACGAGCACTGCGAGGATTGAACGCCGCATGGGCCTCCTGAATTTGCGAACCACGAGTATGCCACGGATGGTCGCCTGCATCGATTCCTAAGATAATTCTTAAAGCTAGGGATTCTCGCGGCTAACGAATGAGAAGCGGTAGGATTGGGCCTGCGTGCAGCTTCTTCACACCCGTCCGTATCCCACAGCTAACCCAACGCCCTCTGTTACAGTCTCATAGTAGGCTCCTCCTGAGCCTCGGGGAGACGTCAAACTGTTCGGCCGGGTCTTCAAAGCGTTCCAGTATCGTGACTTCCGCCTGATGTGGTTTGGCGCATGCACGTCCAGCATCGGCACCTGGATGCAAATTGTTGCTCAGGGCTGGCTGATTTATCGCCTCAGTCATTCGGCCTTTCTCTTGGCGCTCGATCAGTTTCTTGGCGGCATTCCCATCTTTCTGTTCTCATTGATCGGCGGCGTGGTCGCGGACCGCGTGGAGCGCAGACTTATTTTGCTTGGCTCCCAATGGGTGCAGATGGCGTCGGCGGGGCTGCTCACCATTCTCGTCGCAACGGGCTGGGTGCACGTCTGGCACATCCTGTGTCTGTCTTTTATCTCTGGCTTCGCGCAAGCGTTCGGCGGACCGGCTTATCAGGCGCTGATTCCTACGCTGGTCGAGAAAGAAGACATGCCGAATGCTATCGCGCTGAATTCGATTCAGTTCAATATTGCGGTAATGGTCGGGCCGGCTTTGGCAGGGCAGGCGCTCGCCAAATTGGGGGAGAAGTGGTGCTTCGGCCTGAACGCGCTTTCATTCCTCGCGCCGATTGTGTCGTTATCGATCATCACCACGCGCTTTCTCCCATTGAAGACGACAGAGACGATGTTTACCAGCCTGAAGCAAGGCATCACCTTCGCCCGCAAGCAAACCTCGATGGAGGCATTGATTATTCTGGCTTTCTGCATGACAGCATTAGGCATGCCCATGCGGACTTATATTCCAGTGTTCGTTAAAGACATCTTTCATCGCGGCCCGGAAACTTACGGCAATTTGCTCGCGCTCATGGGGCTCGGTTCGATCTTCGGTTCGCTAGCGATCGCAACGGCCGGAAACTTTAAGAGAAAAGGATTGGTTGCCCTCGGTGCGCTGATCTGCTTGGGCGCGGGGATTCTCGGTTTTGCGCTGTCAAAAGCGGTGCCGTTCAGCGGCATCATGCTGGTGCTGGTCGGCGCAGCGATGATGGCGGTTTTTGCAACCGTCAATTCATTAGTCCAGTTGATGACGACGAACGAAATGCGCGGCCGCGTGATGAGTGTCTACAACTTTGCCTTTCGCGGGGGCATGCCTATGGGGAATTTGTTGTCAGGATGGCTGGTTCCCTTGTTTACCGCGCCGGTAGTTCTGACGGTCAATGGAGCGCTGCTGATCGCCCTAGGCCTGTACTTCCTGCTGGTGCAGCGGCGCGTGGCCGCGCTTTAACTTACTTTCGCCTTAGCCCACCAAAGATTCGATCGCGTGCACGGCATCAGGCGCAAGAACGATGTTGACGCTCGCCAGATCCTGCTTCATGTGATCGGCGTTGGAAGTGCCGGTCAGAGGCAGCATGCCAATGGATCGCGCAAAGCTGAATATGACCTGCGCTGGCGTAGTTTTGGAGCGCGCGGCCAAGTTGGCAACGAGCGGATGCTGCAGCACTTCGGGATTTGCAGTGAGAAGCGAGAAGCCCTGATAAGTGATTTTCCGCTCGCTGCAGAATGATCGCACTTCGCGGTCCCACCCCAGGCGAGCAAAGCAGCGGTTTTGCACGAAGGCGGGAAGCTCAGCATGGCTTTCCGACATTTGCTCAAGATGCCGCAAAGAAACGTTGCTTACCCCGAGCAATCGGGTGCGGCCAGCATTGCGCTCCTGGATCATCGCCTCCCAGACCTCAGCATCAGCGCGGCTCCAGCCATGGCCAGAGGCGGGTCCGTGCAGCACGTAGCTGTCGACGTAGTCAGTTCCGAGATGTTCCAAGGAACTGGCCATCGACTGTTCGACCTGCACCGGAAGACTTGCTGCGGGATCGTAGGGCAAGCGATGGTCCTGGCCGGGCCGATAGGTAAATTTCGTCTGCAGGAAGAGATCCGCCCGGGATTGTCCCGTCGCGTAGGCGGCCGCCAATCCCTGGCCCACGCCGGCCTCGAAGTAATGCCGCCGCTGATTGGCTGTATCGATGCCGCGAAACCCCATCCGCAGCGCTAGTTCGACCAGAAGAGGAGTGCGCTCCTCCTTCCAGGCGGTTCCGTAAAGGAAGTCCGGAATCGGCGCAAGCATGTGATTTGGCATGGGCTATTCTCCCATGAGAAGCGGCTAAGTTACCTCCGTGCCCCCCTCGTCTGTGCCTGCGTCTCCCCCGTCGGGGCCATTTTCGACTCACGAAGTTTCCTGCACACTGTTTCAAGACCGAAAATGCCATCAATCAAAGACAAGAAGAATCGGCGCACGAAAGACCGCTTTCAGGCTGTACTGCCCGTGAGAGTGCGGGGGACAGACGCTTCGGGTGCGTCGTTTGAAGTGCTAGCACACACTCTCGACCTTACACCAACCGGGGCGCGCCTTGGGGCGATTCGCTTGGACGTTAAAGTTCTGGAAACGTTGACGATTTTCTATCACCAGCGCAAGAAAGAATTCACGGTTGTATGGACCAGGTTGTTGGCAGGGACTCAGGAATACCAGGTCGGCCTGCAGGCGGTTGCGCAGGAGAAAGAACCTTGGGGGCTGAGTCTAGCTTGTTCCGGCAAGGACGCGGTCACTAAAGCGTCGGCAGTTTCAGGAGCTTAAGTCGAGGCCAAATTATGAAAAGCTTGCTAAACAAACTCTGGTCGAACGAGGAAGGGCAAGACGTCGCCGAATATTCCGTGATGCTAGCCGTGGTTCTCGTTATCGTGGTGGGCACGATCCGGCTGATCGGGTCGAACGCGGGCAACGTGTTCTCGATGGTGGGCAGCTCAATTCAGTAGAGAGGTTTTACTTTCTTTGTTCAACTCGTTGAGCGGAGAAACTGCCGACTCTAAGCAGGATCTCAAGGACGCGAGGCGTTTCCCATCATCAGCGCGAACAGCAGCGGAAGATAAATCACGGTAGCCTGCAAAACATGGCGGGCCAGCATTTTCGACCGCGGATTGTTAAGAGGCAGCTTGAGCAGCGCTAGACGGGCGCCAAAATAGAAAAGGGCGATGCCTAGGATCACCGCTCCAACCAGATAAATCTTTCCCGCCATTCCGAAGAGGCTGGGCAAAGTGCTCAGCGGAATCAAAATCAAAGAATAAATTAGAATGCGCCGAGCCGTGGATCGTCCATCCTCTTCCACCACCGGCAGCATGCGAATTCCGCCCTGCGCGTAATCTTCGCGGTACAACCATGCGATCGAGAAGAAATGCGGAAATTGCCAGACGAAAAGAATGGCAAACAAAATTAGCGTGCCCCATTCCAACTGTCCGCGCGCCGCCGTCCAACCCAAAACTCCGGGCATTGCTCCAGGGAAAGCGCCCACGAATGTGCAAATCGGTGAGACCCGCTTCAACGGTGTGTATGCAGCGAGATAGACGGCAGAAGTCAAGAAAGTTAGCAATCCGGTCAGCGGATTCGTGAAATACGCCAGATAAATCGATCCGCCCAAGGTAGCCACCAAACCAACAATTGCGGCATGCAGAAGGCTCATGCGGCCAGCCGGCAGTGGACGCATCGCTGTCCGACGCATGTTCGCGTCCACTTCATGTTCCATCACTTCGTTCAGCGCGGCGGTCCCGCTGGAAACCAGCCCGATTCCCAGCAACGCGTGCAGCAAGCCCCAGTTCAGCGATGAGACCCCCGCTTTCTGCGACCCGAAAAAATAACCACACCATGCGGTCATCACAATCAGAGTGGTGACGCGGGCTTTCATCAGTTCGGCGTAGTCGCGCAGGACAGAAGTGGCCTGCCTTCGAAGTAGAACAAGTGGTTGTGTAAGCGCGCTCATTGGAAGATTAGTGGTGTGGTTGTCCTACCGCTTATGATTGCACTCCCTAGACGAGCGGTCACATAAGCCCAAGGATTGCATAGGTACTCCGATGGCTTTCGAAAGTCAAGTTAAAAGTCCCGAAGGATTCTGCAATCGAACTAGAACTGCGTACAAGAAGTCTGCGAATTCTCACTAGCGTGCGAATTACTGGCTCGCCGAAACCCCAGAACCGGTGAAGGTTTCCGGCGGGTCAAAGAAGCATTGGTGCCACAGCGCGGCGTCCGACAGTGAACCCGCCTTCCATTGTTTCAATGTGGGAACCGTTGCTGCAATCATTCCGCCGTCAGCGGAGTCAAAGATTAGCACAACTCCCGCTAGATCCTGAAACTTCTGCGCGATTTCCGTGTAGCTCTGATCCAGCACCGACTTAGCGAACTCCAGCCGGAGCTGGGGACTTGGATCTTTCCCAGTCTCGTCGGTGTTTTCTACCGAAACGATTCTCACATTCTTTCCTCGCAGTGGACCCCAATCTCCAGGAAACAGGGCTGTTTCGGTGCGGCTCACATGAAATAACTCCGCGGCAACCGGAACCGCTGCGGGATTTGTCGGCAGATCGGCATCGGGAACGCTGTCGGGCATTTCCAGATTATTTCGCCAGATCCATCCTCGCGACAAACCTGAGATGCGCACATGGACCCAATCCCGGCTAAAATTCAGCATTTCGAACTCGTCGTGTGCGCTAGCGAGAAACAAAGTCTTTGCATTCAAACTGGCCCCCGAGACAACCGGCGTCCCAGATTTTTTTACCGCAACCAAGTTTTTCGGATGAGCTTGATTCTTGAGAATCTCCTCCAGATTTTCCGCTTCAGTTTGAAGCGGACCGCCGGTGCCCTTCTCCTCGGGCTTCTTCGATCCCGCCTGAGCGCGGTTCTTTTCCCGGTCAGCCAGACTCCGGTCGAGTGACGCCGAAATACCGCCCTTGACTTCGGGCAGTCTGGGCATTGGAGCGGAAATGCTGGGTTCGTTTGGTTCGGCAGTCTTCGAAACGCCGGTTTTCGAAGGTCGATTGGTAGAAGGTGGAGAAGTTCTTTCGGCAGCGGCTGTTGAATTGGCGCTGGTCGGCGAAGCCTGGACTGCCAACTGGTCGGCCAATTGATCGAGCAGATCAGCTTCCAGCCGGCCATTCGACGGCAGCACCTGGTACCCGGAGTGAGCATTCGTCGGGTCCGCATACCAAGCCGTGACCTGCACTGTGACCCGCACAAGCGATCCACCGGAAGGAGCCGCGGAGACTTGAAACTTGGATTCGTAATAGCCGCGCTGATAACGTTCGAGAGGGCGATCGCCAGAGCGCGCGAATCCAGCCAGCACTGGCAGCCGGCCGGAGGAAGCCGGTTGCATTTCCTTCAGGATCTTCTCTACCGCGGCCTTCGATTGCGGGAAGGTTCGCTCGTTCTCGCCGCTTTGCGCCCGGACGCTCTTTAGCGACGCAAACAACATGGCCATGGCCAGCACGGCACGCCAGAGAGCGCGACGATAACCTGCCTGGGCAAGCATCACGGTTGCTCCAGTTGGTCGCGCATAACCCATCCGTGCTGTCCCTCGTGGGTCTCTACGCCGTACCAGTACGGAGTGTTGATGAGAATCAGGACTTCCGTGCCGGTTCCTAGGAGTTGCAGCGTGCCTGCCGTGTGGAATGGCGCGGATTTTAGCGGCGCGCCGGGTGCCTTCACCAGGCGCTGCACTTGCTTGCGAAGTTCCTTGACGCGCTCCTCCAGGCTTTGAGCCGGCTGAGCTTGCCCCGGAGCAGCTTGCACAGACTGAGTTTCACTCACCTCGTTTTGACTTGAATCGCGGCTGGAAGACTGCATGGCCGGGTCGGCGGAGGCAGAATCCGGACTTCCAACAGTCTGAGAAAACGTTTGGGACGTTGATTGCCCGGCCCCGGCTGCGTCTGCATCCTGGCCCATCGCAGAATTTTGCTTCTTTGAGAGTCTCGCCTGCCGTTCTTTCTCGGCTGCGGCGGTCTCGTCTTGCATCAACCTAATGTTCTCTAAATGTTCCCGGATATCTTTGTACTCGCTGTTTTCAACCGAGCCGTCTGATTGGTGTACGGTACGGCGAAAGTCTTCCTGAAAAAGCGCGTCGATGCGCAGCACGGTGTTTTTTTCACCTTGCGGCTGCACCACATAGCGCACTACCAGGGTGCCTACATCGCCACCGTCTTTGAAGTTGCGGGGATCGATGGCGTGCTCGCGGACTTTGTAGAAAACCTTGCCGCCCCCGGTCCAGTCGGGGAAAACGCGCGAGGTAGCCGAGGCTTTTGCGCCCGAGACAAACTCGTCTTTGTTGTATTCTTTGGTTCCTCGAATCACGCCGTTATCGGAAACATCCTCCACCACTTGCGCGATTTGGCTCTCCGGCATGGGGATGTTTACGATCAAGCCCTCACCGTAAGACAGCTTCTCTTTGTCCCGACCGGCAAGCGGAACCACAGCCACAAGGAGCACTACAATGAGCGCCAACAGCGAGCCACTAGGAGAATTGGCCAGGGATGCGGTAAGCCCGCTAAATCGGCGAAAACGCGTTCGAATCGTACTATTTCCCCTCTGAAGGCCTGATGGAACATCGCAACCCACAACCCCGGCGGATCTGCGGGCCGACGTTCGACTCCCCTGAGTCTCGTACTCCCAGCGTGAAGCTGTCAACTACTTCGACGGTGCGATTGGGGGCCGACCGGGTAACGATCCGAGCCGACAGGGAATCCCGTAAAAAATTGTAAAAACTCGGAGTTGTAAAATTTTTGTAAAAAAAATCTTGAAAAGCCCTTGAACTTCGTGTTCGGCCCGTAGTAGGATTCCGCCCCGGTAGAGTGGTAGGACCTCTGATCGC
>Ga0210394_10002900_pt1 | contig 22650 bp, 29 predicted proteins | sample IncBWC12MmetaG_FD_160121 | JGI IMG/M metagenome (GOLD analysis project Ga0210394, IMG submission 160121) | Forest soil microbial communities from Barre Woods Harvard Forest LTER site, Petersham, Massachusetts, United States - Inc-BW-C-12-M | ecosystem: Environmental > Terrestrial > Soil >... | reverse complement strand
ATTGCTTCCTCTGACAAGGTTCCTTGTCTGTCGCAATGAATAGACTTTCCGCAACCTGGTCGTCGATGGACTTGATTTCTATCGCCAAATGGATTTCCGACGGGTTTTTCGAGAATCGCTCAAACAGCAGATTCCTTTTTGCTCTCAATTCCCCTCGCCTCATTTGTTCGTTCATTCCAGTCTCTAACATGTAGATTGACTCCTCTAAGGGTGTAACGGTTTTCTCCGCGCTCCTGGGAACGCGCGTGAATGGCAATGATGTGGTCGAATAAGCCGCAAACTGTCCAATGCTGCATACATCGCGTATTCCCTGCATTCTCAGTTTGCAATCTCTCGTTGGCGATTCGCTGAGCAACGACCTCGACCTGACCGTCGCCCAACCGTTCAGGCGGCGGGAGGCTAGTCTGCTCTGTGTGAACAGGCTAGCCCGGGGTGTGTTTAGGTATACCAAAACGTACCAAGAAATGGTCTAACGAGTCTGTGCAGAATTGGACAGCGGGTAGCCCTGACTCCTCCTATGATGGCTTCCGATTTTTCAGTGACTACAAACTGGGGCGGTCGATGGTCCAATTAGGGATAGGCATAGCAAGGCCTATTTCCTCAGGAAGGTTATCGCGTGAAACATCAAGCAGGCTTATGCCTAAAGCCCTTTCAGTTAGTCGCTGACCTTGTTCTGTGGCAAGAGGGAGGTATGTGGCGTCAGAATTGACGACAGCGCATAGAAGCCTACGGCAAGAGCGTTGAAGCCACTGTCAATGATGGGGGCCGACTTCACGAAACCGTATTGTAGACGTGTCCCGAGCCGCGGCTGAAAAATTGGATTTCGTTAAACCAGGGACTACCACAGTCACGATAGAAATCGTGCACGTGAATCTGTTCGCTCCGCGAGACGAGTACGACCGTCCCAATCAAAGGTCTATAAAAATACAGTACTAATGGAGGCACAATCCCAACCAGCGCTCTATTCGGGCATCGGCTCAGCTATGACATAACGGATACATGAAAGAGGTTCAGCCTAGCCTCGAGAAACGGAATACGTACCTAGAGACGCCCTTGGGCTGTTCACAATGTGGGTGGCCGGGAACTGGCAAAATGCCAGCAGGTGTGGGCGTGATACGGCAAAAAGACAAGACTGTTCTGGTCGGGACGTTGTCCTACTTCCGCATAAGCACAGACTTGTGTTCTCTTTGCCAAGAAATGGAATCCGCGGTAGCAAGTCGGCCATGGTTTGTCAAAGCACACACCGAATACATGGACCAAATCAAAGTAAAAAAACAGTTGTTGGGCCTAGGGTGAATTGTTTATCAAGCGCGTCCCTGACCTCAGAGGAGTTCGGAAAGGGGTGACACGCTATCGGTTTCTCTCGAGGCGGCTCAGTTTGCGTCCTCAGTGGCAGTGACTGCTTTCCCTGAAACCATTCCTAGTTGAACTTGACATTGAACGGGTCACCCCATGCGTTGCGCTATTCAGGTCGGTGATTCCCTTGAGCTATTGTCCGAAATTGAACAGATTCGCGACTGGCTACAGTTGCATTCTATCAGAATGAAGAAGAGCGGACCCACGCCGAAACAAGCATTCAAAACCTCATGTAGACCGAAGCTTGCTGCTATCGAGGCCATCGAAAGGAAGTTGCTGAGAACTGCAAGAGTGGCGCCGGGCAAAGAAGGCGATTAGTAAGAAACTAGCCAAGATGAGGGTAACTTCGAAGAGGAAGTTGGCGAAAAAGAGGACAGCTCCGAAAAAGGCGAAGATGAAAACGAAGGTGGGTGGGAAAACGGCGAGCGCAATCAGGAATCACGTTCGGGAGAGAAGCCAAAGCGTGGACATGGTGGCATTCGCACTAGAGGAACTGGGCGAGCGGTCGGGCCAGCAATCGGGAGATTTGCAGGGATTATCCAACGTCCCAGGAGCGGACTCCGAGAGTGTTGACGAGTTGCTCGAGGAGGGAAATGCGTTTGAGGCCGAGGTGGTGAAGGGTGTAGAAGACGCCGAGCATGCGGACGAAAAGGAAGCTCGCACGCATGAAGTGCTGCAGGGGAAACCAAATGGAAAGTAAGAGGAGAACCACGGCGGACTTGATTGCCGAACTCGACAGCCAACTGCTGTGACCCCGGGCATAGCATGAAACGGGTACGCGACAATAAGGCGTCCCCCCTTGGCGCACCGTTGTTCCCGGTGGATCTGTGTACACGGCTTCGATTCGCTGGTCGAGCTTCGACACGCTTAATCTTGACCCCGGGAGCATCCAGCCGAGCGCCCGCGTAGAAGCTAAAGGCACAGATATCTTGATAATCCGGGAGATCGGGCCGTTGCGACAGCGTCCCGTTTGGTCCGTCCTTACTGATCTGTACGAATACGTGAAGGATTGCGTGATGATTCCGCTGAAGCCGTTCTTCATCGCTTCGCACTTCAGTTCCCCATAGACAGGCATAGAACAGTGGCGAGGGCGGCAGGAAGGAGAGAAATCACTCCCTTGCACCTCCGACCCAAACGCATTCCGACACACTAATGGCAATTGCATCGGCCGGGAATGCAGAATTGCTGTGTTTCGTCGACCAGCACGATCACCGCTGGACCGTCGCTATCGCTTGGCTGAAAGTGGACACGGTGAATCGGTTGAACGTCACAGCATTTGCCCACGTAAATGTTTACTTCGGCCTCGGTCGGAAACTTGTGCAACTCGATGATCAACTCGTTGACTTTCATTCGACCCTGCCTTGGGTGGGACCTGTCGGGCAACTTCGCGAGGCAGTCTTTTCAAAGGGTTGCCTATTGTCCCTGAAGGTGGACCTGTCACGTAACTGTAAGAAGTTATAGTTTGAACGGCTCGGGTCCAATCCCTGGGTAGAGAGGCAAGCTCCGCATCGGGAGACTGCTACATCACGGAAATGGTCTCAGAAGCCAGAAGCGGCTTAGGCTTGTTTCATCCAGTATGTTTCGGATACCTGTCACTTCTTATCGTCAAGCGTCGGTTCTTTCGGTTAATGAGAATCCGCCGACAAACAGGACACGAACACGGTATTCAGTTGCCAAACTGCCCGGACTCGGGGACTCGATCATCTTGACGGATTCAACCTTATATCGGTCGTGATGGAGCTTTATGGTCTCTCCGACCAGTGGAATGGGTAATTGGTCGGCGAGATCAGCTACACTCAATATTTCATGCCCATATCGGTCTGAAAACAGGTAAGCGCAAGGCATAATTTCAACTTCGCCCTCCGTCGCGCACCTTGGATTTGTGTCTTTGGTTACGACCATACTCCTCGGATATCCATTTTTCAATGAGCGAAGATCTTCCGTTCAACTCCTACAGTTGCCGCCAATTTACGCAGCGGTAGGCCTGGCGCATATAACAAAGCGGGTCCACTTAGGTGGTGAAGGCGCGGGCGCTCGGCGAGGCTCTTTAGAATGGCTGTTTCAACAGCACCGACCTTTTTAGGGGTTGGCTTGTCGGGATCTTCCAACTCGGCCAGTTTTCTGGCGGACAAGATCGTGGCGGCGAACAGAATTGCAAATTTTCTTTCTTCGGTCATTGGAGTTTCCAAACGTGGAGTGTCAGAGGAGGGGCCTACAGTGTGCCGCAGAACGTAGCCAATCCACAATGGCGAAGTCACTTGGGTTGCTCAAGCAAGTGATTTTTGGAAGCCTGTAGTGTCTTGCGTAGAATATTACAATGAAACTGGATAAGTATGCGCGGGACTTTGCTCTATGGCGGGATTGGGCGGCGATTAACTACAGTGCCGCAAAGACGCTTTTTGACGGTCGGTGATCCTTTCCTGTTTTTCCCAGCCGCGACGCTGGGACATCACGCCCTTGAGATGTACTTGAAATCCGCCATGATCGCGAGCGGAATGACGGTATTCAACCAGAGGGAGCTGAAGTCGTTGGATGCTGGGGTAAATCTCGCAGAGGCAGACTGCGCATGGGGACACAATCTCGTCAAACTGGCGGAAACATTGGCCCAGCGAAACGCGGTGTTCAACCCATCAAAACAGATGAACATAGTTGGCTACCTCACGATCGGGCCTGATAGCAGATGTGCTGGCTTTTTCGCTCAGGATTTTGCGATCTTTGTTGAGAGCAAAATCGCTACGCTGACCGCGATGGTCAACTTGATTGTGGCGAAAAAGTGAAAGGCTCGGGGCCATCTTACTTTTCTCCTTTCTCTTTTTTCGCCGACCGTGTTGGGATAGCTTTCTTGGCAATCTCCTTGCGCTGTGCGGGTGAAAGTTTCGCCGCCCGAGCTTTGCCGCCGCGAGATTGCAAGGCGCGGTCATACACTCCAGTATTGGCGAGCAATAAAATCTCACTCATACCTACCGCATTCCGCAGGTCACTCAGCTCACCAATCACCCCGTCCAATCTCTTCACCGTATCGCGAATCTGTCCCAAGAGCGCGGCGCCGGGGCCGCTAATCTTCTTTTCCTGCTCTTTTCGGTATTCCTCGTAGAGCTTTTCCGTTTGAGCGGACATTCTCGACTGTTTCTTCGGGTCGAGTACTTTACCGGCCATAACCTGTTCTCCTTTCGTCGAGTCGGACACTCGCTATACTTGGAGGATACATGCTAGCAGGTCCGAAATTGTCCTTGTAATTGTCCGTGAACTGGGTACAAAACGGTGATACGCGAACAGAAAACAGTTCCCTGCCCTGCTTGATTTCTTTGGCTCTTATCGGCTGGTGTTGTTTGCTGTTGTGTCAAGCTTCCCCCTCATAACCCGAAGGTCGTCAGTTCAAATCTGCCCCCCGCAACCATCCGAATGCGCCAGTCCAAGAGCTGGCGCGTTCGGGCCAGTTCCGAGCAGATTCCAGGTTCCCTCCGCAACGTAGTGCCACTCCCGACCTTTCGCTGGCGTCATCCGAATTTCGCTGAGATGGCTTTGCAGTTCGGCCTTGGCGAGGGAAGGCTCGCGTTCCAGCAGCGATCGCAAATCGGAGATGCCCGTCGTAACAAACTGGCGAATCTCCTGCAGCCGGGTCTCAATCGAGCCGGCGCTCCGTGAAAGCAGACGGTTCGTTATCGCCTTCTTTTCCTGTTCGCGCTTCGCAATCTCCTGCACGAGCGAGTCGAGCGGACCGCCGCGAGCTATAGCGTCTGCGAATCGCTGAATCTCCCGATCGAGCTGCTCGTTCCGCTTCCGCTCGTCGGAGACATCGCCGGAAAGACTCGTGAGCGCGGCCCGGAGCTGCCGACCGAACTCCCCGATTGCGTAGTTGATTACTTCCGGCCGTAGCAATTCCGACTGCAACCGGCCCAGGAGACGTTCCTCGAGAACGTCGCGCCGGATGTAGAGATCATTTTCGCAGGTTCCACGATTGAAGTAGTTCGCGCAGACGTACTTTTTGTGGACGTGGGTTCCGCCGCCAGTCCCGACGATGAGATTTCCCCCACACTCGCCGCATTTCAGCAGACCGCTGAAAAGATACGGGCTAGTGATCGCCCTCGGGAAAAGTCCGCGGCGGCGACCCTCTGACGGCTTACGTCCGAAAAAGTTCAACCGCTGTTGCACGCGGTCCCACAATTCGACTGAGACGATCGCCAGTTCCTGCCTTTCAAGGCGCACCCACTCGCTCTCATCTCGCCGTTTCGCGCGCCGCTTATTCGTTCCCGGAACTTTCTCGAACCGCGTCCGATTCCAGATCACTTCGCCCTTGTAGATCTCCTGCTTCAACATCGACCGGATTCCCGTCGGGCACCAGTTCGAGCGGCCGCTCGTGTGTTCTTCGTTCAGCTTCTTCGCGATCCCCTTGAGGGAGTGGCCCGCCACGGACATCTCGAAAATCCGCCGCACCACTTCCGCCTGCGATTCCTCGATCACCAGCTTCTTCGATCCAGTAGTGCCCTCCGGCACAGCGGCATATCCGAAGCACTTGCCGCCCACGTGGAGTCCGCGAAGCACGGCCGATTCGCATCCCCGGTGAGTCTTCTTCGCGAGCTCCCGAACGTAGGTGCTGTCAATCAGCCCGTGGATCGTGAGGAGTGTTTCGGCTTGATCCTGCAGGCTGTCGATATTCTGACTGACGGCGATGAGCTGCAGCCCAGCGAATTTCAATCTGCGGTGAATCGAGAGAACGTCCTCGGTGCTGCGCGACAACCGCGAGGTGTCGTCAACGAGAATCACATCGAAGGCGCGATTGGAGGAATAGGCTGCTCGGAGGAGTCGTTGCAACCCTGGGCGATCCATTCCTACTCCGCTCATGCCCTCGTCCACATAAATCTCCGAGTCCAAGACCAAGATGCCATTTTGTTGAGCGTACTCGCGACACTTCCGCTGCTGATCGGCAGGCGAGAGCGGGTTTTGTTTGTCAGTGGAAATGCGGGCGTAGATGGCAGCGCGACGCTCAGTCCGAATCATCGGCAACCTCAGCTTCGCGAGTTCGATTCATAGGTGCGGACGCCCCGTTCTCACTAGAATCTGCGACCGACTTTTCGTTCTGAAGCTTCTCGACGTAGCCTTTCACCAGGATCGGAACCACGAGGCGATCGATGAATCCCTTCAATTCCGGCGTTAACCGAGACGACTCGGGTATCGTCGGCCGAGACTTTTGCGGACGCGCATCTCGCGCGACCGCGAGGTTTGCTTTGCGGAAAGCAACTTCTTCGATTTTGAGCGGAGCCGCCATGATCTCTGGCGACAAGATCACTCAGGTGCTCACGTGCGTCCAGAGGGGATAAAACGGGTCGCATTTCTCCCCGGGGAGAAATCATTTCTCCCCGCCTGGGAGAGGCGGAGCAGCGGGACTGGAGTTTCTGCCCAGCTGTGCCACACCGACGCGAATACGGTCCGCTGCCGCTTTTCTGCTATTGCCGCCCTGCGCCCAGTTTTCATGATCAAGCTTCATCGCGATCTGCCTCCAGCTAAGTCCACCCTCGCGCAGTATCGCAGCCTTCCGGTAATCAACCGTTGGGTTCTTCCGACGTCGACCACGCGTCGGGGTTTTGGCAGGCGGTGCGGTACTCGCACCGCGCAATTCGGCCCACCTCTGCTTCCCCTGGGCGCTCGCACGTGCGCGGAATTGGGGACTGGACTGAGCCTTCCTGCTATTTCGGATGGCGCGCGCTCGGACGCCGCGAGCGGCCAACGTCTTTGCGAGAGTGGCTCGCCTGCTCGCTTTCCGCTCCGGGGCAGCCTCCGCCTTTCTGAGACCGGCAATCCTGCGGGCCTCAAACTCCGCGTGGGCCTTGAGCCGCTTCATATTCTCGCTGTTGATATTGCGGCGCTTTCGGGAGCGCATGACCCGTTTCGTCGTCTTACTCTGTGCTTCGCGGCGCTCAGGGTGGTCAGCCCAAAACTGCTTCTGCTCCCTGCTCTTGGCCACGCGGCGCTCAGGGCGCTCCGCCCAAAACTGCTTCTGCGTGTTGCTTTGGGTTTCGCGGCGCTCGGGGTGGTCAGCCCAAAACTTGCGGATCTTCCTGCGGCGTGCAAGTTCACTGCGATTTGGCTTCGATTTTCTCATGGCGCTGACTGTACCTTGACTGTGGACATGTGGCAAGAACTGCGATACAAACCATAGCGATGGCCCGGAAACTTTTTACGACTGTCGAGGCGGCCGCGGCTGCTGGCGTGCCGCGCGCCACACTCCAGAATTGGATAAGAACCAGAAGGATTCGGGCGCGGTCCGTCCGACTGGTGCGCGGAAAAGCTACGAGGTTCTGGACTGAGGCGCACGTGGAACGGATTCGGCAATTGAAGGGAACCCTGAAGCCCGGCCCGAAAAGCCCTACTCCCTCAACGAGAAATTCTCGCTGAATCGAAGCAATCACTCACCGCGATTTCAGAGTGGAGATTTGAAACGCGGCTGGCTGCGTTCGGGAGAGTCCTAGCGGAAGAACCGACTCTTGGTCGAAGTAAGCACTCACTATGATTTGGGAGCGGCCGATTCCTGGAAAGGGGCGGGTCGGTGGCCCGCGAGCTTTTTCAACGAAGCTTTGACGGCTTTCTCCAACTTCGCCTGAATCATGACTCTCGATGTTTCGCCGACTAGTTCGGGAGCAAGCCGCGGCGGGATGGCCATGATCTCCGCCGTGGTCGTGCGAACCAAGTCCGCTGTGAGTTTGTCAACATCTCGAACCGCAACGAGCTGACTACGCATCTTCGCCCGTTCACTCTCTCTCAGATCTGCGTTGGCTCGGAGGAGTCGCACTCGTTCATGGCGCTCCCCAGAATTTCCATCCTCCAATAATGGATCGGTTTTCCTCTCGATCGCTCTTTGAAGGTAGCGGATGTAGGAGAGACCGCACTTGATCGGATCGTAGAGGCCACGAGCCGCCCGCGGGAGGATGCCTTCTTTCGCGAGCTGTTGGACGCGTTGCTCGGTGAGATTCAAAAACGCAGCGACTCGCGTGACGTTAACGGTGGCCATTTTTCAGCCCTCTCGAGACATCGCTGAGACTCGGGCCCTCTGAGCTTCGTACGCCGCGACCCTTGTCTTTCTGTTTTCGATGGCGACCGCAATGGCCGGATCGACGGCCCGGAGATCGCTGGAGTGACCGTAGATGTTATCGAGCGACAAACGAATTCCGCCTTCGCGCGCAACACGCTGAATGATCGCCGCGTGCTCAGGTTTGGGCCGAGCCACGCCCCTGATCCAGTGGTAGATTGCGGACGAGTGGACGTCGAGCTTTTTGGAGAGCGATTCCACCCCGTAAGCTCTAACGAATTTCGCGAACTTCGACCGCCACCGTCTTGTGACTTTTTCTCTCATCGGCGCACCCTGTACTTGCCCGGCTAGTTGTCTTATCGTCATACGAGAATCGGAGCGCGGAGACCTGAGAATCCCCGCGCTCCTGTCACACAGCGAGGTGAGCGCCGTGCGAGATCGTCCCAATATAGTCAATCTTCCTCAGAAGTCTAATCCCTTCGCGTCGTTTGCAGACAACGAAGCAAGTCCTCGCATCCACGAAGGCTGTCCCGCGCGGGCACCTCAGGTGTGCCAGTAAATGCCTCTGCGGACCGATGTCGAAAAGGCGCTCGATGAGCTGATCGCCGAGGAACAAGCATTCAAGTTTCAGGGACTCGGCGTTGTGTTGGCCAAACAGAAATGGCCGCGTCTAGTCGCCAGTGAGCGCAGATACGATCTCGGGCTCGATGCTCACGCGAGAGGCGATCTGGAGCCTGACGGAAGAGGAATGGGCTTGGCGTGCTCGCTGACGCCGGAATACGAAAAGGTCGCGGAGGACGCGACCAAGGTCGTCAAAAACTATCCCGACGTTCGCCTTATTGTCTTTGCTACCCCCGGCGGGGTCACCAAACATAAAGAGAAGCAGTGGGCTGAGGACCTAAAAAAAGAATTCGGCCTGGATCTGTTGGTGATGCCACGCGAGGAGCTGATCACCTCACTCATCGATCCGGCTAACGCCGGTATTTGCAGGTCGCAGCTAGGCATTCACATCGAAGGGAAACCCGAACTTCAGACTGTCATTGCACGAGCGCGCGAAGCGGCCGCGGAAGTGATCGACTCGTGGTTGCGACGTCCCAGACTCGCTGGGCGTCCTCTGATCGACCTCGACGCGGAGACCATCGAAGAAGGCCGTCAATCCCGCGAGCGATTGAGCATCGATGATATCCGAGTATCCCTGTCGCAGGGCCGGCGAATCATTCTCGAAGGTCCCGCCGGCCGTGGAAAAACCACTACGCTGATCCAGATCGCGCAGAGGACGCTCGCCGAGGGCGGAATTCCTTTCCTAGTCGATCTCCCCTTTTGGGTTAGAACCGGCACCGACGTTCTTCAATTCATCGCGGGCACGCCTGCCTTTGTGAACAGGGGCTTGGACGCGGGAACCCTGCTCGAATTGCGCGGCACCGAGCCTTTTTCCTTCCTGCTGAACGGCTGGAACGAAATTTCTGAGGCAACGGCCGAGTCAGCGGTCCAAGCGCTGCGCGAGCTGGAGCAGAACTATTTCTCCGCCGGAATTATTGTCGCGACTCGAACTCATCGGCTTCGGCCTCCGCTGCCTGGCGCCTCTCGGGCGAGGCTACTCACGTTGAGTCGCCCACAGCGGGACAAATATCTGACGCTTGCGTTGAACGACTCGGCGACCGATCTTCGCGCGCGGTTGGACAATACCCGCGCGCTCGATGAGCTCACGCGCACTCCGCTCTTCCTCGCGGAAGTGACGGAGTTGTTCCTCCGAGGAAGCGCGCTGCCGACGACGGAAATGGGTATCCTCGCCGCGGTGATTGCGCTGATCGAAGAATCTGAGGAGCACCATACCGCTCTTCAGCATGCGCCGCTGAGCGGGCACGCTGCGAAGTACCTCGGCGCGCTCTCAATGGAGATGACCGCAAAGGGCGGAGTTGAAATCGACGAGGCGGGTGCGCGCGCAATCGTGAACTCCGTGAGCGCGGCGCTGCAAAAGTCCGGGCAGATCGCTGCTCAAGCTGAACCGTCGAGCCTGTTGAACGAACTCTCGAAACACCACGTCTTAGAGCCGTTGAACCTACCCGGCCTGACCTTCCGGTTTCAACACCAACAATTTCAGGAATTTTTCGCAGCCCGTGCCCTCAAGTACGAGCTCATGGAGTCCCTCCGTGCCAAGGACGCAGAGCTGCAGCGAAGATTCGCGAAGCAATATGTGAACGAGCCGAGATGGAGCGACTCACTGCGCATGCTGGCAGAGGATTTCGCGGCGGAAGGCGAGAAGGCGGAGTTCGTGGAAGCTGGCGAGATGCTCGTCCGCATGGCTCTTCATGTCGATCCGATTTTTGCCGCTGGTCTCGCCGGTGCCTCAGGGCCTGCGGTGTGGGCAAGGGTCCGTGACGATGTTGGGAATCGTCTCCGGGCCTGGTACGAACAAAAGGACGCGCACCATCGGCAGTGCGCTCTGGCCGCGATGCTGGCAACCGGCTCTGATGATTTCAAGGACGTCATCGTGCCTTTGCTGAGCGACGCCAATGACCAAGTCCGCCTCGCCACCTATCACGGCGGGGCGGAAGTTCTGCCAGCGAACTTGGGAGAGAACTGGCGCGAGGTCGTTGGCAGCTGGCCGGAGGAAGCCCGTCTCAACTTCGTCACAGACTTGGCTCGCAATCCGTGGTTCGCGGACAGCGTGGAGGAGATGGCTCTCGCTGATCCCAGCCCAAAGGTGAAGTGGAACGCAGCGCACATGTTGAGCTGGTATGGATTCACGGAAAAAGTGGAGCGTCTGCTGAAATCAATCGACGATGCGAGTCTGGCTATGGTTTTGAGGACGGCACATCCTGATGAGATTCCGAAGTCGCAATGGCCGCGCGTCGCGGCCGCGTACGAGCAAGTCTACAAAACAACCGCCGATCCTCTCGAGCGGCTGCGACTCCTTCATGTTCTGCAGACGTTTGACGGAACCGAGATCGTCGAAAGAATGAAGGCTGAGCTCGAGGGCTTGAACCCGGAACAAATGAAGCCGGGCGACAACCAAGGGCAGATTCGGTGGGCACTAGATGAACTCCAGAAGTCTGATCCGAAATGGGTAAGCGATTGGGCGGCGAGGAAGGTGTTGGACAAGTCGAACTGGTTCGGAGCGTGGCGCGGTTTGATCACCGAGATTTCCAATGACGAGCGGGAAACTCTCTACGCACGGTTTTGCTCTGAGCTTCTGGACGCAGGCGAGCAGCAACGAGTCCTCTCAGTGCTCGCATCCGTGATGGACCCGGCGCTTGCTGCGCGCACGTTGGCACGGGCTTGCGAGATTCGTGCGGAACTTTCTCCGCCGCCCGGTCACGATCAGGCGAAGTGGAATCTGTTCCGTCAGGTAGAGGACCTGCTGCGGGCCACCAATCCGGCGGTGGTGCTGGAGGGCATCGACGCAAAACTGAGCGGAGAACCGGAAATCCTCGATCTGGATATCCTGACGGACTTCTTGCCGTCCTCGAACATCTCGAAGCCCGATGTGCGGAGTTCGATCTCTGCAGAAACGCGGCACAAGTTGCGTGCCTACTTAAAGCGCGGCGCCACACTTGGGGCAGAGCCTGACGGACTGAAAGCGAGCACCCGAGCTCATCTGGCAATGCTACTGGGGAATGTCGGTGAACCCGAAGACCTCGCAGATATTCGCCACTTGATCGAAGCCGACTCGATTCGTTTTGAACGCGCGCAAGAGGCGCGAGCGAAAGGCGATCGCTCCCAAGACAACATCGGGTACGGGTATTTGTATTACGACGCCGTGATGATGCTCGATCCGAACGCGGCGGACGATCTCCTCGTAGAACTTGTGAAGACGCAACAATACGAGCACGTTTTGTCGCAGCGCCTTCCCATGCGCGCGAGGAAACCCGTGGAGAAATCGGGCTTCGGAACTGACCGCATGGATTTCAAGAGAATCTGGAAAGCGCGAGCCGGAGAGCCGGACGATCGTTTCGCGGAGGAGCGACGGAGCCGGTTTGCTGACGTTATCCTCGAAGAGATTGAACGCCTCAAAAAGGATCGCGAAGGCGCGGCAGATAAGCGAGGGTTCGACCATCGGCTGAAGATGTGGGGAGGAGCCCTGGCCGCGCTCGACGGAAAGCGGTCGGCAAATCTGATTCTAGAGCTGATGGAACTTCCGGGAAGGTGGGACGGTTGGACACGGGTGGGAGCGCTCGAGAATCTGCTTCAGTCGGGCGTCAGCTTAACCATCGACCAAGTGCTGAGAGTTCTCGATCCGACGATGCCGGATATTTTCCCGCATGGATTTTTCAGCGACGATCAGAGTCGGTGGCTATTCGCGCGTTACCTCGGCGTCATGGCGTTTGTTGATGCTCCGACGGCTGGCATCGCGAAAATACGGGAGTTGGTTTCCAAGTCTAAGCTTCACGCACATGACCTGGGCTCGGTCGTGGCAGCGCTCGGAGCGAGTCGCTGCGATGACGCGATAGATCTCCTGATGGATCTCGCGGGGCCAGACGGAAAGGGCGTGGAGGCATTGGGCGAATCGTGGATTCAAGCGATCGGTTCACTCAAGAGCGCGCGGTCTAGCGAGGTCTTGCTGTCATTCGTGGACCCCACTGCGAAACTGTTCAGTCGAGACTTCATCCCGGACCAGCGCCGCGGTGACCTCCTCGCGCTGTTTCTTGCCGAACGCGCTGCCAACGACAAAACGCTGAAGAGCAAGTTGGTCGAACTCGCGAACGGCGACCTGCCCAAAATGAATCGCTGGATGCTGGCGAAGGTCTTTGGTGAATTCACCGGCGAAGATGATCGGGTGCAGGGGCTCTGCATCCTTCGCGACGACGAATCGGGCGTCCCGTACGAACTTGTTCGATCGATGGAGGGCGCATTCCTAGAGCGCCGTCCTTACGGGACTTCCGGCAACTCGTACACGCTCTCTCCGCTCGGATGCAATGGCGTTCGGAAGCGACTTTTCGAGATGGTCACAGGCGATAAAGATCGAAAGCAGTCGGCCTTTGCGTTGCTCGGTCAGATTGAGGTCTGGCGGCTTGAGCACGGACACCCCCCGGACGAGCCTCGGCATCCCGTGATCGAATCGGACGTCTCGTGGCCGCCTTTCCCGTCATGAGTGTGGCTCCGACTTCCGTTTCAGTGCTGCCCTGCGCTGCTCGCGGAGCTTTTTTAGATCGCGCTTGAACGCCGCGGACCGCGCGATTCGGATGATGTCGCACAAGAGGTAGGAGCACACCCCAGACAGAACGCCGATCGCGAGGCACCGCCAATTTTCGAGGCTCACGATCGCACCGCGTCAGACTCGCCGCGGAGCTTCTGCCGAACGTTTGAAACGCTGAGATCGTGTTCGGCGACACAGAGAATCTTGCCGGACGCCGGGACGCGGAAATACACGAGCGCCGTCCTCGCCAAGAACTTGATCACTACGAACTCCGCTCCGGCGAGTTCAACGATTTCCCGAGCGGTCAACTTCTGGTGAATGGAGCTATCTGGTAGGCTTTGCGAAGCCGTCATGGTGAATACCCTCACTTTGGCGGTCAGAGGCTCGCTGGATGCGTTCAACATCCGCGGGCCTCGTTCTAACGGCTCGAAGCTTCGCTCTTGTGTCGCCTGTTTATCAAGTCGTACTCAGTACGTTGTCCCAAATACTCCCTAAAGGGCTGGCCCCGAAGGATTAGCGGGCTTGGCTGTCCCCCCCGAACAGCACGTCGCCCGCGGGTTCCGAGCACCCTTAGCCAATCGCGCCACTCTTTCAAGCAGCCGCGTCATCGTGTCGAGGATTTTTGGTGAGGACGTCCGCTCATTCCGCGTCGATTCGACGGAAAAGGCTCCAAACACAAAAACAAAAACAAAGTCCGTCAAAAAAACTCGGTCGCAGGACATATTGCGCGGTCGCCGTCACCCGCGTACCCGGCACCGGCCGGGGAGGACCCGGCGCGAATCCGTCGTTAAACCACCCTCCTTGCAACAACTTGCCGACGGCACGTGCCAGCCCGCGACCCGAGAGAGCAGGACACGGGAGCGTTCTGGCACAGCGGACGTTTGGTCGGGGCATGCGAGGGTTAGGATTGAGCTTCTGGCTTACGGAACGAGCCGATTTAGGAGCGACTCGACTTGCGATTAAAAGCGCCCGCGCTGGCGCACACCGGCTCCGTGGGCGATTCTTTGCGCGCGGTAGCGCCGTTGGGCATTGAAAGTTCGGCTAGAACTTCCGAAAGATCACCGACAGACAGGTCAAGAAGAGTCGTCGCCTGGAAATACTCGGGCTGCAATCGGAGCTCCGCCGCCGAAAGGCGGACCCGATACAGAACGGTTTGGAGACGATCGCGTGCGTTCATTCCCCTGAGTCTACGCCAACATCGAGGCGAACGGCAGCGGATCGCCGCCGTGTGAGTCACCCTACCGCGGACGCTGCAGAACGATCGGAGCCGAGTGAAAGCGGGCAAACTTCGTGGGACTTCGGAGTGAGCACTCACTTATTTTTCTTGGGTTGAAAGCCGAACGGTGCTTTCGATTTTCGCTGAACTTCCTCCTCAGGCTGATAGCGAACATTGGCAGGATGCCAGATGGCGCGGCTGTTCCGTTGATTTTGCTCGCGCTCACTTTCCTCGGGATCTATCCCCAGTCCAGCGAGCTGCCTCACACAGTCGTTCTTTTGCGCGATGGCGTCGCGGAGTTCCGAAATGAGAGCGTCCACTTCCATTGCACAGCGATCGACCGCGGGTTCGCCCTCAAATTCTTTTGGCACTATTTGGCCCTCAAACCAAATGCGCTCGGGGGCGAAGACGAGCAGCCTTCCGATGTGAGCGAACGCTCTCGCCCGACGCGAAAGTTCAACCCGAAGCGCGGAAATCTGCTTTTCGTACTGGCTTTGCTCGAGCACGAGCTTCCCGATTAGCAGGCGAGTTTTTTCTTCAGACTGGATCATTGATCGTCTCCTGTGAGGTTTTCATCGATGTCGCCGGCTCGTACTTGAGAGCGGAGACGAGCTTCGTGACCACATCGATGAATCTGGGAAATTCGGCGAGAGCTGGATTCACTCGTCGCCTAGCCATCTCCCAGTTCTGCTGGTCCGCGGGCACGCGGACGCCGCGTTCCTTAAAACAGACCGCGAAAATTGCGGCCGCAACGGTGGGGTCGAGAGCGTCATCAGGGTTCGCGACCAAGTCGCGCCCAATTTCCCGGCCGAAGCGAACGTAGTCGCGTCGCCCGACAATCTGGACAAAGCCGCATCCCTGGAATTTTGCACCGTCACCTGGCTGATCGTTGCCGAGGTCCGCGCGGTTTTCGTAGAGATTGGTCAGGTAGCTCGGCCCGCCGCGCTCTTTCACCGGCCCGAATCTACCGGTCTCGACGGAGATCGTCGCGATGGCAGCCACCGCGCAGAGCGGTGAGTAAATCTCCTGCTCATCGAGCGCGGCTTCGACCAGCGGCCAGTTCGCTTCGACTCTCTCGAGTGGTCCGTACTGACCGAGAATCGAAGCGATCACTGCGGTCGGGATCGGAAAGTTCATGCGCGCAACTCCGCGAGTGGATTCATCTCCCGCCCGGCAACCGCCGGCGTTCCTTGGATCGAACGAAAGCATTCGGCGCAATTGGGTTGCTCGAAAGGGCGCGCGCGACCGTGGGCTTGACCTCACCGACCGAACGGTTGAGCAAATTCTCCCCGAGCTCTTCCCAAGACGGATGAATTTCGGAAGTGAGGACGTGGCACTTCATTGCACGGTCCAAGCTGATCCCGAGCTGCTCTGAAATGATTACCGCGAGGAGTTTCTGCCCGACCGTTTCCTTCGTTCTTTTCTTCATTTTTCGCCTCCGCGAAACTTGCGTATTTGCTGGCAAAACGTGAAATCGTGTAGAGGACTAAGAGTCCTCCTGTGGCACGCTTAGAACCGTACTTTCTCGACGGCTTTCCGCAAATGACCCGGCGAGAGGTGCGCGTATCGCAACGTCGTCTGAAACGATCGATGGCCTGCGAGCTTCTGCACTTCGAGCAATGGCACGCCGCGAGCGACCAGACGGCTGCAAAATGTGTGGCGCAAATCGTGGTAACGAAACTTCGACGCGAATCCCGCCTTCTTGCAGGCTCTCTCGAACCATGTGCGGCGATCGACAGGACTGGCGTTGCGTTCGGGCGTGATGAAAATCTCCGACGCGCTCGCCTTCCTTCTCATCCGAGCGAGACATCGCCGCGCAGCCCGATTGACCGGTATCTCGCGCCGCCCAGTCTTTCCCTCCACGAGAAGCAAATTCTCCTTCCGCTTCCAGTCCGTCCACCGCGCGTTGAAGAGTTCGCCGCGGCGCGTCCCACACAACACCGCGAGTTCGACCTCGACAGCCTTCTCCGGGCAAAGTCGTTTGATCACCGCGAGGAGTTGAGACTGCTCGTGGCGTTCCAGGTAGCGAACGTGAATGCCTGACTCCGGCCTCCGTTGCACACGGCCGTCCTGCAGGGGATTCACGGCCAAAAGTTCCTCGCGAACGCCGAACGCGCAAATCGATGAGCAAAGCGCGAGATAGCGATTGAACGTGGCGGGGGTGAGGCTCCGATCGAGGGCAACGTCCGCGAGGGCATGAGCGAACGTGCGCGGCTTCAGCCGCGAGAGCCGTAGATGGCCGATGACAGGATCGAGCACGGAAAACCTGAGGCGGTCCGCGCGGAGCGACAGTGGCCTGATCCCGCGCGCCTCTTTTTCAGCCAACGCCATCTGCGCCAGGTCCCGGAACTCAAGCCCGCTCTTTCCTCGTTTTTTTTCCATCCCGCCTCTTTGCGTACGTTCACGCGCCAATTCCGGTGCCGAGAAATTCATCCGAGAAACGCGCGTCGGAGCAGGTTCCGCCATTTCGTCTCGGGTTTTTGACCGGGCAACGAAGCAACGGACTCTGTCCCGCCGTCTCCCATGATGACGAGCAGGCGGTCTCCGCCGACCCTGCAACGCAACAGCGATCCCATGTGGGTGTCATGGTAGGTCACATCGACGCTGCCATCGTCGTCACAGCTTTCGATGACGCCAAACTCCCGGAACTCGGGGACGAAAACCTGCTGGCCAATAAAATCCTTGCCGCGGACGCTCCGGGCGCGCGCTGCCAGGTGTTCCACGATGTCGGGCAGCCGCCTGCCGATATCCCGGATCACTGCCTCGCCGGCCGCTCTCTCGTCCTCCGCGCTTTCGTCAGCCCCGCTCGTCGACCATTTCACGACGGTGAAACCGCCTTCATGTGCGAGTCGAATCCCGGCGTGCTCGGCGCGCTCGACGAAACCCCGCACCTTGTCATCGCGAATCGAGGCCGAGACGATCGAAGATCGGTCCGGGTTCTTTTCACCGGCCACGATGACAAGCAAGCGGTCTCCCGCGCCAGTGAAGTTCAACCTGGAGTCGGGCCTTCGTTCATTGGGACCCGGATAGGAGACCCGCACAGTCCCGTCCTCGCTGCAGTCTTCCAGCGTCCCAAGAATTTGCTCACCGGGAATGAAAACTTGCTGCCCAAAAAAATCCCTGGCATGAACTCCACGGGATCGCCCGGCTGCGACGTGCATGACGTCCTTCAGGCATGCGCCCAGATCGACGAGCGATTCCCGAATCATCTCCTCGACTTCACCCCTTTGTGGATCTAGGCGAGATGGACGCGTCGCCACCAGAAAACCTGAGTCGTAACTGACCTGCAACCCGAGCCTTTCGGCCCGCTCCACCAATCCCGCGGCCTTTTCGTTTTGAGCCATACGCATTACCCCTTTTCTGACCGAACTTTCGCGCTTCTAGGTGAGCTCATGCCGACGCCTCCCGAAACGCGCGCTTCCCCTTCTGGTGCGCCACCGTCTCGCGCTCGATGAACCCTGCGATGCTCCGCAGACAATCCGGGTCCACCGCGATCCCGGACGCCGGAAAAAAACAATATTTCCGCGACGGCGGATGCCAACGCACTTGTCCGACGTGCCGCGCATCGCGCAGTCCCCAAACTTCCCACACATCGGTTTTTCGCTCGGGCGAACGATCGTTCCGCGAGAAACTGACGGAGGCTGCCGCGAGCGCTTCCTCCTTTCGAGATTGCTCTTTTTCTGCGCTCTTCGCGTTCACGTTGACTCCGGGAACACCGCGCGACGCGCCTCGCGGAAAAACTCTTCGTCGGGCTCGTCGACCGCACGAACCTGCAGGTCGCGCGCCGGGTCCGGCGGCGACGCCTGTTCATGTTTTGTCTCGGCCTTTGGGATCTGCATCGGCGGAAGTAGGCGATACTCCCAAATTCCCGCACCAGGTCCGTGAACACCGACGCGCCGCCGCTTCAGTAGCTGCAGCGAATATGGTGGCTTCTTCAAATTGCGGAGCTGCGCCGAAATCGAGGACTCCGGGAACACTGACGGCGCATAAAGCGTTTCGAGCGAAGCTTTGATTTCCCGAAGCGTTCGCCACTGGCCGCCAACCATGTAGCCGCGAATCCGCTCGATCTGCACAGCGAGCCTCGCGCGATCGTGACGCGGCTGGTAGACGGAACCGGCGAACGTCCTCCGCGAAACCGACGACCTTCTCGATTCCCCTTCACTCGATCGGCCGGACTGCGGCTGACTGAAGAGTCCCATCTGCAGGGGAAGCTCGGGCGCGCGCGTGGCATGTCTCGCGTTCACGCGGATTTCCTCGCGCGCTGATCCGCGATTCTGACAGCGTCCTCGATGATGGACGAGTCGTACGGGATTTCGTGACTAGCCGACCACTGCTTCAGATCTTCTTTCAGATCGGCGTCGCGTAGGTTTGGAATAGCCGTTCGCATCGCCTCGGCTTCCCTTGCCAGGCATCCGACGATGGCGTAGCGAACCTGCTGCGGGGAGGCGGGCCTTTTGTTTTTTCCTTTTTCCACAGGAGCAGTGGAACTCGGACGCGGCAGCGTCCGTAGGTTTTGACTTTGACTTTGGTCGGTAAGAGGACGGTCGTGTCCATCGTTACTTTGGACTTCGGCTCCCCGAATGTTGGACTTCGGCTCGCGTGAATCTTGGACTTCGGCTCGGAGAGACGCCCGATTCTCACTGGTATTTCCACAGGAATTCGGGGTTGAATCTGGCACTCCTGCTCCGAGGAACGCCTGTAAGTTCATCCGTCGAACGCGCGGCCCACGTTCACGACGAAGGCCCTCGGATTCGAGCAGGCGCAACTCTTTCAGATCAGCGAGGAGGTAGAAGAGCTTCCCGCGCGACCAACCGAAATGGTCCATCATCCGAGGCACGCCCGGAAAGATATTCGAGCCGTCGGCGTCGCCGTGGGTCGCGAGCCACTCCGCCAGGGCCATTCGCTCGCGGGCGATCGCCTTCCATTTCCGACGGTCCTTCGGAAGGCGATAGTTGTGCACCGGAATCTCTCTTAGATCACGGGAGAGCCTCAGCGGGCGCGATGGGACCCGAAGGAGGTCCATCTGGACCTCGTCCTTCATGCGAGCAGAAAGAAGCTGGCTATGTTTTCCGGCTGCGCCGATCGGCGATTGTGCTTCGCAGGTGTGGACGTCGCCGCTCACGCAGCGACCTCAAGGCTGTATCGGAACGGTAGGACCAGAATGGCGGGTTCGGTGCATTGCAGCCCCCCGCAACCATCCGAAGACGCCAGTCGTCATGCTGGCGTCTTTGATCCAGGATGGTTTCGTTCCGAGTAGATCCCAATTCCCTTCCGCGATGTAGAACCGGTGTTTCTCGTTGCGATGCGGAGTCATTGATTTCGCCGAAGTGCTTTAGGAGTTGGGCCCTAGCCTTTTATCGCAAACTTTGCCGAGACCGCGGTAACTGAATAAGAGCGCGCGATTAGCGTCGGCGTATGCGGCGGCTAATGCGATTGCCGGGTATTGTTTTGATCGTTTCGGCGATGTAGACTCCGCGTGTGATCACCCACCACGAGCACATCGGGTTACCCAAGAGGCTGAGACTTGCCAGCCAGTTCGTTTATCACGCCGAAGGAGGCTGGTTAAACGCATTGTTGAACTTGATGGGCTTGATTACGCTTCTCGGGCTGTTCAATGGCCTGGTCGGTGACCAATTTCTACGATGGATTGGCCACCCGCCGAAGGAATCTCAGCCTCCTTGGTTCACGTTACTTTGCGCAATTGCGCTTCCCCTAATCATTCTGCTCGACTACCTGATCTTCTCTGTCAAGTCGCCCGATCTACCACACAAGCGCGGGTAGAAATTTCAGCACAACAAAAATTCGGCGCACCACAATCAGCAGAAGCTCAGAGCCCTGCCGGTCGACAAGTTCTTGCGGCGCTTCTTGCTGCAAATCCTTCCACAAGGCTTCGTGCGCGTCCGGCATTACGGCTTCTTGGCCAGCCGTCGGCGCGCCACGACTCTACCGCTTTGCTTTCAGCTGCTGGGCGCGGCACACCAGCCCACCGCCCCTTCCGGTAACGATTCCCGCCCCCTCTATCGCACGACGGGTTTTCATATTGTTGAGCGCGTGTTAGATCTCTCTTGACGCTCTGATAGTTACCATACATGCTGCTTGGTATGTTGGCCGCACGCAAGAATCCGAAACGTAGAGCGACCAGGTTGCGTGACCCTCAGCGCACCCGGGAGCGCTTGCTGCAGGCGGCATCTCGCGAAATCTACAGATCGGGTTTCCAGAGTGCAAGCCTGAACACAATTCTGGCCTCTGCTGGCGTCACCAAGGGAGCGCTGTACCACCACTTCAAAAACAAGGAAGCCTTGGGATATGCCGTGGTCGAAGAGATCATCTCGCTCGACGTCCGCGGCACATGGGTGCGGCCTTTACAGAACGTCAAGGATCCTATCGGCGTTTTGATCAGCATTGTTCAACATTTATCCATTCGGCCCAAGGATGTATGCGGCGGCTGCCAACTGAACAATCTGGCGCAGGAAATGTCGCCTCTTGACGCGGGATTCAGGAAGCGGCTGGAGATAATCTTCGATGCCTGGCGCGAGGCCACTGCCTCCGTTTTGCGAGAGGGCCAAATCAAGGGAAGCGTTCGCCGCAACGTGGAACCCACTGACGCCGCTGGCTTACTGATTGCGATGGTCGAAGGCTATGGCTCGCTGGCCAAGAATGCTCAGGATCCGAAAGTGATAAAGGCGGGGATCACAAATATCGTGGGCTGGCTGAGGTCTCTGCGCCAGCCGGGCAACCGCAAACCGGCCTGATTGCATCGGTTCTAACGAATGAGGTACCCTACATACCGACCGGTTCGTAGGCTTGAACAGTCGGCATCTCAATCGGGCGAAGCGCTTCAAACTACATCCGGGAAAAGGAGAACGGACAATGACAAGGATCGCAGTGTCGCGCAGGAATCTGCTCGCTACGGGAGCCTGCGCGCTGGTTGGTGCCGTGAGCCTGCCGGGACCGGCGAGTGCCAGCGCATTGGGAGGGCAGGACTTAACGAACGAGGAGGTAGTCCGGAAGTGGTACGCAGCCTGGGAGAAGAAAGATTGGGGCCCAGTGAATAGCCTGCTCGCCGATAACTTCACCTTTACAAGCGCGGCCGGCGACGACCACATCAGCAAGAGCACTTTCAAAACGCGATGCTGGGAAACACAGATCGATTTCATTGGACATTTTGACCTGGAGCGAGTCAGCACTGGCCCGGAGGATGCTTTTGTGAAGTATCTTTGCCACACCAAGGACGGTAAATCGTTGCGGAACGTGGAGTATCTCCGAATCAAAAACGGACAGTTGCAATCCATTGAGTGTTATTTCGGCGCGCAATCCAGCTTTCCTTCAGCAGTGAGCACTGGACAGAAGTAAACTCACTTCGGGTACCAGGAAGTCGAAACGAGAGAGCAAGGGGTTCCATCATGAGCGCCCGCGAAATTCAGGATCAGAGCACGATTGCACGTAGGGTGGTTCAACAACCTGCTTACGCTAATGCGGACGTTTCGGCTAGCCCACTGCGGGGAGCTACGATTTGTTCCACCAGGAGTAGACGGGATTACACTCTTGAATCGACAGCGGACGAGTTCTCCGAAGCTGCAGATGCATCATTGCTTCCGGTAAACCGAGCTGATGGAAACCTCATGCGAGTCTTGCGGCAGTTGGAGGTTATAGCAAAACGACAAGCGCCGCGAATCGCGTTCAAGGCAAAGGGTAGCGTCGTACTCTTGGATTTAGCCGACATCTTGGCAGTGCAAGCCGAAGGTAATTACGTTTCATTGCGACCCCGAACTAATCCTTATTTGGTGCGCGAGTCCCTGTCGTCCATGGCGGAGAAGCTCAAACCCTACGGTTTTATTCGCATCCACCGCTCGGTCGTCGTGAATATTTCGGCCGTGGAGAAGATCCAACCTTTACCGACGGGGGAGTACAGGCTGC
>Ga0210394_10002899_pt1 | contig 22657 bp, 21 predicted proteins | sample IncBWC12MmetaG_FD_160121 | JGI IMG/M metagenome (GOLD analysis project Ga0210394, IMG submission 160121) | Forest soil microbial communities from Barre Woods Harvard Forest LTER site, Petersham, Massachusetts, United States - Inc-BW-C-12-M | ecosystem: Environmental > Terrestrial > Soil >... | reverse complement strand
CGGACCCCAGGTGTCATCTTTTGGATACAGCTGAGGCGTTCGACGCGGCCTGTCGACGGGGATATCGCACTTCTAATTCCAAACTCCCGCCTCGGGTTCTCGCAGCTGTTGGAACGCATCCAGCACAGTGAATGGCGTCCGCACGGACTGGACCGTCTCGCCAAGCTGGTGAATCCTTGTGGCATCCAGATGTCCCAGCAAAGTCCCAGCAGCATTCAGGTACTTCACTTTTTCTGGCCGCAGTCCCATTACCCGGCAACAAGTCGCATCCACCGCCACGGGATCGTCACCAAGCACTAGCACCCCGCACGGTTTGGGCGTTCCTTGGATGGGGCCGTTGCCCTCCATACCCACTATGCCGTCCACGATCGAAAAGTCAGGCCTGGCCGCCGCGTTTACGTCCAGAATTGCACCGTCAATTCCCGCCCAGTGCAGCACGTTCTTGGGCCAGCCATAGCAGCCGCCCGGCACAATGCCGAACATGTTCTTCAGCGACAAAGTAACACCCGCCCAATGATGCGTCTTCAATTTGGGCAGCGAAACCAGGAAGTCCACGCCGAGCACTGTCTTCGGCAAGTACAGCTCTTTCAATCGTGAGGCGTGCGTGGCAAGCGCCACTCGCTTCACGTCGTCCAGATTCAAATCCACAAATGTCCGCCCAAGTGGTCCGGTAAATTCACGCAGCCGCACCGACTCAATAATTGCCTCCGTGTCGCGATCCATCGCCGGTCCGTCACCAATCAGAACCTGCGCGGCGCCCAGTCGCAAAAAACTCTCCCGCGAGGCGGCGATCACATGCGGGTGGGTGTTCATTTCGCACAGAGGATCGAAGCCCACGAGGTTGGGCTTCAGCAGCACAGTTTTGTCTTTTACCGGCAGGTCGAACACCCGGAGTGTTTCATAGATCACCGCGGCCAGGTCCTGCTCGTAATTCGCGGTGCGGCGGATTACGACGCGCGAGGCGGCGCGCCGGAAAGACGGCAGCAGTGCAATATCAGGTCTCCGCATGGCTCAGCAGAACTCTGCAACTCCGCCCGTGAGCCACTCGTGCCGCGGGCACGACGCCAGGCAGGCCCACGATGCTACCGCGATGTTTTGCAGAAATTCGTTCCGGCCGTACATTTCTGCAATCGTCGGCGCCCCCTGCGGCCATTTTCGTCCGCCTACTTCCACGCCAATCCGCGCCAGCGCCAAGGAACCTGCGCCTTGCGCGTTTAGAATGTTTCTCTCCAGCCAATCCAGGCTCATCACGAATTCCGGCCGCTTCGGCTCATCACGCAACGCCAGCAGCGCCCAGACTGTGGGAACGATCAGCGGTTCGCCCGCGACTCCGTAGACGGCCGGGTTCCCGCAATTCCAGCCGCCCCCCGGACACATGCGGTCGTATAGCATTCCTCGCGCCAGCGCGCGCCGCCGCGCCGCCCCTTTGGGCAAAAGTTCCACCGGCGCTGAGGCCAGCAAGATCAGGGCAAGCGAAGTGGGTTCCACCCAGCTGCTGGTATGCGGAGTCCAGCCCCAGCCACGGTAGGAATCATTCTGTTCAGTGATTTTCCGGTGGGAGAACAGGCGAGCCCGCCAGCGTCGCCACGTTGCGCTGTCGCGCGGCCAGTCGTTACAGATCCATTTGACTCCGGCCGCCACGCCCTCACGCGCCTGCCCATCCCCAGCAAGCACCCAGCAGGCCAGCGCCGTGACCCAAGATCCGCTGCTCGCTTCCGCTGCCGCCGGCCAGGCACCATTCGCAAGTTGCGCTTTTCGTAAGAATTCGAAGCCTCGTGCGGGAATTTCGCCCGCAGACGCGATGCTTTCGTGCGCGCGCAAAGCCAGGATCGCCCAACAGGTTGGTTCCACCCGGCTCTGCAAATCCGGTTGGAATCCCCAACCTCCGTCCGCATTTTGCGCGCTGCGAATCAGCGGCAAACAGAATTTCGCTGCAAATACGGACTCACTCAAGAGATTCTGTGAATCGAGGTTATCCCCGGCGGGAGTCATTTTGATCGGCCCGGTCTGGTCGCCGTCACATAATCTGGCGCGACGACGGGGCTTGTTCGCTCTTCTCAATCGGCAGATCGTCGGGCACCTGCTGAATCCCCAATTGGCTGATCAGCCTGTGCAAATACCCCCGCGCTACGCGCAACGTGCGGGCGCTTTCGGCCTTGCGCCAGCCGCACTCACGGAGCGTGCGCAGCACCAGCCTTCGCTTAAATTGGCGTACTTCTTCCTCATAGGATTGGTTGAATTGCGCCGCTTCGCACCCGCCGCCGCGAATTGTAGCCGGCAGCTGCCAAATATCCACCGTAGGCCCTTCACACAACACGACGGCGCGCTGCACCGCATTCTCCAGCTCGCGCACGTTTCCGGGCCAGCCGTATTCTTCCAGTGCGCGCAGGGCCGGCTGCGAAAAACGCTTGGCTTTCCTCTTGAATCGTTCCGCAAAACTCTGCAGAAAATGTTGCGCCAGCAACGGAATATCGTCGTGGCGCTCGCGCAAGGGCGGCAGGTGCATCTGCACTACATTGAGCCGGTAATACAAATCATCGCGGAACTTTCCCTGCTGTACCATCGCCGCCAGATTCCGATTCGTCGCACAAACCAGCCGGATATTTACGTCAATCTTCACGTTGCTTCCGAGACGTTCAAAACTTCTTTCCTGCAGCACGCGCAATAGCTTGGGTTGCAAGCCCAAACTCAGATCGCCGATCTCGTCCAGGAACATCGTTCCGGAGTCCGCCGCCTCCACTCTGCCGCGACGCGTCGCGAAGGCCCCCGTAAACGAACCTTTCTCGTGGCCAAAGAGCTCGTCCTCGATCAGGGATTCCGGCAGGTTAGCGCATGAAAACGCCACGAGTGGGCGGGAACTGCGCGAGCTCATCTTGTGGATCGCTCGCGCCAGCAGCTCCTTACCGGTTCCCGTTTCTCCGGTAATCAGAACGTTCACATCGCACGGAGCGATTTTCTTTGCCAGCGCGAAAAGATCCTGCATCACGTTTGCCGTGCCGAGCAGCTCGTGCAGTCTCCCATCATTTCGCTCGCTGACGCGCAGCCGTGTCAATTCCTTCTCGGCGGCGTGAAATCTGTAGGCGCGTTGCAGAATGAGCCGGAGTTCCACGATATTCGGCGGGTTCGTTACGCTGTCATACGCACCTCGCTCCGTGACCCGGAGCGATAGCTGCCGGTCCTCGCCGTCATACAGCACCACGACGGGAGGATGCGATGGAGTCCTGCACCAATCGTCGATCAGCCGCAATCCGAGTTCGCAGTCCCCCTGCGTGCTGGACGCTCGCAGATCGAGCAGGACGACATCGCACCACTCGCGCAATTCATTCAGGCCGCTGAATTCGAATTCGTTGCAAACGCTATATTCGAACGCACTCCCTAATGCCCGTGCAATCGCGACCGTCAGGCCGGAATCCTGGCTTACAAAACACACGCGTACAGTTTCCTCAGTCAACGTTCGTGCCCCCAGGTGCCGGTTTGCGCGCCACAGGTCGGCTGAGCAAACACCAGCGCCACTACCTCGGCGTCCAGGAATAGCCGATGAAGAATTAATCGGTTGGGCTGCAATACCGCTCCCTCTGCCTTCCGGCTTCAAGAGAGCGATTTTGCAAGGGCTCTACGGACCGCAAGCGGTGTGCCAACGGTGCTTTTTGGGGACGAAAATCAACACGCCCGAATAAGCTGGTCGCAGTCAATCAGATCACGAACGCGATGTCAAGGGCGATGATCCGGCGAACTCCCCGAACCGCAGCTTTGACGTAAATTGTCTGCATACTTTGGCTATATGACTTCCCTATTGATCAGTATAAATGCGGATGGTGTGGTTGAAGCAGGCTCGCTACCGTACACTGGGCTTCCCCCGACTGCGACCGAAGCTCACCAAAAAGGGCGTTAGGGCCACCTTTCTATGCCTGTGTGATCAGACATGCACATCGCCCAGTTCTGCTCGGCTGCGGCTCGCTCTACTGACTTAAAGCTTTGCTTGAATTCTCGATCGGAATTCCTATCAAGATTTCCACAGGCACCGGCTTGCCATCCCGCATCGCGGGCTTGAACTTCCACTGCCCAAACGCTGCGCGCGCCGCTGCATCCATCTCCGGCACAACACCTTGGAAGACTTCCAGATTCTCCACCACCCCGTCAACCCTCAAAGTACCCTTCAGGACAATCTTCTTGTAGGCCTTCTCAGGCGGGACTGGAACCCGGCGAAAATCAAATCGGGTTTCCGCATCCGGTGGCACCAATCCTTGCTCCAAATGGACGACGGTGCCGCGAGAGTCCGTCGCGGATTTTGTTGCGGTACTGCTTTTCACGCAGTACTGCATCGCCCAACTCTGCCCGGGCATAGATAAAAAAATCGAGTAAATCTTTCCGCAATGCAGCGCTCCGTAGGCGTCCAACCCGCCTCCACCCATTGGTCCTACGGTGACTACCAGAGAGTTTTTGCGCACCGTGAACGTGGAGGGCACTGGATACACCATGCTCAAAGCGAATTCATTTTCCAGCTGCCCGCCCGTCGCGGTTCCGTCTTCCGCCCCTTTGACGCTGACCACACCGGGCGGCTCCGAATTCCCCCCGCCACCACCGTCCCCACCAGGCCCCATACCGGTGCTTCCGTCCCCTCCCGCGCCGATTCCTCCCTTCCCGCCGCCCTCGATCCCGTAGCTTACTCCCCCTGCGGATCCCGGTTGCTCCCCCGCCGGAGAAATTGAGAAATTGCCCCAGCGGTTTCCCGCAGGAATACTCACCGCCGTCGCCGGCCCGGCAGGATCCACGCCAAGCACCAAGAGGTCGGTGCCGTCCGGGATGTTTGTTCCCTTGCCGCTACCAGCGTCCCAGCGGCCGGCTGCCGCGCTATGCAAAGTAGGCTTCGCTGCACCAGCGCTCGGTATTGGCAAACGCGGCTGTGCCGTGGATGGCTTCAGAAAAGTCGCAAGTGGTGAATCGGAGCCTGGAGCGGCTGGCACGGGTGCCGCATCGGAGGTCACCTGGCGCGCCGCGCGAGTGGGGCTCGCATCATTTGCTCTCAGCGACGGCTTTGGAACTTCCCCCGGAGCGCTCAATACCACGTTCGGCAATTTCATCTCGGTTTCAAGGCGCAGATCAGGCGGCGAGGAACGCTGATAAATCGTTTGCCTGAAATTGTCGGGATGCGGGGGGTTCGAGACAGCTCTCAACTCGTTTTGGTGCGCGGTGCTTCCGAACGCCGGGGGCAATGCCTGGATTGCGCCGTCGCCCGGATGCGCTCCGGGCCCGGCAGGCGCGATTCGCGGCAGCGGATTGGCGGAATTCGTAGGCGGCAGTGGATAGTAAATCTTCTCGTAGATCGGCGCTTCGTTCACCAGGCTTGAGGCATCGGAAGGAATCGCGTGACTAGCGTAGACCACCAGCAGCAGCGCACCACAATGCAACGCAAAGGAAGCGCCCACCGGCTTTCCCGGCATTCGCGCGCGCCCTACGTTGCCGAGCCGGAACAGGTACACCGTTCGGCGCGAAGACGCAGCGGCTTCGCGCGAAAAAATCAGCGAAAGCGATTCCCATAATCCCGCAAACGCGCTCGCCTGGGGCAACAGCAGCCGCAGCGGCTTTCCGCCTGCGCTGGGGATGCTTAGGGCTGCAGTGCCCGCGCCCGAACGCGGCGCGGCCGGAGAGGCGGGAATCCTCAAGATAGAGTTCTGTGCCCAGGCGAATGTTGAGTGGTCCACCGTTCGTTTTCTCGCATTGGCGCGCTGCCGCTTGGGTCCCGGCCTTCGACTTGGTCGAACGATCGACAGCACCGCGAGGCCACCACTACTTAAAGCAACTCTGGAACCAATGACCCAATCTCTATCCGGATGCACATTGCCCGGATATTCCGGCGCGAATTCCCGGGTGACCGTCACCATTCGTGTACGCCCCCTGCTCGACCGCGCCAGCTTTTGGTAACCAAGCCCTTGTCCATGCGGCACATATGGCCCGCGCTCACTACAATCGTGCGGTGCTCTCTGAACCCATGAGGCTTGCAATCGGCGCGAAGTAAATTCGAAACTGGTTTGGTATTACTTCTGCATGGACCGCGCTTGGTATTCAGGCCAGCGTCTGGTTACCTACACCCATGAGAGCGTTTCTGCCATTTCGGCGCGACCTCGCAGCGTCTCTGCTGTGCGTGCTGCCGGTCTGGATGCTGATCCCGCTCGTCTCCGCGGGCGCGAGCGCCCCATCATCGGCGGAAAACCCGCAGCAATCTTCCGCGGCCTCCGCCGCAGGTCCGGTCCAAACGAAGCCAGACGCGCCGGCGACCCAAGCAACCACAGCGCAGGATCCGGCGAAGCCGCAGCATCTGGCAACTCCGCTGGGGCCTGCTTCAGACCTCGCAAATCGTCAAGCGCTCGAACAACATGCGGGCAAGAACGCTTGCAAGCTGTTGCTGCGCTCCACCCCCTCTACAGCGCAAGTATTTGTGGACGGGGCTTTTGTAGGCAATAGTCCGCTGGAGCTGGTCCTGGCTCCGGGAAAATATCAGATCGAAATGCGCGGGCAGCGCCTGGATTCTGCACGGCGCCTGGTGGATTTGCTTCCGCGCGAAACTCGTGAAGTGGCTTTGGCGCTGACGGCGCGATATCCCACGCACGTCACAGCTCAATAGAAATCACTTCCAATTCCCAGGGAATTGAAGGAGTCACGCATGGCAGGTATCGATTTTGACCGGCAAGTATTCGTCGCCCCGACCGAACAGCCGGCGCCGCAGCAGCCCCGCGCCCTGGGCCTGGTGATTCTGGCGATCGCCGTCATCGGCATCGCCTTCATCGGTTACAAACTTCTCTCCTATGCCGGGGAGAATGGCGCGTCCACTGAATCCAGCAGCGTCCAGCAAATTCAACAGCAGCTCGCGGACATGAAAGAACGCATGGATCAATTGGAGAAGCGGCACAAGACCGCCGCGCCCGAATCCGCGCTCCCGCCTTCCAGAACGGAAGCCTCGGTCCCGTCGGCAAACAGTCGCGTCAAGCCCGCTTATCAGATATCTGCCGCGAGCGCGTTGAATCCGCAGCGAAATCCAAGCCCGGGGGCTCAGCCGCTTGCGCCCCGCCCCGCTCCCGTGGCCGCTGAAACTGATAACGCCAACCGCGAAGCCTGGAAGGCCACATCGGACCGCCTAGCCGACGTCGTCGGAGCCGTCGGTTCGCAGCAAGGTGAAATTGCCCAGACACGCGATGAACTAAATCAGCTGCTCGCGCAGACTCGCCGCACGGCCCTGCAATTTGAACTCGGTCGCGGCCCAGACCGTCAGTCCGTCGGCCCCGTCGAGCTGCAATTGAAAAACACCGATCCCAAAGCGCAGCGTTACACCGTCTGCGTGTACGTGGATAGCAAATGTATCGAGCTGAAGAATCGCGTTCTGGACGAGGTTGTTGTTTTCGTTCTGGCGCGGGGCACCGCGCCGCTGGAGCTGGTGGCAACCAGGATTAGCCGTGACGAGATCGTGGGCTATCTGGAAGTGCCCACCGAAAAACTGGGGCGTTAGCTTTTTCCCGCGGGTAGAAAATAATTGCGGCAAGCCTGCTCCAGCGTGTTGCGCGTAAGCCGTGGCTCCACTCCCAGATACGCCGCCGCCCAGTAGATCTGGTTGATCAGGTCCCGCGCGTAACAATGCGAAAGCGGTTGCTTCATTTCCTCGGTGATAAGTTTTACAAGTTGCTCTGGCACTCCCTCGTCGCTTTCCAGCAGCCGCGTCGCGCACTCCCACTTGAAAATCTGAACGAACTGCTCGGGAGTTGCGTACTCCGTCTTGATCTTGTTGGGAATGCGCCGCAGGAACGCTTCGTCCGCTAGCTCGCCGGGATCAAGATTCGTTGCAAACACAACGAATAAATCAAAGGGCACTTCAAACTTCTTCCCTCCCGGAAGAGTCAAAAAGTCCACACGACGATCCAGCGGGGTCATCCAGCGACTGAATAGTTCAACGGGCCGCATTCTTTGCCGCCCGAAGTCGTCCATGATCAGCACGCCATTGTTCGCTTTCATCTGCAGTGGACCTGTGTAATATCGCCCGGTGTGGTTGTATTGCAAGTCCAGCATTTCCGCCGAGAGCTCGCCGCCGGCAATCACCCGCGGACGGCGGCAGGATACCCATCTCCTGTCGGAATCTTCCGGCGCGGCCTCCTCGCTTTGGCGGTGAACGCCAGGGTCGTAAACCGTGATGATCTGGCCGTCAACCTCGACGGCATAGGGGATCCACACCTGATCTTTGTAGATCGCCGGAAGACTGTTCGCGATGCTCGTTTTCCCGGTCCCGGCAGGTCCGTGCAAAAAAATCGAAGTGCCGGACACTGCAGCCGTGCCCAAACGATAGAGCAGATCCTCATCCAAGATCAGCGGGTGAAATGCCCGAATCAGGTCCGCTCTCTGCACCTGCGTTTGCTGCACGCTTTGCATGCGCACGCGCGTCCCGTAATCCAGCAACGATACCGGCGCCGGTCCGGCGTACTGGTTCCGCGAGAGGAGCTCGCTGGCGCGCAGTTTTCCTTGCGCCGTAGCCACGATCCGGTGGCTTCCTCCCACCATGCCCTTCACTTCACAGAGCTGTTCCTTCCGGAAGAAGCTGAAAATCTCCTCGATCACACCCAATCCCAGGCACATGCGCTCGCTCAAGCCGACCAGCGAAACCTCGCCATTCAGATACAGAATCTTCAGCGCCAGGTCTTCCAGCAGTCCTTTCTCAATTCCTGTTTGTTCGATTTCCTGCGGCGTGCCAAGTTCCATTTCTTGCATTTTCAACGATCTCCACTTCAACAATGAATTTTCGCCCACGCGATTCGCACAGGCCTCAGCCCGGCAAGCTTCGTGCAACTCCCCTGCCATCCGAGACTGTCGGTCGTCGTCAAGCGCTTCGCCAGCGGCCAGTGCAATTCGCAGCCGCTCGATGCGCGCTTCAGCCGCTTGTGAGGTTGCAGAAAGGCCTGTAGACGGATTTTGTCCATTTGTGGATATTGCCGGCCTGGGGATGCGTCCACATTCGGAGACGCTGGGCCCGGCCCCGAGGCCGATCCGTTCCCGCCCGGTTCGCTATCTCGTTTGTTCATACGCACTCCCACGAAAGGGGCTACCCAGAACTACTGGGCATGTTCTTGCTATGAACAAGTCGGGGAATACCGGCGAAAATCAGGGCTTTATCCGGGAAGCCATGCGCGCCGGCTATTTCATCGTTCGTTGCGCAAGTCTTCAAAGCAGGCTTTGCGTTTCTGGCCGGCTGGAGAACACGACACGCTCGGATTCTATGCGCGGAGAGATTCAAGGCATTCTCCGCGGCAAAATGTTCTGCTGCGGTTGTCCCGCCGCAGCCCGTTAAACAGCATGTCATCAAACTCCTTTGATTCTGAGAGCTTTCGGCGCGCGCACGAGCGGCGTCGCCTCCCACGGCTGCGTCTCCCTTCGCTCGCCTACGTGGACGTTGATTCCGACAACGGCGGCATACTGCTCAACCTGAGCGAATCGGGCCTCGCACTGCAGGCCGTCGCTCCCTTCGCCGGCCTCACGCGCGTCACTCTGCGCATCCAGCCGCCCAAACCCAGGAAGAGGCTCGACCTCAACGCCGAAATCACTTGGCTCAGCGAATCGAAGAAAGAGGCAGGCCTACAGTTCCTGGAACTCGCCGACGATGCCCGCGTCGAAATCGCGAATTGGATTTCCGCCGAAGGAGGCGCTGGGGTACGAAGCGTCACCGGCGATTCCCTCGCTCTGCAGACAGCGCAAGCCTCGCTGGCACAGTTTCCTGAAGAATTGCCGCCGCGGCGGGCAAAATGGTCCTTCTTGGTTGAGAATTCACTGTCGCAGAATGTGCCGGCAAATCCGAAAATACCGAACCCAGCATTCGGCCGCAGACACCCCGAACTACATACCGACGCCATACTTCGCGAGTGGTTCCCGGAGATTCCCGCCCGCAGTCCGGACTCGAGCGCTGCGCAGATTCACGCGCGAACGGGTAGCCCCAATGCTCCGCCGGACGGCTCGATCACATTTTCGCAGCACGTTTCGGGCGCCACGCGATCCCCATCCTTTGAATTGTCTCCGCCTCCGCCCGCAATCGCGGCTGCAGCGCAGGCCATGCCACCTGTGGCTCCGGCGCCAACTCTGCAAGCTCCGACTCCAGCGCCGATCGTTCCGCCCCCGCCGGCCCCTACCGCCGGGTTCATTGCCAGGCGCGCTCAAACTCCTGATGCTTTCATTTCAGCAAGCTCCGAAAAATTTCCGCGCTCGGGCGAGCGGCGCCGCCTCCCCAGGCGGCGCATCTATTCACTGGCTTATCTGGAAGTCGGTTCCGACAACGGCGGCATGGTGCTCGACCTGAGCGAATATGGCCTCGCGCTTCAGGCATTCAATCCCCTCATCGGGCTTACGCGAGTGAACCTGCGCATCCAGCCGCCAAAATCCAGAAAAAAAATTGTAGCCACGGCGGAGATAACCTGGCTCAGTGAATCCCAGACCGAGGCGGGCCTGCGTTTTCTCGACCTCTCGGACGACGCGCGAATGGAAATCGCGGATTGGATTTCGGCGGAAGCAACCGCCCCCGAACCTCCGGCCGCGGACCATTCAGCCTCCCGCCAAGCTCAAATTGTTTCCTCCGCGCAAGCTTCGTCCGCGCCAGTTACCGAAGATCGTTACCACAACTGGGAAGGATCGTTCCCCCTATTCGACAATTCAAATCCGCAAGAGCCACTCGCGAGTCAGAATGTGTCCCGCGATTTTTTGAACACTTCGCCGGACCACGGAAATGTCGCATTCCAGCCCGGCTCCGCTCTTTCGGAAAAACTCTCGGACCATTTGGCGAAGGATCCGAACCATTCTGAGCGAGCGATCGGTCAGGCTCGAAGCATTGCAAATCAGCTGACTGTTGCCCCGTCCGTCTCCTCCGCGCCCGTTCCGGACAGGAGCCATCCACCTTTAAGATTGCCAGCAGCTCTCACCGCGAGGTCGCGACTGTTCGCCTCCGAACAACTTCGCAAGTGGGGAACAGTGGCAACTCTCTCTGCGTGCGTCGCATTGGTTTTCTTGCTTCTGGGCATGGCCATCTCGCGAGGATTCTTGAGTGATCGCGCGACGCGACTCAGCGCCGAAGAACACGCGCGCGATGCCGCTGCTTCGTCCACGCCGCCTGTAACGAGCGCAACACCGGTAACGCCGGGAAGGATGGAAGCGCCGGCCGGTCCTGCAGCGTTCCCGACCGAGGCATCTGTTTCCAAAACTCGGCAAAGAGATTCCGCAAGTCTCTCGCGCCCGCCGCAAAAGGACATCCGCGATAAACATAACCGCGAAAATCCCAAGTCTCGCATGATGAGCGACGAGGTCGATCCGATTGCCGCAGCACTGCCGCCCGCGATCGTTCCATTGCAAGAAGCCGCAATAAGCGGCTCGCAAAACGTTGCTCTTCCATCCTTGCCGGTCTGGTCCGTGCAGGCTGCCGGCAATCACAATCTGGTCGCCGCCACGCCCGCGACAAATCCTGCACCCCCGCGCGCGCCCGAGCGGCGCAGCGATTGTTACCTGCTGTACCGCGTCTTGCCGCTCTATCCCCGTGAAGCGCGCGAGCAGCGCATCGAAGGCACAGTCGTGGTTCATCTGCGGATTGGAACGGATGGTCACGTGCGCAGTTCGCGAGAATTGAGTGGGCCGGCCCCGCTCGTTCCGGCGGCGCTGGCAGCGGTTCGCGAATGGCGTTTTATACCGGCCTTGCTTAATGGCCAACCCATTGATACGGAAAAAGATGTCAATATCGAATTCCAACTGTCGCGCTAGAAAATACTTTGGAACGAGGCGTGCGAAAGCTGTGAGGAATGGACCAGGTAGTGGCGTCTTTCGACGAATTCGCAAACCGATCCGTGACCGATTTGCGGTTACGACCGGAAAACCTTGTAGGAGCGGGACTTCTGCAAAGACTTTGGACGCGTCCGAGGCTTTCATGTACCAGCGCGATTTGAAGTTTTATCTGAAAGTAACAACGGCAGTAACAAAAATGGCAAAACTTTCGCTATTATTGCCGGCGCACATTCCGTGCGACCGTTCACATTCGCGAGCGCAGTACCGAAAGTGGTGATTTGCTATTTTCTATACGGAGAGAAGTCATGAAGCCGCAGCATAGATCGGCGAGGCGAGGTAGGCAGGCCGGACAAGCGCTCGTGCTCGCCGCCATGGGCCTCACCATCTTCATCCTGGCCGCAGGCCTCGGAATTGACATGGGCTACCTGCGCTACCAAAAACGCCTGCAACAATCCGCAGCAGACAGTGCCGCCATCGCCGGCGCCGCCGAGATTCCCTTCAGCGGGTGTTCGACGGGAAGCTGCCCCGGCGCAACTACCGATTCCGCCTCGAACGGTTTTACCGACGGTGTCGATAACGTGACCGTGACAGTTTATAGTCCGCCGAACGACGGACCACATACAGGCATTTCCGGCTACGTCGAGGTGCTCGTTACGAAAATCCAGCCTACATTCTTCGTAAAAATTGCCGGCGTGAATTCCGCCACCGTAACCGCCCGTGCCGTCGCTTTTCTCAGCGGCAATTTGCAGAACTGCATGTACGCGCTCGGCGCCGGCACCGGAGGAATCACCAACAGCGGCGACGTCAGCGCTCTAAATTGCGGCATTATGTCGAATTACAATCTGAATACCTCCGGCACTGGGAGCATCACGGCTCGCGAAATTGGCGTTGCAGGCGCCGCGACTGGAAATAACCAACCTGTCCCGAAAACCGGCATCGTCCCGGCCGCTGACCCGCTCTCCTATCTTCAGCCTCCGGCGACCGGGGGCTGTCTCGCTGGCGGTGCGGGTGACGTAAATGGAACGACACCGGTGACCCTGAATCCGGGTAATTATTGCGGCGGTATCTCAATCGAAGGCGCGCAGAACGTAACCTTGAATCCGGGGATTTACACGATTACGGGCGGCGGTCTCACGTTCGCCGGAACCGGCACCGTCAGCGGGGCAGGTGTCACGTTTTATATCGGAGCTACGGGAGGAACTGTAAGCCTGAACGGCACCGCAATCACCCAAACCGTCAACTTGAGCGCCCCAACAACCGGAGCCGATGCGGGTATCTTGTTTTATCAAGATCCCGGCAACACCTCGGCGGCGACGATTAGCGGCACCTCAAACTCCCAATTCGAAGGCGCCTTTTATTTCCCGTCGGCGGCCCTAACGATTGCTGCGACGGGCGACAAGGCCGCCTACACAATTGCGGTGGCGAAGTCGTTCACATTGGGCCCATCGGCGCTCAGCTTTCCGTCGGACTTTTCCTCGCTGCCGAACGGCTCTCCCATCAAGAACGCGGTCCTGGTGGAATGAAGATGAGCACCTCAATGAAATCACTGAGCGCAGCGCCCGTCAAATCCGTCGCAAGCAAACTCGCGAACCGCCGAACATCGCGCGGCGCGACGCAGTCAGGCCAAGCTCTGCTGGAAGTAGCGCTGGTCACGCCACTGCTCTTGCTCTTGGCCGTGGGAATCATCGAAATCGGACGTTACGCCTACTACAGCATCCTGGTCGCTGACGCCGCCCGCGCCGGCGCTCAATACGGCGCGCAGAACTTGGCGACGGCCGCCGACACCGCCGGGATCCGCACCGCCGCCGAAAACGATGGCCAGAACCTCTCCGAGTTGAAGGTGACCGTTCACCACGAGTGCGGATGCACCGGCTCGAGCATCGGCGGCGCGTGCCCGGCGACGTCTTGCGCCGCTCCCAATCATGCGCTGGTCTATGTAAAGGTCACCGTTACCGGAAAATTTAATTCCCTGTTCAAGTATCCGGGCATACCCAAGTCGATCGACTGTGACAGCACCGAACTTATGCGGGTCGCTCAATGAACCACAGCAGCCGCCTGCTATCCACCTTCGCCTCGGCAAAAGATTCTTCGCGTTTCGCACCATGCCAGCATGAATCACGCAAGCGTCTCCCGCCAACCCGAGGACGCGAGCGTGGCACCACCATGCTCGAGAGTGCAGTAGTGATTTCAGTTTTCCTGGTGATGATGTTCGGCGTAATTGGCTTCGGCACTGCTTTGTACACCTATCACTTCGTGTCCAATACCGCTCGCGAAGCAACTCGCTGGGCCAGCGTGAGGGGATCCGGCTCGACTGGCACAGGATTATCGTGCACGGGAGATGGCTCGCCTGGGGGGTGTCCCGCGACCGACTCCGACGTAAACACGTATGTGCAAAGTCTTTCCACCGGCATCGGACTGGATCCAACCAAAGTCACGACCACGACTATCTGGGTGGCTCCCCCGAACAACCTGCCCGTCTGCAATTCCCAAAAGAATAGCCCGGGCTGCGTAGTTAAAGTGCAAGTGCAGTACTCGTTCCAATTCTTGTTTCCGCTTCTGCCATCGGGTTTTACGATGCAAAGCACTTCTCAGATGGTCATCTCGCAATAGCGGGCTCATTTCGTTCTGTCGCATCGTAAGGCAGACGGTCCGCCGCCCACTCCATCGCGGCCGTAGGCGGGCCAACCGCTGCGGACCCGCGCCGGATCAGCCTCTCTCCGCCGCTCAAGTTCGCGGGTTGACTTACGATTGGCCCCAGCGTACTTTGAAAGAACCTGCCCAGTTTTTCTCCAACTCTAGAATTGTGATCTCCGGAGTACTCACATCATGAATGGCAGCACACCGAAGCAAGGCCTGGGTGAATGGTTGTTGCTGGCGGTCCTTTTGCTTCTCGGCGTTCTGGTGGTTGTGATGCACATCCTGCAGCGCTAAGCCGATCGTTCAGCTACCGCGGACCGTACCCGAGGAAGCCGATCCATTTTTCTCCGAAGAACGGTTCACCTGATCGTGGCCGCTCAAAAAATCTCGTTGCATGACGTCCAGGGTGGTCTGGCCTCACTCGTCGTCCTAGACGAGCGTAGCGTGAGGGACCCATCGTGACCGCGCGCGGAGTGTCTGGAATCGCCCGGCAGCGCCAAATGGCGCGTCTGATCCTATTTGGGTTTTTCTGAGGGCGCCACCTGTACCTGCGGCGCGGGCGCTTGGTCTGATTTTCGCGTCTCGACGAAAGCCACGTGGAAAGCGCCATTGATGTCGCGCTCTTGAGTGGTTTTGGTTTCGTCCGTACCGGAGGCAGCATACCGCACTACATATTTGGTTCTTGTACTGACTTGCAGGCTGCCGCTCGTGTCATTCGGATTAGGCTGCTTGCGCAGTTCCTCGATTGTTTTTCCACCTGAATGTATGCTCTGGACGGTAGTTACTTGCGAGTTCAGACGCAGCCCGCCGTCGGCGGCTACGCCAGGAGCATTCGTAAAATATGTCTCGACCGTAGTGTTTTTTTCTCCCGCGGCGTTTTCTTTCTCCTCGCCAACGGTGCGTGAGACCACTGAAAGTCCGCCGTCTGAATCGGGGCGCGAAATACGCTCTTCGCTGATTCGATTCTTGTTGTCTTCCTTGATTGTGCTTTCTTTAACTTCGGCCACCTCCCAGTCGCCGCTGGAATTCAGCTGTAGCAAAGTTTTTTTCACCTCGACACTGTGGTCAGCGCGGCGCTTTTGCAACTCTTGCGTCTGCAAGGATGCGCTCAAAGCGCCATTGCCGTTAAGCAGGTAAGTCGTCGTTTTCGTCTCCTGCACGTCGGGGCTTATCCTTTTTCTGTCCGCGACTTCACGTTGCATAACCTGAAGATGTCCGTTCCCATCAGATTCCGAGGTCGTGCGTATTACATCGACATCGCCGCTCGCCGAGCTTCTCGCTTCTTCTTCCGTTACCTGCTGCAGATTCCTTTGCCCATTCATATCCCAGCTGTAGCTGCGCACGACTGTATGGGTCGTCGCGGCATTTACACGAATCGTTTCCTTCTCGGTTTCCGAAGTGGGCTGGTACCGGCCATTGGGCCCAAGCGCTTCCACAATTTGTTTATCCACACTCTGGTTGCCCGACCGGACGTGGCTTTCCGTCGTTCGCGATGGGCTGGTGTTCTCTACGGAAGTTTGCGTAGTGGCTGTCCGAGATTCGTTGCTGGTGTTCGGCTGAGCATTTTGAGCCAGAGCGCAGACAGATGCGCCGACGCAAAAAATCATAGAAATCAACGGCTTGATTAGAAGCTTGGTCGAAGACGCGGCGACCGGATTATCAAACTGTGACCATGTCATACGGTTGTTCCCGCCATCTGGGGCTGTCACGAAACCGGACAAGCCCAGTTTACAGTGCCGAACACCTGCGGGCAATCATGGTCATGAGCAAAGCGAATGCGACTCTCACCCATGCCGCTGAAAACTGTGCACGAAGCCGGACCTATTTTCTCTTAACGCCGCCTTCTGCCGCCTCATTTTTCTGCAACACCCTTCTGGCGAAATAGCCATGGCGGAAGCGTGTGGGAGTCGAATTGAAAGGCGAATCTACAAACGCCGTAGATTAGCGACGTTGCAGCCTACACATGAAAGCCAACTGGAACAAATGGAACAAAACTAACTTCCCCTTCCCTCAAGGAGGGATTTTCATTGCAGCTCACACCGCTCTTTCAATAGGTACGGAAATTAGCATCACAGCGCCGATGCAGCCGAGCGATATGCGGCAGTTTCCGTCGTGCTTGACGAGAGGGAACATTTCTTGACCGGCCTAGATGCATCTAGATTGGTCTTGACAGGCAGAATGTTTAGTTGTACACTCGGTTTCATAGAAGGAGGTCTACATGGCTACGGCAATGAAAATGAAGAAGATCGGACTCAACATGAAGGCTAGTGTGTATAACGACTTGGCCCGACTGGCAAAGGACAACGGCCAGACGACCACTTACTTGCTTGAAAAAGCGGCAGAGCACTACATTCAATTTGTTGCCCCGACGGAGGGCACAGTGCGTCCTGAAATCATGGCGCATTTCCGCAAATCAGTCGAAAAGAACCGCAAGTTGCTTCAGCTGCTTGCCAAGTAGATGCCCCAGCGCATCCACCTGACCGTGGCCGAAGTCATTGAAATGCAGCTGCAGCTAGTAGACGAATTTGGTGGACTCCACGGAATCCGCGATGCCGGCTTGCTGGAGTCCGCCGTCATGCGCCCGCAAAACGGCTACTACAGCAATATCATTGAGGAAGCTGCGGCTCTGATGGAATCTCTCGCGAATAATCATGCCTTCCACGACGGCAACAAACGCATCAGCTTCTCAGCAACGGACGTTTTTCTTCGGGCGAATGGATACGTTTTGGACGTGGACGGGCTGGAAGCGCACAAATTCATTACCGGGGCCATGGAGAGAAACGAGTTTCGATTCGCTTTGATTCGCGACTGGCTCGTCTCCGTCGCAAAAGCCGCCTAATTTTCTGAAATGCAGATGTTCCCAAGACGCTGCGCATCTACGCCTACGTCGTTCAGCAAACGCAGCAGGACGCCATGGAAGGCGCTGCAATCAGTACGGCAAGCGGTGCTGTAGTGCCGATTGGTGCGGATACAGAAAATCAAACTGTTTGGAAACAATAGAGTGGCGGAAGCGTGTGGGAGTCGAACCCACCATTCTGGCCGCGAAGGACAGAATCAATGGCTTTGAAGGCCACGAGGACCACCGGGCCCCGGGCGCCTCCGTCACCGGATTATAGTGTCGCGGCCGTGCGGCTTCAACTTTCGTGCGGTTTCAACTTCGCGGTGCGCTCGAGGCGAACTTCTTGCGTGCCAGATCCAGCAGTTTTGCGTCGGTGCAAACTTCGTAGTACGGGCGAGGACCCTGCGCTCCCACTTTCGCGCCGGGCAACAGTTGGTGCACGAACCCCTTGCGCACCACCACGGGTTCCAGCGATTCTCCCAGCGGTACTTCACCAAAATAAAGTTGTACGCGCTCTTTTCCCCACGGCATGGGAAAAGTTCCGCCCATCGGCGACATCGAAATTTCCGCGCTCAACTTCTGAAATCCCTCTTCATTCAACTCGATGCCGTTCAAATTGTAACGCACCAGCAATTCCTCGCCTTCGTCTTCCGCCGCATCTTCCATCAACGGCTGCAGCACAAACACGTTAAACGGCGAAGGATTATCCTTGAACAGTCGCTTGGTGATTTTCGTGCAGCTCGAAAGCCTATCCGACAAATTCAGCGCGCGCGAAATCATGATCTTCGAATCGCCGTCCATCCACAGCGACGGCGCCGAATCCTGAAACGCCACGCCTACGCCGATTTCCAGCGGTGGCAATTCGGTCGTCTTCGTCCGAGCGTTGTACGCCTGCGTCACCGCCAGAATTTCCCGCGCCAGAATGCAGGCCCGCGCCACCGCCCGCGTCGTCGCCCGCGTCGCTTCGGTCTCGTAAATTGCCAGAATGATCGCATCGCCTTCGATAAACACCGTCGCCGCGCCAAATCGCTCCAGCATCCGCTTCACCGGCTCGTGCAAATTCATGCTGAAGTGCGACGCCGGATTCATGCCCTTCGCCAGCAAATCCTTGGTTATGCCCGTCGAGCCGCGCACATCCGCTTTGATCACCGTGTGATTGATCACGGGATCGTCGGTCGGCCGCCCTTCATCTCCGTGCAAAAACTCATATAAACTTTTGTTCACGCGCGAAAGCTCGCGCGCCCGCTCCGAACGCACCAGGCTGATGCGCTCCATCCACGCCGCCACGTGCTGGTAATTTCGCCGGTCGCGCCGCAGCCGCATGAAATCCTCGGCGAACTGCAGCGTGAACGACAACTGCTCCTCGTGCGTGCGCCGCCGGATGGCTCGCGAAGCGTCCTCCAGCCTTTTCATCGAAATCTTCCGGGCCGGAAACTGCTCCAGAATCGCTTCCACGCGCTTGGCTTCGTCGCGGTTCACCAGTGCCTTTTTCAGCGCTTGCAAGTGAATCGGCGGGCAATAATCCGCGTAGATGCGCCGCAATTCGTATCCCGCCAGCATGTGAAACAGCAGGTCGCGCTCCTCCAGCCGGTGCATCCATTCTTCCAGCAGCTGTGCGCGCGTTTCCGGCGCGGCCTCGCCTTCTATCGCTGGCGCCGACGCATCGAAAAGCCGCCGCGCGTTTTGTGGCTGGTTCAAATAGTCGCCCAGCCGGCTGCGATATTCCTCGATCAGGAAGTCCATGCGCTGCTTGGCCGAATCGATCTGCGGCCCCAGCTCTTCCAAATTCTTCTCGCTCGCCGCGAACTTCTTGCGCAACGCTTCCAGCTCCGCGCGTGATTCCGCGCTCGCTCCGCCCCTGCGCTTAAAAAGCGATGGAAAAAGCCCGTCGCCTTCTCCCGCGCGCCCCGTGGCCTCTTCCAGTTCCTCTTCCATGCGCGCCATCTCCGAACGCATTTGCCGCGCCTGCTCGAGCAACCGTTCGTGAACTTTGCGCGCCTTGCTCAATTCGTCCGCGTCGTCGCCGGTCAAAATCAGGTCGCGCACGAAATCCAGCAGAATTCCGTCAAAAATCTCAAAACGGTCGGGGTCGTTTACGAAATTCGCCAGCAGGACGTAATGCTCCAGAAACAGATGATCGTCGTTCCCGTTCTCCACAAAAAGGAATCGGTTCTGCAGCAGCTCATACGTCTCGCGGAAGTCCTCGCCGAAAAGCGCCCGCCGTGATTTCGAAAGCGTGCCCTCTTCCACTTCCCGCCAGATGCGGCAGAGCGTGTCGCCCACTTCGCGGTAGGTATTTTTTTTGTCCGCCTGGATCTCCGCGATTTTCGCCCGCATCACGTGCGCCTGCTCGCTGTGCTCGAACAGTTCGCCGCGCGCGCGGATCCACTCCTTGCATTCCACCACGATGCTGGAAAATTGGCTGGCGATTTCGGAGGTCAGATGTTTCACGAGCGCTAACTGGTGCAGTATGTCGGTCTCGATGGATTGCTGAAACTTCGCGCGCGTTAGCGACGCCTGCAGCACTTCGGTCAGCAGCTTGCGAAAGGCGCCGTGCTCCGGCGCGCCCGATTGCTTGCGGTCTTTCCCATAAAACAGACTGATATTGATCTTCTGGCGGACCAGGTCCAGCAGGTACTTTCGCGTAAAATCCACGAACCGCGGGCTGAGAAAAACGTCATAATGGATGTTGTCAACGCCCAGCGTCAGATTGCTCAGCCGAATTTCGGCGGAGTAAGGCTCCAGCTTCATCCGGGCGGGATGGGCGGGCGAAGGCGCAATGCGGGTATCTGGCATCCGGGCGCAGCGAGTCGTCGAGCTTTCACTTTATCGAGGCGCCATGCGCAGCGCAATGGCACGGTTCCTAACCGTTAATGATTCGTCGGGTAGTCCGCCGGTTCCGCGCGGTGGTCAGGACTTGAATCTTGATCCGGAATCAAATACTGCGCCCGAGTTCGCCGTCGCGCCTGGTGGCTTCGGCATTGCACCTGGCCCCTCTGGTATCCAGCCGGCCGGCTACGGCGTTGAGCCTACTCCTTACGGCGTTTCTTCGACGCGCTATGGCGTCGCATCCACCGACCGCAAGAATTCCGGCGATCAGGGCCCGTGCCTCTACTTCGGTCCGCAAGGCCAACGATGCGATCGCCCCGCCATCGCCGACGGATTCTGCGCGCGTCATCTCCCCGCCCAACTCAATCAGTCCGCTCGATTCGGCGCCACTTCCTCGGTTCAACCAATCGCCGCTTCCCGCGGATTCAAGCCCTACGGCGGCGTCGCTTCCCCTGGCTCCAAGCCGTTCGCCCGCATAATTGCAATAGGCATCGCCATCTTCGCCGCCCTCTGGCCCGTAATAGCCGATCTCCTGCGCGAAATAATCCGCTGGATTCACTCGCACTAACCACGCGGGTGCACGTTTTGTTTGCTTTTTTCCAGGGGCGCCGCTTGCTGCGCCCCAGCCTGCCACCCTGTCAGCCTCATCGCAGATTCGCCCTGGCCTTGCTCTGCGTCTCTGCGGTAAAAACCTCTTCTCACCCTTCGCCTTTGCTTTCAACCATTGACTGCCAACTTTCCACCGCTAACTCCGCCTTTCCTCTGCGCTGTGTTAAATCTTTTGACTTCCGCCGCACCGAAATCGAGGTTTCCGGGTAAAATACCGGACCATGCCCAAATTACTGGAAGGCAAGACCGCCATCGTTCTCGGCGTTTGGAACAAATGGAGCATCGCCTACGCCATCGCGCAAGCTTTCGCCCGCGAAGGCGCCACGCTCCTGCTCACCTATCAGAACGACCGCGCCAAACCCGTCGTCGAAGAACTCGGCAACGAACTCGGCGCGAAAGGCTTTTACCCCTGCGACGTGCAACAACAATCAGACATTGACGGCCTTGCGGAATCCCTGAAACGAGAAGGCCGCACGATCGACGTGATGGTCCACTGCCTCGCCTTCGCCAATCACGAAGATTTGAATCAGCCGTTCCTGAAAACCTCGCGCGATGGCTTCAAGCTTGCGCTCGACGTCAGCGCCTATTCCCTCGTCGCGGTTTCCAGCGCGCTTTCTCCTCTGATGACCAACGGCGGCGCCATCATGACCCTAACTTACCTCGGCTCCACGCGCGTTGTAAAAAACTACAACGTCATGGGCATCGCCAAAGCCGCGCTCGAAGCCGAAGTCCGCTACCTTGCCGCAGAACTCGGCGCGAACAAAATCCGCGTCAACGCCATTTCCGCCGGGCCCATTAAAACTATTTCCGCTCGCGGCATTAAGGATTTCTCCAAGGTCCTCGATTTCGTGCAGGAACACGCTCCGTTGCGCCGCAACACAGACGTCGCCGAAGTCGCCGACGCCGCCGTTTTTCTCGGCAGCGACTTGGGCCGCGGAGTCACCGGAAATGTCCTCTATGTTGACGCCGGATTCCAGATCATGGGCCTGGAGCCGCCGGCGCCGCCAAAATGAGAAGGTGCGAGCGAGGTTCGCCCGCTCGCGCTCGCGGGAACAACCGCAATCATTTTATGCCACGATACACAGCCGTTGTTGCCCGTTCCGCGACGACGCTGCTCGCATCACTCGCTTCCGCGAAATCGTAGCCCTCCGGTCCATCTCAAGAAAGCCTAGAAAAGGCAGCCGAATTACGCGGGGATCCAACGTGGTTTCGATTGATGACGCGCCGGTCGCATTCCTCTCACGGAATATCGAACTCTGGCTGCCCAAATCCGCCGTCGCCTACACCGACCACGGCAAGCGCCGCACGATCATCGAGCATACCTTCACGGACTTCCAACTCTTCTCGGTGCAAACCCAACAGGTGATCGGAAAGCCGAAGGAAACAGAAAAACCAGAAGAGAAACCCTGAAGCTCAATGATTGCTCGGCGATTCCCTGCCGTCCTCCACCACAATCCTTCTCACGTCCTCGGAAACATGCTCGAGCCCGATCCGCACCACCGGCCAATCCGTGCGCAGCTTCAATCGCTCCGGCCATTCCACAATCACGATGGCCTTCTCGCTGAAAATATCTTCCAGCCCCAGCGTCTGCAGATCGTGAAAATCGCCCACGCGGTAAAGGTCCACGTGATACACGCGCGCCGTTCCTTGGTATTTGTGAACCAGGGTAAAGGTAGGACTGGTGACGTCGTCTTCGCGCGCCGCTCCTGCGCCCGCCGCAATTCCTTTCGTCAGCGTGGTCTTCCCTGCCCCCAAATCGCCCGAGAGCAACACCAGCACCGGCGGTTTCAGCCCTGCGCCAATTTCCCGGCCGCGGGCGATGGTTTCATCCGATGAATGTGTCTTGATTTCGCGCTTACCCAAGGCCGCACTCGGCATAAAATTGTTGATATGCGCGCGGAAGCGCTAGAATCAAATCCGAAGCCATCAGCGGCGCCTCGCCTGTTTCCGCAT
>Ga0210394_10002898_pt1 | contig 22668 bp, 19 predicted proteins | sample IncBWC12MmetaG_FD_160121 | JGI IMG/M metagenome (GOLD analysis project Ga0210394, IMG submission 160121) | Forest soil microbial communities from Barre Woods Harvard Forest LTER site, Petersham, Massachusetts, United States - Inc-BW-C-12-M | ecosystem: Environmental > Terrestrial > Soil >... | reverse complement strand
CGGATTGTGACCATAATCGTATTCGGTGAGGGGTCTAAAAAAGAGCGCGGATTCTACGCAAAATAACCGTGGGTTTAAAGGCTTACGCGAACTACGGCACCGCCTAGCGCCGCCGCGGCAACCCCGGGGGCATTCCGCCGCGAAGACCCGCCATGAGCCGACCCAGCTTGCCGCCCTTCATGCCCTTCATGAGCTTCTGCATCTCCATGAATTGCTTGAGCAATCGGTTCACGTCCTGGACCTGGACACCGGCCCCGGCCGCAATCCGGCGCCGGCGCGAGCCATCCAGGATCCCGGAATGCTGCCGCTCCCGCCGGGTCATCGAGTCAATAATTGCAATCTGGCGCTTGAGTTCGCGGTCGGCCTGGTCCGAGGGCATGGCAGCCCGGCCAGCCAGCTGCGCCGGGAGCTTGTCCATGACGGCACTGAGGCCCCCGAGCTTGCGCACCTGCTCGAGCTGCTCACGCAGATCCAGCAGATTGAAGGCCTTGCCGGAAGTGACCTTGCGGGCGAGCTTCTCGGCCTGCGCTACATCGACCTTGCGCTGTACGTCCTCGACCAGTGAGACCACATCGCCCATCCCGAGGATGCGTGAGGCCATGCGCTCGGGGTCGAATGGTTGCAGCGCGTCGATCTTCTCGCCCATGCCCAGAAACACGATCGGCTTGCCGGTCACGGCGCGCACCGACAGTGCCGCGCCGCCGCGCGCATCGCCATCGGCCTTGGTCAGGATGATGCCGGTGAGCTCGAGTGCGGAACTGAAGGCACGCGCGGCATTGACCGCGTCCTGACCCGCCATCGCATCGACCACGAACAGCCGCTGATGGGGCGATACGGCGCGATCGATCGCCTGCATTTCCTTCATCAACTCATCGTCGACATGCAGCCGTCCCGCGGTGTCGACGATCAGTGTCTCAACAACCCCGCGCCGCGCCGCTGCGAGCGCCGCGACCGCGATGGCCGTCGGGTCCTGACCGGACGAACTCGGAAAGAAGTCCACGCCGATGCTCTGGGCCAGTCGCTCGAGCTGCAGAATGGCCGCCGGACGGCGCACGTCGGTGCTCACGAGCATCACGCGCCGGCGCTGTGTCTCCTTGAGCCAGCGCGCGAGCTTGGCGGCGGTCGTGGTCTTGCCCGCGCCCTGCAGGCCCGCCAGCAGCACCACCTGCGGCGGCTGCACGTTGTGTGCGAAACCGGCCGCATGGGCGCCCAGCAATACCACCAGCTCGCGATGCAAAATGCCGATAAAGGCCTGCCCCGGCGTGAGGCTGCTGGCCACTTCGGCGCCGAGCGCACTCGCCTTGACGCTGTCGGTAAAGCCCTTCACCACCGACAGCGCAACGTCGGCTTCGAGCAGCGCCATGCGCACCTCGCGCAGCGTCTCGGCGACGTTCTCCTCGGTCACGCGGCCGCGTCCACGCAAGCCCTGTACGGCCGCGGCCAGGCGCTCAGTCAGCTTGTCAAACATTGGTGCAGGCGTGCGGCAGTGCCGCCCTATACAGCCCTCGGGTGACCCATTATAAGGACCAGGTGGACAATGCGCCGACGATCGTTCTGAGCATCATTCTGCTGTCGCTGCTGATCGTGATCGCCTTCTCGGCCGGCACCGAAGTGGCGCTGTTGTCGGTCAACCGCTACCGCATCCGCCACCGCGCCAGCCTCGGTGAAAAGCGCGCGCTGCTGCTGGAGAAGCTGCTGGCCGAGCCCGATCGATGGCTCGGCGCCAATCTCGTGATTCTGGCGCTCGCAAGCGTCGCCGCGACCACCGCTGCCACGCTGCTGGCGCAGCGCACCGGCGTCGAATGGGCCTTGCCGCTCATGATGATCATGCTGACGGTGATCATGATCGTGTTCTGCGAGCTCACGCCCAAGATCTTCGCCGCCGTGCATGCCGAGAGCGTGGCGCTCGGCTCGGCCTATATCTACCTGGTGCTGCTCTGGGTGTGCACGCCGCTGGTCTGGGTCAGCAACATCATGGCGCAGGGATTTCTGCGCCTGGTCGGTGCCACGCATCGCGGCCGTGCGATGCAGGCGCTGTCGACCGACGAGCTGCGCACGGTCGTGGCCGAAGCAAGCGCGCTAGTGCCGCAACGCCACCGCCAGATGCTGCTCTCGATCCTCGACCTCGAGCGCGTCACAGTCGATGACATCATGATTCCACGCTCGGAGATCTCCGCCATCGACGTGGCGGCGAGCTGGGATCACATCCTCGAGCGCCTGCGGCAAAGCCCGCACTCGCGCCTGCCGGTCTATGAGGCCCATCTCTCCAATCTGATCGGCATTCTGCAGATGAAGCGCGTGGCGCAGGAGCTGGCGCGCGGCACCTTGAGCCGCGAGCGGCTGGTCGAGCTCGCCAAAGCCCGCGAGCCCTACTTCGTACCCGAAGGCACCCCGCTCACGCAGCAGCTGGCGCAATTCCAGCGCATGCGCCGCCGGCTGGCCTTCGTCGTCACCGAGTACGGCGACATCGCCGGCCTGGTCACGCTCGAGGATATCCTCGAGGAGATCGTCGGCGAGTTCACCACCGATCCCAGCGCGGTCACTCATAAGGATGTCAGCCGCGATGCGCAGGGCAACTGGCTCGTGAACGCGAGTGCCACGATTCGCCAGCTCAACCGCATGCTCGGATGGCAGCTGCCCGCGCTCGGCCCGCGCACGCTCAATGGGCTGCTGCTCGAGAAGCTAGAGACCATACCGACGCCCGGCACGGCGCTGCGCATCGGTAACTACGATTTTGAGATCCTGCAGATCGCGGACAACGCCATCCGCACCGTGCGCGTGCGAACGGTACCGACGGCGCTACCTGCGGACACTAAGGCCGTGGCTGGGGACTAGAGCTGGAAGACCTGCGTCAAGGCCTCGGCGATGCTCGAGACCCCGATCAGTACCAGGCCGGCGAACCCGTCGCGGACGGACGGCTCGCGCGGCAGGTTTTGGCGCGGCAACATCACCTGTGTGAAGCCGAGCTTCGCGAGCTCGCGCAACCGCTCTTCGCCATGGGCGACGGGCCGCACCTCGCCGGTCAGTCCGAGCTCGCCGAACACCACCAGTGATTGCGGCAGTGCGTGTGCGCGCAGGCTCGAGGCCAGAGCCACCGCCAGCGGCAGGTCGGTAGCGGTCTCACCGATCTCGAGTCCGCCGACCAGATTCACGAACACATCGTGATCGGCCAACGACAGGTCGGCGTGACGGCTCAGGATCGCGAGCAGCATCGATAACCGATTGGCATCGACGCCCTGGGCAACCCGGCGCGGCATGGTGGAGCGTGCCCGATCGACCAGCGCTTGCACCTCGATCATGAGCGGCCGGCCGCCGTCGCGCGCAACCATCACCACGCTGCCCGGAACCGGCTGCGGATGACGCGAAAGAAAAATGGCCGAAGGATTCCTGACCTCCTTGAGCCCGGATTCGCTCATGGCAAAGAACCCGAGCTCATTCGCGCGGCCGAAGCGATTCTTGGTGGCGCGCAGCAGGCGGAAGCGGCTGCCCGCATCGCTGGTGAAATAGAGCACGGTGTCGACCATGTGTTCGAGCAGCTTGGGACCCGCGATACCCCCGTCCTTGGTGACGTGTCCGACGATGATGACCGCACTGCCCCCGCTCGTGGCCTTGGCGTGCCGAACCAATGCCGCGGTGCATTCGCGCAGCTGCACCACCGAGCCGGCGCTCGATTCGGCCGCTTCGAGCTGCATCGACTGAATCGAGTCGATCACGAGCAGACCGCTGCGGCGTTCGCCGGCGCGCTGCAGGATGGCATCGAGCGATCCGTCGGCAATCAGTTCGAGCTGCGCGCCTTCGAGACCGAGGCGCTGCGCGCGCTGTGCCACCTGCGCCATCGATTCCTCGCCGCTCGCGTACACGACCGGTACCTGGCGCGAAAGGCTCGAGGCCACCTGCAGCAGCAACGTCGACTTGCCGATACCCGGTTCGCCGCCGAGCAGCGTCACCGATCCCGGGAACAATCCGCCGCCGAATACCCGATCGAGCTCCGACGATCCGAGTGACAGGCGTGTCAATGACGTGGCCAGGAGGCTGGCGCTCTCGAGCGCTTCAACCTGGGCCGCACCGGCGCGCGGCGTCACGGTGCGGACTGCGGTGACGCGTTCGAGCGTCTCCCAGGCCTTGCACTGGGAGCACTGCCCCTGCCACTTGAGGGCTTCACCACCGCATTGGCGGCATACGAACAGGGTTTGGCTGCGTGCCATGGCAGGGATTCGGGACCTCGACTACACACCTTGCAGGGGTCGCAGGATGCTACACCCCGAGGCGCAATTGTGATCAGGGCCGCGCATTGAGCCTGCCGCGATGCTAAGTTATGCCCTTGAGTACGCTGCGCCCGTGCGCCGTGGTTCTGGGGAAGCGAAGGCACGGGATGGCCTGCAGGGACCCTATCGAAGTGTGACGCAGTTCAATATTCATCAAAGAAGCAAGCTATGCCACGTTTCAGAGGCCGTATGAGCCTCAAGGGCAAGTTGCGCTGCGTGGGCCAGACCGATACCGGGAAGGTCCGCGAGCACAACGAGGACACCATCGCCTACGATTCGGACATCGGCCTGCTGGTCCTTGCCGATGGCATGGGCGGCTACAACGCCGGTGAGGTCGCCAGCGGGATCGCTGTCAAGACCATCGTCGGCCTGGTCCGCGATGCCGTCGAGCGCGAGGATCTGCGCAACCACGACTCCACTGCCGGGCTGGCACGCGCGTCGATCATCCTGCGCGATGCCATATTGCGCGCCAACAAGATCATCTTTCAGACCGCCCGCACGCAACCGCAGTGCGAAGGCATGGGGACCACCGTGGTCGGCGCCCTGTTCTTCGATAATCGCATCTCGATCGCGCACGTCGGCGACTCGCGCCTCTACCGGATGCGCAGCGCCGGCTTCGAGCAGCTCACCATGGACCACTCGCTGCTGCAGGAGCTGGTCGACCGCGGCTTCTACTCCCCGGAGGAAGCGCAGCGGGCGGCCAACAAGAATTACGTCACGCGCGCCCTGGGCGTCGAGCCGAACGTCGACGTCGAAGTCCAGGAGCACCCGGTGCAGAAGGGTGACCTGTATCTCATTTGCTCCGACGGCCTGTCGGACATGGTCGAGGATGACGACATTCACTTAACCATCAGCACCTTTGGTGCTAACCTTGAGAATGCCACTAAACAACTGATCCAGTTGGGTAATGACAACGGTGGCAAGGACAATATCTCGGTTGTAGTTGCAGAGATCATGGAATCGTTTCCCGCACCCCGCGGCATTTTCGACAAGATGTTGGGCTGGTTCAGCTCCACCTGAGGCTAAACGCACATGGCTAGGTTGATTCTGAGTCTGGATGGCACCGTGCTCGCGGAATACAACATGAACAAGGAGCGTTACACGATCGGGCGTCTCCCCGACAACGACATCCGGATCGATAATCCGGCGGTCAGCGGACACCATTCGCTGATCATCAACATCCTCAACGATTCGTTTCTCGAGGATTTGAACAGCACCAACGGCACCTACGTGAACGGCAAGCTCATCAAGAAGCATGCCTTGCAGCACGGCGACGTCATTACCGCGGGACACCACCAGCTGCGCTTCGTCGAGGACGACGAGGCGCAACAGGATGAGTTCGAGAAGACCATGGTCATCCAGCCCTCGGCCCGACCGGTCGAGCGCATCCGGGCCGCGGTCGCCGGATCGACCGCCACCGCTACCGCCGCCGGCGCCACCAGCGCGCGCCGCACGCTCGGCAATGGCGCACCGGCCATCAGGAAGGCCAAGCTGCAGGTACTTTCCGGCGCGTTCGCCGGCCGCGAATTGGAGCTCACCAAGGCACTGACCACGCTTGGGCGTCCCGGTGTGCAGGTTGCCGCGATCACGCGGCGTTCCGAAGGCTATTTCATCGTGCACGTCGATGCCGAGGGGGACGACAACTTCCCGCTCGTCAACGGTGCCAAGATCGGCGCCCAGGCGCGCAAACTGGCCGACAATGATGTGATCCAGCTCGCCGGCGTCAAGATGGGGTTCTTCGAAGGCTAGAAGCCTGTCAGGCTGGCTTGCGCTGCTCCGATGGCTCGGCCTCCTCGGGCCGTTCGATCATTCGATCCTGCAGCGCCAGCAGTACGTCGTGCCGCGCCACCTCGCCGAGCAGCACCGGGCTCCAATGCCCGGAGACCACCGGCAGCTGCTTGCAGTGGTGCGCGATGAACACGTCGAGCGCATCGCCGAGCAGCATCTCCGGTGTCAGCGTCGGAGGTGGCGGCTCCATTGCCTGCCCGATGGTGTAGGTGGGCGGCAGCAGCTGAACTCCGGGCTGCTGAGCCAGCGTGCTCAAGTTCATCTGTCCCACGAGCTGCTTGTCGCCGTCGACCACATAGACGCGTCCGCCGCCGCGTGCCCGCGCCTGCTCGTACACCGCACGGATCGGCTGATCACGCTGCAACAGCGTGCCTGGCGGACGGACCAGGGCCGCGATCTGTCGCAGCCGCCACTCTTCGCCATCGCCGGGCCCCTTGGAGCTCAGCGATTGCGTGTAGACCGACTCGCCGCCGCGATAAATGCGCGCCACGTAGTGACCGGTCACGCACGCCAGCATCAGCGGCAGCACCACCTCATAGTCGAGCGTCATCTCGAAGATCAGCAGGATCGATGTCAGCGGCGCGTGTGTCGTGGCGGCGAGAAAGCCGCCCATGCCGACGACCGCGTAGGCCGCGGGCTGCGACAGCGCATGGGGATCGATCAGATGGAGCGCATTGCCGAATAGCGCGCCCATGGCGGCGCCGATAAACAGCGTTGGCGTCAGAATTCCGCCTTGGGCGCCGGAACCGACGGTTGCGGCGGTGCTGATGAACTTGGCGACCAGTACCACGGCCAGCAGCTCAATCCCGAGCCGGTCGTTGAGCATTTCATTGACCACGCTGAAGCCGTTGCCCCAGACGCGCGGCTCCCAGACCGAGATGACGCCGACGATCAGGCCGCCGAGCGCCAGGGTCCACGGTGGACTCCAGTTGAGGCCACGAAACAGCGCCCGGGCACGATCGAGCAAGGCCAGAAACGTTGGCGCCACGTGTCCGAGCAGTACGCCGAGCAACGCATAGAGCGCCAGTTCCCACCAGTCGCCGAAAATGATGTGAGGCGCCTGGTACACAGGTCCATATCCCAGGAAGTGCCGGCTGGTCGCATCCGATACGACCGAGGCGACGATCAAGGGACCGAAGCTTTCCATCGCGATCGAACCGAGAACGACCTCGGCCACGAACAGGGCCCCCGCGATCGGCGCGTTGTACGCGGTCGCTATGCCCGCCGAGGCACCGCAGGCAACCAACAGCCGCAGCCGCGGCACCGGTGCCCGGGTCCACTGGCCGATCTTGGAGGCCACGGCAGCCGCGAGCTGCACCAGCGGACCCTCGCGTCCGATCGAGCCGCCCGAACCGATGGTGAAAAACGAGGAGACTGCCTGCAGCAGCGCGGAGCGGCTGCCGAGCTGGCCGTTGCCGACAGCAACGGCTTCCATGTAGTCCATCGTGCGGCTCATACGCAGCAGCCGGCGCGAAATCCACAGCACCGTGCCAGCCAACACACCACCGATCGTCGGCACCGCAATGCGCGCCCACCAGGGCAGCAGTTCGGCGGTCTCGACCAGTCCGGTCGAATGACCCGTGAGGGTCTGCTGCACGAGCCGCACGCTGGCGCGAAACGCGACGCCGCTGAACGCGCCGCAGATACCTATCAGCGCCGCCCAGAAGATGATGCCGCTGAGATGGCCCTGCCTGGCCGTGGTCAGTGCGATGCGCACCAGACGATCGGCGCGCACGTACAGGCGGGACCCCAGCCGCACCAAGGCTTGCACAGTGGAACCGTACCAGCCGTGCCGAGGCTCTCCACCGCCGGCGCCGACCGCGTCGGTCACCGCAAGATGCCCTCGGCGTAGGTATCGGGCGCGAAGTTGACGAAGCGCGTGTACTGACCCTGGAAGGTCAGCAGGAAAGTCCCGATCTCACCGTTGCGATGTTTGGCGAGATCGATCTCGGCGATCCCTTTCTTCGTAGTGTTCTTGTCGTAGACCTCATCGCGATAGATCAGCAGGATCATGTCGGCGTCCTGCTCAATCGCGCCAGAATTGTGCGACGCGACAAAGTCGGCGAACCAGCATGATGTGGCAGGAACAGTGAGATCGAAGACCTCTTCCTCCCCTGCTTCGTTGATTGAGGCGATACGATCCCAAAACAGGTCCGAATCACACGCGGCTTTCAGCGCATCATCGCCGAGAATGTTTGCATAATTCATCAACAGCGGGCGTGATGGTGCGAACTGCACGCTCGATACGCCAAAAGAACGGTCGCGCAGATCTGCCATTTGGCGATGAGTTATTCCGCGCGATCTCATTGACGCTCGCACTTCGTCGAATAATTCGATCGGCAGAGTGTCCACATTCGTCGATGGAGCAATCTCAGCGATGCGAGTTGCAAGTTGCGCGGCCGGCGCGACACGGGGACCAAACGCTCCCACGCTCGCCAGGAATTTCGCTTGCGCTTCGACTCCTCTGATCCAAACCATGTGAACAGGATTCTTATAACCTGCTGTCACAGTCTGAATGCGGGCGACGATTCCAAAACGCAGAAGAAGCGCAGCCACGTCATCCGCAAGCCCACGGCTGCACGTGGAAAAGTGAACGCCGTGACTGCCGCGCTGCCCCGGCTTGCGCAGCGAGATCGTCCCGTCCGTCGCCCATAGATGCCGCAGCAATAGTGCGATTTGGCCATTCGTGAGCCTGAAGGCCACCTCCGGGATGCGCTTCTGATGCGATCTTTGTCCAAATATTCCCAGCTCGCGCAGCCATCGATTCAAGCCGGCCGGCTTCCAACGATTACCATTGCCGGAAAGCAGCAACTGATGCCAGTTGCCGCGGCCGGCGTAGCGCGTGACTTTCAGACCGAACTGTTCTTCGGCGGCACGTTTGACGAGCTCACTGCAATCTTCCGAGCCCGTCGTGTAGCGCATGGGTTGCTGGTTCAGATAGCTGCCATCACCGATGAGCTGCCCGAGAAGTGCGACGCGATCGTCCGGCCACACCTCGGGGGTTGCAGGTTCGGGCGCCGATCGGGCGATGGCAAGGCGATCGCCTGGGCGAAGTTCAGCCACTTGCCGCCAACCGCCAGATGCGTACAGGCGATGCTTCGCGGTCGCGCGAATTTTTCGCCCGCTCGCCAAGACGACCTCGTAAATCGGCTTCTTTCCGACACACCAGACAAGTTCGGACGCGGCGTGCGTGATTCGTCCTGTTTCGGTCATCGACAGAACTTCGGGAGTCTGTCCGACCAGCCCGCGAATCGGAACGCGTCTGCCGTCACTGAGACAGACGAGCGTGTCTCCGGTCACACACTCGCGCAGATCGGACATCACCGGCTTCTTCTCCGTGCGTTGCTCGACCGCGCGATTGAGCTGCGAGAGCGCAATCACCGGTACCGACAACTCCTTCGCCAGCGCCTTGAGACCGCGCGAGATCTCGCTGATCTCGGTGGCGCGATTCTCCTGCGTGCCGGGAACCTGCATGAGTTGCAGATAGTCGACCACGACCAGATCCAGACCGGCCTCGCGCTTGATGCGGCGGGCGCGCGCGCGCAGTTCCGTCGGCGTCAGGCCCGCCGACTCATCGATGAAAATCTTCGATTCGGACAGCTGGCTGGTGGCCGAGGTGATGCGTACCCAGTCATCATCCGAGATGCGCCCGGTGCGAATGCTGTTGAGAGGCACGTGCCCGATCGAGGACAGCATGCGCGTGACCAGCTGCTCGGACGGCATTTCCATGCTGAAGAGCGCCACCGAGGCCCTGATTTCGGGATTCACTGCCGCGTATTCGGCGATGTTGACCGCGAGCGTCGTCTTACCCATCGACGGGCGGCCCGCAATGATGACCAGATCCCCGGGCCGCAGTCCGCCGGTCTTGTGATCAAAATCGGTGAAGCCGGTCGCAAGCCCGCGCAGCTTGTTTGGATTGGTGTGCCACTCATCGATCTTGTCGATCAGCGGCGGCAGCAGCGTACTGACGCGCACGGCGCCGGAACCGAGCCGCGTGCCCTGTTCCGCGATCTCGAATACGCGCGCCTCGGCACGGTCAACCAGCTCGCGCGCCGGCAGGCCCTCGTCACTGAATACCGAGGCGGCGATCGCGCGTCCCGCCTCGATCAACGCCCGCAGCAGCGCGCGCTCGTGCACGATGGCCGCGTAGGCACGCACGTTGGCCGCGGTAGGGGTATCGCGCGCGAGCGTGCCGAGATAGGCGAGACCGCCCGCGTCCTCGAGCTTCGACTGGCGCTCGAGCTGCTCGGATACGGTGACCACATCGCCGGGCCGCCCCATCGCAATCAGCGCGCCGAGTGCCTCGTAGATCAAACGGTGATCGGGGCGATAAAAATCCGCCGCGGTAACCATGTCGGCGACCTGGTCCCAGGCGGAGCCATCGATCAGCAACGCTCCGAGCACCGCCTGCTCGGCCTCGACCGAGTGCGGGGGAGTCAGATTCTCGTTGCCCGGCGCGCCACCATCGCGGCGCGGACGCAGCGGCACACTCATGCGCCCTCCCCATTCAGCTGTGCGGCCACTTCGGTGGTGCCAGCCGGTCGCGGCTTAAGCGCTCAGGCCGCTTCTTCGGCGACGATTATCACCGGCAGCTCGACGTTGACGTCGGCATGCAGATGCAGTTGTACGCTGTGATCGCCGACCACGCGCAGCGGGCCCGACGGCAAGCGCACTTCGCTGCGCGCCAGCGCGTGGCCCGCCTTGGTGCTGTGCTCGGCGATGTCGGCGGTGCCGATCGAGCCGAACAGCTTGCCCTCGGTACCGGCCTTGGCCGTGATCGAGAGCTTGAAGTCCTTGAACGCTTCAGCGCGCTTCTGCGCCTGCGTCAGCTCCTCGTTCGCCTTCGCGGTCAGCTCGGCGCGGCGAGCTTCGAAGCGTGCGATATTGGCCGGGGTCGCCAGCGTCGCCTTGCCCTTGGGCAGCAGATGATTGCGGCCATAGCCGGAGCGCACGCTGACGCGATCGCCGATGTTGCCGAGGTTCGCCACCTTCTGCAGCAGAATGAGTTCCATGGCTTAGCTCTAGTGCTGGTCGGTGTAGGGCAACAGCGCCAGGAAGCGCGCGCGCTTGATGGCCGTTGCCAGCTGACGCTGGTAGTAGCTCTTGGTACCCGTGATACGGCTCGGCACGATCTTGCCGGTCTCGGTGACGTAGTTCTTGAGCGTGGCCAGATCCTTGTAGTCGATCATCGCCACACCGTCGGCGGTGAAGCGGCAGAATTTCTTGCGGCGCGTGAAACGCGAATTGCTTGGGGGACGCATCAGACACCTATCTGCATGGGTTCGTCATCGACATCCTCGTCGCGCTCGCGACGTCCGGCTTCACCTTCTTCCTCGGCCCGCGCCATCGGCGAGGGCTCGGTGATGGCCAACTCGACACCCGTGACCAGGTGGCGCAATACGGCGTCGCTGAACCGAAACGCACCAGTGAGCTCCGTGAGGGTCTTCTGATCGACCTCGATGTTGAGCAGCACGTAGTGAGCCTTGTGGACTTTGGCGATCGGGTACGCGAGCTGGCGGCGGCCCCAGTCCTCGACCCGATGCACGGTGCCGTTGCCCGCCGCGATCATGCCCCGATAGCGCTCGAGCATGGCCGGAACCTGCTCGCTCTGGTCGGGATGCACCAGAAATACGATCTCGTAATGCCTCACTGATCCTCCTTATGGGTAATGCCGCCCGCCAGGCGTGAAGCTAAAGGGCGGTGCGGCAAGGAGAACCGGCGAACCTGAGTCCGCCGGGTCTTGGTCGAAAAGGGCGGCAAGAATACAAAAACCGGCCCGCCGAAGCAATGTGAGTTTCTGGCCAAAGCCTGCAGCAACTCCGGCCGGAAAATCTCGCCGGCGCCACCACTTAGCTCGCACCTGGCTTGCCGGTCGCAGCCGCCGCATCGCGCTGTCTCAGTGCCTCGTAGAGCAGCATGCCGGCCGCCACGGATACATTGAGGCTTTCGACCGCCCCGCGACTGGGCAGCCGCGCGAGCCAGTCGCAGTGGCGCCGCGTCAGGTTGCGTAGCCCCCGCCCCTCGGCCCCCATGACCAGCACCCGGGGACCGGTCAGATCGACCTCGGCTCCCGTCTGCGGGGCCTCGGCATCGGCGCCGACGATCCAGAGACCGGCGTCCTTGAGCAGCCCGAGCGTGCGGGCCAGGTTCGTGACCGTGACGACGGGCGTGGTCTCGGCCGCACCCGAGGCGCTCTTGCGCGCCGTGGCGTTGAGCGGCGCGGCCCGATCGCGCGGCACGATCAGCGCCAGCACGCCGCAGGCATCGGCCGTGCGCAGGCAGGCCCCCAGATTGTGCGGATCCTGAACGCCATCGAGCGCCAGCAGCAGCGGGTTGTCCCCGGTCCGGATCGCGGCCAGCAGCTCCTCTTCGCGCCAGGGTTCGAGCGGCAGGACCTCGGCCACGACGCCCTGATGCACGACGTTGCCGAGCCGTGCCCGCAACCGGCCCGCATCGATGCGCTCGATGGTCTTGCCGGCCGCGCGCACCAACTTTTCGAGCTGCGCGGCCCTTGAGTCCGCGCGTCCCTGCTGCAGGTAGACGCGCTGCACGCGCCCGGGGTGGCGCGTCAGCAGCGCGCTGACCGCGTGCAGACCATAGACGATTTCAGTCTGCCGCGAGCCCAAGATCGATCAGCCCCTCGACCGGTTTCACTGCCGCGACCACGACCCGCAGGCGACTGCCGGGCGCCAGCCGTCGTTTACTGCGCTGGCCGATCCACTGGCCGCCGTCGCGCGCCATGACGTAGTCATCGTCGCGCAGCGAGGCGAGCGACAGCAGACCGTCGACCCCGAGCGCCAGCAGTTGCACGAAGCATCCAAACTCCGTCACCGTGGTGATCAGGCCGTCGAAGGTCTGACCGACACGGTCGCGCAGATAGACGCATTTCAGGAAGGTTGCAACGAAGCGATCGGCCTCATCCGAACGCCGCTCGAGGCGCGACAGATCCGCCCCGTCGGCGAGCAGCTCCGCGCCCGACGGCAGCGATGCGGGCGGCAACAGTCCCAGCCGCGCTCGCAGGGCGCGATGAATCATGAGATCCGGGTAGCGGCGGATTGGCGAGGTGAAGTGGGCGTAGTCCTCGAGCGCGAGGCCGAAGTGGCCGATGTTGTCGGGCTGATAGAGCGCCTGCGCCATCGAGCGTACCACCTGCGACTCGATGAATGGCCGGCTCTCAGGATCGCGCACGCGCGCCGAAATGGCCGCCAGGTCCTTCGGCTTGACCGGGTCCGGCAGCTGCAGCTCGATGCCGAGGATTCGCAGCGTCGCGCGCAGCTGCTCGAGCTTGCGCTCGTCGGGCGGCGCATGCACCCGAAACAGCGCCGGCACGTGCTGGGTGCGCAGCTCCATGGCCACGGCAACATTGGCCAGGATCATGCACTCCTCGATCAGCCGGTGGGCGTCGTTGCGCGAAGTAAATTCGATCGCGCGGACCCGCTCGCCGTCGAACACGAACTCCGCCTCCGGGGCATCGAAGTCGAGTGCGCCGCGGCGGCGGCGGGCGGCGGCGAGCAGGCGGTAGACCTCGACCAGCGGCGCCAGTCGCTCGATCAGATCGCCGAGCCGCATGCGCGCGGCCGGCGTACCGAGGAACAGCGCCGCATGCGCCTCCGTATAGGTCAGGCGCGCGGCCGAGCGCATCACGGCCGGATAGAACCGGCTCTCGTGCAGGGCGCCGCGCTTGCTGAGGTGCATGTCGGCCACCATGCAGAGCCGATCGACCTGCGGCTCGAGCGAGCAGAGGTGATTCGACAGCGCCGTGGGCAGCATCGGCACCACGCGCGTTGGAAAGTAGACCGAGGTGCCGCGCGCGCGCGCTTCCGTATCGAGCGCAGTGCCGGGTCGCACGTAGTGACTGACATCCGCAATCGCGACCAGCAGCCGGAAGCCGCCATCACCCAGAGGTTCCGCGTAGACCGCATCGTCGAAGTCGCGCGCGTCTTCGCCATCGATCGTGACCAGCGGCAGCGAGCGCAGGTCGACTCGGTGCGCAGCCTCGGCCGGATCGACACTCTTGCCCCACTGCGCCGCCTCACGTAGCGCCTGCGCCGAGAACTCCACCGGCAGGCCGAAGCGTGCGATCGCGGCTTCGGTTGCGAGCTGTACCGGGCGATCCGGGTCGAGCCGCTGCTCGATGCGCGCTTCTCCCGCCTGATGCGCCTGCGGGTATTTGATCACGCGCGCGATCACCCAATCGCCCGATCGAGCGTTGGCGGCGTTGTCGAGCACTCGGCACAGCAACGCGAGCCGCTGATCGGCGGAGCGCACGTTGAGCCCCTGTCCCGCGGCCTCGACCGTGGCGAGGAACGCCTGTACGCCGTGCTCGAGCACCTGCAGGACGCGTCCAACGTAGCGACCCTGGGCGTCACTGCTGACTTCGACGCGAACGCGATCGCCGTGCATGAGCCCGGACATCGCCTGGGGCGGGATGAATACCGACTCGGTCAGCGCATCGCTGCGCACGAAGCCATAGCCGTTGCGGTTGGCACTGAGGACGCCATCGGTTTCCATGACGGATCGCCGCGCGACCGTCTTCGAAGGCGAGCGGGCTGTCGGCTGTGCGGCACGTTTCGAGGGCTGTGAGTGCGCGCCGTCCTTGCGCGATCGTTGGGTTCGGTTGCGCCTCAATTGACAGTCCCCGACCCCTTCCGTACATTGCGCCGCCCACCCGGTGCCCAGGTGGCGGAATTGGTAGACGCACTAGTTTCAGGTACTAGCGGGGCGACCCGTGGAGGTTCGAGTCCTCTCCTGGGCACCATATAATCAATAACATATATAATTTTAGTAAGAGCTTGCATTAAATAGCGTCTACAGCGACCGGATGGCTGTGACACAGCCTAGCAGCTTTGCGAAAGCAGCTGGCCCGGTTACTCGCGTGCACTCTCCTGAGTAGGATCGCAGCTGTATCGCTTGGTCGCAGAGAATCGTCTCAGGGGAGTGCTCATGAGGAATCGCCGCATGGCTCTGGCATGGACAGGGGCATGGTTGCTGCTCAGCGCGGTCGGAAGCGCGCACGCTGCAGCGGATGCTCCGGTGCGCGATCGCAGCGCATCGCCGCGCAGCCTGCCCGCGGACAATGTACCGTCATTCGGAATCCTCGATGATGACGGCAATCTGGTCCCCCGGGCCGCCGTGCCCAACGGCGCCTCGCGGCACGCTGCCAACTCCGAGCCCGAGTCCAACGCACCGGGCCCCTCCCTGGCGCTGGCGGTCGAGGCGGCGCGCGCGGCCATCGACACCTGCGCGGCGGCCGGCTACCGCATCGGCGCCGCTGTGATCGACTCGGTCGGCGAGGCGCGCGCACTGCTGACGGCCGATGGTTCCGATGGCAGTCATGTGTTCGTGGCCATGCGCAAGGCCCTGACCGCGCTGCGCTTCGAGATGCCGAGCTCGCATGCCAGCGAGGTCATTCCCAAGGACCCGGAGCTGCTCGCGCGTGTGACGCCGAACATGTTCGTGGCGGGCGGTGCCGTGCCGATCATGCACAACGGCGAGACCATCGGTGCCATCGGGGTCAGCGGCGCGGGCGGCCGCAGCAGCACGGCCACGGGCGGCATCGGCCTGCAGGACGAAGCCTGTGCCGTCGCAGGGTTGCGAAAGATCGAAAAGCAGATCAGGTAAGCGGCGGCCGGCGCCGCCAGGCAACGCTCGATCGGCTAGCTCACCAGCAGCGCGACGAATTCGTCGACCTTGAAACTTTCGAGCCGCGCGCGGTCGGCGCAGAGCTCGATGATGCCTCGCGCCCGCGAGGCGTCGAACTGTGCGCTCACGCTGGTCTCGAATTTCTTCATGAGCACCGGCATGCCCTCGGCACGTCGTTTGCGGTGTCCGACGGGAAAGTCCACGGCGACGCGGCGGCTCATGCTGCCGTCCTTGAAGAGCACCTGCACGGCGTTGCCGATATAGCGCTTGTCGGGGGCGTAGTACTCCTGCGTGAAGGTCGGGTTCTCGCGCACCTGCATTTTGGCGCGCAGCGCATCCACGCGAGGGTCGCGCGCGATCTCATCCTCGTAGTCATGCGCGGTGAGCCGGCCAAAGAGCAGCGGGATCGCCACCATGTATTGGATGCAGTGATCGCGGTCGGCGGGATTCGCAAGCGGCCCGGTCTTGTCAATGATGCGCACGCCCGGCTCCTGGGTCTCGATCACGATGCGCTCGATCGAATCGAGCCGATCCTTGATCTCGGCATGCAGCGTCATGGCCGCCTCGACCGCGGTCTGCGCATGAAACTCGGCCGGATAGGAGATCTTGAACAGCACGTTTTCCATCACGTAGCTGCCGAGCGCCTGCGGCAGCCGGATCTCGCGCCCGCGGAACAGCGCGTCCTGGAAACCCCAGGTCTTGGCCGTGAGCGCCGAGGGGTAGCCCATCTCGCCCTTGAGCGCGATGAGCGCATGCCGGACGGCGCGGCTGGTGGCATCGCCCGCGGCCCAGCTCTTGCGCGAGCCGGTATTGGGCGCGTGCCGATAGGTACGCAGTGCGCCGCCATCGACCCAGGCGTTCGAGACCGCGTTGATGATCTGATCGCGCGTGCCGCCCAGCATGGCGGTCACCACGGCGGTCGATGCCACGCGCACCAGCAGCACGTGATCGAGGCCGACGCGATTGAAACTGTTCTCGAGCGCCAGCACGCCCTGGATTTCGTGGGCCTTGATCATGGCGGTGAGCAGATCGCGCACTTCGAGCGGCTCGCCATTACGCGACAGATAGTCGGCCACGGCCAGAATGGCGCCGAGGTTGTCCGACGGATGACCCCACTCGGCCGCGAGCCAGGTATCGTTGAAATCGAGCCAGCGAATCATGGCGCCGATGTTGAAGGCGGCATTGATCGGATCGAGCTCGTAGGGGGTGCCGGGCACGCGCGCCCCACCCGCCAATGTAGCGCCCGGCACCACCGGCCCGAGCAGCTTGGTGCAGGCCGGATATTTCAACGCCTGGAAGCCGCAGGCCAGCGTATCGAGCAGGCAGTAGTAGGCGGTCTGGTACGCGGTATCGCTATTGACGCGGAAGCTCAAGGCGTAGTCGGCAATCGCCACCAGGACCGCATCGGGCGCGGGCCGCTCGGCGGATTTCACATCAGCTGACATGGAGGTGTCGCGTTGGCAAATATCAGGGGCGCCGCGCCAGCGGCACGAACTTCTGTACATCCGGGCCAATGTAATTGGCGCTCGGCCGGATGATCTTGCCGTCCAGACGCTGTTCGATGATGTGCGCCGCCCAGCCGGTAGAACGCGCGATCACGAACAGCGGCGTGAACATCGCGGTCGGCACGCCCATCAGGTGATACGAGACCGCCGAGAACCAGTCCAGGTTCGGGAACAGGTTCTTGGTGTCCTTCATGACCGCTTCGAGCCGGTCGGCGATCGCGAACAGATTCCTGGCCGCCGCATCGTGCGCGAGTCCGCGCGCGACCTCCTTGATGACCACGTTGCGTGGATCGGAGATCGTATAGACGGGATGGCCGAAGCCGATGATGACTTCCTTGTTGGCGACGCGCTGGCGGATGTCGGCCTCGGCCTCATCCGGAGTGCGGTAGCGATTCTGAATCTCGAACGCCACCTCGTTGGCACCGCCGTGCTTGGGTCCTCGCAGCGCACCGATCGCGCCGGTGATCGCGGAGTACATATCGGAGCCCGTGCCCGCAATCACGCGCGCCGTGAAAGTCGAGGCGTTGAACTCATGCTCGGCATAGAGAATCAGCGAGGTGTGCATCGCGCGCACCCACTCGGCCGAGGGCTTGGCTCCGTGCAGCAGATGCAGGAAATGAGCGCCGACCGACTCATCGTCGGTCTCGACCTCGATGCGGCGCTGCTCGCGGCTGAAGTGATGCCAGTAACAGAGCATCGAGCTCAAGCAAGCCAGCAGCCGGTCGGCCAGGTCGCGCGCGCCTGCGATCCTGTGATCATTCGCCTCGGGCGCCAGGCATCCGAGCGCCGACACGCCGGTACGCAGCACATCCATCGGTGCGCTCGAGGCCGGCAGATTCTCGAGCACGCTCTTGAGCTCTTGCGGCAACCCGCGCAAAGCAGCGAGCTTCTTGCGGTAAGCCGCGAGCTCGCGTGTGTTCGGTAGCTTCTCGTGGATCAGCAGATAGGCGATCTCCTCGAACTCGCAGCTGGTGGCGATCTCGAGGATGTCGTAGCCGCGATAGTGCAGATCGTTGCCGCTGCGTCCGACGGTACAGAGCGCGGTATTGCCGGCGACGACACCCGAGAGCGCAACGGACTTTTTCGGCTTGGGAGCGGTGGCGGCTTGATTCATGGGCGTGATCCTGCGGTGAGTCCTAAGCCTTGACCGCCTTGGATTTATCGGCGGCGAACAGCTGATCGAGTTTGTTTTCGTAGGCGTGGTAATCGAGATAGCGATACAGGTCCTCGCGCGTCTGCATGGTGCCGAGCACATTCTTCTGCGTGCCGTCGCGTCGTATCGCCTGGTAGGTGGCCAATGCGGCGGCATTCATGGCGCGGTAGGCGGAGCAGCAGTGCAGCACGATGTCGACGCCGACAGTACCGAGTTCCTCGCGCGTGTAGAGGGGCGTGTGCCCGAACTCGGTGATGTTGGCCAGGATCGGCACTTTCACGGCGTCCTTGAAACGCCGGTACATGGCCAGCTCCGTCATGGCCTCCGGGAAGATCATGTCCGCGCCCGCCTCGACGCAGGCCACCGCTCGCTCGATCGCGCGCTCGAGCCCGTCGACTGCCAGCGCGTCGGTGCGCGCCATGATCACGAAGCTCGAATCGGTACGCGCATCGACCGCGGCCTTGATGCGATCGACCATTTCATCCTGCGACACGATTTCCTTGCCCGGTCGATGGCCGCAGCGCTTAGCTTGGACCTGATCCTCGATGTGCAGGCCGGCGGCACCGAACTTGCTGAACGATCGGACCGTGCGTGCAATGTTAAATGCGCCGCCCCAGCCGGTATCGGCATCGACCAGCAGCGGCAGCGCCACGACATCGGTGATGCGGCGAATGTCGGTGAGCACATCGTCCATGCTGCTGATGCCGAGATCGGGCAGACCTAAGGAATTGGCTGCGACGCCGCCACCCGAGAGATAAATGGAGCGAAAACCGCAGGCCTGCGCCAGGCGCGCGGTGTAGGCGTTGATCGCGCCAACCATCTGCAACGGGCGCTCGTGAGCGACCGCGGCCCGCAACAACAATCCCGGAGCCGCCGGAACGGTCATGTGAATCCCCGAAAGATGAAGCAACTGCGCCAACAGCGCCATGCCGAAACGGCAGCGTCAGTCTGCCGGCAATTATGCCACCTTTCAGTGCCGGGAGATTCTTCTATGCTGCCTGCGGACGTCCGCGGCGTCTGACGCGTCCGCTTTCCGGAAAGGTCACGCTGGCGCTTCAGGTCGAGGCGCTCAAGGACGCTAGCTGAAGGCCTGGATCCCGGTCTGCGCGCGGCCCAGGATCAGCGCGTGAATGTCGTGCGTACCCTCATAGGTATTCACGACCTCGAGGTTGACGAGGTGTCGGATCACGCCGAATTCGTCCGAGATGCCGTTGCCGCCGAGCATATCGCGCGCCACGCGCGCGATCTCGAGCGCCTTGCCGCAGGAGTTGCGCTTCAATAGCGAAGTGAGCTCAGGCGATGCGGTGTGCTCGTCCTTCATGCGGCCGAAGCGCAGACAGGCCTGCAGGCCGAGCGTGATCTCGGTCTGCATGTCGGCAAGCTTCTTCTGGATGAGCTGATTCGCCGCCAGCGGCCGGCCGAACTGGTGGCGATCGAGCACGTATTGCCGCGCGGTGTGCCAACAGAACTCCGCCGCTCCGAGCGCGCCCCAGGCAATGCCATAGCGTGCCGAGTTCAGGCAGGTGAACGGGCCCTTGAGACCCGTGGCGCCCGGCAACAGGCTGTCCTCGCCGACGAATACATCGTCCATGACGATCTGGCCGGTGACCGAGGTACGCAATCCGACCTTGCCGTGCAGTACCGGCGCCGACAGGCCCTGCTGGCCCTTCTCCAGGATGAAGCCGCGGATCGCGCCGTCCTCGGTCTTGCCCCAGACCACGAACACATCCGCGATCGGGCTGTTGGTGATCCAGGTCTTCGAGCCCGTCAGGCGATAGCCGTTCGGCACGCGACGCGCCCGGGTGAGCATGCCGGCCGGATCCGAGCCGTGGCCGGGCTCGGTGAGCCCGAAACAGCCGATCAGTTCGCCGCGCGCGAGCGGTGGCAGCCATTTACGCTTCTGCGCCTCGCTGCCGAAGGTCAAGATGGGTACGATCACGAGCGAGGACTGCACGCTCATCATCGAGCGGAATCCCGAGTCGACGCGCTCGATCTCGCGCGCCACGAGGCCATAGCTGACCTGATTCAGTCCTGCCCCGCCGTACTCGCTGTCGAGCGTCGAGCCGAGCAGGCCCAGCGTGCCCATCTCCCTGAAGATGCCGACATCGGTGCGTTCGTGACGAAACGCCTCCAGCACGCGCGGCACCAGCGCCGACTGCGCGTAGTCGCGCGCGGCATCGCGCACCAGGCGCTCCTCGCTCGAGAGCTGCTGCTCGAGCTGCAGCGGATCGTCCCAGTGAAAGCTGGCATCGCTCATGCGGCGATCTTGAGGGCCTGGATGGCATTGTGCTTCAGAATCAACTCGCGCACCTCGGGCTTGAAGGCAGCCTCGTTGAAATCCTTGATCCAGCGGTCCGGCGTGATCAGCGGAAAATCCGAGCCGAACAGCATCTTGTGCTTGAGCTGGCCGTTGGCGTACTGCACCAGCTGCGGTGGAAAGTATTTGGGCGACCAGCCGGAGAGGTCGATGTAGACGTTCGGCTTGTGCAGGCACACCGACAGCGCCTCGTCCTGCCACGGCCACGACGGATGCGCAATGATGATGGTCATGTCCGGGAAATCGACCGCGACATCGTCGATGTGAATGGGGTTGGAATACTTCAAGCGCAAGCCGCCGCCGCCGGGCATGCCGGTCCCGATGCCGGAGTGCCCGCTGTGAAAGATCGCCGGCAGCTTGTGCTCGGCGATCAGCTCGTAGAGCGGATAGGCCAGGCGATCGTTGGGGAAGAACCCCTGGACGGTCGGATGAAACTTGAATCCCTTGATCACGCCGTCGGCGATCAGGCGTCGCGCCTCGAGCACGCCCATGCGCCCCTTGTGCGGATCGATGCTGGCGAAGGCGATCATTATGTCGCTGTTCTCGCGCGCGGCATCGGCGACCTCTTCGTTCGGTATGCGCCGGTTCCCGAGCTGCGACTCGGAGTCCACCGTGAACATGATCAGGCCGATCTTGCGCTCGCGGTAATAGGCAACGGTCTCGGCAATGGTCGGGCGCTTGCCGGCCTTGAAGTACTTGCCGGCCGCATCCTCATAGCGCTGCCATTCGGGATCAGCCGGTTGCCGGCAGGACACTTCGGCGTGCGTGTGCACGTCGATCGCGATCAGCTTATCCAATTGCACGGCTGCGCCTCTCCGTCGCGAGCGCCCGGGGGCATGGCATCGACAGTGCGGTCAGTAGACGACGACGCTGCGAATCGACTCGCCCCGGGTCATCAGATCAAAACCGTCGTTGATCTTATCCAGCTTGAGCTTGTGCGTGATCAGATCATCGATGTTGATCTTCTTCTCCATGTACCAGTCGACGATCCCGGGCACCTGCGTGCGGCCTCGACAGCCGCCGAAGGCCGTGCCCTGCCACCGGCGGCCGGTCACGAGCTGGAACGGCCGGGTCGAGATCTCCTGCCCCGAGGCCGCGACACCGATGATGGTCGAGACACCCCAGCCGCGATGGCAGCACTCGAGTGCCTGGCGCATGAGCTGCGTGCTGCCGACGCACTCGAAGCTGTAGTCGGCGCCGCCGCCGGTCAGCTCGACCAGGTGCGGTACCAGATCGCCCTTGACTTCCTTGGGGTCGACGAAGTGCGTCAGGCCGAACTTTCGGGCCAGGGCTTCGCGACCCTTATTGAGATCGACACCGATGATCTTGTTGGCGCCGGCCATCTTGGCGCCCTGGATCACGTTCAGGCCGATGCCGCCCAAGCCGAATACCACCACGTTCGCGCCCGGCTCAACCTTGGCCGTCCAGATCACCGCGCCGATGCCGGTGGTGACGCCGCAGCCGATGTAGCAGATCTTGTCGAACGGAGCGTCCTCGCGCACCTTGGCGAGCGCAATTTCCGGCACCACGGTGTAATTGGCGAAGGTGGAGCAGCCCATGTAGTGCAGCACCGGCTTGCCCTGGTACGAAAAGCGGCTGGTGCCGTCGGGCATCAGGCCCTTGCCCTGGGTGGCACGGATCTGCGTGCAGAGGTTGGTCTTGTGGCTGGTGCAGGATTTGCACTCGCGGCACTCGGGCGTGTAGAGCGGAATGACGTGATCGCCGACCTTGAGGGACTTGACCCCCGATCCGACCTCGACCACGACGCCGGCGCCTTCATGTCCGAGAATGCTCGGAAACAGTCCTTCCGGATCGGCGCCAGAGAGCGTGTACTTATCGGTGTGGCAGATCCCGGTGGCCTTGATCTCGACCAGCACTTCGCCGGCCTTGGGGCCAGCGAGCTGCACGGTATCGATCACCAAAGGCTTACCAGCTTCAACGGCAATCGCAGCGCGGACATCCATCAGTGTGCTCCTTGAGTACGATGCGGCGGGCCAA
>Ga0210394_10002897_pt1 | contig 22670 bp, 12 predicted proteins | sample IncBWC12MmetaG_FD_160121 | JGI IMG/M metagenome (GOLD analysis project Ga0210394, IMG submission 160121) | Forest soil microbial communities from Barre Woods Harvard Forest LTER site, Petersham, Massachusetts, United States - Inc-BW-C-12-M | ecosystem: Environmental > Terrestrial > Soil >... | reverse complement strand
GAAAGCCAAGAAGCCGGCGGCGTTTGGCTCAGCATGCGACCGCCATGCAACTCGCAGAACTCCGGCTCAGTTCCGGCGATAAAAACCTCTTTGCGTGTGGTCGGGCAGGCAGGCGTAGCGAGCTCCAGGCTGGTCGGATCGATATCTACGACGCTGACGCCGTTCGGCGCGATGAACTCGTTTAATTCGCGATAGGCCGGCAGTGCGGTGGCGCGCTTCATGAATTCGGTCCAGACAGGAGCAGCAGCAACCGCGCCGGAAAGCCCCAGTTCACGATAGTCGTCAAAACCGACCCAGACCACACAAAGAAGGTTGGAAGTGTAACCGGCGAACCAGCCGTCGCGAGAGGTTCCAGTCTTGCCCGCCGCAGGTCCCATAAATCCGCGGGCGCGAACCGAGGCACCGGTTCCGTGATCGATGACGTCTTGGAGCAAGGTGGTTACCTGGTAAGCGACGCGCGGGTCGAGCACCTGATGGAGCATGAGAGGATTGCGCTCGAGCACGCCGCCCTGAAAATCGACGACGCGATCGATGAGCACGGGTTCAGCGCGTGCGCCGCCGTCGGCAAAAACCGTGTACCCGGCGGCGACGCCGAGAGGCGTCATGTCGTAAGAACCCAAAGCAATCGCGGGAGTGGGCTGAACATCCACATCGAGGCCCAACTGGCGAGACATATCGACCACGCGACCATAGCCGATCATTTCCGCCACTTTGACGGTGGCCACGTTCAGCGAGTAAGTCAAAGCGTCACGCAGCGTGACCGTGCCGTGGAAGCTTTCACCGTAATTATTGGGGGTGTAGTCCTTGCCTTCGAATTCAAATGTAGTGGGCTCATCCACAACGGTGGTCGTCGGCGTCACGATTGGCTTTATGCCCTTGACGAAATCGTCAAAGGCGGCGGCGTAGACAAACGGCTTGAAAACCGAGCCGGGCTGGCGCTTGGCGGTCAGATGGTTGAGTTGGCTCTCACCGTAGTTACGTCCACCGACGGCGGCAAGGATATTTCCGGTGTGCGGATCCACAGCGATCATGGCTATCTGGGCTTCGGCCGGATGGCCCTGCTTTTTCCAGAGCGCATATTTTGTCGCGAGCAGCTTATCCACGTTGGCAATTCCCAACGAGACTGCCTGGAGAGCGGAGCGCTCGAGCTGCGGATCCAGAGTGGTGTAAACGCGGAAGCTCTGCGAAAGCAATTGCGATTCGGAGAAACGGTCGAGGAGATGATCCTTGACCATATCCACGAAATACGGCGCATCGTTATTGTTCTGCCCACCCGACACCAGGGCGAGTGGCGCGGCTTTGGCCTCTTTAACCTGCTCCACCTTGATGAAGCCGTTCTCCATCATCTGGTTCAGCACGCGATCGCGGGCCTCGGCGGCTCGCTCGGGACGGGCGTCGGCGGTCGAATAGCGATTGGGAGCGCGAATGATGCCGGCGAGAAAGGCGGCTTCGTTCAGGGAAATATCGCGAATGTCTTTATTGAAGTACGCCAGCGAGCCTTCAGCAAACCCGTGAATCGCAAAGCTGCCGCGATTGCCGAGATAAATCTCGTTGGCGTAGAGCTCGAAAATCTGCTGCTTGTTGAACCTGTGCTCGAGCTCCAAAGAAACCATGGTTTCCGCCATCTTGCGGCGCCAGGTGCGCTCGGAAGAAAAAAAGAAGCTGCGCGAAAGCTGCATGGTGAGAGTGCTGGCGCCCTGAGCGATGCCTTCGCGGCGAAGGTTCGCCTTTGCCGCGCCGAGGATGCGCACGAAATCGAAGCCGGGATGTTCGAAGAAGCGCTTGTCTTCCGCGGAGAGCACAGCCTGGACCAGAACTTTGGGTAGATCGTCAAAGCGAACGCTACGTCGTTTCTCGCGGGAAGTGTCGAAGAGATTCGTGAGCAACTCCGGCTCGATTTGGGCGCTCCCGACAACGTCACCGTTATCGAGCAGCTTGATGCTGCTGACTCCGCCGCCCGCGAAGTTGACGTGCAGGGCGTTTTTGCCTTCGAAGTAAGAATCGCGAAGAGGATGAATCTCGACGACGTTGCCTTGGATGCTGTACCAGCCGGGGGCGCCGTCAATTTTCGTTTCATTGTAGCCATCGTGTTGCAATTGGCTGACGAGCTGAGGCGGCGTGAGCACTTCGCCATCGAAAACGCGATCGGGCGCGCTATAAACGCGAGCGCTGGTCTGATACATGTGCCCCGTGAGACGCTGATCGATCATGCGCCGGTAGGCGAACCAGTAGTAGGTGAAGAGGCCGGCGCAGATCAGCACCAAGCCAAAGAAGGTGCCCATGAGCGCGAGGCCCATGCGGGAGAGCAAAAAATCGCGATTGATTCGCAGGCGCATAACGTTTCCCGATCGTATCCTCGAACTAAGTTTCTTGAATTGCCCGAGGCTCCCTACAGTTTAGAGCGAAATGGTTGGCGCTGGGATGCCGCCCTATTTTCCCGGGCTGGGCGGGAACGCTGGGTGAAACCGCAGACATCAGCTTAGCAAAAACCGGCGACGAATCCGCAAAGATCAGAAGCACTTTCCTCCCAGCCAAGCTCCGCTACAAAAGAGGATTGTTCTTGGCATATGGATGGAAATTGAGTGTCCATTGATATACGCCTAAATTCACCGTGACGCTGTAGTCGGCTGCGATCTCCACACGGCCACCGTCGCCCTTAACATGGATGTCCTGCGCGGCAATAGGGATATCATCGTTATCGGCTTCTTTGAGGACGGCGTTACGAATGTCGTCAGTTGTTTGACGATTGACGGAGGCAAAACGGGCCGTGCTCTCAATCGCGTCCTGGAATTGCATGTTATTGACCAGAATGGGGATAACTTTTACGCCGACGTAAATCATAGCCACGACCGAGGCAAGGAAAAACACGAGCTTTAGCCGGCTGCTGCCCCGCTGCCGGGGGCTGGAGAAAATCTGTTCGCGGCGAGTAGCAACGGTGCGGCGATCGCTTTCGTGCGAGTCCGCGAGGCGTCGAGATTGCTCCGAGGGGCACACGTTCGCAAACCTCCAAGAGACGTCTCGATGCTAGCACCGGCTTTCTGGCAGTGTCGAGAATCGGGATGGCAAAGCGTTCCAGCCAGTAACCTCGGGCGCTGGATGTGAGAAAGCGCTAGGCAATCGGGGGGAAAATCCAAAACTGGCAGCAAGGGCCTAACCCTAATACGCGCGCGCGAAGATACCCTTTTCCTTTGCGGGCCTCCCGCAAAAGATGCAGGTACCCGAACTTTCACGCTGTGCCAGCGGTATGCAACGCATGGTGGCTTTGGTTTCTTCTTTGATTTTGGCCTCGCATTCCGGGTCTCCGCACCAGAAAGCCAAGGCGAAACCATTTTCGACGGCGGCTTTGAATTCGTCGTAGTTCGTCGGCTCTTTCGTGTTGGCATCGCGGAAATCGCGGGCGCGCGTGAGCAAAGCGGCCTGGACTTCGTCAAGAAGTTTGGAAACGACAGCAGGCAGACCTTGCTGCGGCTGAAATGATTTGCCTTCCTTGCCGGGTTTATCACGGCGCGCGAGAACCACGCTGCCCTTGGCCAAATCCTTGGGGCCGATTTCGATGCGCAAAGGAACGCCGCGCATCTCCCAATCGTTGAATTTGAAACCGGGACTGGTGCCTTCCCGCTCGTCAGTGCGAACACGAATGCCCTCGACGACGAGCGCGTCGCGTACCTTGCGGGCGGCTTCGAAGACTTGCGCCTTCTCCTCGTCCGTTTTGTAGATAGGCACGATCACAACCTGGGTGGGCGCCAGTCGCGGCGGAAAGATAAGACCCTGGTCATCGCCGTGGACCATTATGATCGCACCCACGACACGAGTGGAAAGGCCCCACGAAGTGGTCCAGCAGTGTTGCAACACTCCTTCGCGATCGAGATAGCGGATGTTGAAGGCCTTTGCAAAATTTTGTCCCAAGTTGTGCGATGTGCAGAACTGCAGCGCCTTGCGGTCTCCCATCATGGCTTCGAGCGAATAAGTGACGTCGGCGCCGGCGAATTTTTCGGATTCGGACTTGCGGCCGGGAATTACGGGAATGGCGGCTTCGTTGATGGCGAAGTCCGTATAAACCTCGAGCATCTGGCGCGTTTCGGCTTCGGCCTCAGCGAGTGTGGCATGCGCCGTGTGGCCCTCCTGCCAGAAAAATTCCAGCGTGCGCAGGAAAAGCTTGGTGCGTAACTCCCAGCGGACCACGCTATTCCACTGATTGATGAGAACTGGCAGATCCCGATAAGACTGAATCCATTTCGAGTACGCGTGGCCGATGATGGTTTCCGAGGTCGGACGGATCACCAGCGGCTCTTCAAGCTTTTCGCCGCCACCAATGGTGACCACCGCCAGTTCGGGCGAGAACCCCGCGACGTGTGATTGTTCCTTTTCGATAAAGCTGCGAGGAATCAGTAGCGGAAAGGCGGCGTTGACGTGGCCGGTGGCCTTGAAACGGCGATCGAGCGCCTGCTGAATATTTTCCCACAGCGCCCAACCGTAGGGCCGCACGATCATGCAGCCGCGCACGGGAGCGTAATCGGCCAACTCGGCGCGCAGGACAATCTGGTTATACCATTCCGAGAAATCCTCGGCGCGGGTGGGCAGCTTCTGATCGGGCATGGATCGCTTTCTGGCGCGAAGTTCGCGCCGGCAGAGGCGCAGGATGCTCAGGAGAGCGCCGACGCCTGAGAGAAACGAAAAAGGCTACTGGAGCCTCCAGGGGTTGTCAACCAAGCCTGTAGAGGCAGATGACGCGTCACCGATATTCAATTGAAGTTGAGTACGCGGTTAGCCGGTGCGCGTCGAACGTAAGCTAGTGAGCCATACCAACATCTCTTTCGGCTTGGTCGAAGACTCCTTTGAGGATCGCCTTTCGTTGAGATTGGGGAAGGCGTTCGATTGCATATCGCAAGGCGGTTCGCGGGATGCTCGCGTAATTTTGCGCGAGAAAATTCAGCATTGCGGGCTCGGACCGCTTACCGGCTTCGCGCAACATCCAGCCAACGGCTTTGTGGATCAGGTCGTGCTTGTCTTTCAACAATACGGCGGCGATGCCAAATGTATCTTTGAGATCGCCGCTTCTGATGAATGCCAATGTGGCCACAATCGCGATTCGACGCTCCCAGATGTTCGAAGACTTTGCCAGATGATAGAGAACCTTTCGCGGCCGGGTCGCCAGATCCTCTCCCACGATGTAAGGAGCCGAGGTATCGACGAGATCCCAATTATTGACGTAGCGCGTGTGCTTCAGATAGAAGTCAAACACCTTCTGCTTTGCGCCACCGTCTCCTGCTTCGTATTGAAATACGAGTATCTCAAGGGCGGTGAGTCGGTGCTCATGTACGCGCGAGCTGAACAGGTTCTTGACATCGGCGAATCGCAGATGCAAATAGCGCTTCGCAATTTTTCGCAATTCTGGAACGGTAATTCCACAAAACTCATCGCCTTCACCGTACTGGCCTTTTCCTGTTTTGAAAAACACTGCGAGATCGCGCGCCGAGTGGGGGTCGGAAGCTCGACCGAGCTCGCGCTGCAGATCCGAGAGGGTGAGCGTGGTCGCAGGCTTTTTCACAATTGACCGGATGCCCGTGCCATTAGGAGTTTTCCAGCCGCGCATCGGTGGGGCACTGATTGAGTCCCGCGAACGCTTGGTCCGGCATTCTCAGGATTAGGATTTGGGCTTCAGATTTTCGTAGACCTGCTTCACAAAAGCATCGCCGTTGCGATAACGCACGATCGTATTCTCGTCATAAAACTGAGCGATATCGTTAAGGAAGATGGGATCGTAGCTCGCGGTGGGGTGTGCGGCGACAACCTGATCTTCGCTCTTGCCCTGCTTGATCAGGTCCGATACGCGATCACGCACGGTCAGGAGCATGTCTCGATGAGCTATAACGTCGTCCCGATTCATGACGGGACCGTGGCCGGGAACTACTTTAGTGTTTGGGCCACAAATCGCTATGGCCCTGCCTAAAGCTTCGATCATGCCGTTGACCGTGCCACCCACATTGGGATATCCGGCGCGGAAGAAATCCCCGATCATCAGCACATCGGCCTTACGAAAGTAAACCATGCTGTCGGCGTCGGTGTGTGCGGGAGGCACGGGAATAATGGCAGCTTCTTCGCCGTCGATCTCAAGCCTCAGCGGCGAAGTGAAAATTATCATCGGAAGACCCGCCCGATCGAAGTCTTTCAGCGCCATCAGGTCCACGCGCATCTCGGGACGCCCCAGAATCGTCACGCCCATTTTTGCGAAGTTCGGATTGCCTCCGGTGTGGTCCCCGTGCGGGTGCGTGTTGACGAGGTAGCGAATGAGCTCGTTCGAAAAAGTTTTGATCGCGGCGGTGACTTTGCCGGAGAGCGGTCCGAACGTGGCATCGACCATGAAGATCCCGTCGGGACCGGTCAAAACGCCGATGGCGCCGCCAGTGCGCCCGGATCCATTCATACCCGTGATTGTGTAAAAGTTGTCAGCAAGCTTATCGACCTTCATGGTCATGTGGGCGTAATCGGTTTGCGGAGCGCCTTGCGCAAAGGCTGCAACGCCTGCAAGGAAAAAAGACATCAAGATCGTCAAACATGATCGCATCGCGATGGTTTTCATTTTGATCCTCCCACGAACGGCAAGACTGAAACGCAGGCAGACGTAAATCTACCTTTCGCACGGAACGCCGGCAAGCCGTGGCCAATAATTTAGTCGCAACAAAACACGCATTCACAGAAATTGATCTCCATTGGCGAAGTGAGGTCCCCTCCAGCTTTTGCTAACTTGCTTGACCTGCAGTTACAGACTGTGTTATTGACGGCCCAAGTTTCAGGTCCTTACTAATGTTGCAAACAGGTCGGAGGCGCGTCCATGCATCGGTCGGAGAATCCTTTGCAATGCAAAGTGAGTTCACGCTGGGTATCGAGAGTAGTTTCCGCATTATGGGCAACGGTAGTCTTGTTTCTGATTTGCCTCTCTGCATTTTCACAATCCAACCAGGGCACAATCCAAGGTGGAATTTTTGACCAGACTGGCGGCGCAATCGCCGGCGCGACGGTCTCGGTAATCGACACGGCGCGCGGCGTCACGCGATCTCTGACCACAGACGCGGCGGGAGAGTACGTTGCTCCCAGCTTGCTTCCCGGCACGTACACCGTCCGTGCGGAATCCAAGGGATTCCGGACTACAGAGCACAGCGGCGTCCTGCTAGAAGTCGGGCAAACGATTCGCGTGGACTTGACGGTCCAGCCCGGCGAACAGACCCAGACCGTTACCGTTACCGGCGAAATTCCTGAAATCGATACTACCGATTCGACCTTGGGCGGCACGGTGAGCAATGCGACGATTAACGCCTTGCCGCTGAATGGCCGGAACTTCGAGCGCTTACTGCAATTGCGCCCGGGAGTCATCACGAACCCGGGGGCTGGTGCAGGCAACGCAAGCACCAACGGCCGCCGTACCGGAAATGACCTTTTGCTCGTGGAGGGCGTTGCTCAAATCGGTCCCAGCAACGGCACGACTACCCTCAACGCCGTCTACCGCACTGGAGACGCGAATTCACTGGTGCCCATCGACGCCATTCAGGAATTCAATACGCAGCAAAATTACAAGGCGGAGTACGGTTGGCGGGATGGCTCGGTCGTAAACGTGGGAATAAAATCGGGCACCAATAGTATTCATGGTTCGGCTTTTGCGTTTGGTCGAGACGCCAGCGCTACTGATGCTCACAACTTCTTCACTCCCGGCCAGGCCACCGACGCGACGGTGGAACAATTCGGTGCGGTGGCGGGTGGTCCCATCATCAAGGATAAACTCTTCTGGTTCATGGGGTACGAGGGTTTGCGGACTACCCTGACAAACCCCGTGGTGGATACGATCCCGGCGGATGTGGGAATGCCGGGCTTTGTCGGAAGCAAGAATGGATGCTCGGCGCTCGCGGCTGGGAATTGTGCATTTAGCATGGTGGATGCCTGCAAGGATTTGGGAGCAGCCAAGATCAGCCCCCTGAGCGCGCAGTTGGCGGGACTAAACAGCGCGACCTGTGCCGTGACGGCTGCCTCTCCCACACTTGAGAATCTATTACCCTTCACGACAAACACGAATACGGCCGGAAACTTTGTCCCGGGTTTAATCACAACCGGCCCTCTCAATAATGGTTTTATCAAGGGCGACTACGTCCTGGGCCCCCACCATCATGTAAGTGGCTTTTACTTTGTCTCCAAGTCAGACCAGCACGTTGGTTATGCCAATGGGCAATTGCTGCCGCAATGGCAGGCGAACGTTCCATCCAATGTACAGATGTTCAATGGAGCATGGACCTGGACTCCCGGTTCCGCTTGGGTGAACGACGCTCGGGCTGGTTACTCGTACCTTCACGCGCAAACTCTCTCCGCAGATGTGAACTTGCTGCCATCGAATCCATGGCCCACCGGCTACGGATTTAATACGGGTGTTACGAACCCACTGTATGGCGGGTTGCCGGAAATCGACATTGGGGGTTTCACCGGCTATCTGGGCGCGGGCAGACGGACAGGCGTCCGCGGGCCGGAAGGCAATGCCAGTTTCGTGGACAGCATCTCGTATCTGCGCGGCAAGCATGCCTTCAAGTTTGGTTTTGATTTTGTCGACGTTGTTTACGACAACAACGCTTACAACCGTGCGAACGGTCAGGTCAAATTCTCGAGCTTGGAGAGCTTCCTTCAGGGACAACCCAAGAGCGGAACGATTCTGGTAGGAGATCCTAACCTTTTCGCGCGCGCACACTGGTACGGCGCTTTCATTCAGGACGATTGGCGTCTGACCACGCGAGTTACTGTGAACTTGGGCTTGCGCTGGGAGTACACGGGATCTCCCGTGGAACGCAACAACTATGAGGGCAGCTTCAATCCCAACGTTAACCCGACGACCACTTATGCTGTGCAACAGGTGGGGCCGGGAGAGCCGCTGACGTCCTTTTACAAAGCCGACTACAAAGATTTTTCGCCGCGATTGGGCGTGGCCTGGGACGTGCAAGGCAACGGCAAGACTGTAGTTCGCGCCGGCGCCAGCATTTTAAGAAATCCGATTGTCGCAGGCCAGTACGTTGGCCTATCTCCTTTCGGTGACAACGTTCCAAGCATTGGTTTGAATAACAGCGGCACGAACATAAACCTTCACACAGTCTCTCAACTAACCCTTCAGACCAGCCAATTCAACTGGAGCGCGGCGGGACCCGTATTCCCTATAAACGCTCCTCTGACCACCACCGGCGCCTTTGCTGGGACCTATACCGGACCTTCCTGTACTTTCGTCGGTGAGCCCGGACTGCCCTCGGCGAAAATCTATACTCCTACGCCCTGCTTCACCCAGGCGGTGAACCCCGACCTACGTCAGCCTTACTCTGCACAATGGAACCTCGATATCCAGCGTGCCATCACCAATAGCTTGACGGTGGACCTGGCCTATATCGGCGTTCACGGTGTTCATGAAGCCACTTGGGTTGACATCAATCAACCACCGGTTGGGGCTGGATGGAACACTCCAACTTCGACGCTGCCCGCAGCGCTTGCCTCGAACGCGCTGCCGGGAGGAGTTAGTCCGGCGGCTTTCTGCATCGCAAACCCCGCCACGAACTGCGGCATCCTCGGCAGCAAAACTCAAAAGGGTGTTGTAAGTGGGGCCCTTGGAGCCAACGAGGCGGCGACCAGTCCCTATTACAGTAAATTCCCGTACCTCAACGAAGTCGTACAGCTTGGAAATCAGGATTTTTCCAACTACGATGGCCTCCAAATCACGGTGAACGAGCGAACCTCCCATGGGTTGTCGTTCCTTGCGGGTTACACCTACGCCCACGCCCTGGACATCGTCTCGGCCGATGCGACAGACCAGCAGCCTTATCCGACCAACGCATCCAACGTGCGTCTAAACTACGGGAACAGCGATTACGATATCCGGCACCGCTTTACTTTCTCGCCGAGCTATCTCATCCCGGGAATAAAGTCGCCGGCACAAATGCTCCAAGGCTGGTCGGTGAGCGGAATCGTAACGTTGCAGAGCGGACTGCCATGGACTAATTCCGACGTCACAAATGACATCATCGGAACCGGAGAGTTCGTTGGGTCCATTTCCAGCGCGTTGCAGCCGTGGAATTACAGCGGGCCTCGCTCCGCATTCAAAGCCGCTCCGCAAAGCATTCCTCAGCTAACAGGCAGCGCGGCTACGACAGCGTGCAAGGCCGCCGCAGAGGCCCCTTACGCCGGAGATCCCCAACTCACCGCGTTGGCCGATGCCGCGCTCGCAAACCTGGGATGCTACTCGCAGAACGGCGGGTTTCTGACACCGCCTGCCTTCGGAACCGTAGGTAATGCCGGCCGCAACATCTTCCGCGTCCCCAACTACTACAACGTGGACCTCTCGATCGGCAAAGAATGGAAGTTTAAGGAACGGTACTCGGCGCAGTTCAGAGCGGAGTTCTTCAACCTATTTAACCGGGCAGATTTCGCGGTTCCCGCCGCGAACTCCTCGGGATTGGATCCGGGCGCGGCAAGCCAATTCGGTTGCGCGTGCGCCACACCAGATGTTCAAGGGAATAACCCCGTGCTCGGCTCAGGCGGCCCGCGTCACATCCAGTTCGGCTTGAAGCTGCTCTTCTAACGGCTGTAGCAAGAAATCAGAAAAAGAAAGGGACCGCCGTTGAGCGGTCCCTTTCTTTTTCCCACGCCAGCTCTTTCCCGCTTGCCGAGTTCGCTTGACCTGCAGTTATAGAGTGTGTTATTGACCGCGCCAGCTTTGGGGCCGACTTCCTTTAGATAGCCTGTGGAGGTGTGTGTCTATGAGTTCCTCTCGTCCATATAAATCTGTGCTGAAGTGTGCCGTCTCGCTAGTGAGCGCGCTGCTTGCGATATTACTGATTTCTGTTTCTGCGTTTTCGCAGGCCGGCCAAGGCAACATCCAGGGTACGGTTTTCGACCAGACTGGTGGCGTAATTCCGGGCGCCGCTGTAACCGTGCTTGACGTGGCCCGCGGCGTCTCGCGCCCTTTGACGACGGACAATGCGGGGCAATACGTCGCTGTAAATGTCACTCCCGGGACGTACACGATTCGGGCCGAAGCGAAGGGCTTTCGAGTGACGGAGCATAGCGGCGTGCTGGTGGAGGTGGGGCAAACCATCCGCGTGGACTTGACTCTGCAACCCGGCGAGCAGACCCAGACCGTCACGGTCACCGGAGAATTGCCTTCGATCGATACGACCGATGCGACCCTGGGCGGGACCGTCAGCAACCAGGCGATCAACGCCCTGCCCCTGAATGGGCGGAACTTCCTCCGCCTGCTCACGCTCCGTCCGGGCGTCTACACCGATCCCGGGGCCGGCGCAGGCGATGCGAGCACAAATGGGGGACGCACGGGCACCGACCTGTTGATGGTTGACGGCGTGCCTGCCTTCGGCAATACCACTGGCTCCATGGTGATCAATTCTGTGTACCGAACAGGTGACTCGAACTCCCTGGTGCCTATCGATGCCATCCAGGAATTCAATACGGAACAAAATCCCAAGGCGGAGTATGGGTGGCGGCCCGGTTCGGTCATTGATGTCGGAATAAAATCCGGCACCAATGCGATTCATGGCACGGCTTACGCCTTCGGCCGCGACGCCAACGCAACCGATGCAGGAAACTTCTTTTCGACACCCGGCACTAGTCCCGTCGCCGATGCCACCGTGGAACAATTCGGCGCCACTGCGGGTGGGCGCATCATTAAGGACAAGCTCTTCTGGTTTTTGGGTTACGAAGGTCTGCGAACTTCGCTGGTCAACCCTATCCAGCTCACAATACCGTCAGACGTTTCCGGTGCGGGAGTCGGCCAAAGCATGGTGGATACTTGCCTTGCATTGGGTCCAGCGAAGATCAACCCTCTCAGTGCGCAATTGGCCGGCTTGAACCCCACAACGTGCGTGGTCACGCCGGGTTCCAAGTCGTTTGAGAACCTGTTCCCCTTTAGTACGACGGGATTGATTGAGCCTGGCTTGAATACATTAGGGCCGCTGAACAACGGCTTCATCAAGGGCGACTATGTCATCAGTTCCCATCACCACTTGAGCGGACTTTATTACGTTTCCAAGAGCTATCAAACCGTTTCCTACGCAACGAGCGGCACCTTCGGAGAGCTGCCTCACCCTCTCGGCCCCACGCTTTGGGAAGCGAATGTCCCCTCCAACGTCCAGCTCTATGATGGGAGTTGGACCTGGACTCCAAATTCCAGCTGGGTCAATGACTTCCGTGCGGGCTACGATTACATTGATTCTCAAACGCTCTCGGGGGACAGAAACCTATTTACGCAGCCTGCTTGGCCCAATGGCTATGGTTTCAATAGTGGCGTGACCCAGGGGGCCCATCCGACGTATGGAGGCCTGCCTCAAATCATCATTCAGACCTTCAGCGGCTACTTGGGGGCGGGCAGGCGGACGGGGGTCCGCGGACCAGACGGCGATGCCAGCTTCGTGGACAACGTTTCTTGGTTACGGGGCAAGCATGCTTTCAAATTTGGCTTTCAGTTTATGGACCTAGTCTACGACAACAACTCTTATAACCAAGCTAATGGCGAAGTCAAATTCAAGGATTTGACACACTTTCTCGAGGGCACGCCCAAAACAACAGGCGGCGGGGTCATTCTCATTGGAAATCCCGCTGCAGTCGTCCGAGCTCACTGGTCCTCAGTTTACTTCCAGGATGATTTTCGCGCTACGACGAGGCTCACGCTGAATCTAGGCCTGCGTTGGGAGTACCAGGGCAATCCAGTCGAACACGGTAACTATGAGGCTACATTCCTCGCCAATGCCCCGGCCACAACTTATCCTGTAGCGCAGGTTGGCCCCGGCGCCACGGTCCGCAACATGTTTAACCCTTATTACAAGGCATTCTCGCCACGTTTCGGCCTAGCTTGGGATGCTCGGGGTAACGGCAAGACTGTGGTGCGAGCGGGCGCCAGCATTCTGAGGGAACCTGAGCTCGTCGGCGAGTACGTCGGCATTTCTCCCCTCGGAGCGAATGTCCCCGACCTCAACATCAACACCAGCGGAACTACACTGAACGCACATAGTATTGAATCGCTAGCACTGCCCGGCAGTGCGGTTAATTGGAGCATCGCAGGACCGGTATTCCCCGTGGGCCAGCCCCTTACGGTGACGAATGCGAGTGGTCAGGTGATATCCGGTCTCACCGGCAACACTTGCCTCGGACCGACCGATACTGTAGCCCCCGGAGGGGTAATACCGCCACCGTGCGCAACCCAAGGGATTAACCCCAACTTCGTTCAACCCTACATCGTTGCGTGGAATATCGACATACAGCGTGTCATTACCAATAACCTGACGATTGACGTAGCTTACGTGGGCACACATGGCGCGAATGAAACCGCGTGGCTGAACATTAACCAGCCTCCCCTCGGTGCCGGCTTCAATACGCCATTCACGGCCGCCGAGTCGGCGGCAGGTGTCCCGATGGGCATGACGAGCAATCAATTTTGCCTCACTCTTCCTTTCAACCCTGCAAACTGCGGGATAGCCAACCCTGGGGCCGAGGTCGGAGCGACATCCGCGGGTTCGAACATACTTTGCACTGCGTGCCCTTACGGCACAAAATTTCCGTATCTGACTTATATAGACCAACTCAATAACAGTGACTATTCCAATTACAATGCGCTGCAGATGACCGTGAATGAGCGGACTTCACATGGCCTCTCCTTCCTAGCCGCTTACACCTATTCCCATGCTCTGGACATGGTCTCCGGCGAAAACAGCAGCGCGAACCCTTTTCCCATCGACTCTTACCACGTGCGTCTGGACTACGGAAACAGCGACAACGATATCCGGCATCGCTTTACTTTCTCGCCCAGTTACGCCATTCCCGGCAGAAAAGCTCCGGGGCAGATGCTGCAAGGCTGGACGATCAGTTCGATCATCACGCTGCAGAGCGGCTTGCCCTGGTATCCCACTGATGAAACGAGCGATTTGACTGGAACCAACGGATTCAACGACTCGGTCAGCTCATCCGTACAGAGATGGAATTACAGCGGCCCCGCTTCGGCGTTCAAGGCGGGCCCCACACCTATCCCGTGCTTCACCAACCCAGTCACCTCGACGGTGGGAGGGTGCACCGCAGGGTTACCGCAATCCTGCATAACTGCCGCGCAAGCTCCGTATGCGGGCGACGCCCAAATGCAGCAGATTGCGCTCGCGGCGCTCAATAATCTCGCATGCTACGTGCAGGGGAGCGGCATTCTGACGCCTCCTGCTTACGGGACCGTAGGCAATGCGGTCCGCAACATGTTCCGCCAGCCGTACTACCACAACATTGATTTCTCGATAACCAAGGACTGGAAATTCAGCGAACGGTTCAGCGCGCAGTTCCGGGCGGAGTTCTTCAATTTCTTCAACTGGACTAATATGGAGCTCCCAGCCGCGCTATCGGGTGGAGTGGATCCCAGCGCAAATGCGCAATTCGGTTTGGCCGCCACAACCGACGTGCAGGGCGGTAATCCCGTGATGGGTTCCGGCGGGCCGCGACACATCCAGTTCGGGTTGAAGCTAGCCTTCTAACGGCTGTAGAACAAATCAGCAAGGAAAGGGACCGCGTACCAGCGGTTCCTTTCCTTTTTTAAACGTTGGCGTGTTTCTCGTCATTCTCCCAATCGCCCACGATCTCCTTCTCCCGCTTTTCACTCATACGCTCGAAGCCGCGAGGAGAAACTACCTCTCCCAATTGTATTTGCTCAGTTTGCTTGACCTGCGGCTTACAGGTGTGTTAACTGAGCGCGACACTTTTGGGACAACTTCAGCGTTGACCAAAGACCATTGGGGGGTGCGTGTTTTATGGGTTCCTCTTCAGATAAATCTTTGCCAGGCAAAGCGATTCGAAGCAGATTACAAGGCGCCTCGCCACTATTGACTGCGTTGCTTGGAATTTTTCTGATTCCCCTCTCGGCGTTTTCGCAGGGGAACCAGGGCACGATTGAGGGAGGCATTTTCGACCAGACCGGCGGCGCCATTGCCGGCGCCATGGTTACCGTGACTGATGTGGCCCGCGGCGTCTCACGATCTTTGACCACGGACGACGCGGGACAATATGTCGCCGCCAGCTTGAACCCGGGGACGTATACCGTCCGGGCCGAGGCCAAGGGCTTTCGCACCGTAGAGCATAACGGCGTGCTGGTGCAAGTGGGCCAGAACATTCGCGTGGATTTGACCGTTCAGCCCGGCGAACAGACACAAACGGTCACGGTCACGGGAGAGCTTCCGGAAATCAATACCACCGACGCTACGTTGGGCGGAACCGTCAGCAATCAGGCCATCCTCTCTCTGCCCCTGAATGGCCGTAACTTCGAGCGCTTGCTGCAACTGCGTCCCGGCGTCGTTACTCCAGTAGGAGCTGGCACCGGCGACCAGAGCACCAACGGTATGCGTACTGGAGCCGACCTCACTATGATCGAGGGCCTCTCCCAAATGTCCCCAAGCACGGGGGCGAGCGTATTAAATGCCTCTTATCGCACCGGAGATGCGTCCTCACTTCTTCCTATCGACGCCATCCAGGAATTCAATACCGAGCAAAATCCCAAGGCGGAATACGGATGGGAACCTGGCTCGGTGATCAACGTTGGCGTGAAATCGGGCACGAATAGTCTTCACGGCGCGGCCTACGCGTTTGGGCGCGATGCCCGAGCCACTGATGCGGCCAATTTCTTTTCGGACCCATCGTTTCCCGGAGCGACGCCGGCAACGCTGGAGCAGTTCGGCGCAACGGCGGGCGGACGGATTATCAAGGACAAGCTGTTCTGGTTTGCCGGCTATGAGGGCCTTCGCACTACCCTCGGGGACGTAGCGTTGGTCCCGATTCCGACGGATGTCGCGATGCCAAGCTTCGCTGGAACTAGCAATGGGTGCAAGGTGCTCACTGCTGGCAATTGCTCACAGAGCATGGTCGATGCGTGCAACGACTTGGGTCCAGCAAAAATTAGTCCGCTCAGCGCACAGTTGGCGGGACTGAATACTGCGACATGCACCGTGTCGCCCTCCTCGTCCACATTTGAGAATCTCTTTCCCTTCAACCCCACCGCGTCGACGAGCTTTGCGCCCGGTTTGATTACCACCGGGCCGCTCAACAACGGATTCATCAAAACCGACTACATCATTAACGAACATAATCACGTTAGTGGCATGTACTACATATCTAAGGCAAGCCAGATCGTTTCCTATTCCGTCGGCCAACTGGAGCCGCAATGGAGGGGCGCTGTTCCCACGGATGCCCAGATGTTCAGCGCAGCATGGACTTGGACTCCGACCTCCGCCTGGGTAAACGACGTCCGAGGCGGCTACGCCTACGTTCACAATCAAACGGTTTCCGGAGATGTGAACATGATCCCGTCGAATCCGTACCCGCAAGGCTACGGCTTTAATACGGGCGTGACGAATCCGCTATACGGCGGGCTACCGGAAATCGATATATCCAGCATTTCGCCGTCTTATTTAGGCGCAGGCAAACGGACGGGCACTCGCGGGCCTGAAGGCACCGTGGACTTCGTGGACAACGTCTCTCGTTTGCATGGTAAACACGCTTTCAAGTTTGGTTTTGAGTATATGGACAGCATTTATGACAACAACAGCTACAATCGGGCCAACGGCGAGATCAAGTTCAAGGATTTGGCACATTTCCTGACAGGCAGTCCACAGAAAGGGCAGATTCTCATCGGCAATCCTGACCTGATCGCGCGACAACACGCTTTCGCTGGCTTCTTCCAGGACGATTGGCGTGTCACCACAAAACTCACCTTGAATCTCGGCTTGCGCTATGAGTACGACGCGCCGCCGACGGAACGGTTCAATTATATCGGCAATTTCGATCCCAATGTCACCGGGAACACTCCGGCTGTTCTACAGGTAGGGCCGGGAGCGCCGCTCAAGAATCTGTACAATCCCGATCACAAGGATTTTTCGCCGCGCGTTGGAGTGGCATGGGACGTCAGGGGCAACGGGAAGACCGTGGTCCGTGCTGGAGGCAGTCTTCTCAATGCCATGCTGATCACTTCTGAGCTGCTTAACCCCGTTCCCTTCGGTGCGAATTTCCCAGAGCTCGGCATCAATACGAGCGGCACTGCGGCGAACGCTCACTCCCCTGCATTGTTCCCATTGACCGGTGGCCAGATGATATGGAGCGTTACAGGCCCGGTGTTTCCAGGTAACGCCGCGTTCAGTAATGCCGGTGTCACGTATACCGGCCTGACATGCACGTCCCCCAGCCTAGCCAACGGACCCGGCCCTTGCCCCACCACGGCAGTGGCCTCTAACTTCCGGGAGCCTTACGTCGCCTCCTGGAATCTGGACATCCAACGCGCCATTACCAATAGCCTGACGGTCGATGTCGCTTATGTCGGTAACCACGGGTTTAAGCAAGGAAGTGAGGCCGACATTAACCAGCCAGCAATTGGCGCTGGGTGGGACGCGGCCGCAGTAAGCGCCTGCTTTGCCAGCGCTGGTGATGCTACGCCTTATGACAATTGCGCCGCCGATACCGCCGCGGAAGTTGGTCCCTACAGCAGCAAGTTTCCATACCTCTCCCAAATCATCACCACTGGGAATCTTTACTTTTCCAATTACAATGCGCTCGAGCTGACCGTGAGCGAGCGCGCCGCCCACGGGCTTTCCTTCCTAGCCGGGTACACTTATTCCCACGCTCTGGACAATCAATCCTCTTCCAGCATCAGCCAGTCGCCTTTTCCGCTGGACGTAAATAACCCGCGTTTAGGGTACGGAAGTACGGATAACGACATCCGGCACCGGTTCACCTTCTCGCCGACTTACGATATCCCAGGGATGAAGGCGCCCGGACAGATGCTGCGAGGCTGGACGCTCAGCGGCATCCTGACTCTGCAGAGCGGGCTACCTTGGTACCCCATCGACACATCGAATGACTTTACCGGGACCGGCGAAGTCACCGCTGGTGGCGTACAGACGTGGAACTACACTGGGCCAACCTCGGCCTTCGTTTCCGGCCCGACCGGCATTCCGTTCCTGACCGGCAGTGCAGCGACGGCAACCTGCGGCGCGGCGGCGCAAGCTCCCTATGCAGGCAATGCCCAACTCCAACAGTTAGCGCTCGCTTCACTGGCAAATGCGGGGTGCTATGTGCGGAGTGGCGGGATTTTGACGCCTCCCGCTTATGGGACCATCGGTAACGCAAGCCGCAATCTCTTTCCCAGTCCTGCCTATTACAACGTAGACTTCTCGGTGAGCAAGCTCTGGAAATTCAAAGAACGGTTCTCCGCCCAGTTCCGCGTGGAGGTCTTTAACCTCTTCAACCGCGCCGATTTCTCAATTCCAGGGAGCGGTGGAACGCAAGCTACCGGGGGCACAGATCCATCGGCGGCGCAATTCGGTTGCGCCTGTGTCACGCCGGACAACGCGAACCCGGTACTCGGCTCAGGCGGGCCTCGGCACATCCAGTTCGGGTTGAAGCTAACTTACTAACGGCTGTAGAAGAAATCGGAAAGAAAGGGACCGCGCTCGACGGTCCCTTTCTTTTTCTCCAATTACGAAGACATTCGATTGAGGGCGCTTATCACTGATAGGAGTTCTTGTCGAAAAAGTGGCATTATGAGACCGAAAATTCGCGATCGGGAGATCTGAAATGATGCGAGATCGCCTCGTTGGCGTAATGGTTTTGGCCGCTGTGCTGGCTTCTTCCTTGTCAGCGATGGCTCAAGCCGGCTTGAACAACAACATGTACAACAAATTGAAAGAAAGCGGCCCCGGGGGCCCGGCTCCCAAGCGCGATTTCACCGGCTCATGGGCGGGCCCTATAGCCGCGGACAAGGGTGAAGATCCTTCTCTGACGCCCGAGGGGCAAAAGCTTTTCAGCATGAATAAACCCGAGGCAAAGTTCCACGTCGCGGGCACCAATGACGCTTTTGTGCGCACCTGTGATCCGCTGGGGTTTCCTCGCAATATCATCTTTGAAATTAGAGGACTCTCTTTCGCCACCATGTCTGACCGAGCAATCATTCTCAATCAATACCAGCAGGCTTGGCGCGAAATCTGGACCGACGGGCGAGAGCTACCGAAAAATGTGAGCGGCACAACAAAAGACGCGCCCGATCCGCGCTACTACGGATATTCGGTGGGCCACTGGGAGGGAGACGATACTTTTGTCGTTGATACAACCGGCCTCGACGACAAAACCTGGCTCAATGGCGGAGGATATCCGCATAGCATCGAGGCGCACGTGCAGGAGCGCTACACGCGCCCCGACCACAATGACTTGCAGGTCAAAGTGACGGTGGACGATCCGAAACTTTATACGAAGCCGTTTGTCCTGGGCTCCGCAAGTTTCCGATGGCTTCCGAGCCAGCAACTTGAAGAGCAGCTCTGCATCCCATCACAAATGCAGGAATATCTGCAATTGGTTGGCGATCCGGGCGGTAGCGGTGTGCCTGCGGGCAAATAGCGCCACAGCGCCCTAAAATCCATAAAGTCGCGCCGGATTATCCACGAGAATTCTCTTCCGTACCGCAGGATCGGGCGCCCACACGGCAAGCTGATTCAGCAAAAGGCCATCATCGATCTGAGAAAGGGGAGCGATATCGCTTGCGGAATGCCCCGGTAATGCTCCGCCAGCCGGATGCGGCCAATCGCTGCCCCAAACAACGCGCTCCGCATTCGCCGTGATCAGGGTCTTGGCAAGAGATGCTACGTCAGGATAGTCGGGCGCTTTGTCTGACGACCGGTACGCACCTGAAATTTTGACGTATGCCTTGCCGGAGTGAACAAGATCGACCATCGTGTCGAAGCCTGGCTGGCTTGTTCCGAGCGAGGCTCTTGCTCCGCCGAAGTGATCGAAAACCACCGGGACCGGCGCGGCGATTATATCTTCATGCAAACTCGCAATCACCGGCAGGCGAGTGTAGATCTGGATGTGCCATTTTTGATCGGCGACGCGCTCGACCGCGGAATGGAAGGCTTTTCGCGCCACATCCGGATTCGTTTGCCCGAAATTTTCAAAGTTGAGGCGGATGCCCCGTACGCCGGCATGTTCCATCTCATCGAGCTGCCCGGCTGAAGTTTTGGGGTCGATCACGGCGATCGCTCGAGCTCGCGGGCCGAGTTGCTTCATCGCGTCGATCGTGCAGGAGTTATCCGCGCCGTACACACTGGGATTTACGATGACCACGCGGTCCATATGCAGTGCTCGATGCAATGCAAGCATCTCCGCTATCGAGGCCGATTCGGGCGTGTAGGTGCGGCCGGAAAACCACGGGTATTGCCGCGGATCGCCAAATATGTGGGTGTGACAGTCGCATGCGGCCGGAGGCACCGTAAAACTGACGGGAGTGGAAGGCTGCGACGCTTTCGACATTAGCAATTTCGACGGCAAAATCGCGGCTGCTCCCGCGGCTATGGAACCAAACAGGACTTTGCGGCGCGTGATCATGATGGGCTCCCTTCCGGCACGCATCGAGAGTGAAATTATCCGCGGCGCGGCGTAGCATACCAACTTCGACGTAACCTGTCAGGCGTGCGGCGTATCCCAATACCCGGGATTCGCGATTCGAGCAGCTTCTAAGACACGGAGGAGGAAGCGCGATGCGAACTAAGGTGAGCTTGCTGTTAATGGCTCTGATATTTTTGCTGGCTGGCGCTATTGCCGGAGTTGCGCAACAAAATCCAGCCGGCCCCGCCCAACTGGCCGCAGGCGGCCAAGGCGCCGGTGGACAAGGTGGTGGTCGGGGCCAACAGCCGCCACCCTTCGCGATGATGAGTACGTCGATGGCCGACGGCAGCTTCCTGGCCGTGAAATATACCTGCACGGCGGGACCGGCTGCGGTCTCTCCCGATCTTCACTGGATGAATCCGCCGCGAGACACCAGGAGCTACGTCCTGATCGTGCATGATATGGAGCCCCGGCCGCGCAAAGGCCTCGACGACATCTTGCACTGGATGGTGTGGAATATCTCACCCAGCGCCACTCAGATTCCCGAAGCTATTCCCGCAGATACTCCACAACTGCCCGACGGGAGCATGCAAACCAATGGCAATCCCGGACAAGGGGGAAATATGGGCTATCGCCCACCTTGCCCTCCGGCGGGGCCTTCACATCATTACGCTTTTGAGCTTTTTGCCCTCGACCAAAAGCTCGATGTACCCGGCACGGCAACACGAGCGGATATCATGAAAGCCATGGACGGTCATATCCTTGCGCACGCCGCGCTGATCGCCCCTTACCACCAGTAGTAATTCGGCGACCTCGCATCGACACAAAGACCTGGCTCCCGGGCAAAGTCCCTCGTTTGCAGGGAGGTATCCGCATCTGCCTGCAACGAGGTGACTCGCATGGTGGCGTCATTAACTTCAGGGTATAAAAACAGTCGTCCTGCCCTTTTTCTGTCCTTCTGTACAGGTATCCAATCCCTTGTGCAGCCTGTATTTATGACCTAGACACTTTTGGGCTGAGCGGGACTGGCCCTTTTTCGCCCCGCAGCGTCAAATCGGTGACGGAGCCCAGGGGACAAGGAGAGAGAATGCGCAAGGGAAAGAAGGCCCTGTTAATCGCCGCCGCAATGATTCTGACAATCGCCACGCTGGCTGTACTGAATTTCGTGCGTTCGAAGATGCAGGCAGACGAAGCATCCGGCAAGACGGCCGCAGTAGTGATCGCAGTTAGCGCCGTTCGCGCCGCTTAGATTTTTCCCCGGTTCTCCGGCCCGCTTCGGGAGCAACGAACTCCCGTCCATTCTTTTTTTCCTCAAAAATAAGCATTTCAGACGAAGAAAGTCGCCGCGCTTTCAATTCAACTCCGCGACTTATATTATTCACGTCGAATTTGGCTGAACTGAAAATCTTCACACATCCCTCAGGAGAAAATCCCTTGAACAAGAAAACCTACGATGAAGGAATGGCTGTGCGCCGCGAAGTCTTGGGCGCCGAGTACGTCGATCGCGCCATGGCTTCCGCCGATCAATTTACCCGCGTGCTCTATGAATTTGTCACCGAGTGGTGCTGGGGAGCGATTTGGACGCGGCCCGGCCTTTCGCGCAAAACGCGGAGCCTGATCAATCTGGCCATGCTCACCGCGTTGAATCGCCCGCATGAGATCAAGCTGCACGTGCGCGGAGCGCTGAATAATGGCGTCACACGCGAGGAGATGACAGAGGTCTTTTTGCAGGCCGGAGTCTATGCAGGCGTGCCCGCGGCCGTGGACGCTTTCCGCGCCGCGAAAGAGGTATTCGACGCTGTCGATAAAGAGTGATTGCAGGCGCATCAGACGCACGTTTGCGCTCTCCGGTATTCCTTGCTAAGTTCTCCGAGCGGTTTGTAAACGCACTTCGAAACAAGTGAGGAGCCGGTGGCGCGACGCCAGGAATCAAAAATCGCGGTTCAAATTGCGCCGGAGCAGCCCGATTCCACGGGCAGGAAGCTCAAAATTGCATTGGCGGGATTTGGCACCGTGGGGCGGTCGGTGGCCAAGTTGCTTTCGGAAAATCCGGACGGTCCCTTCGTACTCACCCACATTTACAACCGCAATATCGCCCGCAAAAAAGTCGACTGGATTCCAGCGCAAGTTCGTTGGACGGAAAAAATCGAAGATGTACTGGCTTCCGACGCGGATATTTTCGTGGAGGTGGTTGGCGGCCTCGAACCCGCAGGCGAATGGGTGAGCAAGGCTCTGCGTGCGGGCAAATCCGTGGT
>Ga0210394_10002896_pt1 | contig 22684 bp, 19 predicted proteins | sample IncBWC12MmetaG_FD_160121 | JGI IMG/M metagenome (GOLD analysis project Ga0210394, IMG submission 160121) | Forest soil microbial communities from Barre Woods Harvard Forest LTER site, Petersham, Massachusetts, United States - Inc-BW-C-12-M | ecosystem: Environmental > Terrestrial > Soil >... | reverse complement strand
GAGGGCATCCATCGCTTGCCGGGTGCTGCGAGTTGGAGCTTCTGCAACGGTTTGCTCGAGCGAAAATCTACATATTTCCGGCCACGCGAATGGGAAGAGCAGCCAACTCTTGACTCGGAGACGTACTACCGTGAACTTCGGGAAACCGTCTCGCGAAACCTTCCGAAATACTTCAGAAATAACGGGCGGGTCGGGATAGCTCTTACGGGCGGGCTCGATACACGGGTAATCATGGCTTGGCAGAAAGCTGCCTCGGATTCGCTTGCCTGCTACACGTTCGGAGGGCCTTTCCGAGACTCGAAGGACGTCCTCGTGGCCCGCCAGGTAGCCAGCGTCTGCGGACACCCTCACCAGGTCATCTCGGTCGATGGTGATTTCCTGAAGCACTTTCCCCATTACGCCGAACGGACTATGTACTTGACCGAAGGCACTGTCGATCTGAGCCGGTCGCCTGACCTATACGTCAGTGAAAGGGCCAGAGAAATTGCCCCGGTAAAGGTTGTCGGCACTTATGGCAGCGAAATAATCACCCAGATTCCCATGTTCAAGCCCATAGAGCCAGCGCCCGGCTTGTTCCGCGCGGAAATGCTTTCCGAGGTTCGAAAGGCAGCGACGACCTATACCGAGCTTCGTCGCGAACATCCTCTGACCTTTTCTGCTTTCCGCCAGTCACCTTGGTATCACTCAGGAGTGCTCGCGCTTGAGCAGACTCAACTGAAGGTTCGTTCCCCGTTTCTAAACAATGAGTTCGTGCGAGCCGTGTTTCGTGCGCCCAAGTCAGCCCAAGCGAACGGCGACGTTCGCCTTCGCCTGATTGGCGATGGAAACGCGGCTCTGGGGGAGATCCCGAGCGACCGTGGTGTGGGCGGAGCTTCGAGGCCGCTCTCGAGGATGCTCTCTCGAGCGATCCTCGAATTCTCGTTCAGGTCAGAATATGCCTACGACACGGGCATGCCGCAATGGCTTGCCCGGATCGATCACTTGTTGTCGCCGTTACACCCCGAAAAGCTTTTTCTTGGCAGGCATAAGTTCTATCACTTCCGCGTCTGGTACAGAGACGCACTCTCAGGATACGTTCGGGACATGCTGCTCGACTCTCGAACGCTTTCGCGTCCTTATCTCGAACGCAAGGGCGTGGAAGCTGCCGTGCTAGGGCACCTCAAGGGAGACCGCAACTACACGTCCACGATCCACAAGCTCCTTTCCCTGGAACTTCTGCATCGCCTTTTCTTGGACGCCAGATGAGTTCAGCCTGCCCACTCCGAAATACTGAGGGTCAATAGAATGAATCCCTCGAGCGCTCTCTTTCTTTTTGCGGTTGGGATCGCGGGCCTCTTTTACCTTGATCGCGATAACTCCATCCGCACTTCCAAAGCCCTGTGGCTGCCTGTCATATGGCTCTGGATCGTAGGATCGAGACCAGTCTCCGCCTGGCTGGGACTCTCACCCGTTTCAGGCGATAGCCAACTCCTCGACGGCAGTCCGCTCGACCGGTCTGTTTTCCTGATCCTATTGATAGCCGGAATCCTGGTGCTGGCACACCGCAGCCATCGGACAAAAGTTCTTCTCCGGTCGAGCTGGCCCATCCTGATCTTCTTCTCTTATTGCCTTCTCAGCGTGCTTTGGTCCGATTTCTCCGATATAGCTTTCAAGCGCTGGACCAAAGCTCTTGGGGACCTTGTGATGGTCCTTATCGTGGTAACAGATGCCGAACCACGCGCAGCGCTCACGCGCCTTTTCTCTCGCACGGGCTTTATCCTTATGCCCGCCTCGGTCCTGTTGATCAGATATTTCAATAATCTGGGTCGCACCTATGACGCCTTTTCGGGCGAGCCGGCGAACATCGGAGTGGCGATAGGCAAGAATATCCTGGGCGTCACCACTCTCGTCCTGTCGCTCGGCGCCGTGTGGCGGCTTCTCGCCCTTCTTCAAGATAGGCAGCAGCCCAATCGCGGCCGGCATCTTTTAGCGCAAGGCACTCTGCTCGCCTTTGGCGTAGCCCTTTTGGTCACGGCAAACTCGGCTACTTCCGTGGCCTGCTTTGCGCTTGGAACTGGATTGATGCTCGCTACGTGGCTGTTTGTCCGCGGACCTCGACCCGGGATCGTGCATGCGCTCGTCCTGGGAGCTTTAGTTGCGGGTGGCGTCGTGATGTTCTTCGGCGGTGGGGCTAACGTAGTCCATGCTTTGGGCCGCCAAACGAACTTAACTGGACGCTTGGCGATTTGGGATGCCGTGGTTCCCATGGCCCCCAACCCAATTGTCGGTGCGGGCTTCGAAAGCTTTTGGATCGGGCCTCGCGTGCAGGCCTTATGGCGTGCGTTCCCTGTCCTTCATCCCAATGAGGCACACAACGGCTACATTGAGGTTTATCTCAACCTTGGATGGGTTGGAATAGCGCTGATCGCGCTGGTTCTGATCAACGGCTATCGGCGTGCCACCGCGGTTTTTCAGCGCGAATCTGCACTTGGTGCCCTGCTTGTGACCTATGTTGTCGTCGCAGCCATCTACAGTATTACCGAGGCCGGCTTCAGGATGCTGGATGTCATCTGGATCTTTCTGCTGCTTGCAGTTGCCGCTTCGGATGAGCTGGTTTGGGATGCAGACGCACAGCAGGAATTTGTCGATCCCCCCGAGAGCGAAAGCGCGATCTTGTCCGCCGATGAGACCTCCGGCATCACAATGCTTCGGGAAGAGAATTGAAACCTTTCGACGCCAGCGGCGTATTCCATCCCGTTGCTAAAGGCGACGGTCTGCGCAAGACTGCCGTTCGCGGCGCCGGTGTCACGATTTTTTCGTCAGCACTGTCTTTTGCCATACAGATCGCGGCAACCATGGTATTGGCACGGCTGCTCACACCGGCCGATTTTGGCATCGTGACCATGGTCACTACTTTTAGTCTGCTCCTCTGCAGCTTCGGCCTGAACGGATTCACAGAACTGATCCTGCAGCGCGAGAATCTCACTCATTCTCTAACCAGCAATCTTTTCTGGATCAACCTCGCTGCGGGCCTCGTCCTCACCGTGATGTTCGCCGCTCTGGGACCCGTGATCGCAGCCTTTTATCACGATCCGGTTGTAAAAAATGCTGTGCAGGGGATATCTCTCACGATCATTGCCTCCAGTCTCTCCGTAATTCATGTTGCCCTTCTGAATCGCGCGATGCGGTTCTCGGCGGTTTCGACGAACAACATAGTCAGCCGCCTCGTCTGCGTGGCGGTCTCAATTATCTTGGCCTTCAGGGGATGGAATTACTGGGCGCTGGTCGCAGGCTACGTTGCGCAGCCGATTAGTATCTCCATTGGTGCATGGATACTGTGCCGTTGGGCTCCGGGCCGGCCCCGATCTAGCTGCGGTACTCGCGCTGCCGTGAAATTCGCAACGAACGTCTACTCGCGTTTCAGCCTCAACTATTTCGCGGGGAATGCCGATAACCTTCTCGTTGGTTGGCGATTTGGAGCCCAGGCACTCGGATTCTATAAGAAGGCGTTCGATATTTTTTTCCTCCCCTTATGCCAACTGTTGTCGCCGATTTCGGCTGTCGTGGTGACGACTCTCAGTCGCCTCAAAAGCGAACGCGATCGCTACCAGCAATACCTTTTGGCCGGCATCTCCGTTCTGGCGTTCGTGGGTATGGGCGTTGGCGCGGGATTCATAGTGATAAGTAGAGACTTGATCCGCCTTTTTTTGGGTCCTGGCTGGGAAGAGACGGGGCGTATCTTCGCCTTTTTTGGTCCTGGCATCGGCGTGATGTTGCTGTACTACACGCACGGCTGGATTCACCTCTCGATTGGGCGACCCGAACGATGGTTTCGCTGGGGAGTGATTGAGGTCATTTGCACCGTGGGTCTCTTCCTTATCGCTCTCCCTTGGGGACCTAAAGGCATCGCCCTGGCTTGGACCGTCTCTTTTTTCGTTCTGTTGATTCCCTCCCTCTGGTACGCGGGCAGGCCAATCGGTCTCGGCGTTGGTCCTGTCCTGACGATCATCTGGAAGTTTTTCGTAGCTTCAGTGGTAGCCGCCGGCAACACAGCCTGGCTGATTCACATCATGCCGCAGCTCGAAGCTATGCCCGGAGCGGTGGGCGCATTAGCTCGACTGGTCTCGTATTCTCTGCTCTTCACGACGCTGTACCTTGGCGCCGTTGTTGCGCTTCATCGAGGCGTTGAGCCTATTCGCCATGCAGCTGGGCTTCTTGGTGACCTCCTGCCCCGGCGCTCTGGAACGCGCTCAGTCGCGGTCGCCCCGCCGGCCGCGGCGACGAGTTAAACGGTTACCTGGTCTTGGCGGAACAATAAATTCAAATGATTACCTCTTGCTCGTCGGGTCTTGAGGGTCAGTTGCCTCCGTCACAAACTGAATTGAAGATCGCATTGCTTACGGGCTGCCGAGACAGGCATTACGCGTTCGGATTGATGACAGCGTTGATCTCCAGAGGCCTGTGTTTGGATGTCATCGGCAGCGATGAAATCGATAGCCCGGAATTGCATCGCAGCCCGTGCTTGAGATTCTTGGAATTCGAACGTCGGCCGGCGAGAAATGTCAGTTTCGTTAAGAAGACCCTTAGACTCTTGAACTATTATGCCCGCCTCCTTCCATACGCTGCGGCAGCCAAGCCCGAGATCTTTCACATTCTCTGGAATTACAGGCTGGAATACTTCGATCGAACCTTGCTCATGCTCTATTACAAACTGCTGGGCAAAAAGATAGTTCTCACGACGCACAACATTAATGCCGGTAAGAGAGACTCAAACGACTCATGGCTCAATCGCCTTACTTTGCGGATTCAATATCGCCTTACGGATCATTTTTTCGTGCATACCTCAAAGATGAAGACGGAGCTCGTCAACGATTTTTATGTCCCTGAGCAAAACATCACTTTGATCCCTTTTGGGATTAACAATGCTCTCCCAGACCGGGGGCTCAGCCGCACCGAAGCAAGACAACAGCTCGGGATTGGCCACGCAGACAAGACAATTTTGTTCTTCGGTAACCTTGGGCCTTATAAAGGCGTGGACCTCCTGGTTAGAGCATTTCAGCGGATTGCCGCCACAAATTCGAAATATCGGCTGATCATCGCCGGCAAACCGAGGGGAGGTTGTGAGAAGTACGTGGCTGAAATCGAGCAGGCCGTCCGGAATTCCGGCATTCAAAATCAAGTGCAGCTAAGGATCGGATTCGTTCTGGACGACTTATTGGAAGCATACTTCAAGGCTGCCGACCTCCTGGTGCTCCCGTACAGGTTCATCTCCCAAAGCGCTGTACTCTTCATGGGATACAGCTTCGGCTTACCCGTTGTCGCCACCGATGTTGGGTGTTTTAGCGAGGACGTAATCGATGGCAGAACCGGCTTCGTCTGCAAGCCGGACGATCCAGTCGATTTGGCCGGCGCTATCGAAAGATATTTCGCAAGTGAGTTGTACCAATCCTTGGACAAGCGCCGTCAGGAGATTCGAGATTACGCCAACGAGCGGTATTCGTGGGAAAAGGTCGGCGAGTTGACCTCGAATGCTTACAAAGGATTGCTACAAAGCCAGGAACCAGTCCACCCGCGGGCGGATAACCTTCAGACGGAGAACAGAACATGAATATTGCTGGACGCTCGCTCCAATTCGTGCAGGGCTTCCTGAAGAGTTACGGCCCTTCAAATATTAAGAAGATCCTCTGGGACAAGGAATTCTCTGGAGGCAAATGGAACTTCATCGATGACACGGCCGGAGACTGCGTGTATCCGCACCTGGCGAGGCATCTCCATAAGGGCAGTATTCTGGATCTCGGCTGCGGCCCCGGCAATACAGCCAACGAATTGTCTGCGAGTACCTACCAGACCTACGTCGGCGTGGACATATCTGAAGCGGCGTTACTCAAAGCGAGAAGACGTACTGAGGAAAACGGTCGGGCAGAAAAAAATCTCTTCGTGAAAGACGATTTTCTCAACTTCGTGCCCCAACAGCGATTTGACCTGATCCTTTTCCGGGAGTCGATGTACCACGTTCCAATCGGCAAAGTTAAAATAATCTTGGACTATTATGCCAAGTATCTGAAGGATGGAGGCGTTTTTGTCGTCAGGTTGCACGGTGGAACAACGAAGCATCGGCCCAAGGCAATGCTGAAAGTCATCGAGGATGAGTTCGAAATTATAGAGAAATCTCAATATCCCGAAGAGGCTACCGTGCTTGTTTTCAAGCCAAGGCGTCCGTGCTTAGCCGCTCCCGTCGACGGCGTCTGATCGTTACTTCGGTTACCGAAAAGCCGGATCAAGAGTGAATATCGAAGGGAGCCGTACCAGGCGAGAATTTCTCGCCGAAGCCTGGCTCCCATCGAAACGGAATGTTTAGTGAATAGTCAGGCTGAGATTCGTAGGTGGAGAGGGTTGTCCCCCGCCCGAGTTCAACTGCCCTCCGTAGCAAGCGTTCGCATTGAACGAGTGAATTGCGTTTACCGTTGCGGTTCCGCCGCTTGCCGAACCCAGGCCAGCGTAAGCTGTGAACGTAATTGTATTCCCCGACACCGAAGCGATTTGCCACAAACGGTTGTAACCTGCTACAGAGGAGCCTCGAATCCAGAACGATTGGTACTGGGTGAAACCCCCAGGCGCGCCGCTGGCCAGCATAGCGGTCGCCGTCGTGCCATTCTCAGTAATCGAGCTTATTGAATCGGAGATGGCGTAGCGTGTGTCGTAGCTCGTGTTGTTAAAACATACTTGAGCCGGAATCGCATTCACGAAACCGCCAGGACCAGAACCAGTGAGGTCCGGCCCAATTGCTGGATAAGGGATCGTGCTATGACCGAGCCCGTCTACATACCAGGAAGGTCTAGAACTGAAATAGAAGGAAACGGGAAGCGCGGTGCTGCTCGGCACTGCTTGAGCATACGCCGACAGCGCAGTAGGGACCTCGGAAATGAGCGAGCAAACCGTGGACCATATGGCATTGCTTGAATTGCCGCACCACCGCACCGCTGCTGTCACCGTATCGTAATTCCCCCAGAGGTACGCGGTGGGCGCGACGTTCGTGTCATTCGAAATACCGCTGAAAGAGCAGCCTTGGCCTCCAGCCCAACCAAGTGCCAAAATGCTGCGATTCCCCGTACCGCCGCAGCCCGTATTGTCACTCGGCGATGCCGGTATGTCTTTGTAAGCGTTGTGATATCCCGGTTCACCCAGAACGTTCCCGATCAAATTGTAGTAACGGGCGTAGGCTTCTATGTCCACGGCCATCGTGCTGCCGGTTTTGAATGGGCCGTCCCTTCCGGTCCAATAGTTCCGAAACGCAGTGGCCATCCAACTGGTGCCGTGGATGTCGTCGGCGGCCATTTTTGCTCCCACGTTGCCTTCAAATAAGTTCAAATAGGAGCCGTCTTGATGGGAAGGGTAGGAATCTGACTGTTGCCAACCTGGCGCTGAACCGTTTGCCGTGTAGTAGTTGTCTACAGAAAAGTTATAGGCAAACACATTGCCCGCTCCGGTGTTGACGATTTCTGCGGTGGCCGTGTGCTGGAGCAGGTTGTTGGCTACTAGACTGTCATCGGTTATAAACGCCAGCTCGACGCCGTAACTCAAGTCGTAGCCGTTCGATCCGTAAACATAGTTATTTTGAATCGTTAAGTGTGACGATTGGTATGTCCAGATGTTGTTTCGATAGGGCGGATTTGCATTGTTGATGCTTCTTACTCCCGTGGCCCAGCAATTTTTTGCCCATCCAAAGAAGAGCAGTGTCCCTGCCGCAACCGGACTGTCAGTTGCTAGAGAGCCATCCAAGGTCAGATTTTCTACGCCATCGTTTGTTACAGGCAGATGAGTTGGCCATCCTGCATGCGGCGAATAGGCCGCAGACCAGATCGCAGAGTATAGTCCCGGGCTGATTCCAACGGTGGTGCCTGAGACAGAGGTGACGGTCACAATTTGCGTTTGACTGTTTCCGGACGGCCCTCCTTGGCCTCCCTGTTGCGAACAGCTACTATTTTGACAGTTCCATATCGCTCCCGGATCGCTCGACTGGTCGGCCTGCCAAAGGACCAACAGCGCACCGACGCTTAAATTCGCCGTGCTCGATAACGTAATCGAAGTAGTCCCCGGTGCATAACCAGCCGTCCAGCTTGCGTTGTTCGGAAGTCCGCTGCGCGCATCCTGGGCGTCTCCGTTGATTATGCAAACTCCGCCGCCCAGACCTTGGCAACCCGACCCCGGCCCTGACGTGAAGCGGATGATCGTCTGGTCTGCACCCATGCCCCGTAGAACGACGTTCGATTTTCCGCCGAAATTGATACTGCTGTTCAGGTAAAAGGTGCCGGCTCCAAGCTGAACGTACTGATTTGTGCCGCACGCACTGATCCCGTTGTTGATTGTCGTTGCGGAGCCCGGAGCTCCAGACGTTCCATAGGCCTGAATTGTTGATCCGCACTGTGTCCAGCTCGCATCCGGAATACCGCCGACAACACCGGCGTTAGACCAGTTAATCGCACGGCTCGGAGAAATGATTCCAGACCAGGCCTGTTGCGCGCGAGCGGAGATGGGCGCGATCAAAAGTAGTAGAAAAAAGCACAGACGCGATTGCAGCTTTTTCATTTGCCCCCTAAGTTTTCTAGAGAATTTAAGCCCTGGGCGTCTGCGGTTTCGCGACGAACTCAACTTCTCAGAAGTAGATGCCATCGATTGCGACTCTGCTCTGGATCAGGAGTATGGCGTGCGTAGACGAGGTTGGCGCTCGAACAATTCCTCGAATTGGAGGTCAAGCTGCCGTTTTGTCGCTTCTCAACGCTGCAGTGAACGCCGCTCTTGTCATGCACATATCGCCCAGATTCTATAACGCTTGTCCCGTCTAAACTTAGCTTTTGATTTGATTTGTTCCTACTGGCTTGTCGAACAATTGTGATCAGGACCGCAACCTGTACCCTTGGGCAATTGGTGGTCTTCTCGATACGTACCGCAACTGAGGCTCAGTCGCGAGCCATCCCTCTGTAGTGCCATTAATCCCGAGGGCTGAGGAGAAATAACATGCAGACATTTAGACAGTCCATTCAGGCCAGCTTAACGCGAGCGGGTGTTTATCAACGGTTGAGGGCGTCGAGCGTCACCGATCTTTATTGGAACATTGCCGATAAGGGGCGGATCGACGCGCGGCACAAAGAGATGGATTTCTATCGCAGTCTATTCGATGGATTCCATCGGGGTGACTTGATTTTCGATGTCGGGGCGAATGACGGGAGGAAGACAGACGTCTTCCTGAGATTGGGAGCACGCGTGATCGCAGTGGAACCAGACGAGCATAGCCAACAGGTGATAAGGGAAAAGTTCCTGAAATTAAGGTTGGCTCGAAAGCCCGTAGTCATTGTCGGTAAAGCAGTAAGCGACAAAGTTACGACTGAAACAATGTGGATCGACCGGGCTGGATCATCGCTGAATACCCTAAGTCACAAATGGGTAGAGACGCTAAAAGGCGACAAAGCCAGGTTTAAACATACAAACAGTAGTCTAGAATTTGCGCAAAATCGTGTTATCGAAACGACCACGCTCGACGACCTGATCGTTGCTCACGGCCTTCCGTTCTTTATCAAGATCGACGTCGAGGGTTATGAAGGAAAGGTGTTAAGAGGCTTGAAGTATCGCGTTCCGCTTGTTTCATTCGAGGCTAATCTACCTGAATTCAAACCGGAAGCCTTGGAGTGCGTTGAGCTGCTCTCCAGATTGAGCGCTGACGGAAAATTCAATTACGCAGCCGATGGTCAGCAGAGTTTAGCTCTGGAGACGTGGCTGGATGCGGGCGCATTTTCACAGCAGCTCGAAAAGTGCTCCCTAGATACCATCGAGGTGTTGTGTAAGAATTGCATATCTAATTTGAAGAAATAGCGGAGCTGCTTGGTCAAAATTGTCTCTCCGAGACGCGCCGAACTCCGGTAGACTCGATGTTGGATGGAAATCGTTTTTGTGGCGCGGCCGCTGCAAAGAGTCCGCAAGATGGCTCTTGGGATGCTTTGTGGCCTACTGCTAATCCCGGCCGTCCCGGCTTCGCACAGCGACAATCTCAAGCCTTCCGATGCGCAAACCGCTCCTCGCCCTCATTCTGTCGATCTGAAATGGAAAGCCGGCGTCTCGGGCGTGGTCGGATACAACGTGTACCGGTCCGAAATGGATCGAGGACCTTATACTAAGCTGACTTCAGCTCCGATCCGGGCGACCAACTACACAGATCGTAGCGTTGAAAGCGGGCACACCTACTTCTATGCAGTTACGGCGGTTGACAGCAGGGGCAAAGAAAGTGTGCACTCGAACCAAGCCAAAGCCCTAATCCCGTCGCCCTAGGTGCCATCTACTCCATCTAATCTTTGTTTCGTACCAAACTAGCGAGTTCATTTCATGCCTACAAATGCCTTTGTAACCGGCGAATACATTAAGAAAGTCCCCCACTGGCACACAGATGATTCTGTCTGGAAAGCAAACTGCGTCCGGCAAGTGCTGCAGCGAAATCATCTGTCGCCTCGGCTTATTGGGGAAGTCGGCTGCGGCACAGGTGAGGTACTTCGACAACTGCAGCTCGGCATGGATCCGCAGTGTCTCTTCATGGGGTACGACATTGCACCGGAGGCGATCGAGCTAAGCCGGGAGCGCCAGAACGAACGGTTGCAATGTCGGCTGGGCGATATTCGAAAGGAACCGGATGCAGGTTTCGATTTACTGCTGATTCTGGACGTTCTCGAGCACCAGGAAAATTACTTCAGTTTCCTGCGTGGCATAAAGCCGCTCTCGCCTTACAAACTCTTCCACACTGTCTTGGATCTCTCTGCGCAAGCCGTTTTACGCAAAGGCAACCTGTCCAGGCGGCGGCAAATTACGGACGATCTTCATTTTTTCACCAAGGAAACCTTCCTGCAGAGTTTGCGCGACGAACAATTTGAGATTATCGACTGGTTCTATGTCCCACGCTCGGTACACCGCGCGTCAGGTATTTCGAGAAAACTTCTGCAGTTGCCCCGCAAAATCTGCTTTGCGCTTGATTCTGATTTTGCCGCCCGTCTGCTCGGCGGCTACAGTCTGTTCGTGCTCGCAAAATGACACTCGCCGCTAATAGTCGCCCTGGAGCTGCCGCAATGCCCCAAAGCGTCTACGTTAATGGTGAGCACCTTGAAAAGAATCCTGACTGGCATGTTTACGCCTCCTCCTGGAAGGCCCAGCATGTCCTGCAGATGCTGAAACGCCACCAAATCGGCCCGCATTCCGTCGGCGAGGTGGGTTGTGGGGCCGGCGAAGTGCTTCGGCAATTGCAGATCAACATGGATCCACAGTGCGTTTTTTCGGGTTATGACATCTCGCCACAGGCTATCGAACTCGCCCGGAGCCGCGAAAATCAACAGCTCCACTGCAAATTGGCTGATATCTTGCAGGAGCCCGACGCATATTTCGACTTGCTCTTGATCCTCGACGTCGTGGAACACGTGGAAGATTATTTCGCTTTCCTGCGCGACTTAAAGGGGCTTGCCCGCGACAAAATCTTCAATTTCCCCTTGGACCTTTCCGTTCAGGCGCTCCTACGAAACGACGGCCTGATGATGCGCCGGCGTACCTATGGGCATCTTCACTACTTCACCAAAGACTTGGCCCTGCAGAGCCTCACAGGCGAAGGCTACGAAGTGCTGGACTGGTTTTACGCTCCCTTCGGCATAGATTTCCCCGTTGGCGCGAAGGGTAAGGTCGTTCGTTGGCCCCGAATGCTCCTCTCCGCCATAAGCCAGGATTTGGCGGCGCGACTCTTGGGCGGATTCAGCCTCTTTGTGCTGGCCCGATGACCTGGCATCGCATCCTATAGAGTTAGCTCTGTTCCGTACTAGGAGGCTCTAGGCGTTTCGTTGCAGGGCTGAACTTAAATTTCGTTCTTAAATTTCGTTCTTGGCACTAGTTTTGAATCTTAAAGCAGATTCCAGGAGCCGTTGACCCATGGACACGTGCGACGTAGCCGTCTTAGGCGCTGGACCTTACGGTCTTTCAGTGGCGGCTCATCTGCGCCAGTCAAAATTAATGGATTTGCGGGTGATCGGCGAACCCATGTCGTTTTGGGAACGTAACATGCCCGCGGGAATGCTTCTTCGATCCCCGCGGGTGGCCTCGCACCTATCCGATCCGCACCGCCGTTTCACTGTGGATGCCTATGAAAGGGCAAACGGAGCCTTCGCCGTCAAAGTACCTCCAACGGTGACCGAAGACTTTATCGCCCAAGACATGGCGAAGAAGATTCCACTTCAAGACTTCGTAGAGTATGGCCGCTGGTTTCTCAGACAGGCAGACTTGCCTATCGACACTCGCGTTGTGTCATCCATTAATTTGGCCCCGGGAGGATTCGATCTCGTCTTTAAAGGTGGAGAATCCCTGCGGGCAAAAAAAGTAGTGGTCGCAGGCGGCATAGCTCCCTTTGCCCGTATACCGAGACCCTTCGAGGATTTGCCTCCTTGTCTCGTATCACACACATCGCACCACAACGATCTCAGCAAATTCCGCCACAAAGAGGTGCTCGTCATCGGGGCCGGACAAAGCGCCCTCGAATCGGCCGTTCTGCTGGACGAGGCCGGAGCTCGAGTACAGGTCTTGATCCGCGGCCCCGTGATGCGCTGGTTGGGGGTAAAGCGCCGTTGGATGCACGGAAAAGTCGTCGGCAGGATGTTGTATGGGCCGGCGGATGTCGGTCCGGCAGGAGTGAGCCAGCTCGTGCAACGGCCGAACCTGTTTCGTCGCTTGCCACGCGGGGTTCAAGATTTATGGGGACCACGCGCAATTCGCCCTGCAGCCTCATGCTGGGTAAAGGCGCGCACAGCGAATGTGACGATGAATACAGGGCGATTTGTCGTTCAAGCTCGTTCCCAGGGAGAACGCATCTGCGTGCAATTGAACGACGGTTCTGAGTTCCTCTTTGATCACGTGCTTCTCGGAACCGGATTCCAAGTCGACATCGCTCGCTACCCGTTTCTTTCGTCGCAAGTTGTGGAAAAAATCGAACGCGTTGGCGGCTTTCCGGTACTCAACGAGGGATTCGAGACCTCCTTGCCTGGCATGCACTTTGTAGGTGCCCCCGCGGCTTGGAGCTTCGGCCCTTTAATGCGCTTTGTTGCGGGTACTGAATTTGCCTCTCCCCCGGTAGCGCATCGAATTCTGGACGTTAAGGAACGTCAGCCCAGGCTTAATTGGCTGGCCCATCTCAAGGAGCAATGCGCTCCCCTGTTGCCGCGATCTCAGGGAGCATCAGTGGAACAGCCAGATGCGGTCCCCGTTAGAACCGAAGGCTCGGACTGAGCGGCGAACCTATCTCCGCGATTTTCCCGGAATTAAGAGGGGATTCAGGGTATCGGCGCCATCACTTCGTTAGAGAACGAGCTCTCGACATTGTTTAAGCTGATTGTGGTGACAACATAGAAATAGGTTTGGCCCGGTTGAACGGCATTGTCGTTATAGCTGGTAACGGTAACGGCCGACGAGTTCATCCGGGCGTATGGTCCGCCGGACACACTTCCACGGTACACGTTGTAGCCTGCGACTCCCGAAGAAATGCTGGCATTCCAATTCAAGGTGACGTCATGGGCCGAAACGAAATTCGACTGACCCGCATTCGCGCCGCCAGCGCCCGCTAAATTAGAAGCCGAAGACGTTGACGGCATTGAAGAACAACCCGAAAAACCTAAGCTGGCGGCGATGGCGGCCACTGCTATCAGCTGGCGGAATTTTCGAGCTGCCGTTGTAAATCGTGGACGAATGCTTTCGTTTGAAGATGCAGAATAAATCGATGCTGCTGGATAAGTTTTCATAGCGCGCGGAGTCTACGGCGAATGGCCCGCGCGCCGATACTGGCCTGTAGGGAAAAAAAGGGAAGTAATGTTGTCTTTGAAACTTGCCCTGGGTTAGTGCCGGACAGTATGGCAGGTTCGCACGGAACCTAGTTGCGGGCCACTCAACCAGGCTTAAGTAGTGGCACCCCATCGTCCTCTTTGAAGAGCGGTTCAGGTTGTTTCCCGGTCGCCCGAGCCGCTTCTACGGAAATCGCCTCGAGGTCGGCCTTCGAAAAGCCGACGCAAGTGATGTGGATGCGCCCGCCCGGCATAATTAGGAACAAAGTTGGAGAATTCGTCAGGCCGTACCGGTTCGAAACAGGGTAGCCTTTACCATCGATCAGAACTGGGAACTTGACGCCATATTTTCGGATAAATAGTCTCGTATCTCTCGGGTGGTTTTGCGAGATTCCCCACAAACTGAAATTCGATCCGCCATACATCTCATGGATGCGCTGGAGGAACGGAAACGTGAGCTGAGACGTTACGCAGTTCACCTTGAAGAAGGCAACCAGCACGGGCCCTTTCTTTAGCGCGTCTGCCAGACTCACTCGCCGTCCGTCAACATCCTTCAGCACAATCGCCGGAGCGGGTTGCCCGGCAGGAATCGCCGCCAGTACCTTTCTCCGCACGAGACGCCGCACTATCCCCAGAAAATTCAGATTTCGAATGTCCGTCAGGGAAACGCTGCCTGCAGTTGTCATTTTCGTGGTCACAGTTAGAGCAGTTAAAACAACACTGGAAAGGCGCTCATTGGATTCACGAGCCGGCGCTTTGAGTTAACCACACCTTGCGGCTCCGTGAGGCCCATAGTTCACCACAGGGCCGCATTGAATTTCGAACATACCTCTTTTTTTACCCCGCATCGCCTCTTCTTTCTTAGACCTGCCTAAACTCACCTTCTTCCGCGTCTCGCACCAATTCCTCGCGTGTTTGGCCCAAGCAGCACCTCCCCCCCTTTTTACCTCCGGCGCCAAATGCTGTCGTCATATGCATTACGCCGCTTGACCTCCGATGGCATCCTTTGCGCAGCTTTGCCCCTCTAAGGCCGGCTCACTAGGGGTTAGAACGGATTGACCCAATCCTGAAGATGATCTAATCTTCCCGCCCATAAACATGCGGCGCACGGCCCGCGAGGGTTGGCATTCCGCCACTAGCCAGTCCGATTGGTGGACGAGCACTGCTCGGATGGCTTCTGAATCAGGTCGATGGTTTGAAGCGAGTGGCGGCCGATTTGCTTTCATCTCCGTGCCGGTCGGCGAATAGTTCGAGATCCTGAAGCTCACCCGGAGGTTCGGGCCATGCAATGTTCCACTGGCCGATCTGCCTTCCTTTTGACGCTTTCTCTCTTCTTATGCTTCTGCTTTGTTGCTGGCCTCCTGAGAGCCGGCAATCCTCCTCAAACCGAGGAATCGATTCAGCCCGCGCGAGCTGCGGAAGGGCAAACTCAGGTAGTCATTCCCGGTCCCCTCAAACCGTTTTTGCGAATGGCCGCTATCAGCCAGCAAATCGCACCGTCGGAAGTGCTGCCCCTGTTGGCCCGCAACGTCGTAATTGATGGCTATCGAGGGTCGCCCGAGAAGGATCCAAAACCCACCGAGTTCCTTGTCCTCCTGAAAAGATATCTGCAACAAGCCAAAGAGCTGCAGTCGCTTGCGGGAACCCAGGAAGTTTTGAGCGTCACCAATTGCCATGAAGCCGACCGTCTGTTGGCCATCATTGGCTACCGTCTCAAGCAGGGATGTGGGCCGGATAGCGAACTTGAAGCCGGGGAACCCGAGCGCGCCTTTGTCGCCAATGACTCTGGCTTCCCGATTGCCGAACTCGAACAAGCTCTGCGCGAATCCAAGCCCTTCGCTTACCCCTATCCTTCTTCTCCGGTGCCCTTGATCTTCAAAGCCGAAGACTGGAAGCTGAACGAGAAAAACAGCGAGAACGCAAATGCGGATTTCCTGACTTCCCTTATTGAAGACCCGCTCAAGGCACGCCTCTACTGGGCCCTTGCTCGCATGGATAACGAGACCCGCGAGTCGCTGCGGCGTGGGCCGGGATTGTCCAGGCTCGTACCTTCTACTGCCCTCCTTGATTTCTATGGTTCGGAAATGTCCATTCGCTCCGGCCACGTTGTCGTCCCTGGCGGATCTGCCGCGGAGCCCGCATGGAAGCAGCTGGTGGGTGCCTCGCCGGATTCACCTGAAGAGTTCTTGAGCAAGTTGTGGTCTAGAGATGAAGGCTGGCTTGCGGCTTATTTCGACGCCCTCTCTCGGTTGAAGCAAAGGCAGCTCGCCTATTTCACCGATTCGCGCAGGCTGCCGCGTTTCTATCAGGCTCTGCGCGGGAATGATCCTCATCCGGGACCCGCGAAATTCCTGGTATTTCGTCCCAATCCCGGGCTTTTACTCCTCGTAAGTCGTCTCCAGTTCGACTCAAAAGGCGAACCGCTCGTTCCAGGCAATGTTCAAGTCTGGAAGGAGATCGTCAAGCGGCAAGCTAATTCCAAGGTCGCGTCCGAATGGGCCCACAAAGCCGGAGGCTGGAACAATTCCGAGCAGCTTGTAGAGGGTATGTTCGGACTTTCTCGCTCGCTCACGACCGGCTCGTTGCAAACTTTTTTGACCCTCTCGGAAATCGATCGCGCGCGTCCCACCGATAGGCGTCTTAGCCCGCAGACAGTGCGGCTTCTTGCCGATAAGTTCGCGAAGTTCAACGATCAGTACCTCATTTTTTCCGAATTTCACGATCTGAATGATCAGTCCATCACGCGTTTCCTCGCTACCGGCGACGCGCTCGATCGTATTCCCGATCGCACGGTGCGAGCGAATGCCATCGGCACCTTGCAGGCAAACATCGGCCTCTGGGAAATCCTGGTGCGGCAAGGACAAATTCCCGCCGCTAATCTGAACGATTCCTGGGAACGCTTGCTCGCTCCTTTTGCACACGCCTCGACGCCGCCGCAAATTTTTGACGCGGCACATGCCGCGCTACTAGGAGTCGTCCACGACGCGAACGGCCCAGAGAACTTCTCGGAAAACGAACTCATCGCCCTGCTTGCGGGACCTGGGCAATCGAGTGCCGATGGCAGGCAAGTGCGCCAGTTGCTCGCCAACCGCATGCGTGCGGTTATGGAATCGCAGCGGCTTGCTTCGCTCGATACGCTCTTCTCTCTCGGGAACGGCTTGAATCGGTTGTCGGAAGGAAAAACGACCGCTCAAACATTGGTTCCAGTTGCCAACGAACTTCGCGAGTTCGAAATGCCCCGCCCCATGTTCACCAATCGCGAAAGGACGGCTTGGGCAGGCGGACTCTACGATAATCGTCAGACCGAGCTGAAGGCCGGCCGCACCCTCGTGCAAATCATCGAGTCGCCAAAGTCACCGCAAGAGGTCGCCGATGCGCGCGGCCAACTCGCGCCATTCCTGCGCGACACTCTGGTCGGGCTGAACTACGCCTACTACGAGCCCCCCGGCGCTCAGATGCTCCACAATAACCCTCTCTTCGTCCGCTATCACGATTTCGCGGGATTGACGATTGTAAGTAGTGATCAGGCCTGGCACACTCCGCTCCTATTCGGCCGCGGCTGGGCCGCCGGCGGTGGGGCTCATTTGGTAGGATCGCTCGCCGATCTGCCCTACGTGCTCGCCCAGACCGAGCAGGATTTCATCGTTCCGGAAAACGTGCAGGCCCTTGTGTGGGAAGATCTTGTTCCCAGTCTGCTTACCAGTGCCGTACTTCCCCGCTGGTGGCGAGTGACTCCAACGGAACTGCACGCCGTCACGCTTTACCAGCGCACCGGTGAAGAGCTCCTCACTGCCGCGGCCGCCAATGCGGACTTGCGCCCGCGCGTCTTGGAAATCCTTTCCGATCGAACTCTGCCTCAAAAGCAGGAGTTGATTGGAAATGACCTTCGTGCCGGTGCCGTTCAGCAGGTTTTGGCCGAAGTCACCCCGGCAGAGACGTTTTATCTCGCGGCGGAATTCCGCAGGCGCTTCCCTGGTCAGAATAGCTATTGGCGCTCCTCAGGTACGGAGTTGGAATCTATCGCCAGCCGTTATCCCGACGAGGTCAGTCCGGACCGGCTTGCCGACGACTTTGGTGTTCCCCATCCCGCTCTCGCGCAAACTTATGCTCGCGAATTGCTTAATGTGAAGCCCTTCCCCGCGATCATGGGCTATTCGAGCCGTCTTATGGCCGAATCCTGGGAGTCCAATAATCTTTATTGGGCGCGACTCACGGATGAATTAGGCTATTCGCCTGTGATGTTGAATCGCTTGGTTCCTGAATTGACGCATCGAATGATAGAAAAGATCTTTGCTACGCATTTTGAGGATTGGCCGGCGGTGCTTCGGGCTATGCGACAAACCGGGGATGAATTCCGGCAGGGAAAAGTCGCTCCGTTGCCGAAGAGCGCGGTCGCTTCTGGCTTTTAGTAGATTAGCAACGCCGTATCGAAGTCAAGATCGCCGGTCGGCTCAGGCCCGTCGGAGGGATAATGAGAAAATACCACCTGGTCGCAACGTTCGTCGCTTTTGTATTGTTTTTGGTTCTCAGCCCTAAGATTCGCAGCCAGCAGAGCGCCCCGCCTCCGCCCGCTCCCGATAACGTCGGCGCCTCCGACACTGATAACGACACAGTCTTTCGCGTCAACGTCGATATGGTGCAGTTGAACGTGGCGGTCATCGACCGAAAAGGAAACTATGTCACCGGTCTCCATCCCTCAGACTTTGAAATAGTGGAAGATACCATCCCGCAAAAGCTGGCTACTTTTGAAGAAGGAACCCAGGGCCCGATTTCGCTGGTCAATCCTTCTCAGCCAGGCGCCACCACCCCGTCGGCCTCGGGCGTTGCCGATTCGAAGACTGCAACCTCGGGGTCCCCACAGATCAGCTCCGCAGGTGCCAACGTTTTCATTCTTTTTGATACGAGCAATTATATGTACCGCGGATTTGTCTACGCTCAGGATGCGATTTCAGATTTCGTTCGCTCTCTTGATGGCACCGCGAAGATTGCTTTCTATTCTTACAGCCGGGACGTTGCGCGCGACGCTTTGCTCACCGCGGACCGCTCCCAGGTCCTGCGTGGTGTGCGTTCGACGGTCGCAGGGGCCGACGCCGCCCTCTATAACGCGCTTTTGCTCGTTCTACGAGATGCCGGCCAGTATACCGGCCGCAAAGTGATCGTCGCCTTTTCGAATGGGCCGGATAATGCCAGTATGGTTCCTCCGGAAGGTGTAGGAGAGCTGGCCCAATCGGAAGGCATTCCCATCTACATGATCAGTACGCGGGAAGCGAAACAGGACCCGGTTAGCACCGCGGTATTCGAGCGGATAAGCGCCAGCACCGGGGGTCAGGTCTACTTTGCCAAAAACTGGAATGAACAGCAGCAGGCCTTCGCTTCCGTCCGCGAGGACCTCTCACACCTCTATGCTTTGAGCTATTATCCGCAGCCTAATCCGAATCGAGGCTGGCGCACAATTAACGTGAAACTAATGGGCGAGAAGTTGAAAAACTTCCGGATTCGCACGAGAAATGGATATCGGCCGCGGCCAACCGGTTTTACGACCGAGACGCCATCCGATACCGCACTGGCGCGTTAGCCCAACAGCGCACGCTCAACTGTTGTCTGGCGCTTAAGACTTTCCGGCCTTATTTTTGCTGAATTTCCAGACCTTTTGTTAGTCTGAAGTCGAGTTTGGTCTCGGGCGCAATCGTGATGTCTCGATTGCCCGTCATCGCCGCGCCTGCGACTCCTGCCCCGCCACCGGCGCCGGCGCCGATCGCAGCTCCTTTGCCGTGGCCCGCGAGTGCGCCAATGAGTGCTCCTGCACCTGCGCCTATGGCCGCGCCTTCCGCGGTCCTCGTTCCGCGCCCCTTGCTCGCCTCGGTGTAGTTAGTGGTATGGATCGGATAACTGTGTCCGTCCACGTCAACCGAAATCAGCGTGATGCCCAGTTCGGCGCTGCCCTTGAATCTGCCTGCTGATTTCGCATCGATTACTTTCCCTGTAACCTTCGCTCCCCGCCGAATTACCCCGCGACCATCTACGATGATTGGATCGGCCAGGGAAGCTGCCACGCGTAGGTCGGGCTGGCTATCCTTCGAGCTGACAGACTGGTCGATGGTGACACTAAAGGTCGTTCCTGCCGGAATGACGATTGGCGGTGCTTCTTGTTGCGGCGCTGGCTGTGCCGCAGAGGCGGATGAACTAGTAGTGCCGTCCGCAGCGCTGCCAGAGCTGCCGCTGTTCTGTGAGGAGCGGCATCCGCACAAAACGACCAGGGCCAAAGCACAAATCCAGGGGGAACGCCTTGCTAAACGCATGTAATTTTGACCTCCGATAGCATTTGGGGTGGTCCCTAGACCATATCAGGGTGATGCTGTAGGTAGTAGCGTAATCTCCGCACGAGGTGCCTAACAATGCATGTAACGGCGTATCGACTTGCCGCTTTAAGAGTTACACTCTATAAAGTTGGTGAGCTATCAACCTGCCCAGCTGAGTCCGGAGGCGCAATATGGCCCGTAAAATTATTTATATCGTCGGAGGAGTTGTCGTCCTTCTATTGCTTGTGGTGGTTCTGCTGCCATTTGTGATCGATGCCAATCGCTTCCGTCCCGAGATTGAATCCTCGCTGAATAGCGCGTTGAATCGCAAAGTCGACATCGGAAATATTCGCTTGTCGATCCTCTCAGGCGGCGTCACCGTCGAAAATGTCAGCATCTCGGACGATCCGTCTTTCGGCACGGAGCCATTTCTCAAGGCCAAATCTCTTAGCGTAAATCTGGAACTGCTCCCGTTGATTTTCTCGCGCGCTATTCACGTCACGGGTTTGACGATTGACCAGCCTAGCGTGACGTTGCTTCGCTCGCAGGCTGGGACATGGAACTTTTCAACTTTGGGACCCAGCCAGACCCAAACCAAAAGTGCAAGCGCCGCTAGCTCGAGCAGCGCTTCCAGCAGCTCCAGCTCGGACCTTTCTGTCCGTAGTTTTTCTTTAAAGAATGGAACAATGGTCATTGGCAATACGGGCGCTAACGCGAAATCCCACACTTACGACCAGGTAAACGTCAAAGCCTCGGATCTTTCTTACACGACGCAGTTCCCTTTCGAGCTGACCGCCAGAACGCCTGGTAACGGCTCGCTCAAACTCGCGGGCAAAGCGGGACCGCTGAATCCACAGGACAGTGCCACCACTCCCGTGAATGCGAGCGTCGAGGTTAAGAATCTGGACATGAAATCGACCGGATTCATCGATCCTTCTGCTGGAATCGCGGGCCTTCTCGACTTTAGTGGCACTTTGAATTCTGACGGTCATACCGCGACCTCCAACGGCAAAATTATCGCCACCCATCTGCAGCTTGTTCCCGCGGGGTCCCCAGCTGGTCAGCCCGTAGATGTCGACTACGAAGCCACGTATGAACTGAAGCCTCAAACTGGCCAGTTGCGGCGCGGCAACGTGCACATCGGCAAAGCCACCGCGGACCTCTCAGGAAATTTCAACGACTCCGGAGCCGTCGCATCGGTGCAAATGAAACTGAACGGCCAGAATATGCCCGCTTCCGACTTGGAATCCGTCTTGCCGGCATTGGGCATGCAGCTGCCCACGGGAGCATCCTTAAAACAGGGAACTCTTAACGCCAACTTAGCCATCAACGGCCCTGTCGATAAACTCGTCATTACCGGCCCTGTCAATCTATCCAACGCGAAATTGACTGGCTTCGATCTTGGCTCGAAGATGGGTTCGCTCGGAGCGCTTGCCGGCGTCAGTAAAGTCGGAGACACCGATATTCAAACATTCAGTTCCGACATGCGCGTCGCGCCGGAGGGCATCCGCAGCGACAACCTCAATGTGGTGGTGCCGTCGATCGGAGCAATGACAGGAAACGGAACCATATCGCCGGACCACAAACTTGATTTCAAAATGATCGCGCATCTGGGCCACCAAAACAGCTCTGCCCAGCCCTTGGCGAAGGCCGCGGGAGGCGGAGGCATCCCCTTTAAGGTTGAGGGCACGACCTCGAATCCTCAAATCGTCCCAGACGTGGGCGGAATTGTCGGGGGCTATGCCAATGGCCTTAAGAACGGCGCGATTCCATCTAACAGCAAGGACGTCGGGCAAGCCGTAGATAAGCTTGGTGGTTTGCTGGGCCGAAAGAAATCGCAGTAATGAATTCGATCGACCGGCAGGAAAATAGAGAGCGCGTCTAGCCCTTTGCAGTTACGCCCTGATGGTGTTCCAGCGCTAATTGCAAAGAGCGCTCGAGCCATCTGATTGCTGTTTCCACGTCCTCGGCTCTTCTCAGAAATAAGCTGATCCAACCTGAATTGGGCAAGATGTGGTGCGGTTCAGCCTCGCCTGCGGCGACAATTTCATTGCGCACGGCCTTGGGAAACGGAATATCCACCAGGGCATCGCCATGAATGTGCCCGAGTTCGCGCTTACCTAAGCGAAACTCCAGCCCGCCATAGCGGTGCGGTCGAATCTCAACTCCCTGCCAACTCTTTACTGCGGCGACGATCCGCTCCTGCGCTCCTGCGACTGCCATTGCTTTACGCTCCCATACGTTTATTCTAGCTCTATATGACCGATGCGCACCCTTCTCTGGAATCGGAGGCTTCGCCTCCGCGCCCCGAAGCCGAAAAACCTTCATCTCTAGAATCCGCCGAAGTAACGCCGAGGCGAGTCCGCCGACTGGTCCTCATTGTTCAATCGATCCTGCTTGTCGCACATTGGTTCCTTTACGAGACGTGGGTCGCCTTTCATCCGGCGCTCGACGCCCCAACTCTCACCATTCTGCGAATCGTATTTCCGCTGGCTGCGGTGAGTTTTGTCATCGCGTCGTTCCTCGCCTGGCAGTATTTCAATCCCGTCGTGCGCGTCTTCT